>OJRQ01000037.1_pt1 | contig 155249 bp, 92 predicted proteins | sample 1599271 | NCBI WGS metagenome assembly OJRQ01 (sample SAMN03922533, study PRJEB24848) | human gut metagenome | isolation source: stool sample | host: Homo sapiens | place: Germany | collected 2010-05 | reverse complement strand
TAGAGCATCTGACTGTTAATCAGAGGGTCCTTGGTTCAAGTCCAAGAGGAAGAGCAAAGTTGAAAATCTTGATTGCAAACATTCTTCCTTAGCTCAGTCGGTTAGAGCATCTGACTGTTAATCAGAGGGTCCTTGGTTCAAGTCCAAGAGGAAGAGCGAAAAAAAGCCACCTGAATGGGTGGCTTTCTTATATTGTTAAAACCTCGATTAATGTTCGACATCTTTATAAAGGTACAATTCAGAAGTACAGAAGTATGCCCCATAGCCTTCTGTAATCATATTAGCATCTGCTTCCCTTTCCCAAACTTTTAAAGCACGATACCTGATATACCTTACCTTCTTTGAATTATTAAGTTTAAAAGTTTCTTCTTTGTTATTAGCCGGCCTAAATACATAATTGGTAGTACCGTCATCTGTCAAATTCACCCAGCCTTTGGCTATAGACTCTGCTTCCCAAGTGTCCTTATTATTGTAGTCGTCAGGCACAGTAGGCTCATGCGCATTGATATCCTCTACCTCCGGCAATCCCCATATCTGAAATTCATAAGGACACCAAATAAACATGCTGCGCATCGTCACTTTACCTTGAGTCAGATAATCCGCTTTACCGGTATCAATTGTGATATGGCACGGTACTCCTATATTATCCGACGTGTGCATATACGTTTCATCATCGCCGTCCCATAAGTTATTTACTGCCCCTCCATGATTCTGCGCCGCATCAGAAGCCATAGCCATGTTTTTAAACAATCGTCGATCCAACATTTCGGGCACATACAACTCTTTCGGAAAGTCATAATAACTTGGTGTGAGAGGTATAAATTCCAAACCTTTCTCGTTGGGCTTCACCTGAGTGGTTATTTTCAACTCGCTGCCCAGCTTGAATTTATAGATAGATGTCACTGTATTTCCTTTAGTAACGATTATTTCTTGTTGCTGCCCCTTGTTGTCTGTATACTCAAGAACTACTTGTGACAATTTAGAAATATCCGACCAGGCAATTTCCACTACATTACTCTCTGTAAATGTAATCGAATAAGATACAGGCATTTGGGCGGAAATAAACTTATCACCATGTGCATTAGCCTGTAAGGTCGTGATGATAGATCTGTTCTGATCTCTGTCAAGCGTGTAAACCTTGAATACATATAATTTCTCTTCCAGATTATCCAGTAGCACTTTCAGCCTGTCTGTCTTGGAATATCCTTCCAGGCTCACTGTTTTTTGTTGGTCTTCCCATTCTATTACCAGTTCTTCGGCTGTACCCGCATAGTACATATACCCTTCGAATTGTAATTTGTGAAGTCCCTCCCTTACGATTAAAGAATCAATTTTACCGGCATAAGGAATTTCGCCATCCCCTTGAAAGTCTTTGAATGTATCTACTAGATCGGTGCATGAAGATAAACCTATCATCCAAATGACCAGCAAATAGCTGAAATATTTTGTTGAGTTCATATACATTCTGTTTTATTCATTAGTAATATTATCATTCACATATTGTCCCCAGAATTTCATTTCTGAGATACGGGTACATTCCATTCCCGACCATGATTCAAGAGAGATGAAACGCACATAACGCACCGGAGACATTGAATCATTCTCAAACAGAAACTCATGCCCTTCTTTTGCAGCCAGAATATCCTCGGCTGTATTAGGGTCTGTAAAGTCTCCTCCTGACGGCTTTTCTAAATGTCCATCCATCAATAACACATAGCTTTCTTCTTTGAAAGGGTCCAGATTCTCCGGGCATCCATACACTTTAAAATGTCTGGGACACGCATGCTTATAGAAATCATCTTCATATAATCGTTGCCATATTTTCATCCTGCTGAGTATTACGGTAGCACCCATATCAATTGTTGTCGGATGAGGAAACGGTGTCGGGTAATCCGTATGTGCAAAATCACCGACTCCATAATTATCATTGAAGAAACGGTCCCAGCCACCACCAAAGAATGTCCACCTGACGTCGCCCGGTATAAACATTTCTTTGAATTTCGAACTATCAAGTAATTCTTCTTCCAATGGTGTCAGCTCAAAGATATAGGGTTCCGACTCATTTTCCCATCTGTCTCTGACTATAACTGAAAAATGTGAAGGGAGTGCAGACAGCCCTCTTATAGCTAAAGGTCCCGTTGCCTGTTCCGTATAATATATATCATGAAGTACTGATCCCTTCGTTTCTTCATTCTCATAATACACCATAATTGAGATAGGCTCCTTTTCTTTATTTTCAAGTGCAAGGCTGAATCCTCCCCAATCTTTTTCGGCAGCCAAAGATTCTCTGATTTTGATGACCGGTGGTGTTTCCGGATGGATAGAAACAGATATGCCTTTCGAAGCGTTGTCCGCTCGGTCAACTGCATATACGGTTACATTGTGTTCATTCGTATCTCCGATGCCTTTTATGACTAGCGAATCAATGTACATAGATGATCTGACTTCTCTGATTTCTCCTTTTTTAGATTCAAATAAAGCCTTTACGTACATTAAGTCGGGATCAGACGGGATATCGTATTTGATGACCGCTCCTCCTGCCGTATTCTTAACTGTTATATTAGTGACTTCCTGTGGAGGAGTTGTATCTTCTATACCATAGGGAGCTCTTACATTATCTTCCTTGCATCCCGCAATCATTCCGCTTATAAGCAGACTGATGAATATCATTTTTACTTTCATATCATTAGCTTTAAGTTTACCAAAGTGGATTTTGCACTAATTTAATGTTTTTATTCAAGTCTTCCTGCTTCAATGGCCATAAATAGTCGCGCACAGAAAACTCGCGTGTATAGATTACTACCGGTTTGTAAAACAACTCCGGAGTCTTTTGCGTGATACTTAATCCACGCATTTGTGTGTTTAAGTACTTGCCACATTCTTTCCATCTACGTAAATCATGCATCCGGCAGCCTTCAAACTGCATTTCGATGAGACGTTCTCTATGTATAATCTCTCGCATACCTTCTTTCGATAAGGGCTTCGTCGGGTTTTTGGAGTATTGTGCCCAAGTGTTCTGTAAAGTTGTACCCACGTCAAGTCCGGCCCTATGGCGTACTCTTTGGATATATTCATATACCTCCGGATTCGGTTTCTCCATTGTTTCATTCAATGCTTCACTGTACATCAAATATAAGTCTGCTAAACGAAGGTGCGTATTCGGATAAATATAATTTGATTGCACCTCTTTGCAATTCTGGTTCTTATAGCTGCACACCTTTTTTGAGAAATAACCCGTAGCAGAAGTATAATAGGTCTCGTATCCGGCTATGCCACCTTTCTTCGAGTTAATTCCATACGCCTTTTCCGGTGAATCACTTTCCATCGTAAACCATTTCCCTCCGTCGAAACCGATATTGGCATAAAAACGGGGTTCTCTGTTCAAGTGTAGTTTGATGGTTTTATAGCCGGATATAAAGAAAGCAGGTTGATCATCCGGTGTATCTACCAATTCATATTGTTCTGCCATGCTGGTCGTTTTATCTTCTTCGATAGGCACGCCATTCTTTGTGTAATATTCTTCAACTATATTCAGTGTCGGAGCATATTGTCCCCGATGATTCCATTCCCAATTTCCTATCTGGTAAGAAGTCAGATGTGGCTGTGCCATTTGCTGTATATCTTCACTTGTGGCTCCCGGGGCAAATATTTGTTCACTGTTATAGCGTGAAGTTACAATCTCACGGAGGGTCATGTTGAGTTCCGTCTCAGGTGTCAAGTCGAAGCTTACACGTTCTTTAAACGTAAACAGTTCGTGATGTCCTTCTTCAGATATTTGGATTGCTTCTTTACAGGCCTCCGCCGCGCATTGCCATTTTTTCATACTCTTTTCCTGATTAAAGAAAGGTTGGTTATCTCTTGGATCAAGAAAATTGGCATAATCTGTATTCCCATTAAAAAGAGGGCTGGCAGCAGTAAGTAAAACTTTTGCTTTTATGCAATAGGCAGCGGGAAGGGTGATTCTGCCTAACTCGGTTGTAGTGGCGGTTATGTATAAAGGTAACCCCTGGTCTATATTAATTGCTTCATCAAGCAATTTAACGATGTAATCAACTACATCATCCACCTTTTCTCTGTATTGGGTCATTTCACTCAATTCTGAGTTGATATTAATATTCTTATCCAGTAGAGGAATGGGACCATAGTGCAAAAACAACCAATAAAGATAATACGCTTTGAGAGTATAGACTTCTGCTATCCATCGATTTCTCTCAGCATAAGACATATCAGGCACTTTATCTATGTTAGCCAGAAAGATATTGCACTCGTGGACTCCTCTGAATTTATTCTGATCGCCGCTCCAATAATTAAAATAAGGATTATTCGAGTTTTGTCCGCCTCTGGCTAATTCCCAGGCATTCGTCAAGTCCCACCAGCCGGTAAATTTCATCTGATAAGGACATACGTCATCTCCCGACATAATAGCCGCATTATTTCTTGTGTCGTATACGAACGGCAGAAAGCTGTAGCAAGTAGATAAATATTTTTTCGCATTGGCGCGGTTATTAAACGCCATATCTATAGTCGTAATATTATCCGGAATCACATCCAGATAATCGCTGCACGAACTTAATGACATAACTGCTGTCAGTAGTAATACATATAACTTCTTCATGTTCTCGTAATATTAGAAATTAATATTTAATCCAATGTTGTATACCGACTGAATCGGATAATTGAAACCGTTGCCGCCTTGTTCAACATCCCATTCTTTAAATTTGCTGAGTGTGAAGAGGTTCAACGCACTGAAATAAACCCGCAAGTTTCTTATGTATATCTTTCTCAACATTTTTTCAGGGAGTGTATAACCAACTTCCACCGATTTCAAGCGAATATAAGAACCATCACGAATATACCACGTGCTACCTTGAATATTATTGTTTACCAATTCTGTAGTGAGTCTTGGCATGGCAGCATAGCTATTTCGGTTGGATTCAGTCCAATAACTGTCTGCCCAACACTTCATAACTCCATTGGGAGCTATTCTATTATTAAATATCCACTCATCATCCTTAAAAGTACCTGCATTCACAAAAGGTGTCGTACGCATTGCGTCTATATAGAAAGAACTTCTTGCTGAACCTTGGAAGAAACAAGAAAAATCGAAATTCTTATATCCCAAAGACACACCAAAACCATAATTGATTTCAGGTACTGTGGGATATCCGATAGGCACAATATCATTGTTATCTATAATATCGTCTCCATTGATATCCCGGTATTTAATATCCCCCGGCATATAGTCACCATACATCTGTTTGGGAGAATTAGCAATATCAGCTTCATCAATAAACAAGCGTTCGGCAATCAATCCTCTCATCTGCCCAATAGGATAGCCTGTCACAGTTAACCACGGATATTGTAATCTTGCTTCCTCTGCATAGTCATAATTACTTCGCGCAAAAGTAAAATTTCCACGTAAACCTATCCATAAGTCCTTGTTTACGGAATGGTTGGCATCCATTTGGATTTCAAAACCTTGAGAAGAGGCTTGCCCTACATTGGCTGATAACTTGGCGGAATATCCCAGTTCTGCCGGAACTGTGGGCCGTTCCTGATATATCTTATTACGCTTTTCGTGAAAATAATCAGCTTGTATTTCCAGGAAGTTGAACAAAGTTGTTTCGATGCCAATATCTGTTTTTTTAGCAACCTCCCATGTGATATTCGGATTGCCATATCGTGTATTTGATACGGTTTGTATGGATTCCTGCCAGTTCTCTCCAAATCGTATAGGCGATTCTCCCGCATTTAAATTTACCTCCGATATATAATAGAACCGGTCTCGGAGGTCACCAATCTTATCATTACCTACCAAACCATACGTACCTTTTATCTTCAGTTTATTCACAAATTTATTTTCAGGCCAGAACTTTTCGTTACTGATTAAATAGCCCACACCTACAGAAGGGAAAAATCCGAACCTTTCTTTTTTAGAAAACCTCTCCGAGCCGTTATAACCGAAATTTGCTTCAATCAAATAGCGTGAGTCATAGGCGTAGGTTGCTCTTCCCGATAATCCGATATTGCGGGATGGGAGTGATTGCTGAATATCCGGTGCATTTCCTGTGATGTATTCGCGCATTGTCCCCACCAGAAGTCCGCCAATGTCGTGCTTGCCGAATTGACGGCTATAATTGATTGAACCTTCAAAATAATAGGTCGAACTTACCGTAGGCGTACCTCCAGAATAATTTAAATCTTCTCTTCCTGAATTAGGATTCAGTTGATTCAAAGTATATCTATCCGCTTCTTTATCATAATAACCTATCTCATAGTAAAAAGGAGATATTTCTCTTACTGCCGAGAAGCCTGAACTGCGAGTCGTATTTGCTAATATCTTAGCGCTTAAACCTTCGGTGATAAAGTCTAGCTTCTGCTCCAGTTCCATTTGAGCGGTCACTTGGGTAGAATGCGAGTTTCTGTATCCCCTTATCATGTCAGCATACGGATTGAGATAATTACCCTCTTTTGCATTACCGAAAAGGACATGTGCCGTCTTCACATTCGAATCATCCGGCGCATAAGATTTTGGGAATAATACCGGAGAAGCAGAGCGTACTTTTCTATACATCACATCTCCTCCATCGATAGGACCATTGTAGTCTTCAAAGTTTGCATTAACGCGGATATCAAATTTAGTTGTCTTCGTAAGGTTCAAATTAATATTCGTACGCAACTGAATTCTTTGTATATCGATATTTGTATTATAGTTATTCTTTTTATCCACTTTCAGAGCACCGTTATCCTGACTGAAATTGGCTGAAACGTAGTAGCGCGCCATCGTTCCGCCGCCGCTAAGATTCACATTCACACGCTGATTCATCACCATTTTTTTGAATAATTCGTCATACCAGTCAACAGCCGGATAAACATACGGATTAAGTCCTTTTCCCGTATTCGCTATCTTTTCGTCAGTAAATGGTCTTGCTGCCAACGGATTTCGGGTAACAACCGCCTCATTGTACATTTTCATATACGTCACCGGGTCTACCATTTCAATGTTTCTAGCCGGAGTAGATATCGAATTTTCTATTCGGACACTGACGCGGGCAGGTCCTTCTTTACCTTCTTTAGTCGTAACCAATACAACGCCATTCGCGCCACGTGCCCCATAGATAGCTGTGGCAGTGGCATCTTTCATTATAGAAAATGAAGCCACATCATCTACCGACAACCGTGCCAGCTCATCGGTCGACGATTCAATGTTATCAATCAAGATAAGAGGAGAGGAAGAATAACCGAAAGTGGTCACCCCCCGAATAAAGAAGTTTGTATTATCTTTTCCCGGTTCACCCGACGACTGATAGGCAATTACTCCTGCCAGCCTTCCGGTCAGACCGGAAGTCAGATTGCTGGAAGGCACCTTCAGTTCCGACGGTTTGATGGTAGAAACAGAAGCAATCACACTCTCTTTCTTCTGACGGGCAAAGCCCACCACTGTAACTTCATCCAATTCATCCGTTTTAGGCACCATCTTTACAGTGATCTTTTTCTGCATTCCTACTTTGATGCGTTGTTCCTGATAGCCCACATAATTAAATACGAGTATATCTGTATCCGTTACTTTAATAGAAAAAGAGCCGTCTATATCCGTAACAACCCCTCGTGTAGATTTGTCGACGAGAATGGTTGCACCGGGCAAAGGCGTCCCCATTTCGTCAAATACGACTCCTGTTACTTCCCGTGCTGTTTGCGCTATGCTGGCTTGCAACTGAAAAGACAGTAAAATTAATGCCAATAAGGCTCCTGTTTTTCTCCTTAAACAATAGAGAAACCCATGCGGTGTTTGAGAAAAAAGAATTTGCTTTTCCATGTTTTTCCAAGTTAGATAAATAAAAGAATTAAAAAAAGGATTGGCCTGTTCCTTCTCTATTTCAATAATTCATATAGCAAAAGTATGGAGAATATGCTACTTAAAAATGTCGATATTGATATAGATTTTTTCATTTTTGATAAATGTACTAGATAATATATCTGTTTTATATTTAAGCTATGTGGAAATTGATTAATTTTGCAATTGTTATACCATTTGCCATCAATATATATGCCTATGAAAACCGCAGAAAGTCGTAATATTAAATATTTCAATATCAGTAATACGGATGAGGCATGGGGCATCGTAGTTACTACTGTCGGGCGTCAACCCATCCCACCCCACAGTTCTTACCCTCGTTCGCAGCATCCCAAATCTCATATCTTCGAGCCCCAGAAAGGGAGAGTCCTGAAAGAGTATCAATTGGTTTATATATCCGAAGGAAAAGGGTGGTTTGAATCAGAATCTTGCAGGAGACAAGAAATAAAAGCCGGAACCATGCTGTTGCTATTTCCAAATGAATGGCATACTTACGAACCGGATCAAGAAACAGGCTGGTTTGAATATTGGGTGGGGTTCAGAGGAGAGCATATTGACAGGCGGGTGAGCGAAGGCTTCTTTACTCCTCAACATCCGGTTTTTCATATAGGGTTCAATTCTTCCATCATAGGTCTGTACGAAGACATCGTCAACTATGCGTTGCAAGAAAGAAGTGCTTATCAGCAAATCATTTCAAGTATAGTGCTTTATATTCTCGGAACGGTATATTATAAGTATAAAAATGAAACGTTTAATGATTCTTTTGTAATCAGCAAGATAAATGAAGCGCGCGCCATTATGAAACAAGAAGACGGATATACTATTTCTCCCGAAAGTATAGCCCAAAGCCTGGGAGTGAGTTACTCTTGGTTTCGCAAAATGTTTAAATTGTATGTCGATGTGTCTCCTGCACAATATCAGGCTAACATGAAACTGCTGCGGGCAAAAGAATTGTTGGATAATACGGATTTGAGTATTACGGATATCACTTATAAGCTGGGATTCGAGAACGCAAGTCAGTTTTCTACATTCTTCCGTAAGAAAACAGGAGTCCCCCCTTTGCAATACAGAAAGGAGGAACAACAGGTTAAGAAATTGAAGTAACGGGTATGTCGAGAATGAATGCATATTTCTTCAATATATCAGCTACATGCCCGATGCCTATTGAGCAATGATGGGAAGGTCCCGCTTTGCTCCATCGCTCAATAAACTCTTTTGCCGATACCGGAAATTTATATCTGCTGTTGAGGTTTCCTATATTGAGAATGGGACCCGGAACTGATTCTCCTTCAGATATTAGAAAAGAAATTCCCTCCTTCCCCTCTACCACTGAAAGCAAAGTGACCGGCCCCTGCTTCACGGACATTTGAATGGACAATCCCTTGCCCGGTTTTCCATGATAGACAGGTAGCGGGACAAGACGCACCTTGTCTTCTGATATAATGAAATGCGCCGGACCGTCATGCCCAAGCATCACTATATCGTCATTGAAATCCATTGCATAAAATTCGGAAAAACAACCTCCGATTCCTAAAAGCGCCATGATTTTCATTGCCTGTACATTCTTAACTTCATATTCTCCGGCAATAGGAATATTCTTCCCGGTCAGCAGCGTATTTCCCGCGATGATGGAAGTGATGATGTTCTCATATTCATTCCCGTTCATTCCCGAATAATAATAAGCCATTGAACCCAAGCGATGCTTTTCTATCAGTTTGTCCAAGGCTACTGATGTTTGTGCCGCTCTTTCTATCTCGTCCTTGCTGCAAGCTTCGTCGATGACAAAAACTCCTTCAAACTCTTCCACTTTCCGTTGAATCTCATCTCTTGTTACTCCTCGCCTTAGTTCGGCCAGTTCGCACATTTCAAGAACCTCTACGTGAGTGCCGAACACTGTGCTCTGCAATTTCAGATCTGAATAAACATCCACCATTCCTCCGTAGTAGTTGCCCAATACGCCCATGCGATTCTGTCTCATGCCACGAGCCACCCGAATGGCTTTCAACCAATGGGAAATTTCCTCCCAGGCTTCTTCATCATCCAAATAGCCGGAGACAATGTCATACTTGGTGGAAGCCCGGTTGAATACAGCGCAATACTCGGGTATCGAGCACGCTTGACAATTGGCCAGCCATTCACCTGTCATCATTCCGCGGTCGGGCATACTGTTCAGCTTGTCATATTCGATGGCGGGCAAAGGCTGCAAATTCAACAGAATTACCGGGACATTCAGCCGGCTTACAATCGGTATAAGCATGGATGAAAGAGCGTAGGTAGAAATAAATATAAATAGCATCCCGACATCTTCGCGTTTCATCAGCAAAGCTGTATCATTGGCTTTCTCTATATCATCTACCATCCCCGCATCCACTACTTCTATATGGTCATAAGACTCCATTCTGTCCTTTATCTGTTTCTGGTAATTATTGAGGCGGGCAAGTAATCCGTCGAATTGGTTCCAATAAGTATTCAGCCCGACTCCCATTAATCCTACTTTTACATTTTCCATATTAGTTGTTCCGTTTAATTATTCTTTCCTTATTTTGAAGTGATGACGTTGAAATCCTCCATCAGCCCGTAGTCGGCGAGATTATAATCACATCCCGGCGCCTGTTTCTGCACCCCGTTCCAGTGCCATGGTCCCATGATGCCCTGGTCGTGGCTGTAGTGGGGACCAAACAGGTTGCGCAGACTTCCTATGACTCTTACTTCTATTTTATTATCCCCTTTTTTCAAATAAGGTGATAAGTCGAAGTTATAGGGTTGATAGGCTATCACACCTGCTTTTTGTCCGTTTACAAATACTTCGGCAACGGTGCCTTTCCATTTGTTCAGTTGCAGAGCGTAGCGCGCACTCGTGTCCTCAATGCGATATGTCTTGCTGTAGGAAACATCCCACGAATAACAAGCCATTCCTTGCTCTTTCCAGCTTCCCGGTTTCAGCGTGTTCACCGGTTCGCGCACTACCCATCCTGTCGGTGCGGGTTCCAGAGAGAAATCGCCCGTCACATACACCGGAGCAATTTCTGCATAAATACTCATGGGACTGACACTTAACTCGATAACGTTTACTCCCATTTTCGCATGCTTGCCTATCGAATAGGTGCCGAAGCGAGTGTCGAGGAATGATGCTCCGTCGGAAGATACAGGATTACCGTTTATTTTTACTTTCCAGATATCCGGTTGTTCGGCAATCAACTTCAACTGATTCCTGTTTATATCTCCGGCAACAATAAATTGATAGTTTACTTTGATATCGCCTGTTTTGAATGTGTCGCGCTCCACAATCGTCCGGCGATACTGAATGGCAGAGTTCCAAGGATCATTCATGCCGAAATGCCGGAACAATTTGTTGCAAGCTTCCACCGTGTAGAGGTTTCTTTCGGGTTTGCCGTCAATAATCAAATCGCAGAAGTCAAGAGTCAAAGCATTGTCCTTCAATCTTTTTACCTCTAGCGGAGTGCCCGCATTCAATACCCGACTGCTTGCTATCTGCGGTTTGACTTTGTAAGAACCCCCAGGCGATGACGAACTGAATAGAATCAAACTGCCGGCGGGTGGCAATGAAAACGTAGTTTCCATATATTTCCCGTTCCGACGGGCGGGATAAGCAAATATTTCTCCCGACATACCGTCCAGTTCCTGCAAGCTCTTTCCTTCTATCGCTACGCTTCCTTGAGCGGTTTCTGTCAATGAGGAATTAACAAGGAAAAGAAGCTCACCGTCTTTGTAAGTTCGTCTCTGATGATAGAGATTATTGCCCTTTGTATTCGTAAAACGTATCTTATCATTCGAGAATGAAGAGTTGATAGCCTGTTCCGAAAGCTCTTGACAAGCAGTGATCCGTGCCGCATTTTCTTTGAAGAATGCAGCCAACTCTGCGCTTTCTTTGCCGTCCACGAGCTCGGGAGTGGAAAAAGTGATAAGCTTTCCTCCGGATTTCACGAACTCCTTTATCAGCTTGAATGTCCGGGCGTTGAGATTCTCTGTCATGGGTGGGATGACCACCTTTTTATATCCGCGCTTGCCTACCGCGAATAAGCCATTCTTGACAAGTGCCCGGTCTTTAATAATATTTTCCGAACCGAGATCATATTCCACCTGGCTTTTCTCCAGCCGGGTCACAAAATTCTGAAAATTAACGCCAACTTCCATTGTCTTGTTATTTCCTCTCACGTACGAATAGTAAAGCCATGCAGTAGTGGTGGGTTCCAAAATCAGAATATCATTCATTTGCTCGCCCTGGCTCAATATCAAGGATAAGCGTCCGAAGTAGTCGTTCTGCGTTTTATAGTTCGACCACCAAGGCGAAAGTGAATTAAAAACGGGCGGATAATCATATTTTCGCGCGCCTACGATAGTCATGTGCGAAAGATGTTGGTTCATAAAGTTTACCCCCAGCACGTATTCCCAATCGCCGAGTCTCTTGAAATCCTCAAAAGTCTCGTCCCATCCTCCTCCGCCGTAAGTTTCGCTCAAGGTGCGCGTATATCCCATCTGATTGGCAACACTGCGCAACTCCTTTACCGCCCTTACATTGCCGAATTGTGCTTGCGGATGAGCGTCGTTAAACTGGTTGAACAGCATATCTACCCCCGGCATCTGATGCCAGGCATACATGGCCATGTTGTCTCCGCCTTGCGACATATCCGGCCATCCATGCTCCCAATAATGTCCCGTCCACTTCAGGTTTTTCTTTTCACAATAGTTAAACATGGGTTTCGACCACCGGTCGATAAACAGTTGGGTCAGTGTTTCCATATAGTTATGCCGCACCCGCTTCCAGTCTCCTGTTTCTTCTGCCAGCAGCGGCAACACTTTCTTTAAGTCGTATCCCCACTGTTTCTTGAAAATGTCGAAAAAATCCGGTGTCCAGCGTATTCCTCCCGTGCCTCCGATATTGGGTTCATCCGAAAAGACTCCTTTTATGATAGTTCCCAGTTCCTTGCCGAATGTTCTCTCATAGCCGGACATGGTGATATCAAGAAATTTCTCTGTCACCCCTGCGTGTAATAAATCTACGTATGAATATCCTCCATGCCAGTCGGAACGTCCATAATACGTTTTGTTGTAAAGATAATATTCGCCTTTCTTATTTTTGTAATCGTCCATCCGGGATGTTATGTCCTGAAATTCCTCCCCTTCCTTTTTTAGACAGAAGAAATAATCTTTTGCATTAGCGGGCAGCGTCTCTACCTTTTCGTATGCCAATCCTTGCCCCTCATTATATGACTCCGGCATTTCGGCGGGCACGTGTCCTCCTGCAAATCCGCTCGGATAGGAGTTTTCATCATAAATCCAGATGTCGAGTCCCAGTTCTTTTCCCTTTTCTACTGTAAATTTATAAAGTTCAAACCATTCGTCGGAAAGATATTCCGTAATCAAGCCGGGACGCGGATGAACAAAGGCGCCGCCGAATCCGGCTTCTTTCAGTTCTTTCAACATCCGGTCGATGTCGGCGGTTGTCACATTTGTATTCCACACCCACAAGGGGGCGGAGCGGAATGATTTGGACGGATTCTTAAAAGATTTTTTCACTATCTCAAATCGCGTTTCCCGTCTTTGGTCGCGAGCACAAAGATTCGTTTGGCTGTACAGCATCATAGCTCCCATGAATAGCACTTTGCCGGTAGATAACAGACTACATCTCATAATCGTTCTATTTTATTATGTTTTACTTTTCCTGATGTAATAATACATCGGCAAATGTAGCGCAATCTGGAGAGCTTATTTTTTTAATATTGATATATTTCTTTCCAATATTGATATTTACAGTCTATATACACAAATTCCATCTTTTTCCCGATAGCTAATCCTTACCTGAACTTTATTGCTGTTCTAACTTTACTTTCGGTCCACAATAAACACGGAAGAATGTCTTTTTACAGGTAATATGACAGAGGTAGTCTCTGCCCCGTGAGAGAGTTGATGTTTGTATTCTACATCGGATTGTTTCCCGGTATGCGGATCCAGTAATACCGGGGTTATTTTTCCTCTTAAAACGACTTCGGCTTCGTACGTACGATTCTTAAGGTTCGCAAAATAATATATTGACTGATCGCCGTTCACTTTATGAATATAATTCAGTTCTTGTCCGGTCGGGAAATCAACATCCGCCACTTTGCAGCAGGTTGCGAGCTTTTCTCTTATCGTTTCTACATTCGGCTTTTCTATGAAAAAGACATTGCCGGAAGAGGCTCGTCTACGTTTCCCGGAAAGCATACGGTCGACCAGTTTTTTAACTTCCCTGTCTTTTCCCGGCTCCACCGACTTTTCCGGTAGTCGGGTAGTAAACAGCACACTTCCGCCTGCTCTACAGAATGCCTCTATCTTTTGCAGGTTGGATAACGAGATTGTTTTCATGCCCGGAACGATGATTACCCGGAATGCCTCCTTGTTGACTTTATTATCCAGATGCAGCATACCATCCTTCACTTCACATTTGGTGGTCAGCACTTCAGGATGGAGATAAGTGAAATCTCTTCCCAGTGTGTCGGTCAGTAATGCCGAAATATTCACATAGTCCGTATTCGGAATGCGAACGCCGCCTTCATAAAAGCCCAGCAGGCCATCCAGCACATGTTCGCCCTGCAAAGATTCTATCGGATACACAATTGCAATATCAGCTACATGCCTACCCTCTTGTTGAAGGATATAATTAAGGCGGGTCAGAAACTGGTTGAAGGGAGGTAAAGAATCCCTGTACAGTTCATTTCGCCAAGAAAGCTCCGGCAGGAATGTTACATCTTTATCGTTATACCAGACTGCATGAGGAATTAAAGTATTGATCCCTTTCGTGTATTGCTCCATCGCAATATGGTAAAGTTCGCTGACCGTCAGATTGCCCATCGCACCGAATGTTTCAGACATGACCTGCCGCTTATCCCAGTTGTATGCCGAGGAAGAAATGACTTTATAGAATAATTCAGCCGGACGGTTGCCTCCAATCTTGTCTATACCCGGAATATCCATATACTTGCCGCAAAGCATCAGGTCGCCAGCCACACTGACCGGATTCTGTATCTCCTCTTGATCCTGATGACCGGTTGAGTAAATGCCATGGGCGGAAGCCCATTCCTGAATCGTCTTCATAAAGCCTTCAGCATATAATGTGGCTCGCAATCCGAACAACCGATTGCGGGCGGATTGTGTTTCCTCACCAATATCGTACCATAAAGCCGGATAAAGCAATTCGGGTGAATGTCCATAACGGACCCTAAATTTTTCGTTAAACTTATCTGTCCACATACGTCCTTCGGCCCGGTACATGGTTGGCTCGTCAAAGAAAGTTTCAATAATAGCATCTCCGAAATCATCAGCAAACCGATCATAATAAGCCTGATGCGTTTCTTTCACAAACAGCTTCACTGCTTCGGGATCGAGATAATCGGCATTCGGATCTCCGTCTTTTGCACATACAAAGAACAGGACTTTCCAGGAACCTTTAGGAACTTGCCAGTCGAGTTCCGCTGACTGAATATACGGTGTGAGGGAGAGCCGTTGACCCGACACTGTATCCATCGCAACGGCAGCCATCAGTTTTCCTGAAGGAACAGCCTGCCTGAAGCGTGTACCCGAAGATACGTTGTATTCGGTTTTATCCAGTCTTTTAATCGTAGCGTCGGGATATTTATCCATAAAACGGGGGATTCCGTCTGCATTGATCGCTCCCATACTTCCGCTCGGGAAACCATATTCATCATACAACGACATATGGGCATCGAGCTTTTTAGCTTCTTTAATGATCGAGCCATACAGGGTGAAATATTCGTCGGACAAATATTCCGGTCGAAAATTCTTTCCGAACGGAAGAATGGCACAACCTCCATAACCGTCTTTTTCCACCATTTGCCGAAACTGGTTCAGCAGATCAGCTTCACAAACTGTTGTATTATTCCAGAACCAAAGAGGAATAGGCCGGTATTGTTTTTCAGGATTGGCAAAAGCATCCGCAGATACCTGTGCCTGCATTGTCTGGCCGAAGGCAAATAAGATAAGTACAATGTTGAACAGTTTTTTCATGTCTATTATATATTAGTTTTTTTTATTACAGGCTTACACAACGTAATATCAGCATAATAATCGGAAACAAATTTAAAGGGGAAAGTCAAGATTGAAATTCTTTTGGAGCCATTCCATATCAGCCGGAGTGTTATCATGAAACTGGATAACGACAAAATCCAACTTTTCATTAACCAATTCCTCTGTACTGTCGACACTGTATTGTTGGTTGTCAGTAGATATTAATCTATCATATCAGTTCGTTTTTAGACGCCACAAAGATAATATATTCCCTAGTAAATATATGCATACTCATAAAGTTCTTTCCCATTGCTATATAATTTCGACCTTAACAATGGGGTGAATTGCAATTTCCTCCGCCTCAGATGGCTATCAAAAACAACTAGAGAGTCCAAATCGTGGGGCAGCAGAAAATTAGTGAGGATAGGCATAAATTTTCGCAATTCTAAAAAAGAAGAATTTTCTGTCCGCCACTCCGTGCAAATTCGCCCTAAACAATTTAGTCATGGCATTAAATGGGCTCAGTAATATATCTTGTGGGATTTGACACAGAACAACCGTATCTCTAAAAGTTGGTTCATATCTGCACGGTATTGAATCTTTACAGGGATTAGCTACATTTTCCCACTGGATATTTATTCTCAATCTTTCTATCCCCCCATCACCTTTTTCCTGTTTCTCCGATGAATAAAGGGTTTGCAGGTAAAGAGCAACAACTTCACCTGTATGCGGTTAGTTTCAAAAATTGTTTCTCCCAGTGAAACTATTCGTTTCTCGGTGTGAAACACTTCGTTTCAAGCAGTGAAACACTTCGTTTCACACCGAGAAACAAAGTGTTTCAAACTGGGTTGAAACTAATTACGAAATAGCTTTACTAATCATGCTCAATTGTGAAAGCAGGAAGCATCAATTAATTATTCATTTCTGCACGGGTTTTGATTCTTTTCACCACAGAGGACACCGAGGACGCAGAGGTTATGATTATCTCTGAATTAGATCTCTGTGTCCTCGGTGTCTGTGGTGAAATAGTTCATTTCCGTACGGAAACGAACTTTTTTGGTATAGGCTGCCCTGAAGCACATTACCCAGACTTCCAAACTGTCCCTCCGATTTTTCAGACTGATCCAAAATTTATCCCTGCTGATTTGCTACTGCTCCAAAGACGGCTGTTCAATTTGAAGACGGTGGTTTAATCTGAATATTGGGGATTTGGGGATCAGTTTAAGAACAAAGACGAAAGAATAAGGGGAACTCCCGGATAAATCCATTAGTCCCCCTCTGATACTGGTCGTACCTCATCGTTTCTTGATAAAGGCGAGTAGTTACACATAAATATAATGTTTTCGACCTTTTAGCCGTCAGACCACCACTCCATCCAATTTGACTTGCCTTTAAAGTTTAAATAACATTAGATCTTGGCGAAAAATAGCAAACCACAACCAACTGGCTGCTATGAATTCGCCGTGACACTTCATTTGTTTAATGAAAAAATAGACGAGGCAGTCCTACCGTTTGGATATAAACCACCTCGTCTCGGGGTCTTAGCCGAACCTGTTTATTTCTCTATCTTCATTCATTTCAAATCGGTTTATATACATGAAAGAAGGAAAGAATACCATAAGAGATGTCCAGCCGGAGATTTCTTGATTGTATGGCAATGCAGCCAAGAGGGGTATTCTCAAGCAAATCACACGATTGCTTTGAGGAGAAAGCGGGCATATCTTTTTTGTTCTTTCCATTGATAACAAATGATGGTTTGCGCCCTATTACAAACCCTATATATACAAAAAAAGCGGTAGGGCATTTGCCTATCCGCAAGCGAGGGAGTCGAAGCCCTATACGCACAAACAGGAAACACCCCCCGCATATCGCAAGGAGCATTTTACTGTTTCATGTGCGTATTTGAATTTTCGACTTTTCGCTTGCACAGAAATCAGCTAAACGCTTTTTTTCTTCAAAAACATAAAAACATGTCGATCTACGACAGTGCAAATATAAGAAATTATTAATTCATTCGGTTCTCAATCTCGTTTTTTTTATAAAAAGTCATCTTTGAGAAGCCCTTTATACATTCTTGAAACAAATTTAAGCCGTTGCCAACGTCAATATACTAATCCGTATTCCTTCCACATTCACTAGGCAGGAAGCACATGCCAGAGTAGTAGAACCAGTGGTCAACACATCATCAACTATCAATATGTGTTTTCCGGCAAGTGTTTCGGGATGCTGAAGTTCAAAGATACCTTCCACATTATCCCGACGTTCAAACACAGATTTACGCGTTTGCGTTTCCGTATTTTTCTTACGTAATATTGATTCTGTATCGATGGGGATTCCTGTTACAGCAGCAATACCACGAGCAATCCACTCACTCTGATTATAACCACGGATTTGCTGTTTTTTCTTATGAAGCGGTATGGGGATTATCACATCAATTCCCTGAAAAAAATGGGAAGACAAAAGTTCGGCAGCCATATACCGCCCCATAATTGCACCAATTTCCTTTTGTCCACCATATTTCAACCGATGAAGAATCAACCGGAAGTCGCTTCCTTTCTCATAAAAGAAAAAAGAAGTAGCCCGTTCCAAAGGGATTTGTCCCCAGAAGAGCCGTTCTACCGGATTATCTTTTCGAAGATGATAATTAGTACGGGGTAGATTGATATTACATACTGTACAGATACATTCTTCACCCTTTGCTAACGGTCGGCCGCAAACAACGCAGCAACGGGGAAATAGCAAAGATAAGAAGGAACTAAGCCAGTCTTTGATAAGAAGTGTGTGTTTCATAATAATAGAGATTTAAAGTTGCAATAGCACCTACATATTGCAACTACATATTCAATGGAGGAACTTCTGACAGGAGTTTCTGAAAGACAGGATGAAGATTTCCATTCGTTGCAATAATATGATGTCCTTCTATGAAATGGTCCTCACCATAAAAGTCAGTCACTTTTCCTCCCGCCTCCTGAACAATCAGTGCTGCCGCAGAATAATCCCATTTTCCGAGAAATGCTTCCATCCAAGCATCAAAACGCCCAATAGCCACATAGCAGATTGCGGCAGCAGCCGAGCCATTCATTCGAATACCGCCCACTACCCCATAAAGCTGATCGATGAGATGAAGAGCAGTCTGTTTATATTGCAGATGATTATAAGGTAATTCTGTAATGACAAATGCATCTTTGATGTCCTCAACGTTCGACACATGAATTTCTTCGCCATTCATAAACGCTTTTCCGCCTTTCCAGGCATAGAAACATTCATCCCGGCAAACCTCATAAACGACGCCTAAAAGAAGTTCGGTACGGCTACGTAAAGCGATGGACACACAATAAGGAGCCTCATCATGAATATAATTCGTGGTTCCATCCAACGGATCAATCACCCAACAGTATGGTTCATCCTGATAAGTGGCAGAGCCTTCTTCTGTTATGAATCCCGCTTCAGGCAGTAAAGCAGTTAAGGCTTTCACCACACGCACTTCAGATTCTTTATCCACATAAGACACATAATCGTGTGCATGTTTTTCCACCACACGCTCACGACGGAAGTTCTTCCGTTCTTCTTTCAAAAAAGATCCAACTTCTGTAGCAATCCGGCATACATCAGCTGTAAGCTGCTTCAAATCTAACATTTATTATTCAAATTAAAAAGTGCTTCGAAGTTATAGCTTTTCCGGCAAAAAGCATAAAGGAAAATAATATTTTCGTGTTTGATACGCAAATTAATGAGACAACATCAAAACTATTATAACCAATATTTAAAAAAACATCTAAAAACAAGGCCGGCTCATTTTCTTTTATGAGCCGACCTTTCTTTACTTTTACATCAAAATATAAATGTATTGTCCTTTATTCCTTAATTTATAACAACATTACTTCTGAACCACAATTTTCAACTTACAGGTACGTCCATAGAGTAATGCCACACCGTCATAAGTGAGTCCGGTTATGCCAGCTCCCGAATAGGCTGGCCCCTGGCTTCCTACCACTCCTGTAGGAGTAGCTATTTTACATCCTCCGGCAACTAATGCATCCATATCGTTTGCGGCTTCAATAACATGAATGACACCGTATTTGCCCGCCGCAGTAACAAAGGCAATATAAGAACCGTCTTTTATCTGCAAACTACAAGGATCATTCGGATATCCATCAGACGCATTGACTCTTTGCATTAACATATCGGCACCTCCTTTAGCTATACTTTCCAATACATTCAACGCCTCAAAAGTCTTGACGTCCGAAGCCGCGTTCGCCATCATCACATCAATACCAAGATCAGTAACCTTATCATCAGGTATAAGAGTAAACAACGTTTTGTTGGTAGCAACACCTGCCGGTTTGATCCAGTCATTCACATCATAAGCTCTCCCTATCGGCCCTCCATTAATTCTTGACGCACTGACATAAGAGAAACCTCTGTTTTTAACGGCAACAAAGCTCGGATTTCTCCATATATTGATGAAAGCAAAGTCTACGCCGTTTGCCTTTGAGCCATATCCTTTAATTTCCTTCAAGCTTAATACATGTTTCTGCACACCCCGTATCATTATTCCCTCTATGGAGAAAATATAAGGTTGATCCGGTTCTGTTGAATGTTCCCATTCGGGTGCCATTTCGATATCGCTGAAAACAAGCGCAACATTATTGTCAACACCCTCAAGACCTTCGATATTGATAATCTTTTCCTCTTTCAACCCTTCTATATCTTCCACCACAATCTTAATTCCACCAGTATCTTTATTATCTACGACAGTTTTCAAAATAAACTCCATTTCCAACGGATTACCTGATACCGGAATAGTCGTATATTCCTTCAGGTCACCCAGTACTTTATTACACAATGTATGTTTTATAGACTTAATGCCCACAGCAGAACGAATCACTACAGACAAAGAAACCTCTTCATCGGGTACTAAAACAGGGAAATCTGATGGTTCGGTAAATATCTGGGATGGAAGTTTGGTTATCTTTTTAATAGGTATTACCTTTTGTGCCGTTTTTGTCAAAACGTCCGTTGATGTTACCAGTATCCCGGCTGCTTCACGCGTGTTGACCTTGACATTCAAGTCAAATTCAAGTGTCATATCAGTTTGCAAGGTATCTATCTTTAAACGTTGACGTTCAGTCGCGTTTATCTCTTCATATTCTCCATTTTCATCCATCTTCAACAAGGTAGCATATATACTATGTATACCCACAGCAGAGAAACTTCTGGCAGATACAGTCACCGTCGAGTTATACTCCACCACATCTATTTCGGAAGGAGAAGTGAGTTCTACAGTAGGTGGCGGATATGCGTTGTCGTCCAAATAATCGGACTCACTATCACTACAATTTGTCAACAACAAACCCCATGGAAGGGCAAGTATCAGGATCATTATATTTTTGATATATTGCTTCATAACCGTTCATTTTTTATTTTAAAGATTCGATTTGTAATTGAAAACAATGTAAATCTCCGCTTACACTTGTTTCGGTTACCCCCCTAAAAGCCCATTTGTGTGAATTCAGGACAAATATACAATACTCGGAGTCTCTATTTCTATTTTCCACTTCTACGAAAGAATAGGTATCAGAAGTTAAGTTAGAAGTAATTGCCGACTCAAGATTAGGCAATAACGCACGTTTAACAGTGCCTACCAGAACCGTCTGTTCGTTTACCTTTTTCTTAAATACGTCAACAGCCGGAGCTATCAGGTCTTCACTGTTTAATGACACAGAACAGAAGAGCATATCTATTCCGTTCACTGCTTCTGTTTTTGTTTCAAGATATCTGCAATCGTTTTTTACTACATATTGTGTCATCTCGGAAATAGTAGAAGGAAAAAGCACAGTACTGCCAATTATCTTTTTTTCTCCGTCACTATAGCTGACAGGTACAAACACCGGCACTTTCTTGCTTTCTCTAGCAGTCTCCGTACCCGTATTTATGATTGCTGTTTGCCCATAGACAGCGTTCGTCCTGTCCAGCAATGCCACTGAATGAACAGTGTTTCTGATAGATGACGCCACCTCTTTATAACTACAAGAACTAAATAGATTTTGCTCTGACAAGTGTGCATAAACCAATACGTTAGTTGTTCTGAACCGGTTCCATTCCGGAATATCTTCTCCCTTGTTATCCTCATCACTACACGAAACAAACAGACAAGAGATGACACATATAAATAGCAGATATAGATAGTTTGATTTCATATTTCATTCATTTTACAAATTCAACTTCAGCAAACAAAGCCCTGTGGTCAGAAACTTCCGGATTAGATAAAACTTTAAACGACTTCACTTTCCACTTATTCTGTGGAAGTCCGAATATATAATCAATCTTGATTGTCGGCTGATCTGCCGGATAGGTGAATGTATCATCGCAGATTCTCTGCCAGTTCTTCATTACCTCACAAATCACATTAGAGTCGGTCCGGGCATTAAAATCTCCCCCCAGCAGTGTCGGGGTATCTCCCGTACCAATCCGCTCATTAATCTGTTCGGCCATTGCGCTCCTTATCAGGTCTGTCGAATGATCCAAGTGAGTCGTTCCTATCCTGATTACGTCTGAAGTTCCCGGCTCCTGAATATCTACATATAATAGCGTCCGGGGTTCTTTGGCTCCGTCTATCCCTTCAAAAGTTTTATTATTGATATAAACAAAAGGATATTTTGAAAGGATAGCTACTCCATATTCTCCACCACCAGTATCCATCGCTTTCCCAAATACGGAAAACAATCCCAACTCCGCAGCCAATTGAGTGGTGAAATCCTGATTTTTATTCCTTTTTGTGTTGTAATCTATCTCTTGCAACATTACAACATCCGGATTGTATTTCCTGATAAATACAGCATACTCCTTCACCGAGTAACCAGTCATCTGTCCGGACATCCGGCAATTATAGCTCATTATTTTAAGAGCCTGCGCATACGTACTTTGATACGCAAAGAAGAAAAGGCATACCCATACAATGGGCTTTAAAAGTGCTTTCATAAATTTGTTTTTGTTATTAGATTAAGTTTACTTATTCAACGGTATATGTATATTCTGATATTTTTTTAAAGCTAACCGGTGTTATGGATTGCATCACCTCCAACACATAGTTCAAATCGTTCCCTTTACAAACGAAGTCGTACGTAAACGAAGCAATCTTTTCGTTTTTAACTGTAATCTCTATATCAAAATGCCGCGAGAGTGTTGTAAGCACCTCTTTCAATGATGCATTTCTGAAAATAAGCCGGTTGCTTTTCCAACTCGAAGCATCATCGTGATATCTATCAGTTTTTATTTTTATTACATTACTCCTTTTTTCATAAACTGCAGTTTGTCCGGGAAGCATTTGCTGCATAGGCCTGCGGCTTTGCACATGCCCGATATTTATACTTCCTTCGTCGAGTGTAGTTTTGATTACCTTATCCGAAGCGTATGCTTTTACATTGAAACACGTTCCCGTCACTTGTATTTTCACATTCTCGGCAAGGACCTGAAAAGGGGATTTCTTGTTTTCTGCTATCTCAAAATAAGCCTCTCCTTCCAGCGTAACATTCCTGTTGTATTTTGCAAACTGTTCCGGATAGGTCAATTTAGAATCGGCATTTAACCACACCCGGCTACCATCAGGAAGTAATACGAGTAGCTTCTCCCCCCTTACAGCACAGACCTCCCGATAAACGAGGTTTGCCTCATTATGACTTTGATAGAAATTATATCCCACACCTATCACTAGCAAAACAATTGCACAGGCTACCGTCCACTTAAAGAACAATGGCATCCTTATTCTCCTGTTCTTTCGTTTTTCTTCCCGCATCACGGCTGCCTGAATATTCTTATAAATGCGATATTCATCAAAAGGAGGCAATTCTCTGTCGCCCAATTCGAGCTGTTTGCCTTCTATTATCCTCTGAATGTCGTCATCCATATATTTCCCGATGCCGTCAACTACTTCAAAGTCCTGATTTGTATGTTTCTTTTTTGATTTCATATTTCAATATCTATTAGTAATACACACTGTTACAAAAAAGTATTATACAGACTACGTTAAACCGTGTTAATTCAAAAGAACGTTCCATATCAGCAAAAAGTGATAAAACTACATCATACAATAAAGCAACAATAGGCTAAGCTCTCCCACTGTCGCGCGAATCTGCTTCAAAGATTGGCTATATTGAAATTTAATTGTATTGATCGAAAGATTAAGTTTATCGGCTATTTCCTGATTGGAGTATTTTCCCGAAACTTTCATTTCAAAAACCTTGCGGCGTTGCGGCGAAAGTTGCTCAAGAGCTTGCTGTATGATGTTCATTTGTTCTTGTTTAAAGTTTTCGTTTTGAGAATTGTCTTCCAATTCCAAAACCATTGAAAGGCAATCCTCAAGTAAATAGATATTTTTCTTTGAGTCTCTCAACGTATTGAGCAGATCGTTCTTCAACATCGTAAAAAGGTATCTGTTTATAGGTTTTGTTTCGTCGATCTCTTCTTTTTTCAGCCAGAGTTTTAAGAATAAGTTCTGCACAGCATCTTCAGCCAATTCCTTATTCAGCAAATATTTAAATGCCAAAGAAAAGGTCTGCGCCGCATACGTCTTGTATACAATACTAAATGCCAGCTGGTTCCCCTCTTTCAGAGCCTTAACCAAAGCTTGGGCTTCATCCTGTGAGTATTTCTGGGACATCTTAATCATTTTAAATATGAAAATAAAAAGCTTATTATATCAAGTCCTTACTTTCAAATATATTAATTCTTTCTGATATAGCATGATTCGCGAGCAACAAATGAAACAGGCCTCTTATTTATTTCACCAGTCTTTGATATTTGCTGAATAAAAAGGTGGAGAATGATAATAATCCGTCAGTTGTTGAATGAACATCTTTTCGAGTATCCTTCCGATCAGTTGCATTTACCCAACCTTCTTCTATTTCTTTTAATTCATCTTCAAGTTGTTTCTGATCCACCTCTACACCTTTCTCGGCCGCTTTGATGAATGTATTGATATACACCTCCCAGCGTTTTGCATAATAATCACTTATCAGCCCGGCCCACGAACGACTGGCATAATCGTTCAGGCTTCCTCCCCAAGTCGTAATCAAGTTGCGAGCGTTCTTTTCATAATAGTCTTTCAACTGGGGAGAATCCCCCATCTTCCGTGCATCATCAATCCATTTATCCAGCGAACAGTAAGGATGAAAGGCATTCAGCTTATCCAAATCATTCAATATCTCCTTCATTTTCTCGGCGCAAGCTTTCAAAGCCTGATGGTCTTTAGCTTCAACCATCCTGTCAAACTCCATTTTCACATCAAGAAAGTAGTTTCCAAGCACCTGTCTGCCTACAGTAATCAAATCCAGGCGAAAAGCATCTCTCCGGTCAGAAGGTGCCTCATTCAGTTTTCTCCAGACCTCTAGTAGTTCAACATTGCTATACACATTACTTGTCCGTTTTTCACTGTTCTTATTCAATGCAGGGCGATACCCGGGTAAAGTACCCAATGTGCGCGGCACCTGTACATAAATGTCATTGAATAATCGTTTCCAAGCATCGCGCACAGACTGCGACACACATCCCACATGTCTGTCAGCCAGACATTCAATCCATTTATTATCATCTACATTCAGGTTCCATGCTTTCTCAAGAATGTATTCGTAGGGAAATTGCATCACATCCAATCCTTCCAGCGTAGAGCCGATTCCTTTAAGGTTGCCTCCACCGTTAATGAGAGCATTCTCAAGTCGTGCGCCACTTTCTTTGACGTTACCTGTCAAAGTCGTGTTTCCACCGAAATTGCCCAGATAACACCAAATATAGGGCTGATTATGAAAATGCTCTGTTCTTTTCCATAATTCAACATTTTCACAATGATAATCCAGTAATATCATTTTATTCTGTGGCACTCCTGTCAGCAAAGCCTTCATTCGCTCGGAAGTCCATTTATCTTTATCAAAATAAAACATCCACGTCATTTGCATCCATTGGGCTTTGGGATCGGCAGCCGTCAATGTAGCGTACATATCCGATGCTATCTTCCGCAAATATTCGGGTTCGAAACTGGGCGGGTCAACCTCGTTGAAAGGATCTAAACCATAAATATGATCGGTTCCGAAAAGTTTTTTTTGTTCATCAAGAAATAGCTTCTGAATTTTCGCAAACAAAGCATCGTTAGGGTTCAAAAAGTTACAACGATATGCATCAGCAAAGCCGGCCCATTTGCCCAAATGTTGAATATCGGCCTCGGGATAAATCCGTTTTAAATCGGCAGGTACATGTCCGGCGAAGGCTGGTAATACGGGCTTCATATTCAATTCACGCTCACGTGCGAGTATTTTTTTCTGCAAGCTTACCTGGTGTTCCAGCCATTCCATCGGCAACGGACCGTTCCAACGATCTATGTTAGCCATCCGATGCCAGGGCAGATACGGCGGTCCCGTGAAGTAAGAGCGTATCTCGATGTCCGACATTCCCATTTTCGACCAAACTTTATACCACACGGCTTCCTGTCCGGTAATTGCCAAAGGCATATTTATACCATTAAGGGCCATCCAGTCAATAAAGCGCTCCCATTCTTTCCATTGCCACCAAGGCATCGTGTAACCATACGTGCAGTAATTCAGGAAAAAACGAGTATCCACTCTCGCTTCCGAAACGACCTTCTCATCAACCATCGGCAATTCTTCAGGAATTTCAACGGCTATATCCGCATACCATGACACTGTAGTGAGACAGTAATATTTTAAGTAATGGTTCAGTCCCATCGCCATTGAATTGGCGTTGTTTCCACCGATTACAATTTTATCTTTTACAGACTCTATTGTAAAGCAGTCTTTCTCTCCTTTTAACTTTTGAAACTGAAAACTCTCGATGTATGATGGAAGCAAACGTTTCAATAATGCTTCCGCAACAGCTACGTCTTTGTCTTTAGCCTGAAGAACCAACGACATAAACAACATAACCAGACACGTGTATACACTTTTTCTTTTCATTCTGATTTATAATTTTATATAGATTTTTCTTTTTAATAAAACATATCCCAACAGCCCATTGAACAACAGGAAAAATACACCGTACATAAATGAACCGAAGTAATTTCCGAATAACGGGTTAAGCAAATTATTGAACACAGCCGTATGGATATGCCAATGCACAAGCAATCCTCCGGCTATACAACTAAACACATAAATTACAAGCGGATTCGCTCCAAATGCTTCAAAAAACGAAAACCACTTTTTATTCTGCTTCACATCAATGATATAGAGCAACAATGCCAATGACAATGCCGCAATCCCACAAGTAAGCAAAACGAACGAAGGAGACCACAAACGTTTATTCAAAGGACAGGCATAGCTTAACAAATAGCCGGCAAACAACAGAGTGGTACCTATAAGAAATAGATTCAGCATCCGGCGGTCATTGTCTTTAATATCGATGATTATCTTTCCGCAAACAAAACCGATCATTACTTGAGACACAGCGGGAATCGTACTAAGTATCCCCTCGGGATCGACAAACTGGCGGCCCTGAAGATACATGTGGTTAGATCCTAAAATAGCCGAATCAACAATCCCGACGATATTATCCACACTTTTTTCAAATCCGTTTCCAAATAACTGAAAAATAAAGTAGACAATCAGCAAGATAATAGCTAATGGCATAAAACGCTTATGCGGTATTGTTACGGCCAATAAGGCTGTAATACCATAACAAATCCCAAGCCGTTGCATAACTCCCATCAACCGGAGCTGACTCAAATCAAAATAGTTACCACTATCGATTGATGTAATGAACCACTCCATAACCAGACCTATAAATATTAATAAGAGACTTCTTTTTATGATTTTCGCAATGGCCGGTCGACACTGGAAGTTATACTTACATAAGGAGATGTAGGTCGAAATACCCATCAGGAACATAAACATCGGGAATACCAGATCGGCCGGCGAAAAGCCATCCCACTTGGCATGTGCAAAAGCGGCAAAGTTATACCCGCACTTTCCTGTATTGTTGACCAAGATCATCCCGGCAACAGTAATCCCCCGAAGTACATCAAGCGAAAGTAACCGTTTGTTCGGATTCATAATATTTGATTCTTTTAATTACTTATTATATATAAAATAGTCGTTCCGGCAGCTAACACTATCCCTATAAGCGATTCATAAGGTATCAGCTTCAGACGTTCCTTAAAGTTGAGTTCGCATACGCCTCCTGTCGCATGAAAGAACGAACCATGTGGCAAATGGTCAAGAACTGTAGCTCCGGAATTAATCATAGCCGCTCCCCAAACCGCAGAAATGCCTATAGCCAATATCGTTTCAGCGAACGAAGAAGAAGCCAGTGTCGCTCCGGCTGTTGTCGATGCGGTAGCCGCCGACATCAACGCGCCTGATATAGGAGCAATCAATGCATCACTCATATGAGCATGATCCAATCCTGTAAGAATCCAGTCTTTCAAAGAAGAGTTCTTTATGATGCCGGCAATAGTTCCGGTTCCTATCAACAGAATAGCTACCACAGACATCTTTTGCAGTCCATACGCTATACTCGGAAGAATCTTTTTCCATTGTTTCATACAGATAGCACCACATAAGCCACCTACCGGCAAAGCTATCAAAGGATCAATATTGATTCCTACCGCAGGACGTAATGCCAATAAAACAATCGTAACAACAGGAGCAATCAGACTGGTTCTTAACGAAGGCAGATTTCTTTCTTCCTCTTTATCCTCTGTTTGCATCATCGTTTTTTTGTTTTTCACTGTTTGAGGCATCAGACGGACAATAACAAAAACAGTGAAAAACAAACCGATCACTGCCGGTAAAATATTGGCAAACATTACAGCCGATAGATCTGCATTAAAATTTCCGGCTGCTATAATGGTGTTCGGGTTAGGTGATATGATATTTCCACATTTACCTCCCCCGATCATAGCAATAAGCAATACAGATGGAGACAGGTTTAGACGCTTGCCTATCGAAAGAGCCACCGGCGCAACGGTTATCACAGCCACATCAATAAAGACGCCTACCGTACAAAGCAACATCGTTGCGAGTGCCAATGCCATAAATACCCGTTTTTCACCCATTTTGTTTATAATCGCATTGGAGATGACCGTGGTAGCCCCGGTTTGTATTAATATGCCTGACAAGACTCCGGCTGTCAGAATCCGCAATACCGCCGGGGTGACCTCTTTCACCCCTTCGGTCATCACCGTAACAGTCTCATTTAAAGATAGTCCTCCCAACAACCCTCCGACTATCGCTCCGATAATCAGACTGTATGTCGGAGAAAGCTTTCTTATGATTAACAGTATGGATAATGAAAGCCCGATTAATGCGCCTATCGCTGTCATTGAGTATTATTTAGTAAATTGTTTTATGATTCTCACCACCTGTCGCACCGTTCTCTCTATATTTTCTTTCGTAAACTCCGGTTGCATCGCCTCTTCAAGTGTTACCGGAAAAGGTTGAATAGGCAGTACGGCAGTAAACCCCATCCTATTAAGCGCTTCGGTGGCTTCGACCGCTCCCCCCAACGCTATCACCGGAACCTGACATTTCTCACCGACACGTAAAATTCCGTCCAGCGCCTTTCCCATACCAGTCTGGCGATCCAGTTTCCCCTCTCCGGTCAGTATCAGGTCTGCCTGTCGGACGACCTCTTCGAAACGAAGCGTTTTCAATATAACTTCTATTCCGGATTGCAATTTTGTATTCAGAAATGGAAGCAAGCCGCCTCCCATTCCTCCGGCTGCTCCGGCACCGGGAAGCTGGGATATATCCATATTTGTATATTCCTTTATCACCTGTGCATAATGCCGCAACCCATTGTCCAACTCTATCACTTGCAAACTATTTGCCCCTTTTTGGGGAGCATATACATAGGCCGCACCCTCTTCTCCAAAAAATGGATTACTAACATCACAGGCAATCGTAAATTTACTCTCCTTCAATGCCGGATTTAATTGGGAAATATCTATTTGATGAACTTTTATCAGATTTTCGCCGACAGGCTCCAACTCACCGTTTCCGCTATCTAAAAAGCGTGCACCTAAAGCCTTCAGCATACCTATTCCCGCATCATTCGTAGCACTTCCGCCGATCCCGATAATGAATTCCCGACACCCGCGTTTTAATGCGTCAGCAACCATTTCTCCAACTCCATAAGTCGTAGTCTTCATGGGGTTTCTCCGGCTTGAATCAATTAATGGCAGACCGCAGGCCGAGGCCATTTCGATAATAGCCATCGCACCATTGTTTACGATACCATACGATACTTCAATTGGCTTCATGAATGGATCATGTACCCGACATGACACCATTTGGGCATGAAGGGCAGAGCATAAAGCTTCTGTAGTCCCTTCGCCGCCATCAGCTATGGGGAAACGTATAATCTGACAGTCGGGTAATTCCTCCTGAATCGCTTTTTCGGCAGTTTTCGCTATCTCGAAAGAACCAACCGAACCTTTAAACGAGTCGAATGCCAATACAATCTTTTTCATAAAAGCTATCACTTATTTGTTTTCTCTATTAAATTCAATGCAGCCTTGACCGGATCATCAAACGGAGTCGTACTGTTGCTCCAGGGAGATGTGATCCATTGCTCCTCCCATTCTCGGATTTTATTCCGGTCTTTTGTGAAATAGAGCTGTATACGAGGGATATAGTAGTCTTTAATCAGCCCGCTCCAGAAACGGGCAGCATAATCTTCCTGAATACCACCCCAACTTGTAATCAAGCGTTTGGCATTTGCTTCATAAGCATCTTTTTCCTGAAGAGTTGTTCCGCTATTGCGCGCAAGTTCCACCCATTCTTCTAATCGATATAAAGGATGAGAAGCCAACAGTCTGTCAACGTCCATCAACAAATCAACAGTTTGTTGCAGATTACGTTGCGCTGCGAGAACACGATTCTCCGAATCATCTTTTAGGGCCTGCTTATAAAAAATTTCAGCTTTAGCTGCTACATAATACGAAACAAACTCTATGAGGTCGTTTCTGTATAATTCAGAGTTTTTCAGTTCGTCAGCGCAACTAGCATACAAACGTATAGCCTGCAAGTAATCATCACTAAGGTCGATTTTACTGATCCGCCGTTGATCGGGTATTACGGTTTGCCAGGTAAAACGGGGGTATGAATATAAAGAACTATATGCTGTTTTCCGAAAAAGTTTCCAAGCTTCCTCCATGGCATCGGGATATCCTCCATAACGGGCCTCGCAGTATATCTTCATCCAATCGTCCAGGTCGATACTATCTGATGACCATCCCATATCGGCTAACAGTTCGTAAACAACCTCATTGTTTTCGAGTCCTTCAGGGGCAGAACCGAACCCAATCAAGTTACCTTTATTTGCGGCACGTAATGCTTTGACCGAGGAGCTTGCATACATATCCAAGTCTCCTGTCATGGTGTTTTTCCCACCAAAGTTGGGTACATAGCTGAATATCCATTTCTTTCCGTAAAACCCATCATGTACTTTCCATGTTTGCTCGGTGTTCCACACCCATTTCGGATAATCATTGCCCAAATCAATGATAATCATTTTATCATCAGGCACATTGCTTAACAAGGCTTTAAGCGATTCTTTATCCCAGAATGAATGTTGATATCCGAATGTCCATCCCTGTGTAACCCAAACGGCATCCGGGTTTCCGGCTGTAATTGATTTATAGATCGTTTCTCCATACTCGGCCAATAACTTATATTTCGCTTCTTTATCTTCCTTATCGATAGGCAGCTCCATCTCATTAAAACTATCCGAGAGATAATACGTATTTTCTCCAAACTCTTTTTCCCACTCTTCGACAAACAGTTTGCCTATCTCTTCGAAAAAAGGTGAATCCGGTGGCAATACATAGGCGTTGTACTCTTCATCAAAACCTCCCCACCGCATGTGCCGGAATTGTGTGTCGGGATGTTTCTGCACGAATCCTTCCGGCACGAAACCTGCAAACGCGGGTGCTATGGGCTGCATACCCAACTCGCGCATACGGGTCAGGATTTGATGCTGCAAAGCGATTTGGTTCTGTTGCCAGGCATCAGATAAAGGACCGTCCCACTTGTTCAGATTGCCCATGCGATGCCAGGGAAGGTGTGCAGGGGCAGTGAAAAACTCACGGATTTCTTCTTTGTTCAATCCCATACGCAGCCATACCCGTTCCGCAATGGCTTCGCTGGCCACGGTAGCCAAGGGCATATTTACACCATAAAGAGCCATCCTGTCAATTTCCTTTTCCCAACGCTCCCAGTCCCAGTAAGGGGTAGTGTAGCCGAATGTACAAACATTAAGGAAATAGCGCAACTCATAAGGGGACACCTGTTCATACAATTCATAATCGGGCCACGGCATCACCGACGTTATATGTTCACCGCTCCATGTTTTCATACTCTTGCAGGCCTCTTTCATGTACGTATGAAAAGCGTAACAGATAGCAACGGAGCTACTTCCCCTTAGGGTAAGCCGGCCGTCGCTTGCTATCACTTCGAATATATCTTTACCGTCGGATGGTTCGATATATTCAAAGTGGATAGACTGTGCTCTTTCCCCAATCTGACGTTCTATTAACTGTTTGGCGGGGGTGATAATATCCGTCTTAGGCTTGTGGCATGAGCAGAAAAAAAGCGTTGCTGAAATCAGTAAATACTTGATTATTGTATGTATCATAGAAAATCATAAATGTTATAAGTGAGTATCAATATTTTTTCTTCGATGCTTCTTTCACATATTCCAGTTCCGTAATAATCGGTAAATGGTCTGACAAAAGCGACTGAACAGTTTGTGTACTAATCACGCGCCATCCTTTTTGCGGGTAAGCAAACAAGTAATCGATCTTAATCACAGGTTTCCATGCCGGCATTCCAAAATCATCGTTACTCGCAGCAAACCAGCTATCCATACCACGTATTGCCTCGGAGTAATGACGCGCATTGAAATCACCTCCCAAAATTACAGGATATTTATAATTTTTGAAATGCCCGGTAATAAATTTTATTTGCTCCGCCCGTGTTTCTTGAGAGTTGACGTCCAGATGCGTAGAGGTAAAAACAATGGTATCATTACCCATTTCGAATAATCCCTCCAGCATGGCCCGTCTCTCATGCTCTTTGACCGGATGGGGCAGCATTATCTTTTGGACAGAAATATATGGATATTTACTTAACATCCCAATACCGTAATAACCGGTAGAATAATCAATCGTTTTTCCGTAAAGCCCAAACATCCCTGTATGATAGGCAAGTTCGGATATAAAATCCTTCCCCTTCTGATGCGGGGTACGCTTACGGTCTGTTTTGCTATCCACTTCCTGAAGCGCCACAAAATCAGGCTTGAAGGATTTGATGTGATGAGCAAGTTCCTCTAAAGATGCCAGTTCGCCAAATCTTAAATTATAGGTGATTACCCGCACCCGTAGAGTATCTTGCGCATAGGCAACACCCAAAGTCAGGCATAAAAACAATAATAAATATTTCTTCATTGAATACATGGTTTCTATTTTTTAATGATTACTTTTCCCAGCCTGGATTTTGTCCTAACAGAGGATTCTTCTGACGCTCGGGATTAGGCACGGGCCACAAATAATGTTTCGTTGCGTCGAAGTAGCGTGCTCCGCCTTCCGCGGTAGACTTTTCGTAGATAACATCACCAAACTCATCTACTCCGGTATCGGGATACGGGTTGGCGCCCAAATCATTCATACAAACTTTCAGGCTGGGACCGGTGATGGCACGTCCAAAGCGAAGTTCGCCTTCACGCCAGCGCATCACATCGGCGTATCTTGTTCCTTCACCTGCCAACTCAATGCGGCGTTCTCTTCTCAATTCGGTTTCGAGATCCATCCCCCATGCACTAAGTTCGTCAAGGTTCATACGATGCATATTCACACGATCTCTAAGCCTGTTGATGGAGTAATCAATCTGTGTTTGTGTCAGTTTCTTGCCTTGTAGTTCGAAAGTGGCTTCGGCATAAATCAGCAAGATTTCGGCAAAGCGGATGACATTGAGATTCCCATGTCTACCCACACTTGAGCCGGCCAAATCAATATCGTTATACTTTTTCAGATAGAAACCTGTACGGCTATTTGCCCCCACACGATTATTATCTTGCAATGAAGCAAAACGAGGCAGATTAAATATCTCGTTGGCCTTATCCGTATCAGGGTCACCGTCATCTCCTCCCGGCCATTTGTCACCCGGAGCATATAAAGTCATCTTCATTCTAGGATCTCTGTTCTGGAAGTAATCCACATAATGCTCTTCAGGCGACTTGTATAACGATGAGGTCTGCACACTGGTCTTTTTATAATATTCCAATCCGGTTTTTGCCGGTTTACCGTCTGTACACAGATAAGCATCCACTAATGACTTCGTTGGATTGAGGCGTATATAGTCTGTCGGACTGCAAGTTTCATTGGGCAGACTTTGTGTACGGATTTCAGGTACAAAAAGACTATATACGATAGCTTCGATATTTTTCGGATCATTCTCGACATCCCCTTCGTGATGAAATAGTTTTTCATATTCATACAGACCATAGGGACTGTTTTCGATGATATATTCACTCGTTTTTGCAGCTAGTTCCCATCTTTCGTTTTGCAAGGCAATACGTGCCAATATGGCTAAAGCGCCCCAGCGGTCGAGTCTTCCCAGTTTGTCGCCTGTATACCTTTCTTCAGGCATGCGCTCTGCCGCCCATTTCAAATCCTCGACGAGCTGGTCAATGACTTTCTCTCTGGGAGTACGTTCGATATATGCATCTTCGGGCTGGATGACTTCTCCTACCCAAGGTACATCACCCCAAAACACCGTGAGGTAAAAGTACATAAGCGCCCGGATAGTTTTTACTTCTGCGGCATAAACGTCCTTCTTATTTTGAGCTACCTGCGCTTTATTATAGTTGTCCAGAAAATTATTGCAGCGATAAATATAGCTATACGCTCCTGTCCAATAGGTAGTGAAGGGGAAGCCGTCAGTATAAGAGTGCTTGCCTCCCGAAACCTTACTTAGTCCACTAGTAATATTCCCCCACATAACAGTTTCGGCCGTCGATTCGCTCCAATTCACGAGATAGTCTTTTTGTAAAGCTTCGTAACAGGGAGGCAAGGCATTTTTAAGCTGATCTTCATTCACCCAGAATGTCACATTGTCCGGCTCGTTAGGGTTCGTTCTATCCAGAAAATCGCTACATGAGGTAACTATACCAAATAAAGCAATGATTAAAAAGTATTTTGAGTATTTCATCTTTATAGTCGTTTAATAGGTTAAAATGTTATTGATAATCCAAAAACATAGGTTTTTACTTGCGGATAGACATCTCCGCTGGTGGTCCTCACTTCAGGGTCATAAGCTCCGAAGTAATCGGTTTTAGTAAACAAGTTATCTGCCGAAGCATATACTCTAAGACTATTAATGCCAAGAGGTGCCACCATCCGGGCAGGAAAACGATAACCTATCTGAATATTCTTCAGGCGCAAGTACGATGCATCCTCTTTCCAGTAGTCACTGAAGAGCCTGTTGTGCTCCTGCGACTGATAAAGTCTGGGATAAGAAGCATTTGGATTCATAGGCGTCCATCTGTCAAGATGCTCTTTTTTAGGGATTGAGTAGTCATTGATAAACGCATGCCGAGCCTCATCCTCAAGGTAACCGGCAACTTTGCCTACGCCTTGCAAATAGAAACTGAAATCAATGCCTTTCCATTCCAAACCACCCTTGATTGCATAGGTGTAATGGGGCTCTTTCTCGCCAAACACCACTTTGTCGTAGTCATCAATTACCCCGTCGGGAGCGCCGTCAGGACCACTGATGTCCCGATACTTAATATCTCCGGGCTGTACAATGCCGTTTTGTGATGCAACAAGAGGAAATTTTGGCTTCTGGTACTTACCTGTAGTTGTATTCACTGATTCAAAGTCATACACTTGCGCCAGCCCATCAGTCAGATAACCATAGAAAGCACCTATCGGATCACCTACCCGACGATACGAACCGGAAGCCGTACTGGTCAGCGACTCCGGAGTTCCACCCAAATCGGTAATCTTATTACGGGCGTCCGACAGATTGAACCCGAGATTGTAATTTACACTTCCGATCTTATCACGCCATGACAGATTAAGTTCCCATCCTTTGACATCAATCTTACCAAGATTGACATAACCTACGTTACTACTGGAAACCCCGACAATAGCCGGAACATCGGGACGAACCAATGCATCAATATTTTCTTTCTTATACCAATCAAAGTCCACATTCAGTCTATTGTTCAAAAAACTAAGGTCTACCCCGAAATTAAGCATGCGGATGGTTTCCCACTTGATGTCGGGATTACCGATTTTGTTTTGCCAAAGTCCCATAACAGGTGTATTAGAAGCTCCGATAGGATAAGACTCTTCGGTTATGATAGGTGACAAGTAAGGGTAGTAATTACCGGGAATGTTTTGATTTCCCAACTCACCCCAGGAAGCACGCAGCTTACCCGAGCTCAATACCGAAGTAGCGAACTCCATGAATTTTTCACGTGAGAAGTTCCATCCTGCCGAAAACGATGGAAAATATCCCCAACGATTGCCCTTGGCAAATCTTGAAGTTCCGTCGGCACGCAGGTTAGCTTCAAACAGGTATTTACCGTCAAAAGCATAGTTGACACGACCAAAGTAAGAACGCAAAGCCCACTCGTCTTTTGTTCCGCTATTCATAAAATTAATCATTCCGGCACTAATAACGTGAATATCCTCAACCATCACATTATCACGCGTAGCACCCAGTGTGCTTCTGTTTTCCCACTCTTGCGAAAATCCCATCAATGTTCCCAACTCGTGGCGTCCTATGGTCTTATTGAAGTTCAGGGTGAATTGCAACGTTTGGGTCATAACGTCGAGATGGCTTTGTGAGATATAGTCCTTGGCATCTTCATTTGCTTTCAACGGGCTACCGTCCGAGTAATAAGACAACATCTTCGGGTTAAACTCATCCACTTGGCGGGTATATATATTAGCAGAGTACTGCATACCTACATTCAGTCCGTCTATAATTTTGAGATCTGCATTGAAAATACCATTGAGCACACGTGTTTTCCGTTCTTCCATTCCCGACTCATAGGCTACCTGCAAGGGATTACGTACCGAACCGTACGACCAGTTCTCACTATCTACCATCCGGCCATTCTCGTCAGGAATTTGCCACATGACGGGAAGTAACGGAGACATACGCTGTGATAGGCGGAATACTCCTGATGTGCCGCTATAACCTAAGTCCTTTTTATAGAAATCGACATAGCTCATCTGTCCGGTCAGTTTCAGACGATCGTACACCTCCGTGTTTACACTGATACGCGCATTATGTCTTTTGGAACTATATCCGTCACCTACAACCAGTCCATCCTGATCCAGGAAACCATACGACATAAAAAATCCGGTTTTCTCGCTTCCACCCCGTGCACTTACATTATGCCCCGTTTGAAAAGCCCGGCTTTTGTATATTTCGTCAATCCAGTCAGTATTGGAATATTCGTTGGGATACAGTCCCGAATCATATTTATCGAAAGCCTCTTGGGTATAGGGCTTGGAAAATCCGGCAGCACTCATGGCTTCATTGGAGAGTTCCATGTATTCCCTTCCATTAACAAGTTCGGGCAATGCTGTGGGAGTCTGGAATCCGGCATATCCGTTATATTGGAATACTACACGTTCTTTCTTTTCTCCCTTTTTAGTCGTTACAAGAATAACACCGTTAGCGGCACGTGCTCCATAAATGGCCGATGAGGCGGCATCTTTCAGTACGGATACGCTTTCGATGTCCGAAGGATTCAATAAGTTGATGTCTCCCCCGGCTACTCCATCAATCAAGATCAAAGGTGCTGTACTACTGTTAATAGTTCCCGTACCACGAATGTTGATGCTAGGCACAGCACCCGGCTGCCCCGAAGAAGAAACGATACTAACTCCAGGTAACAATCCTTGCAGCCCCGTAGTTACGTTAGTTATAGGCCTGTTCTCAATAGCCTCCGCTTTAACCATAGATACGGCACCTGTTACATTCACTTTCTTTTGCACGCCATAGCCTACAACTACTACATCTTCCAGGCTGACAGCATTCTCTTTCATCACTACGTTTACTGTCGTTGCTTTCGCTATGACGCTTTCTTCACGGTAGCCGACGTATGAGTACCGAAGTGTACTTCCATAGGGTACCTTGATGGAATACTGACCATTGATATCGGTGATTGTACCTGTAGTCGATCCCTTTACCGATACGGTGGCTCCGATGATCGGTTCCGTATTCTCGTCAGTAACTTTACCTTTCACATACAGTTCCTTCTTCTCTCCTTGTGAATCAACAGGTTCAGTTTTATTTTGATATTCTTTATTATAAAATAAAATACTGTCATCCAGGAAACGGAACCCAATGTTAGTCCCTTTTAGCAAAAGAGTTAGTGCTTTGTTTACATCTGTGTCTTTTACCTCCAATGACACTTTCCTACTCGTATCCACAAATTCTTTACTATAGGCTACATTCATCGATGCCTTCTCTGCTATCTGACTGATAGCTTCTTTAAGAGGAAGCTCTTTGATACTAACCGATATTTTTTGCTGTTGTGCATAAACAAAAGCAGTGACAAATATGCACATTAGGGTTACAATACACCTTCTGCCGGTGGATGAAAAAGGAGAATCTTTTTCCATAATATTAGTCTTTAAAGTTAATAGTTCAATATCTATTAGCTAATACACAAGAGGTATTAAAAAGTATTACGGCAAATAAGTTAATGAATATTAATTTGAAATATATGAGAAAATTTACCGGAAATCAATCCATACTTGATAAAAAAGAAAGAAAACACTTCAAAGGTATCGTTTTTAATAGCAAAAATAGAAAGGGGTAGATAATATTTTCTCATTTAATGCATAAATTAGTGTCTTTACCTGAAATAATTAATACCTTTGAGTGCATGAATTAATTCATTTGACTATAGTGTTTCTTTCGTTAGAGTATAGTCAAATAAAAGAAGTACTATAGTCAACATTTTAAATGACTATAGTCAAACGAATAAAATCATGTAGCCGGAGACAATATTTACTGAATAACTAAAAACAAAATAAGATATGAGTGTTTATTATGATCTTTATGCCAGTGGCAACCCACAAAAAAAGGATGAGCAGCAACCACTTCACGCACGAGTGATTCCATCAGGAACTCTTGATGCTAAGAAGTTTATAGAATTAGTATCTAAAAGCAACGGCTTCAGTCAGGCTACCATTGAAGGATGCTTGCAAGCAGTCACCGATGAGTTACAACATTGGTTGAAACAAGGCTGGATTGTGGAAGTCGGAGCATTAGGTTATTTCTCCTTATCGCTGAAATGCGACCATCCGGTAATGGAGAAGAAAGAAATCCGCTCTCCTTCCATCCACCTGAATAAAGTAAACCTGCGCATCAACAAAAAATTCCGTGAGAACATGGAGCCATTACCGTTGGAACGCATGGAATCACCTTACCGAAGCAATGGCAATCCCGATGAAGACAAATGCCTTAGCATCCTTATGCAACATCTGGATGAACAAGGTTGCATCACTTGTGTCGATTTCACGAGACTGGCCGGCATAAGCCGGTACAAGGCAACTATACTGTTAAATACCTATTTAGAAGAGGGAATTATACGAAAATACGGAGGAGGAAAGACGGTGGTATATTTAAAAAGATAATTGGCATTAACAGGTATGACGATCATCGGATTCGTAAAAGACTTCCGCTTGAAAAGAGTTGCACAATTACTTGTCAAAAATCAACTGGATATCAATAAAATCGGTTATATGGCGGACTATTCAGAACGATGCTATTTCAGCAATAATTTAAAGAGGTTCGGGCATAGCCCTAAAAAGTATATGGAACAACTCTTTCGGACAGTCGGAGTCAATAAAACATTTCCGGTACTAGAGGAAAGTTTTCACCACTATTTCCTTTAATTCAGGAAACAATCTCACATCTTTGTCATATGAAACAGGAAAGATTATGAAAAAAGATGCCATTAAGTCACTTATTGCTATCAAGCAAAGTGAAATTCCGTTTGATGTAATTGAACGAGATGTTAAGTTACCGATAAACCGTAAGAAGATAATTACGGTTCCGGGAGTACGTCGCTGTGGAAAGTCTACATTAATGGAAATAGCAATCAATAACCTTATTCGTGAAGGAATTCCCTCTAAAACATACTATGGTTGGGATTTGACGATGAACTTTTGACACATGCATTATTTACTATTCAAAGCGAACTTCAGAGATACCTACGGATTTTCCCTGTCGAGCATCTATATTCAAACGTATAGCCTCTACTTCAACAAGTGCCCTGTCATAATCATGGAGTCCAGTCAGTACGTCAACCTATGCCATAATCCTCATAAAAAAGGAGACCGAGCCTATGTAAACATTATAAAACACACAAGTACTTATCGCACAAAGTTTTACTTCAATATTAATTATTTTATTAACGCACTTCTTCAAAATCGCTTGCACAGCAAATTCCGATACCATATCTTTGCAACGTGATCACAAAATAATAACTAGATTTACTAACGATTAAAACTATTAAGAATTATGGCACTGAAATATGTAGTCAAGAAAACAACCTTTGGCTTTGATAAGGAAAAAGCCGAAAAATATGTAGCAAGACCATTCAACGTGGTTACTGTTGATTTTAAAATGCTATGCGATCAGGTAACAAAAGTAGGATTCGTTCCACGCGGTACTGTAAAATCAGTACTTGACGGATTGATAGATTCACTGATAACCTATATGGAAATTGGGGCTTCAGTAAGCCTTGGAGAATTCGGAACGTTTCGTCCATCTTTCGGGTGCAAAAGTCAGGATGATGAAAAAGAAGTGACTACGGACACATTAAAGAACCGTAAAATAATTTTCACTCCAGGAAGTATGTTTAAAGGCATGATAAAATCAATAAGTATCCAGAAATTGGATAGTTCTAAAACCAATAGTCCCATCACCCCTGATGATGGAAAGGGAGACGATAAAGGAGAAGGAGGTGGTAGCGGAGAAGCACCGGATCCGGCAGCATAAGTAACGCAACATCATTATTTTTTTGAGACAAATCCGGTTTAAACTCGTTTAAGCCGGATTTGTTAATTTCTAAAATAGCTTGTTTTTCTCACAGAAAATCCCGATTATTGCAGCCTAATACTAATTGAAAGGGCTTCCATGAAAAGAGTCGATTCTGTTATATCTCTTATATATTCTCTATCAAAATCAGAAAAAAAACACTTCTCCTTGCAAGTCATCAAAGACAAGGAGGAAAAAGACTATCTGGTGATTTATGACATTATTACTAAGAGTAAACAGCCAAATGGGAATATAGTAAAAGAGGAGTTTTATAAACGCCGCCCCAATGGTTCTTTTGAAGTGTCTATTCAATATCTATATGAAAAACTAGTAGATACTTTGCTCACTCTGCGCAAAAAGAAAGATGTTTATTATGATCTGCTGAACGATTTGTGCAAGGCTCGTATGCTATATGAACGTTCATTATTTGAAGAATGCTTCGAAATCTTATCCGATACAATAAAACAGGCGCAATTTTACGAGAACAATGAAATACTGACAATTGCACAAAAGTTAGAATTAGAATATTTGCTTCGACTAAACTTCCCCAACATGACGGAGCAGGAACTTTTCCATAAACATTTCATCCAAAACGAAGCACTAAAAAAGATCCGGAAAATCACAGAGCAATCTTCTTTACACAACTTATTAAAATATCGTCTTTCGCACATTGGCGCCATCCGAACAGCTAAACAAAAACAAGACATGAATGACCTGATGGTCAACGAACTTTATATAGCAGCTTCCTCCGAAGCGGAAGGGAACTTTGAATTGACACGAAATCATAAACTTTTTCAAGCAAATTATTTAATGGGAGCAGGGGACTATAGAGCTGCCCTGAACTCTTACAAAGAACTAAACCGTCTATTTGAACAGAATCAACAATTCTGGTCAAACCCACCCATTTATTATTTATCCGTACTTGAAGGAGTACTCGGAAGTCTACGATCAGTAGGCAACTATGATGAGATGCCCTACTTTATTGAAAAATTAAAAGAATTGATAGCAGAAGACTCGTCACTTGAGTTCAAAGTGAATGCTACCTGCCTGCTCTTTCAATACGAGCTGTTTCCTTATCTGGATAAAGGTGACTTCCTTAATTGTACAGAACTCATGAACCACTATCAGGAATCGCTCTACAATAAAGAAGCATGGTTAAGTCCCATACGTAAAAGTGAATTATTACTTTATACAACCCTCATACATATTGGTAACCAAAACTATAAAGCAGCAAAGAAATATATAAGTAACGCTATCATCGACCACAATATTAAATATCTACCACTGATGAGAACTATTCGCTTGGTTCGCCTCATCGCCTATTACGAAACACAAGAATACGAACTGATTAGGCACGAATCACGCTCCATCACCAGAAGTCTCTCCTCTCCTAAAGAGCAAACATTTAAAACCGAACGAATTATTCTATGGTTCCTGAATAAAAGGAATCTCCCTATTCTGCTTAAAGACCGGGAAGCTTTTTGGGAAAAGCTATCTCCGGAAATACAAGAATTATATAATGATAAATACGAAAACCAACTTTTACGTCTCTTCGATTTTACAGCATGGATAGAATCGAAAATCCGGAAAGAGAAACTGTCAGAAGTCCTTAGAAGGCATACAAATACTAAAGAAATTTAAAAGAACAAAGCCTACAATCCATATTCCCTATATAAAAAGCACTCATTCTATTTTCAGTTTTTCAATTTGAAATTATACAAAACTATACGATATTACAATTTATAATTCACTTATAAAAAAGAGAATTAAATACCATATACTCAATTTGTAATTATACAAATGAATTATTAATGTAAAAAACGAAGCATTATTATTTCTTTTATTTGCATCATCTTAATTTTAAATATTATGGAAACTATATCTAGTCATCGACCCAAAATCGTAGTCATTGGTAGTTGCAATACCGACATGGTTGTAAAGGCTAACAGGCTACCAGTCCCTGGAGAAACCATTTTAGGCGGGACCTTCTATATGAACCCCGGCGGCAAAGGAGCTAATCAAGCTATTGCAGCAGCCCGACTAGGCTCCGAAGTAACATTTATCTCTAAGATTGGTTATGACCTATTCGGTTTGCAAGCTTTAGAAATATACAGGTCAGAGAAAATCAATACCGAATTCATCTTTACCGATCAGAAAAGCCCGTCAGGTGTAGCACTTATTTCTGTCGATTCGTTTGGTGAAAACAGTATTATTGTAGCGCCGGGTGCCAGCCGATCACTCTCAATAGAAGATATCAACAAAGCTGAAGAGAAAATTAAGGAATCTGATATCATACTCATGCAACTTGAAGTTCCGATAGAAACAGTGGAGTATGCAGCTACTATTGCCTACAAATATGGTAAGAAAGTAATACTAAATCCGGCACCTGCGTCTACATTAAGTAATTTATTCTTAAAGAATGTACACACTATATTGCCTAACCGTATAGAAGCAGAGATGTTATCAGGAATTAAAGTGATGGATATCGAAAGCGCCCACCGAGCAGCTAAAGCCATTGGAGAGAAAGGAATAGAAAATGTTGTCATCACTTTAGGAAAAGACGGAGCCTATGTCAAAGAAAAAGATACATATACCATGGTTCCTGCCAAAGAAGTAGAAACCATCGACACAACAGGGGCAGGAGATGTCTTCTGTGGAGCATTCAGCGTTTATCTTTCGAAAGGGTATTCACTGGCAGAATCTGTAAGATTTGCGAATGCAGCGGCAGCTATTGCCGTAACACGCATCGGAGCTCAAAGTGCTATTCCATATAAAAGAGAAGTTATTTTATAAAACAAATAAAGCCTAGGTTAATCACATAAATCTGATTCAAATGAAAGTAGTAGTTATTGGAAGTTCAAACATCGACATGGTTGCACAAGTCAGCCATCTCCCGGCACCCGGCGAAACAGTCGGAGATGCAAATTTCATGCAGTCTCTCGGAGGCAAAGGAGCTAACCAAGCTGTGGCGGCAGCCAGGCTTGGTGGCTCTGTGACGTTTGTCACGTCTTTGGGGAATGACATGTATGCAGATATCTTAAAAAATCACTTTAAGAAAGAAGGTATTGCCACTGATTACATTATTGATGATGTCAATCATCCCACAGGAACCGCACTGATTTTTGTGGCCAACAGTGGTGAAAACTGTATTGCAGTAGCTCCCGGGGCTAACTATTCTTTATTGCCCGGTTCGATTACCCATTTCTCAGAAGTAATTGATGAGGCTGATATCATCGTCATGCAGGCTGAAATTCCTTATGAAACAATAAAAAAAATAGCTCTATCGTCAAAGCAAAAAGGTAAAAAGGTATTGTTTAACCCCGCCCCCGCCTGTCTGATTGATGAAGAACTGATGAAAGCCATTGATATACTAGTTGTCAATGAACTGGAAGCAGCATTCATCTCAGGAATTGATTATACAGATAATAACCTCGAGGAAATTGCCAAAACATTGTTGAAAGCGGGTACAAGTAATGTAGTTATCACACTGGGAAGTCAAGGTGTGTACATGAAAAATAGAAAAGAAACAATTCAGCTTCCCGGTTGTAAAGTAAATGCGATTGATACTATTGCGGCTGGTGATACTTTTTGTGGAGCACTAGCTGTATTTTGCGCCCAAAGGGAAATAGATCGGGAAGCACTGAGTTTCGCCAATACCGCAGCCGCGATTGCTGTTACACGATCAGGTGCCCAACCATCTATCCCTACTCTCGATGAAGTAAAACACTTCATTTTAGAAAACGAATCAACCTTATTAAATTTAATGAATCATGAAAAACTACCCGAAACACCCTTTTAAACTATTAAAGGAAATGATTCTATTAGTTTCTGACTGCACTAAATATTATAAACTAATAGTAATTCTAGGCTACTTCATTATGCATACAATGAACATGTATGCACAGAATAATATATCCGGTTTCGTAAAAGACAGCGAAGGTGAACCATTAATTGGAGTATCTGTCGTTGTGAAAAAAGGAGATATTCAGAAAGGAGGTACCATAACCAATATAAATGGGTTCTATCAAATCAAAGCAACACCTGATGCATCTCTTGAATTTAGCTGTATCGGATATAAAACTCAAAAAACAGCCGTAAATGGAAAAGAAAAGATAAACATAACATTAGAAGCAGACAATCAATTACTTGATGAGGTTGTTGTCGTTGGTTTCGCAACCCAAAAGAAAGTAAACCTAACAGGTTCAGTCAGCACAGTCGGCTCTAAAGAATTAACATCAATGCCTGTACGAAATACAGTACTAGCATTACAAGGACAAGTTCCCGGGTTAACTATCAAGCAACAAAGCGGGCAGTTATACGGCAAGAATCCTAATATGCAGCTACGCGGGTTAACTACTATTGGTCAAGGTTCCAATGGAGATATGCTTGTACTTATTGACGGAATGGAAGGAGATCCCTATAGTATCAATCCACAAGATATAGAAAATATATCAGTCTTGAAAGATGCTGCCGCCTCTTCAATTTATGGTTCACGCGCTCCTTTCGGGGTTATCCTGATTACAACTAAAAAAGGAAAAGCCGGAAAAACGTCTATCAATTACAATAACAATTTTCGTTTCAACGTTCCCATTAATATGCCTAGTCAGGCTGATTCCTATTCATGGGCACTGTTTTTCAATGATGGAGCACATAATGATGGCAATGGAGATGATATCAGTCCGGCACGTTTACAACGAATCAAAGATTACATAGACGGAAAAATCTCTTATTCAACTATTCCTGTAGGAGACCAATGGGGAACAGCATACACGGAAGGTAATGACAATATAGACTACTATGATGTATTCTACAAAGATATGACTACCGGACAAGAGCATAATCTCAGTATCAATGGTGGAAATGAGAAAATGAACTATTTTATGTCTGCCAACTATTTGACAGAAGACGGAACGCTAAACTGGAATTTAGATGGTCTGAAAAGGCTAAACTTATTTGGGAAAATGGAAGTGAAACCATACAAATTCCTTACGTTGGGTTACAGTACCCGATATATTCGGGAAGATTATCACCAACCCCGAGTTATGAGTGATGAAATGTTCCAACTATTCGGACAATATTTATGGCCGGTAGCCCCCCTGTATGATCCGAACGGGAATCTTTTTAATGTCACAGTACTCCGTTTTCGTGATGGAGGACAAATGAAAATTTCAAATACGACTCAAGTACACCAATTTAATGCGGTATTTGAACCAATCAAAGGGTGGAGAATTGTAGGAGACGTAAATTATCGCTATCGCTCTTATTTTAATCACACCGAAACAATACCTGTATCTCAAACTTGTATTGACGGTATAACTCCAGGCAGTGTATGGGATGAACACTCCGGAGTAGCAGAAGATGTAGGTAGAAATGAATATATAAATATAAACGCTTACTCAGATTATGAAAAGATATTTGCAGACCGGCATTATTTCAAGGTTATGGCAGGATTTCAAGCTGAACAATACAACACCAGAACTGTCTATGCCCAAAAGGAAGGACTTATTGTCCCGGATATACCTACCATCAACACCTCTTCAGGATTATTTAACGGCGAACAAGTTCCACCCAATGTAGCAGGTGACTATAATCGTTGGAGGACCGCCGGCTTCTTTGGACGTCTCAATTATAACTATATGGAAAAATACTTGTTAGAGGCTAACCTTAGATATGACGGTTCTTCCCGCTTCCGCTCCGACAATCGTTGGGGATTGTTCCCTTCATTTTCAATAGGATACAACATAGCAAAAGAAGCTTACTTTGAACCATTAAAACCGTATATCAACACGTTTAAGTTCCGTGCATCTTATGGTTCACTAGGGAATCAGAACACAAGTTCATATTACCCAACCTACCAAGCAATGGGATTTGCCAATGTCTCCGGTAGCTGGCTAATCAATGGTCAAAAAACCAATATAGCATGGCCACCTTCTCTTATAAGCAAAACACTTACTTGGGAAGAAATACGTTCATGGAATATAGGCTTGGACTTTAGTTTATTAAACAATAGATTAACAGGTTCCTTCGACTATTTCATACGAAAGACATTAAACATGATAGGTCCAGCAGATGAACTGCCTGTTATATTGGGAACCAATGTACCCAATACAAATAATACAGACTTGCAGACTAAGGGTTTCGAACTTGAGATTGCATGGAGAGACAGAGCGTTCAACAGCCTGAACTACGGTATTCGTTTCGTACTGTCAGACGCACAAGCTAAAATCACTCGCTACTCAAATCCATCCCGAACCTTAAACAAATACTATGCCGGCATGAAATGGGGACAAATATGGGGATATGAATCTATTGGTATTGCCCGCTCTGACGATCAAATGCTCGAACATTTGGCATCGCTGCCCAATGGTGGACAAAGCAGCTTAGGATCTGACTGGCAAGCTGGAGATATTATGTTTAAAGATGTGAACAAAGACGGACGTATAGATACTGGAGCAAATACAGTAGAAGATCATGGAGATCTTGTTGTTATAGGAAATACGACACCACGTTTTAATTACGGCATCGATATCACAGCCGATTGGAAAGGAATAGACTTTAGATTATTCTTACAAGGAGTTGGAAAACGTGATTATTTCCAACGAAGTAAATATTTCTTTGGTTCAATAGGAGGTAGCAAATGGGGGACAATGGTTTTGAAACAACATCTGAATTATTATCGCGATGATCCCGATCATCCACTCGGATTGAATACTAATAGTTATTATCCACGTCCTCACCTGGACAATGGCAAAAACTATCAGGTACAAAGTATGTATCTCCAAAATGCAGCTTATATGCGCATCAAGAACTTACAATTAGGATATACTCTGCCTTCCAGGATTACTAACAAAATAGGAATTACTAACTGCCGCATATTCGTTTCCGGAGAGAATTTATTCACTTTCACAAAAATGAAAGACCTGTTTGATCCTGAAACCATCGGTGAAAATGGTGAAGGGAATGTATATCCATTGACTAAAACCTATTCAATGGGATTGAGTGTAACATTTTAAATCTTACAATTATGAAAACCAAAATATTTCTAACTTGTATATCGCTGACACTATTAACCGGTTGTAATAAATTCCTCGACCAGGAGCCGTTATCCCAACTTTCTCCTGAACAATATCTATCGACAGAAGAAAATATTGCAGCATATGCCACAGATTTATACAATACCTTCCCAGTACATGGTACAAATAGCTGGGGAAGATGGTCAGATGATAACAACACCGACAACATGGCTTACGTAACTCCTAGTGATATCTTCGCACCTGGATATTGGAGAGTAGGGCAAACTGGCGGTTCATACGAATTTACCACGATTTATCGTTGTAACTATTTTTTGGATTTTGTACTGCCACTCTACGAAAAAGGAAGTATAACAGGCATTGATCCCAACATTCGTCATTATATTGGAGAAGTTTATTTTTTCAGAGCCTGGCAATATTTCGCTAAGCTGAAAGCGTTAGGTGACTTCCCAATCATCACCAAGACTTTACCAGACAATCTTGAAGCGCTTACTGCCGAAAGCAAACGTATGCCCCGTAATGAGGTTGCACGCTTCATCCTCTCCGATCTGGATAAAGCACTTGAATATATGCAAAATACTCCCCCGGTAGGAGGAACCAACAGACTTAGTCAAGACTGCGTTCATCTATTCAAATCAAGAGTTGCATTGTATGAAGGAACATGGCTGAAATATTTCAAAGGTACAGCATTTGTACCTAATGGTCCGAACTGGCCAGGAAAAGATAAAGATTATAACAAAGATTACTCCTATCCTTTAGGTGGAATTGATCAAGAAATTGATTATTTTCTCACCCAAGCAATGGACGAGTCTAAGATTGTAGCGGATAAATATGGATTGGTAGATAACACCGGAGTATTCCAAAATACTGCTAACGAAGCTTCTAATTCCTATTTTGATATGTTCGGTGCCTCCGACATGAGTACCTATCCGGAAGTACTGCTTTGGAAACAATATAGTCAAGCGGCAGGAGTCGTAAATTCCGTTGTCGAATTTGCTGCAGCTGCTAATCAAGGCTGGGGAATGACAAAAAGCATGCTTGACGCATTTGTAATGAACAATGGTAAACCTATTTATGCTACAGGCAGTGAATATAATGGAGATTCCAATCTTACTCAAATAACCCATGGAAGAGATTCACGTGCTGAAATTTTCTTTAAAAAGCCCGGCAATAGGAATCTACATTCATCACCGGGGCCGGAATCTTATGAAATAGAACCCTATCCGAATATCGTAAACTCAACATCCTCTATGAAATATACTACAGGGTTAACAATACGTAAAGGATTGAATTTTAATGGAGCCTATTCTGTTCGTGACAGAAGTATTGTTGGATGCATCATATTCAGAGCTGTAGAGGCTTACTTAAACTATATGGAATCATGTTATGAGAAATCCGGAACACTGGACGGTGATGCTAAAAAATATTGGAAAGCAATTCGAGATCGTTCAAAAATAGGAGATTACAATATTACAATTGATAACACTAACATGATTACGGAGAGCCAGACAGACTGGGGAGCCTATTCTGCCGGAAATTTAGTTGACCCGACTCTATTTAACATTCGTCGGGAACGCCGCTGTGAACTAATGGCAGAAGGGTTTCGCTCTGCAGACATCAGACGTTGGAGATCCATGGATCAGATGATAAATACCCCTTATCATATCTTAGGTATGAACCTGTGGGAAGAAATGACTAATAATGCAGATTTCTTAAAATCCAATCAGGACGGATTGCAACAAAATAAAAATGTTTCACCACAATCTTTCAGCAAATATTTAGCTCCATTCCATATCATAGCCAATAACCGTGTTTATGACGGTTACCGTTGGAACATGGCTCATTATCTTGACCCGATAGCTATACAACATTTTTTGATTACCGGTGCTAGTGACATTTCAGCATCACCGTTATATCAAAACCCCGGTTGGCCGCTACAAGCAGGACAGGGAGCCCAATAAGAACTCTCTTAAGTTATTACAATAATAAATTTAAAATGAAAGAATCATGAGAAAACTCAAATTTTTATTATATTGTTTCTTGTCTACTCTCTTCGCCTGTAGTAATGCAAATGAGATAGATCCTAATAATACAATTATAACCAAGCATCTGATGGTTAACGGAAAACCGTTCTTAATGTTAGGAGCTCAATTACGTACTGACTTCTTTTTACAACTGGATAAAAAGACACCGGAGGAACTGGCACCTTATTTTGAATTAGCTGCCAACATGAATATATTAGTCGTACAAGTACCAGTTGCGTGGAAAGATGTTGAAGCTGAAAAGGACATTTATAATACTGAATTAGTAGAAAAATATATTGAATTATGCGATAGATACCAACTAAAGTTGGAAATTCTATGGTTTGGTAGTTATATGTGCGGTTATTCTGTAGAAGGTTATATTCCCGACTATGTAATAAACAATACCTCAACTTACCCTGACCTTAAGCCTAGTGCAGCATTTGAAGGATGGTTAGGAAAACACTATTATCTGAAACCTAATACTCCAGCTTTAGTTGAACGCGAATCTAAAGCGTTGAAACAAATGATGGACGCCATTTATCATTATGACAATAACCATGGTCAGAAACACACTGTTATTGGTATTCAAGTAGAAAATGAGCCCGACATGTTAGCAACAAGACACAATCAGGAACATGGATATAGTCCAGAACAGTTATGACCGGACTTGATCTCAATGCTGGACCAATTAGGGCAAGTTGTCAAAAACTCCGCATATGATTGCTACACACGAGTAAATCAAACAACAACATATTCGGATTATATGGAAAGAAGTGCAGAAATCGCAGCTACAGCAGGAATAGATTATGTAGGACTGGATCCTTATGAAAACAATATGTTAGGAATAGACAGCAAACTGAGAAGATTACGAAAAATAAAAGATAATTATGGCCACATTGCAGAAAATGGTGGTGAATACGCCAATAATGATCTTCTTACCTTAAAAGCAATAAGCCTTGGATGCGGATATGAAATATTCGAAGTTATTACCACTCCTCACCCTTATTTGGTAGACTGGACATTACGAGGAGTTTATAATCCGGATTTCACCCCCAAACCACATACACAGCGAATTGTAGATGCTTTCAAAATATTCAAAGGAGCATGGGTAGATTTGGCTTCCGCAGACGCCAAAGATATTATTGGTTTCAATTTGAAGTATGATGACGGACAAGAGCAAACTACAGAAAACCAGAATACTACTCATGCGGGCATCAAATGGAGCACTAGTTCCAGAGGAGTCGCTTTTGCAGTAGAGAGGAATAATTATCTAGTCGTTGCATCTACTCAAAACGATCAAATGACATTCAGAAATATACAAATAAAAAATATAGAAAAGGGGTATTATGACATTAATGGCAACTGGGTTTCTGATGAAAAAATGACACCAACAGGAAATCAACTCTCGCTGGAACCATGTATTGTTTATAAAATACAATTTTAAATTTATAAATCCAATGATATGAAAAAGAGTATTCTCATAATAGAAATATTATTTATGGCATTATTAGTCGGATGCCAGGATGATGACTCGCCCAATCTAATTATAGAAAAAGAAAGTATTCAAGCAGAATATAATGGTGGTACAATCAACATACCTATTTCTTGTAATATTGCATCTAAAGCAAATATTATTTATGAATCTGCAGAAGAAAATGGATGGATTTTTTTATTGCCAACTGTACTAAACGGAAACGGAGTATATTCACTAATGATAGAATCTTATAAGAACGTCTTGGATGACCGACATGCAACTCTTGTCATAACAGCCGGTAGTGAAACTAAAAAGGTCACAATTACCCAATTGGCAAAACCTTCGTTAGGTATTGATCCCGAAGCAATTATAGCTTCGGCACAAGCCAAAGAGTATACTGTTACTGTTACATGTAGAGCAGAATGGCAAGCAAGTGTCAATAAAGAAGCTATTTCCTGGTGTACATTAAGCAATGAAACGGGAACAGGAATCGGTAGTTTTACTATTCATGTCTCTGATTTAGGAAATGAAAAAGCACGAACCGCTGCTATTTCTATAACGTCCGGTGAACTTAATTACACGCTAAAGGTCAGCCAAGGTGAAGGCACAATAATCAACGGACTTGTTTGGGCTAATAGTGACGTCGCCGAACCTAACACTTTTACAGCCAGTCCGGATACACGCGGATTATTATACCAATATGATTCAAAAATAGGATATCCAAACAGCAGTCCTAACGAAGATCGAAACTGCCCTAAGGGATTTGAGACAGGATATTATGATACAGGATATAATACATGGAGGGACGAAAATAATCCATGCCCGCCAGGATGGAGAGTACCGACAATTGAAGAAATTAAAAATCTGGTAGGTACATCTTCAGAACCTAAATTCACATGGAAAGAACCCCAAGACAGCCACTTTGCAATACCTGGTGCCATTGTAGGAATTGCCCGGAGTGAAGGAGTACTTGCAACTAAAAAGGATATGAAAGGAGGAATTTTCTTACCACAATCGGGATACCGCCATAACGAAACAGGTTACCAAGAAACATGGTGGCCAGCAAATATCACTAGTATATCACGTCCCAACTCACCTCAAAACTGGGATAGACAAACCATTTGGATAGACGCTAATGGTAATATGGGAATTGATGAATATACTTCGAATAGAAAAGCTTATCCTGTTCGATGTGTAACAGATATAAAATAATTATAAATTACAGCATATGCATTACAAATTATTCAAGAACTGCTTTTTGCCAAAGTTAAACAAAAGTATCCTTTTGGCTATTCTCGTATTCTCGACCTTGTGCTCTTGCACAAGGCACGAAGAAAAAATGACTTGTATACCTGTTATATTTGATACTGATGCCGGCAATGATATTGACGACGTATTGGCCATGCAAATGTTATTCAATTATGAAAAAGCGGGTAAAATCGATTTATTAGGAATCACAATCAGTAAATCCAATCCTTATACTATAGAATATATTGACGGATACTGTCGCCTTAATGGGAGAAATGATATTCCGTTGGGATATGCATACAATGGAGTTAATCCTGAAGATGGTAATTATCTCCGCCAAACTATAGATACAATCATTGATGGAAATAAAATTCTATTCCCACAGAGGAGTATCAATAATAGTATACCGGAAGGATACAAACTATTACGTAAAATGTTAGCCGCACAAAAAGACAGTTCTGTCGTATTCATAGCCGTAGGACCGGAAACGAACCTGGCCAGATTGCTTACTTCCGAGCCAGATGAATATAGCACATTAAATGGTAAATCTCTCATCGCTCGCAAAGTTAAAGTTCTATCTGTCATGGCAGGGCGTTTTGATGAAAGAGTAGATCACCCGGAATGGAATATTCTCCAAGACCTGAATGCTGCCCAAACAACTTTTAAAGAATGGCCGACACCTATTATTGCCAGTGGTTGGGAAATAGGAACTAGCATCCTATATCCTCATCAAAGTATATTGAACGATTTTCCCGACAGCTATAAACATCCTCTCTGCGTTTCATATAAAATATATCAGAGAATGCCCTATGACCGGGAAACCTGGGATCTGACATCTGTATTACAGGCAATAGAACCGGAAAGTAATTATTTCAATTTATCGGAGAAAGGAATAATCACCATAGACAGCATCGGACAAAGTATTTTTTCTACTTCTGAAAATGGGAAACACCAATATCTCATAATGCAGAAAGAAGAAAATATCCAAACAATTATCAAAGCACTAGTCAATCAAGTGACTGGAAAAAAATAAAACTTTAAAAAGAATTCATTATGTATATAGTTAATAGTTATACACTAGCCGTCATCTTCTGTTTTATAACGACGATATGCTGGGGCTCTTGGGGAAATACCCAAAAAATGGCTAGCAAAAACTGGCGTTATGAGCTCTACTACTGGGATTATACCATTGGAATTTTACTATTTGCATTACTTCTGGTATTCACATTAGGAAGTTTCGGAAGCGGCGGTAGAAGTTTCTCTGAAGATATCCAACAACTAGATAACCAGTACATTATCAGCGCACTGATTGGTGGAGTAATCTTCAATGCGTCCAACATTTTACTTTCTGCTTCTGTATCCATGGCTGGAATGGCAGTCGCTTTCCCTTTAGGTGTCGGTTTAGCTTTAGTTTTAGGAGTATTTGTCAACTATTTCAGTGCTCCAAAAGGAGATCCTTTTTGGCTGTTTGGCGGAGTCATTTTAATTGTTATTGCCATTATATGCAATGGTATTGCGGCTGGAAAAAATAAAAAAGAAAATACTGGCAGCAATAAAAAAGGAATTATTTTAGCAGCTATCGCCGGTATACTCATGTCTTTCTTCTATCGTTTTGTAGCTGCAGCTATGGACCTGAACAACTTTGAGTCACCGACTCCAGGAATGGCAACACCCTATACTGCATTCTTTATTTTTGCTATTGGCATTTTCCTTAGCAACTTCTTCTTTAATACACTAGTAATGAAACATCCGTTTGTTGGTTCTTCCGTAAGTTACAAAGAATACTTTGCAGGGAAAATAAGTACTCATATGGTGGGAATCCTTGGCGGATGTATTTGGGGATTAGGTACAGCATTAAGTTATATTGCTGCAGAAAAAGCAGGAACAGCCATTTCGTACGCACTTGGACAAGGAGCTCCAATGATCGCTGCCTTATGGGGAGTATTTATTTGGAAAGAATTTATTGGTAGTTCTAAGTCGACAAATAGACTTCTTGGGGTTATGTTTATCCTGTTTGTCATAGGATTATCATTCATCGTTTTATCTGGAGGTAGTTAATAATATTATAGAAAAAGGGGGGGGGGCAAAAGGGTACCCCCTTTTTCTATAATTTAATTCATATTCAAACTGTTATATCCAACAAAGTTTCTCCCTTCGTATTCAATACTTTTATTCTTAACACCTCTTTTTTCTTTTCCAGAATCATCACGGTAGCACTGTCCATCTTATACCCTCCACCAATAATGACCGGGTAATTGTTTCCCAACTCACCTTTCGGATGATAGGCATACGTATGAGTATGAGCATTCAGGCTCACATTGAAAGGTGCTTTTTCCAATAATTTAGTCCATAGATCTGCACAGAGATTCTTTCCATCATTACCATAAAGCGGAATATGATGAATAAGAACACGTTTCTTCGCTTTCTTGAAATCTTTGGCAGATAACTCCTTTTTCAGAAAATCGACTTGTTCATTACGCAACTGTGTGAAATCATTCAAATCGTAATACACCCAGTGAGAATCTAGCTTATCCTCTCCACAATCAAGCATGACAATACGGGTATCGCCCCAATTAAAAGAACCATAGGTCTTATCCCCTACATAGTCATAATGGTCACGCAGACCGATAGAATAAGCATTGCGAATCTCATGATTGCCACGCATAAAAAAGTCGGTATGCGATCACCATGTACACCTTCGGTAAGTTCACTAATAAAAGTGGTTACCTGTTCGTGGTCGACAGGATCGTCTACACAATCACCATTGAAAACTACAAAGTCATAGTTGATATTCTGTATCTGTTTGCATAAAGCACGAAAGGTTTTTGTATGCTGATGCAAATCATTGAAGACAATGGCAGTGAAAGAATCTGTATCGGTTGTTGCTGGAAGCGTAAATTCAGAGAAATCTGACTGGGCAGTATTTCCGAATACTTTCTTATATGCTTGATAAAGCAATATTTCTTGTGAACATACACGGTAATAATATTTCTGTCCCGGTATCAGATCGTTGATACGTATTTTATGCAGCTTATTATTGCAGACAACTTGCCCATCAACAATTGTACGAGCACGTTTCAGTTGAATAGTGTCTGTTCCATATTCTACCCAACAATATGCCGGAACGGTAGTTTCCCACATAACTGTCATACCATTACCTATGGGATTCTGTAAATAAGGTTTGGTACGGAATATTTTATCTGCCTTTTCAGCGGTACACAGCTCTACAAGGATAGGGCGATGATCGGAGGCCATTGGTTCATCCAACACTTGAGAGGATATAAGAGCGAAGCCATTAGCATTTGACTTCAATGCGGTAATATAATCTATAGTCTCCTTGGGATCAGGAGCCGGATAAGTAGATTGTTTAGGATTGGAGAGTATCTGAAAGTCTTTCTGTAACTCCTTTATAAAATCGGATTCAGGTTCAGCATTCATATCCCCAGCCAGAAAAAGAGGCTTTTTATAGGAAACAGTAAATGACTTCACTATTTCCAGGGACTTCATGCGATCTCCTTCCGTTAATGACAGATGAGTACAACAATAAATATAATCCTCAAATTCTGCTAGAATCAAGGTGCGGGCCTCTTCTCTACCAGGTAAAGGGATAGTTTGTAAACGTAGCGGAACTTGCTTTGTCAACAGTCCGATTCCATATTTACCTCCTTCAAACTCTATAGCAGGTGCAAAACAGGCATGCATTTGTGTACGTTCAGCTATTTCACCCAGCACATATTTCTGTCCGCTCCGACGGGTCATACTGTCTACCTCTTGTATAGCCACAACATCAGGAGAAGCATTATTTATCACATTGGCTACCCGTTGAAAACTACAAATATCATCCATGCCATTCGCATTTTTAATATTATAAGTCATCAGTCTCAATGTATGTTGAGCCTGTACTGGAAAAATAAATAGGATGACGGAAATGAGTAAAAAGATCTTTTTCATGTTCTTCATTTTTGGGGGTTATGTTAAGTTCCCCCAAAGGTAAGAAAAAAATAAAAAGCCACAAAGATACGGATTCATACCTTTGCGGCCTCTTATTGTTAAGAATAACTTTTCTCTAAATGGGGGATGAGAATAAAGCTATATTATTTACAAGGTCGATTTATTATCTTATTATTTCTTTTGCCACTTTGCGGTAGTATCCCACATTTGCGGATCTACGCTATTAAAGTGCCAAAAACCGATTTGAGAGATTCCCAGTTCATCAGCTAGTTCAAGTAGCGCTTCCGTACTTCTGGCATCACTTGCATAAAACAGATGCCGATTACCATCAGTACCATCATACAGATACATGTTTACCTTTTCATAACATAACCAGGTAGGAGAAGGCAAAATTCCATTTATACTGTCAGGCACAGATTGGTAAACCTGCCTTCCTTTGATGTCACCAGTTACAGCATAATCATTTGCATAAGCAGGCAGAGCCATCACTAATTTATCATTCGGAATGTGTTTCATCCAGAAAAGCATCGCCTCTTTAGTCCATAGATAATTAGACGTAGGTCCAATGCCCATACAATCATCCCTATGTTTGAGCTCGGGCTTATCTATCCCAGGTGCAAAATACATATCGTAACACATCACTCTAATTAAGTCGCAGGTAGTATTCAAAACTGCCGGATCGTGAAACATCTTAGTTTCGTTATCCTGATACAAAGCCGGATAAAAACTAACGCAATGGCTTAATTTCTTTCCAACAGCATGGAGTTCTTTTGAAGCAAGTTTCAGGAATTCGGTATATGCATCCTGAATATCAGGGCTCAAATGTTCGAGATCAAGATCTATTCCATCATATCCATTTGCATTGCAATCGCTTACATACTTCTCAACAAGTGCCTTTCTTTTCTGTGGCGTATCAATCGTTTCTTCATTTCCACCTACAGCCTGATATACTTCGATATGATTCTGATGACACTCATCGATAAATGATTTCGGAGGATTCCCGAAAACGCTAATGGAACTAATTATCTCTTTCACTGGCTCTATATCCTTAAAAGAGCTTCCATCTATATAGACATACCAAGGAGCTACTTTCTTCTCCTGGGTGGTGGAAGAGAGTGTTTCCTGCTTGCAGGAAACACTCGTCATTACCAACATTACACAGCATATAGCTGTTCCAATTATGCTTAAATACCTCATTGAATGTAAAGTAAACTGTTATTCTTCATCATAATTATACTTCTTATATTCTATATAGTCATATTTGACTGTATATGTCTTTGCAGTAGGCTTATCTCCTTGCCAGCCACCTCCATCAGCAAAGGTCATCATTGAGAATCCAAATTTAAACTGTGCCGGAGTATACCAGGTAGTAAATGTTTTCGCCACTTCACCATCTATAATCCATGCCGCCCAATATGCACCATCTGCATTAAGTCTAAGGTCAATAGTCAAAGTGTGTTTACCCGGATCAATAGGTACACCGTAAACTCCCATAGCCTCTGTATAACAACGTACCAGCATCTGGCCTGGAACAGGAGGAACCGTACAAGCCGCACGATCATTTTCAGTACCCGAGAAAACAAACATAGAGAATGACCTTTCTTCAGCGTTAGTTGCAGCGATATTACCACCTGCCAACCATTTTTCACCTACCCCTACCAAAGGAACATCTATTTCCCATGTATATTTTCCAGCTCCCACTTCCGGACTATAAACGAAGTTATTCCCGTTAGATAGATTCAAACTTCCATCCGCAATCGTTCCTCCATTGTTAGTCCATCCAACAGGAACAAAACCAGCTTCCTCAAAGTCCCACTTCACTGTTGTTCCCTCTGGTTCGGGAGGAAGCTGACCTTCGATAATCGGCTTCATTGAATAATCATAAGGAACATATTCAAGATAATCAAATAAGGCATAATTTTCTTGAGTTGCCGCATGATCGCCCATACCATAAAGATTCTCGACACTAGATATAGCACGGAAATAAGCCTCTTCACCATAATCTAATTGTGCCCTCTTTAAAACCTTACCATCAACCGACCACTCCGCCAGATATTTCTTATTCTCTAACTTCAAATCCAAAACAAATGTATGCCAAGCATCCCCCTTAATAGGCGTGAATTCAGAGAAAAAAGGATTAGCCTGACTAGTCACAAGACACAGCATATCATCTGGTCCGGCACTATGTGCTGCACGGTCTGCAGCCGTACCGGAACAAATTTCAAAATCCAATTCATGCCCATCGTCAAAATATAAAAATGCTCCAATACTAGCCCGGTCATTCATTCCAAATTTAGGGACATATATCCTCCATTCATAACGACCTGATCCGAATTGCGTTGTTGTCTGCACCTTGAAACGGTCCCCATTAGTACCTTCATACTCTTCACCTGCCCGGGTATAGATTCTTAACGCTTTTCCATCTTCACATTCGTCATTATCTACGATAGTGATCGGATTGATCCCTGCCACAAGTCCTGTTTTTTGCAATCCAGTAAAGTCACCGTAATTATAAATGGTTCCTTTATAGCCATCCTGAATAACTGTGATGGTTCGAAGTTCAGCACCTTTCGCCGCTATGGTCAAGGTTGCACTGCGTTTTGGACCGCTATTCTTATCAGCAGAAATTGTTAGCGTACCATTGCCAGTTCCTTCCAAAGGAGAAACAGTAAGCCAATTACCACCTGCCTGATCCACTGCTACTTCCCAAGCTGCTTCTGACGTAATATCTACAGTCTGAACTTCAGTAGAGGAGACTCCGAATGTCAAAGCATTTGTGGAGATTCCGCATGCAACAATCTCTGTTTTCTCTTTGAAGCTATCGCCGCATGATACTAAAGAAGCATTACATAATACACCTATTGCTAAATATAAATATCTTAGTTTCATAATGATTGTTTTTATTGTTTCATTCAGTTCTTCAAATTCGGATTAATAGACGAATCTACAAAAGGACGGGGAAGATACATTTTACTGTCATTCCACGTACCAGATACGGAAACAGCTTCTTTCCTGAAGACTCCGGGGGCCACTTCAATCTCCGGATTTAATTTTCTGTATTCAAAATGATCTTTAATGCGATTCATGCGAAACATATCCCTTGCTCTGGTGGCAATATTTCCCCAATAGTATCCGGCTATTTCCCAGCCATGTTCATTATAGGCAGCTTCTGCCAGATCATCATACGACATGGTTGTCTTATAGATATCCCGGTCTGCAACAACAGATCCATTGGCACGATTACGTACCTCATTCAATAAGTTGACAGCTTCCGTGATACTGCCTGTTTTTGAACGACCTACGGCTTCGGCATACCAGCAATATACTTCTGCCAAGCGAATAATCTGATGCGTCTTTTCTCCATTCTGATTCATCGAAATCTTCGGATTCGTATAATCGAATTCTTCTCCAGTGGTCGTTTCTACTTTCTTCATGAAACAGGGAGCAACAACCACACGCGGCGCTTCCGGATTGGGGTCTTCCCACCAATCACGTAATTGCGTTTCATTCTTCAATATAATTTTCGGAAAATAAGATGCATCTTTGCGTGAGCCTTTCGGGAAATCATACCAGAATTTAATTTCTCCGTTCGTATCTCCCCATCCACCGCCACCATAAGCATAGTCTGCCAGGAAATCGGCTAAAGGAGCATTAGTAAGTGCATCTATTCCCAAATTATAGTAAACACCAAGTAACACTTCTGGATTATTCTTATTATACTCCATCGAATATACTTGCTTATAATCAGGTAATAACTTGTAGTAATAAGTACCTTTCTTCGAAGCATCGATTACTTCTTTTGCCTTTGCAGCGGCCAGTTGATAATATTCTGTTCCCTTGTTCAACGGCCATCCTGCCATTGCCATATACACATAAGCCAATGTTGCTTTTACAGCTCCTTGACTAACAGCAATGTTTACCCCGTTTCTTGCGTAGGGTTCTTTAGTATAATTAGCAGGCACCATTGTCTCTGCCTTTTTCAGGTCAGAAACAATCAGTTCGTAAATTTCAGAAACGGTTGCCAATGGCATGTTGTAATTGATTTCATCTTTCACAACCATAGGTACCTCTCCCCAAGCCATTACAAAATAAAAGTAAGAATAGGCGCGCCAATAATAAGCTTGTCCAATGGCTGCATCTTTCTCTTCCTGGCTCACCTCCGGAGTTCGTCCGGCATTATCTATAATGAAATTAGCAGCTTTTACTAATCTCCAACGAGCCCCCCACAATTCAGTCACCCAAGTGTTATTGTCCGAAACATTATAAGTATCTACCTCACGCAACCCCTGTTTATTAGCTGCAGGGTGTGTAGAAATATCATCACCCATCACTGATTCGAAACCTGCCCAGATATTTGCATACATATCACTCGCAACTTTGGAATACATTCCATTCAGAGCCAAGTCCAGATCACCTTTTGAATTGAAGAAATTAGTCACCGCCAACTGCCCTTTAGGATCTTCTGTCAGTAAATCCTGGCAAGACACCATCCAAAGTGCTATCAATGCTAGTCCGATAGATTTGAATATTCTATATATTGTTTTCATATCCATGTATAGTTAAAAGATTAAAAGTTAAGTTTCATACCAAAAGTGAATGTTCTTGGAACAGGATAAGATCCCATATCCACACCATTAAAGCCATAATCGGATTCACTGTACACTTCTGGGTCCATACCTGTGTATTTCGTTAATGTAAACAGGTTTTGAGCACTGACCGACAGTTGAATATCGGCTACTTTCGTTATCTTCTTAGGAATATTATACGTAAGGCTTATATTTTTCAGTTTCACAAATGATGCATCTTCAAGCCAGAAATCGGAATCAGGATAGTTTCTATTATCTGAATTTTTATGACTTGCATACACAGCATCTGCTTTATTGGCTACTTTATCCCAACTTTTGTAATAAGCATCGGATAAAGAGATGAAGCGATATACACCTGTCATAGATCCCATCGCATAGCGGCTTACGTTCAGTCTATCTTGTCCTAATGCAGCATTGATAAAGAGATTGAGCGTCCAGTTTTTCCAAGTGAATGTATTATTCCATCCGAAAGTCCAATTAGGCTCGGCCTGCCCTTTAGTAACCAGATCGTCAGCACCCGGATTGGTTGTCAAACTTCCATTAGATTGATGTTTATACAAGTTGGCGCCCTGGTCATTAAAGTTTGCCCATTCATAAAGATAGAAAGAACCAATCGGATACCCTACTTTTTTAATTTGAATAGGACCACCGCCAATACTTGTATAATTCTCCCCAACGATAAAATCACTACCTGCCAGATCGATTATCTTATTCTTTAAATAAGATGCATTCAGCGATGTTTCCCAACCAAATATATCTTTGTCTGTCAAAGGAGTAGCTGTGATGGTGAATTCAACGCCAGAGTTTCTAACTTCACCTTGGTTGACCCAGAAAGAGCCACCTCCGTTATATTGAGGAGCAGGTTTGCGAAGTAACAAGTCCTTAGTATCCTTCCGGAACCATTCGGCTGTAAAACTCAAGCGACCGTCTAAAACACTGGCGTCCAAACCTATGTTATACTGATAGGTGCTTTCCCAAGTTACATCCGGTGTAGCGAGATTTCCAGTCCAATAACCGGTATGGATTGCATCGCTACCATAACCGTCATAATTTGTAGGAGCCAACATACCCAATGTTGTGTAAGCACCGATACTTTGATTACCAACAACACCAAAACTGGCTCTTAGTTTCAATTGCTGGACAATGTTTTGTTTGCTCATAAAGTTTTCTTTGGCAACATCCCAAGCAACAGCTGCTGACGGAAAATATCCCCATTTATTCTTCTTCTGAAACTTAGATGAACCATCGGCACGGAAAGTACCTGTCAGCATATACTTCCCTTTGTAATTGTACATAATTCGACCAAGCCCGGACACAATAGCTTCCGCGGAATAGCCATTCTCTCCATCGCGTGTCTTTGCATTTTTTGCATTCCAATAACCAACAAACTCATTGGCTAAATCACTTCCGGTCAGTTTTAGATTTCTGCCTTCGGCACCACTTGCTTCAAATACAGCTGTTGCAGTCAGATGATGATCGCCGAAACTTGTGTTATAAGTCACATTATTGGTATTCTGCCAGAATAGATTCATCCGGCTCGCATTTTCCATACCACTAATTTGTCCGGGTTTTGCTAACGACGAGGTGAAAGAGTAACTCGGAACATGAGAGTAATTAGCAGCACCCTGTACAGACAATGTCAACCCTTTCATTATTTTGAAAGTCAAATCCATATTAGTATTCAAAGCATACACATATGAGTCACCATAATTTGCGACACGTGCACCATAAGGGTTTCCATTTACTGAATTATAAGGGTCCATATTATAAACGCCCGTTACCGGATCTTTCATTTCCATCGTAGGAGAATAGTTCAGGAAGTTCATAATGTCAATACCCCCATTATGACTGTGAGTACGTGAAGCATTAATTTTGGTAGAAAGTGTCAACCACTTAGTGAGTTCATTATCCAAATTTATCCGCAACTGTGCACGTTGATACTTGGTCGTGATGGTCATGGCTGTCATATTCAATACATTGGCGGAAATAAGATACTTATTTTTAGCCGTTCCACCCGAAATACCTAATTTATAGTCCTGACTAATACCGGTCTGCAACATCAAATTCTGCCAGTCAATGCCTTTGGAGCCATTCTTATAGGCTTCCATCTCATCATCTGCAAATGAGATACCATTATACTCCTTTAATGCAGTCGCATATTCATAAGCATTCAGTAAGTCATATTTTTTAAGAATGTTCGATACGCCTATAGCCACATCTGCATAAATCTGCACTTTACCTTCCACCCCTTTTTTAGTAGTTACCAATACCACACCATTAGCACCGCGTGAGCCATAAATAGCCGTTGCCGAAGCATCCTTCAGAACTTCAATAGATTGAATGTCAGCTGGATTTACATCTAGTCCACCAGACATAATGCCATCGATGACATACAAGGGGTCATTGCTGGTATTAAGAGAAGTAGTACCACGAACACGAACTTTAACTGTACCACCAGGTAAACCATTTACGCTCGTCACTGCCACACCTGCAGTACGTCCTTGCAGAATATCTTCCACCCGCTTCACCGGCTGATCCTTAAATTGTTTGGAAGAAACAGAAGCCACAGCACCGGTTATATCTGATTTTTTCACTACACCATATCCGATGACCACTACTTCACTCAATTGGTTCTGATCCTCCTGCATTGTAATCTTCAAACTGGTATTCGTTCCCAGTTTAACCTCTTTAGTCACGTATCCGATATAAGAGAATGATAGTGTAGAGCCAACAGGAGCACTAATCGAGAACTTTCCGGAAATATCCGTTACGGTACCAGTTTGTGCATCTTTAAGAGTTACGTTGACACCGATGATAGGTTCATTGCTGTCGGCATCCATAACAGTACCCGAATACTGCTTTGCAACCTGTGCATAAGTAGATGTAACTGCTGCAAAAAGAAATAGTAGCAAGCAGCCAAGCGTTTTTCTTAGATTATCCATATACTTTTCATTTAGTTAGAATATAATAATATTAGATTTTTAGGAATTTTAGATACAAGTCAAGGCATTCAAAATGTTCCCAACATTACTCCGCCACCTCTTCATTCTACAGTTTTAGGATGTATTCATAGTAAATAGTCTTTTTTTTAAGGTTTAATACTATTCCGTATTTAGTGTCAACTATGCAAATATAGGTGCAAAGCGTGGAAATAGAGATCAAATAACATCCATAATTAGTCCGCTACTGTTCAAAAGGAGTATTCTGAATATCCTTTCGAGCTATCTAATGAGCTTTGTGGACAAAAGAAGATGAAATCTATTGTACAGTTTCATAACTTCTTTTATATTTGCTCTATCAAAAGAACATAACTATGTCAAAAGCACACGTACTAAAGAGGTATTCTTTTCTAATCTGGATATTATTCTTTGTTCTTTCTACAAAGGCTGAACAACAAGACTACTACTTCAGACAAATTTCTTTGGAACAGGGATTGTCACAATCAAGAGTGCAGTGCATTTACAGAGATCATTTAGGAGTCATATGGATAGGTACCAAATGGGGGTTAAATAGTTATGACCAATCTGAACTGAAAAGTTATTTTCATGACCGGGAGCAGCCAAACTCATTGCCCGACAATTTCATTCGTTTTATTACAGAGGATCGTTTAGGCGATTTATACGTTTCTACCAATAAAGGAATTGCCATCTACAATAAAGCAGAAAATCAATTTCAGCCATTGAAATATAACGGGAAGCCATTTAACGCTTGGTCTTATCTTCAAATAGGTGACAATTTCCTGTTTGGAGGAGAAGAAACTTTATACCAATACAATCTAATGGATAAAAGTATTACGACGATCTTCCCCGACATTGATGGAGACAAGTTAAAATGTATCAATCGCATCTTTCAGTGGAGTCCCGATGTGCTGATAACCAGCAGTAAAAAAGACGGGCTTTGGATGTACGACTTGACAAAAAAGAAAATGTATCGATGTCCATTTGTAAAAGAGCGCGAGATAAACACCATATTTGTTGACTCTCAAAACCGGCTTTGGGTATCATTCTATGGCAAAGGAATAGCCTGCTACTCGAAAGAGGGGAAAAGGCTTTTCAGTTTATCCACCAAAAATTCCGGGCTCAACAACGATATCATTTTTGATTTCCTTGAAAAAGACAACCAACTTTGGATAGCTACTGACGGAGGAGGTATCAACATACTTGACTTCCAGACTATGAAGTTCTCTCATCTTAAACATATTTCCGATGATGAACAATCCTTGCCGAATAACTCTATCTACCGGCTGTATAAAGATCAGATGGACAATATATGGATAGGCAGTATACACGGAGGATTATTCGCCATTAAGAAAGTGTTCATCAAAACCTATAAAGATGTTCCACTGAACAATCTCAATGGAATTAGCGAACGTACCGTGGTTAGCATCTTTGAAGATAAGGATACATTGCTTTGGATTGGAACAGACGGAGGAGGTATCAACTCATTTGACCAAAAAACGAATACATTTCATCATTACCCTACTACATACGGGGAGAAAGTTACCTCTATCACAGATTTTTCTGAAAACGAGCTCTTATTATCATGTTTTAATAAAGGGGTCTTTACCTTTAATAAGAGAACCGCACAGATGCAACCTTTTCCCATTATCAATGACTCTATTTCGAAAAGAGAATTTTCATCCGGTGATTTGGTAAATCTATATGCTACAAAAGATAATATTTACATATTAGGAGCAAAAGTCTATATCTACAACAAGCATACCCGGCAAACATCTATTCTCTACGCACCCCAAATAGACATTCAACGCCAAATAGCTATGCAGGCAATTTATTCCGACGATACGCATCTGTATCTAATGGGAACCAATAACCTGTTTAAACTAAACTTCAAAACTAACGAACTATCTTCATTAGTCAATATGAAAGAGGGAGATGATTTCACATCGGCCTGCCGGGATGATAAAGGTAACTTCTGGATAGGAAGTAATTTCGGACTGCTCTTCTATAATAAACAGACTGGAAAAACAGAAAAAATACATACCAACTTGTTCAACAGTGTATCCAGCCTTGCCTATGATAAAAAAGGAAAAGTCTGGATAGGAGCGCAGAACATGTTCTTTGCGTATATTATCAACGAAAAACGTTTTGTTATCCTGGACGAATCCGATGGAGTTCCTTCCAACGAATTGATATTTACCCCTATTCCTGCTCTTCGTACTCCCAATCTGTATATGGGAGGTACTATGGGACTGGTACGCATTAATACGGATATTATTTTCGAAAGTAATTCGTCTCCTATTCTCAAGCTACTTGAAGTAAAACTGAATGGTAAATCAACTCTGAAACAGGTTAATAATAACTGTATTTCGATTCCTTGGAATCATTCATCGTTCAACATTAAAGTGATTGCTGACGAAAAGAACTCCTTCCGAAAACACCTTTTCCGGTATGTCATCACAGGAAAAGACAAAATGGTGATCGAGAGTTATCTCCAGACACTCGAATTGGGTACATTAGCATCAGGAGAATATACCATCAGCGTATCCTGCGACACCTCCAACGGTGAATGGAGCCAGCCGATAGAGATCTTAACTATTATAGTCTCACCTCCTTGGTGGAAATCTATCTGGTTTATTATACTATGCATTTTCTTTGCATTTCTAGTGGCAGGAGTGGTCTTCTTTAGTTTGATAAGAAAAAAAGAAAATCGGCTGAAACGTGAGATGCGGGAACATGAGAAGAAGATATATGAAGAGAAAATACGCTTCTTAATCAATATCAGCCATGAGCTACGTACCCCTTTGACACTCATCTATGCTTCCCTGAAACGAATTCTAAATAAAGAGGTGAAGCAAGACGAGCTACCGGAATATCTACAGGGAGCATTCAAACAGGCGAATCAGATGAAAGATATTATTAACATTGTGCTTGATGCACGCAAAATGGAGGTAGGACAAGAAGTGCTACACATCTCTTCGCATCCTTTACACAAGTGGATACAGGAAGTGGCAGAAACATTTCAAACTGCATCTAAAGCCAAAGAAATTGAAATTATATACGACTTTGACGACAGTATACAATCTATCGCGTATGATGACACTAAATGCAAAGTTGTTCTTTCCAATCTGATTATGAATGCTTTGAAATATAGTCCTAATCAGACTCGTATTGTTATAAAAACCATCCGTACAAATGAAAGTATACAAATACACGTACAAGACCAGGGAATCGGATTGGATAATGTAGATATAAAGAAGCTCTTTACCCGTTTCTACCAAGGCAAACATAATGAGGGAGGAAGTGGTATCGGTTTATCTTATGCTAAAATGTTGATTGACTTACATGGAGGCAGGATGGGCGCTTTCAATAATAAAGATAGAGGGGCCACATTCTTTTATGAAATACCGGCTAATCTACAAGAACAAGAAGTATCATGTCCTCAACATTCCTACCTCAACGAACTTTTAAGTTCTCCGGAGGAAGAAGAGAAAATAGAATCCGGTTCTTTCTCTCTACAAGGATACTCACTGTTGATTGTAGAAGATAAACAGGACTTAAGAGAATTCTTAAAAAATACTCTTAAGGATAAGTTCAAGAAGATCTATCAGGCAGAAAATGGATTGGTAGCGCTAGAAGTTATTAAGCAACAGCAACCGGACATTATAGTAAGTGATGTAATGATGCCACAAATGAATGGCTATCAGCTATGCAAGGAAATTAAAGAGAATCTGAATATTAGCCATATCCCTGTTATTCTACTTACCGCCAGAGCCGATTCTGAAAGCCAGATGTTAGGATACAAATTAGGAGCCGATGCCTATTTGCCCAAACCATTTGAAATGGAAATGCTCCTTAGCGTGATCCAGAACCAGATGAGAAATCGTGAATATATTAAATCCAGATACAGGGGCAATCAATTCATTCTGTCTCCGCAAGAGGCTACTTTCAGCAATGCGGATGAACAATTTATGATTAAATTGAATGAAATGATCGATCAGAATCTGTCTCAACCAGATTTGGATGTGAAATTCCTGACTGTCCAAATGGCAATGAGCCGGACATCCTTATATAATAAGATCAAGGAACTAACTGGCATGGGAGCAAATGATTATATCAATCGTAGAAGAATCGACAAAGCAATCATTCTTTTAATTCAGTCTGACATGAGCATTACTGAAATATCAGAGCAGGTAGGTTTCACTTATCAACGATATTTCAGTACGTTATTTAAAGAAATGAAAGGAATGACTCCTTCTCAATTCAGAGCGCAACACGGTTCCACCCAACAACAATCAGAGTAGATTCAGCACTTTAGTTTATCATTTATATAGAAATTATACTTCCCGAAACAGAGCGATTAAGATTTCCAGTGCAGATTTGGACGTTTCATGATTTGAAATGACTAAAATCTGATGAGTAGAATAAGGTATTCGACTACTTTTGCAGCAAGCAATTGATAGAAAACGAATACACTTAAATTCAATTATTATGAGAAACTACTATTTAACTCTGTTACTAATATGCATTTGCGGCCTTTGCTTTGCACAGCAACAGACCAATGACATCAGTACTAAAAATCCGCCAAACAAAGAATGGAATTTCAACAATCTGGATGGATGGAAATACGGACATCAGGATAACAACCCGGATAATCAATGCATATTAGAGAATGGTTACTTACGGATCTTTACCCGGGCTAACTCGGTGGATCGGAAAAAGGTTCATACTGTAGAACGGATTTATACAACAGGAAGATATACCTGGCGTACTCATATCCCGCAAATGGGAATAGGAGATCAATGTAGCGTGGGTTCGTGGATATACCATGACGACCAACATGAATTGGATTTTGAAGTCGGATATGGTAAAGATACAGTTCGCAAGGAGTTAAATGCAGCTCCGGACGAAATGATTGCTTATATGACATCGCAGGCATATCCTTTTTCTTCCGTTCCTGTAGTAATCAAGACCGGATGGCATCTGTTCGAAATTGATCTGACATTAAAAAACGGGAACTATTACATCACCTGGTTAATAGACAACGAGCCCAAACATGAACTTCAACTGGAATTTGGGAAAGACATTGCATTCCATATTTTTTGCAGTGTAGAGAATCTTAAATTTATTGGAGACCAACCGGCACAGCAGGAAAATTCCGGATTGTTTGATTTCGTCAGATATACATATCATGACTAAATAAATGAACTTAGCACACATTTCTTAAAATCCCCCCAATTACATACCATGAGAACAACGTTCATTTCACTTTCTCGGATATTCATGAACATTTGTCTCAATGCGCAGGATAGAGCAGTTGATGAAGGTCATGCTCTCTAAATATAAAATAGCCCTCGCTACAAATCTGTAACGGGGGTATTTTTTAGAGGAGTCATTTCTCCTCTTGCTAATGTTTTGTTTATGTGCTTTTTATATCTGAATACATCAATCAGATAATCCCTCTCACTCTATCGTCAAATGCAGAAAGCGCAGCTTTCGCTCCTTCGCCCATAGAGATAATAATTTGCTTATAAGGAACCGTAGAAACATCTCCGGCTGCATAGATACCCGTCACATTCGTACGACAATGTGCATCAATCATGATTTCGCCCGGACGGTTGGTTTCCACTATGTCGCGGAATACACTGCTATTCGCAGAAAGCCCGATTTGTACAAATACACCATCCAACTCAACCAAACGTTCTTCTTCCGTTTTGCGATCTTTGATGCGCAGGGCAGTCAGTTTATCACCATTTCCTATCACTTCCGTAGTCTGTGAACTTACAAACACTTCCACGTTCGGCAATGATTTAAGTCGATCTTGAAGTACACTGTCCGCTTTCAGCTCATCCATAAATTCAAAAACAGTGACTTTGGAGCAGATACCAGCCAAGTCAATCGCTGCCTCAATGCCGGAATTTCCTCCACCTACTACTGCTACATGCTTTCCCTTATAAAACGGCCCATCACAATGAGGGCAGAAAGCAACACCACGACCGATATACTCCGCTTCTCCCGGAACATTCAGTTTACGCCAGCTTGCACCAGTTGCAATAATCAGTGCCGGAGCCAGGAATTTCTCCCCAACAGAGGTAGTGATCTGCTTTTGTTTTCCAACCACTTCTACTTTTTCTACTTTACGATGCTCCAGCAAATCCACCGGATAACGCAACAAGTGAGTTTTCAGATTATCGGCAAGTTCATTTCCTGTCGTTTCCGGAACAGAAATTAGATTTTCAATACCCACCGTTTCTTTTACCTGTCCGCCAACACGCTCGGCCACGATAGCTACACGGAGTCCTTTACGGGCAGAATAAATAGCTGCCGATACTCCTGCAGGTCCTCCACCGGCTACAATCACATCATATTCTTTCACCTCTGCATTCGCTTTGGCGTCGTCAATACCATATTGTTCTTCCAACTTGGCAAGCAATTCGCCAAATTCACCACGGCCTACATGAAGTAATTTTCCATCTGCAAAGACAGAGGGTACTCCTTGTATCTTCAGTGCATCTACTTCATCCTGATAAAGCGCACCGTCTACCATTTCATGCGTAATAGCCGGATTCAAAGTAGTCATTGCATTCAGAGCCTGCACTACGTCAGGGCAGTTCGTACAAGTCAACGAAACATAAGTGGTCAGATGTATTGGTCCTTTCAGTGCTTTCACACGATTGCAAACAGCCTCATCGGGAAAGTTCTTTCCTTTGCCGTCCAGATTCAGGATAGCCAAAAGCAATGATGTGAACTCATGTCCGTTAGGAATACCCCGAAATGTGATTCCGGTACGGTCGCCATTCTTCAATAAAGTAAACTTCAATGCGTTTCCCTCATTCACTACACAAGTGATATGATCGGAACAATCCGCTACATCTCCCAGCAGCTCCAATAATTCTGTTTTGTTTTCGTGGCTGGATGATACGGATATATCAAAAGTAAAGTTTGCCTCCAGCCCAGCAAAAATACCCTTTAGTTGTTCTTTTAATGCAGATTCTAACATACCTTTTTTCCTTTCATTTTTTTAAAAGAAAGGCCGGCAGCGTCTCCCGTTACCGGCCTCCCATAATCACCATTATCAAGATCTATCAAATCTTACCTACCAGGTCAATGCTTGGTTTCAGGGTAGACTCACCCTTTTTCCATTTAGCCGGGCAAACTTCTCCGTCATGGGTAGCAACAAACTGTGCAGCTTCCACCTTACGAAGCAATTCACTTGCATCACGGCCAATATTGTTATCATTCAGTTCCACCACTTTAATCTTTCCTTCCGGATTGACAACGAATGTACCGCGATAAGCCATACCCTCTTCTTCGATATATACACCCAGTGCACGGCTCAAAGCGCCAGTCGGGTCTGCCAACATCGGATATTGAATCTTGCGAATACTTTCAGAAGCATCATGCCAAGCTTTGTGCACGAAATGAGAGTCAGTACTTACCGAATAGATCTCTACACCCATCGCCTTGAACTGATCGTACTTTTCAGCCATATCCACCAATTCAGTAGGACATACGAAAGTAAAGTCAGCAGGATAGAAGAAAAGAATCGCCCATTTACCTTTCAGGTCATTGTTGGTTACAGTCTTGAAAGCTCCGTTGTGAAAAGCCTGAACGCTGAATTCAGGAAGTTGAGAATTTAAAATTGGTTCCATAATCTTTATTGCTTTTATTGTTATTAATTGATTTGACTTATAACATCAGAAACAACGTTTTGTTTTTTGTTTCTGATGCAAAGATAAAGGCAGAAACCCCACCTTTGCAAAAAAAGCCCAATCGAATATTTCTATGCGGTGATAGATGAAATTAATAAAAGCATTTTATACCTTTGCATGCATAAACAAAAAAACTGGAAAATATATACGATTATGGAACATCCTCTTGACCAATTCTTATATTGCCCTAAATGTGGTTCCTCTCATTTTGAGATTAACAACGAGAAATCTAAAAAATGTGCAGATTGCGGCTTTGTCTATTATTTCAATCCTTCTGCCGCCACAGTAGCACTCATCTTGAATGAGAAAAATGAACTGCTTGTCTGCCGGCGTGCTAAAGAGCCGGCAAAGGGAACTCTCGACCTTCCCGGCGGATTCATCGATATGAACGAGACAGGCGAAGAAGGTGTTGCCCGCGAAGTACTGGAAGAAACAGGGCTGAAAGTAAAAAAAGCCGTTTACCAGTTCACACTTCCCAATATTTATGTTTATTCAGGTTTCCCTGTACATACTCTCGATATGTTTTTCCTCTGCACTGTAGAAGACATGAGCCATTTCTCCGCCATGGATGATGTAGCAGATTCTTTCTTCCTACCTCTCTCCGAGATTCATCCGGAAGATTTTGGGTTGGATTCTATCCGTCGCGGACTTAGCTTGTTTCTAGCTCAATGCCGCTAAGATAATCTCATCAGCCTGATAGATTGAGAGTATTTCATCTATAGTTATGTCCCATTTTTAAGATATTCCTCCAAAACATCAGATAAAAAAATAATGATCTGGAGAATAAAATGCATAAAAACATGCAACTGTATGCAAAATCACAGGCTAATACCGTATAAATTCAAGTCGAATATGCATCTTTTTTTATCAAGAAAAGATTCGTTGGTTTAAAACCAAGGAGTTCTTCCTCACCGAGGAACGCTTCCTTTCTCACCGACGAAGCAGCTTTTGCTCGGTGAGGAAGACAAATAAGGGAAAATTAAGACCGTTTTTCTTCTATTTCATCACAAATATCGAAAAGGCAACAAACAACAAAATGCCAGTTTCTAACCACATTTCAGTTTACACAACAAGTGAAAAAGAAGAAAAGCATTACAATTTAATCGACAAACATCTCCTATAACAAAAAGAAAGAATTTCGCACCTACAAATCTCTGCGTTTTTTTATACTTCTCAATCCCTCCCCCAGTAATTACGCCTTTTATTCTCGTTTAAATATTCCTTTTCTTAAGATGGACCATTTTTCAGTAGCCAATTGATGTATTTGCAAAATAGAAGTTCATCTCAACCAAATAGATCAAAGTTATTTATCACATAATCTTAAACAATCATATTATATTACTATAAATGAACAAAATACAACATATTGTGTTATCTTTGTAACCACCATTAATTTAATGGCCATTAAATTAACTGCCATTAAGATAGCAATAATATGAAGTTCTACGACCGAAAGAAAGAAATGGCGATACTGTATGCAGCTAAAAAGCAATCACAAACGAGCGCTTGCTTTACTGTAATGACCGGACGCCGACGAATCGGAAAAACAGCTCTACTCTTAGAGTCTGTCAAAGACACCCGATTCGTATATATATTTGTAGCAAGAAAGAGTGAAGTCCTGCTTTGCGCACAATATCAACCTGTCATTCAGGAAACGCTTGGCATTCGTATCTATGGAGAAATCAGAGAGTTCGCACAGCTCTTTGAACTGCTGATGCAACATTCCCAAAAGGAAAATTTCACATTAATCATTGACGAATTTCAAGAATTTCTCTATATCAATCCGTCTATCGTCAGTGACATACAACGTATTTGGGACCAATATCACGCGACTTCCAAAATCAATTTCATTGTATGCGGTTCCGTTTATTCAATGATGAAAAGAATATTCGAAGACCGCAAGGAGCCACTATACGGACGCCTTACCGCCCGAATTGCTCTGCATCCATTCACCACCACCGTTATCAAAGAGATTCTAGCAGACCATGCCCCCAAATTCACATCGGAAGATTTGCTTTGCTTGTATTTGCTGACAGGTGGAGTAGCCAAATACATCACCCTATTGATGGAAGCGAAAGCATTTAATAAAACTGCCATGATAAATTATGCGCTTTCCGAAGGCTCACCATTTCTGACAGAAGGCAAAGACATGTTGATTTCCGAGTTCGGGAAAGACTATGCCAATTATTTTTCTATCCTATCTCTCATTGCAGAAGGAAAAACAACACAACGAGAGATTGATTCCATCATCAATAAAAACACCGGTTCCTATTTAGCCAACCTTGAGGATGAATATTCATTAATCAAAAAAGTGAAACCGATGTTCGCTAAACCTAATAGTCGTGCTACCCGTTATTGCCTGCAAGACAATTTTCTACGATTCTGGTTTCGCTTTATTTTCTCAAACAACGCAGTACTGGAAATGGGGAAAAACCATTTACTGATAGAATATGTAGAAAAGAACTATGAACAATACAGTGGCCTATTGTTAGAAAAATATTTCCGTGAACTTATCGCTGAAGAAGAGGAAGTTACCGACGTAGGTAACTATTGGGACAAAAACGGAGAAAATGAAATAGACCTGATTGCCCTCAACCGGTTTAACAAAACAGCACTTATCGGAGAAGTAAAAAGAAATCCGAGAAAAATAAGTATCCCGGCATTGGAAAAGAAAGGAGAAACTTTACATAAAGAATTAAATGATTATAAAATAACTTTCAAAGGATTCTCATTGAAAGATATGTAGTACTTTTGCATAAACACCCGATTATGAAAAAAGAAATTACTAGACTCATTTGTGCCGCCATCTGCTGCACGCCCATTATAGGATTTGCCCAGACAAGTGATAAGTTCACTTCGACTGACAACCTTTATAAAGAAGGGAAAGAACTTTTCCAGGAAAAGAATTATGCAGCTGCTCTGCCGGCATTGAAAGCATTTGTAAAACAAAAGCCTGCAGCCAGCCTTCTTCAGGACGCAGAGTATATGCTAGTCAGTTCGGCTTACGAACTAAAAGACAAAAACCGCATCGAACTCCTCCGCAAATATCTCGACCGTTATCCTGATACTCCATACGCTAACCGCATTTATGCGCTGTTAGCCGCCTGCTATTTCTACGAAGGAAAATATGATGAAGCACTGGCACTCTTCAACTCTGCCGACCTCGATTTGTTAGGTAATGAAGAACGGGACGACTGCACCTACCAACTGGCTACCTGTTATCTGAAAACCGATAATCTAAGAGAAGCAGCCATCTGGTTTGAAACTTTACGTGCCAACAGCCCCAAATACGCCAAAGATTGTGATTACTATCTTTCCTACATCCGCTATACACAAAAACGTTATACTGAAGCGTTGAAAGGCTTCCTCCCCTTACAGAACGACTCAAAATACAAAGCACTCGTCCCTTATTATATAGCCGAAATTTATACGCAGCTCAAAAACTATGATAAGGCACAAATTGTAGCACAAAACTACCTGTCAGCCTACCCGAATAACGAGCACGCAGCAGAAATGTACCGTATTCTGGGAGATGCCTATTACCATTTCGGACAATATCACCAAGCCGTAGAAGCATTCAACAATTACTTGAATAAGGATCGCTCGGCTCCCCGCCGGGATGCCCTTTATATGCTGGGACTCTCCTACTACCAAACAAAAGTATACTCCAAAGCAGCCGAAACATTAGGTAAGGTGACAACTGACAACGATGCCCTTACCCAAAATGCATATCTCCACATGGGCCTCTCTTATCTGCAACTGGCAGAGAAAAACAAAGCACGCATGGCTTTTGAACAGGCAGCCGCCTCCAATGCTAATATGCAAATCAAGGAACAGGCAGCTTACAATTACGCTCTTTGCCTGCACGAGACTTCTTTCTCCGCTTTCGGTGAATCAGTTACTGCCTTCGAGAAATTCCTGAATGAATTTCCGACTTCTCCTTATGCTGAAAAAGTCAGCAGCTACCTGGTAGAAGTTTACATGAATACACGTAGCTACGATGCAGCTTTGAAATCAATCGACCGGATTGCCAAACCAAGCGCGCAAATATTGGAAGCCAAACAGAAGATACTGTTCCAATTGGGAACTCAATCTTTCGCTAACGCCGACTTCGAACAAGCTCTGAAATATCTGAACCAATCCATTGCCATCGGACAATACAATCGTCAGACCAAGGCAGACGCTTACTATTGGTGTGGAGAATCCTATTACCGTCTAAACCGAATGGTAGAAGCTGCGCGTGATTTTAATGCTTATCTGCAACTCACCACCCAACCCAATAACGAAATGTATGCGCTTGCCAATTATAACTTAGGGTATATCGCTTTCCACCGGAAAGACTATACGCAAGCAAGCAATTATTTCCAAAAATACGTTCAACTGGAGAAAGGTGAAAATGCAACTGCACTTGCCGATGCATACAATCGTATTGGTGACTGCCACCTGCATGTACGTAACTTTGAAGAAGCCAAACAGTATTATTCGCAAGCCGAACAGATGAATACTTCTTCCGGAGACTATTCTTTCTATCAGCTGGCTCTTGTATCCGGTCTGCAGAAAGACTATACCGGTAAGATTACCTTGCTGAACCGTCTGGTAGGAAAGTACCCTGCTTCTCCTTATGCCGTAAACGCTATTTACGAGAAAGGACGTTCCTATGTTTTGATGGACAACAACAATCAAGCCATTACCTCTTTCAAAGAATTGCTTACTAAATATCCTGAAAGCCCGGTCAGCCGGAAAGCTGCCGCCGAAATCGGATTATTATATTACCAAAAAGGAGATTACAACCAAGCAATCGAAGCCTACAAACAGGTTATTGAAAAATATCCGGGTAGTGAAGAAGCACGCCTTGCCATGCGTGATTTGAAATCTATTTATGTAGACCTCAACCGTATCGACGAATTTGCAGCTTTAGCAAATGCCATGCCGGGACACATCCGTTTCGATGCTAACGAACAAGACTCGCTTACGTATGCCGCCGCAGAAAAGATTTATGCACGAGGCAGAATGGAAGAAGCCAAAACAAGCCTCAACAAATACCTGCAAACTTTCCCGGAAGGAGCCTTCAGCCTGAACGCACATTATTATCTCTGCCTGATCGGAAACGAGCAGAAGAATTATGATATGATTCTTCTCCATTCCGGTAAGTTGTTGGAATATCCAAACAATCCGTTTGCAGAAGAAGCACTGATCTTGCGTGCTGAAGTGCAATTCAACCAGCAAAATATGGCTGAAGCATTGGCTAGCTACAAAATGCTGAAAGAAAAAGCAACCAACGTAGAGCGCCGCCAACTTGCTGAAACGGGTATTCTGCGTTGCGCCTTCCTATTGCGAGATGACATAGAAACCATCCATGCAGCTACCGACTTGCTTGCAGAGGCCAAACTTAGTCCGGAGCTAAGAAATGAAGCTCTTTATTACCGTGCTAAAGCCTATACCAAGCAAAAGGCTGACAAGAAAGCAATGGAAGACTATCGTGAACTGGCCAAAGACACACGTAACTCTTACGGTGCCGAAGCTAAATATCAGGTTGCACAATCCCTCTACGACGCAAAAGAATATGCCGCTGCAGAGAAAGAGTTGCTCAACTATATAGAACAGAGTACGCCACATGCTTATTGGCTAGCGCGCAGTTTTATCCTTCTATCCGACGTCTATCATGCTACGGGTAAAGATCTGGACGCACGCCAATATCTGCTAAGTCTGCAACAGAATTATCAAGGGAATGACGATATTGAAAGCATGATTGAAAGCAGACTTAGTAAATTGAAAGTTGAGAATTGAGAATAAAAAAATAGAAAAGTATGAAACGATCTCATTATATAATAGGAGGACTCGCATTGGCAATCTCAATGCCATCCTGCCTTCAAGCCCAAACCACCCAACCGAAGGATACAACAATGACCCGCACGGTCGTTGTGGAACAAGAATATAACCCGGACATTATGGACGCCTCGAAAGTAAACGTCCTGCCTAAAGTAGAAGAACCGACAGTGAGCAAGAAAGAAGTAGAGTATGCTACAACATTCTTTCCGGCCACTTCCGTTCCGGCAGGCCTGATGCGCCCCTATACCGGAAAAGAAGTTCAACCCGGCACTACCCCGGGATATGTACGTGCCGGATATGGTAATTATGGCAATTTGGATGTTCTTGCCAATTATCTATTCCGTCTGTCGCAGAAAGACAAATTGAATGTACGTTTCCAAATGGATGGAATGGATGGTAAACTAACGCTTCCTTTCACAGACTCCGAAAAATGGAATGCATTTTATTATCGCACACGCGCAAATGTAGATTACACACACCAATTTAATAAACTGGACTTAAATATTGCCGGAAACTTCGGATTGAGCAACTTCAACTTCCAACCGGAAAGCGTAAACAGCAAGCAGAAATTCACATCCGGTGACTTTCATGCGGGCATTCATTTCATTGATGAGACTGCACCACTGCGTTTCAATGCAGAAACAAACCTGTTGATGTATGAACGTCAGCATAACATGTTCAATGAATCTGAAGCCAATACAGGTATCAAGGAAACAATCATACGTACCAAAGGCGATGTCACGGGAGCTATCGGCGATCAACAATTAATAACTATCGCTTTGGAAATGAACAATCTTCTCTACAACGGATATACAAAGAATGTTTCCACCGGAGATGAATACTTCAAAAACTACACAACGCTTCTTTTAAATCCATATTACGAACTGGATAATGATGACTGGAAATTGCATATCGGAGCCAATGTAGATTTATCTTTCGGATTTGACAAGTCTTTCCGTATTTCACCCGATATCACTGCACAGTATATTTTTTCTGATAGCTACATTGTTTATGCAAAAGCAACCGGCGGTAAGCAATTGAATGATTTCCGCAGATTAGAAAGTATCTGTCCTTACGGTGAACTGCCGGAGGCAAATACCACTGCCACTTTGGGATACGTACAACGTCCTTATGATACTTACGAGCAAATCAACGGTAGTATCGGATTCAAAGCAAGCCCTTATCCGGGACTTTGGTTCAACGTGTTCGGTGGTTATCAAAATCTAAAGAACGACTTATCTTATTTAGGTTTTGACCCAAGTAATATTCATTCAGGTTCTTACCTTTCTTTTGCTCAAGATAATACAGATAATCTCTACCTTGGCGGTGAAATCAGTTACGATTACAAAGATATCCTCGGAATATCAGCTAAATATACTTACCGTAATTGGGACAGCAAAACAGAGGAATATCTGTTGGCTGTGAAACCTGTCAGTGAAATGTCTTTCAATGTACGTATTCATCCGATCTCTGCTCTTAACATAAATCTAGGTTATGATTACATCAGCCGGAAAGAAGTGAAAGAATATGCAAAAATGACCGCAATTAATGATTTGCATATCGGAGCCAGCTATAATGTATTCAAAGGAGTATCCGTTTATGCTCAAGTACATAACCTGCTGAACAAGAAATATCAATATTATTTAGGTTATCCTACGGAAGGATTCAATTTCTTAGGAGGATTGAGTTTCCGGTTCTAAAGTTTATCAATAAATCACAGTAACAGTTATAACACGAGACACTCATCTCATAAAAAAGAGGGCATCTCCCATAGGGATGATGTCCTCTTTCAAACCAAAAACTTAATCTTCAATTATTATTTTGTTATCCTCACAACAAACCCACCACCAGGAGCCATGTGTAAATTCAACTTCTTATTGGCTGATACGCGGATCACTTCACGCTTATAGTCTTTCCCAACACGATCGGCATTGATACCATCTCTAAATATTTCTGCATTGAACTCACCATCACCCAAGAAAGACAGATCGACTTCAACATCACGCTCTTTCCAGTCGGTCAATCCACCCACATACCAGATACCGTCTTTCTCACGTGCCATTACAATATGTTCGCCTACTTTTCCGCTTATTGGAAGTGTCTGATTCCATACAGTAGGAATGGCAGCGATAAACTTCGTACATTCTTCCTCTTTCAGATAATTAGTAGGTGCATCACACAGCATATTAATAGGAGAATCAAAAATAGTATACAATGCTAACTGACGGCAACGTGTACCCTGACTCATCGGTTCTGTATAGACAGCATGAAAGTTCTTCATGATTACGTTATTCATCGCTCCCTGTGTATAATCAAGTGGTCCGGCAACCATGCGGATGAAAGGAGCTGTCACATCATATATCACTTGATCTGTTCCCGGTTCTGCCCACTTCATTTCTTCCAGTCCATGGACACCCTCGAAATTGATCGTATTCGGATAAGTACGTTGCAAACCAGTCGGTTTGAACGTTCCATGGAGATCTATCAGCAATTTGTATTTTGCTCCGGTTTCAGCCGCTTTACGGTTAAACTCAACTACTTGTTGGTCGTCACGGTCCATAAAATCAATCTTGAAACCTTTGATTCCCATTGCGGCATAATGCTTACATACACGATCCATGTCTTTTTCAAAAGCACGATAGCCCGCCCAAAGTATCAAATCTACATTTTTGCTTTTTGCATAGCTAATCAACTCTTTCAAATCGATTTCAGGAATCACCTCAAACAAATCCGCTTTACCCGGCACTGCCCATCCCTCATCCAATATCACATATTCGATACCGAATTTCGAGGCAAAGTCAATATAGTATTTATAAGTCTCATTGTTGATACCTGCGCGGAAATCCACGTTGTAGAGATTCCAGTCGTTCCACCAGTCCCAAGCCACTTTACCCGGTTTAATCCAAGAAAAATCTGTAAATTGTGCCGGAGTAGCCAGTTTATATACCATATCATTACAAAGCAGTTCTGCATCATCCTTGGCAATGACCATGACACGCCAGGGAAATGCTGTGTTTCCCTCCACTCTAGCAATATAAGGTTCACGAGATTTTACTACCCCTTTCAGTCCGCGAACTTCGTCTACTATCGTTTTCGGATAAGCTGCAAAGATTCCATCCAGAGAATATCCATGCTCACCATGTTTCACATACATACCCGGATAGTTCATCAAATCGGCTTCAGTGATACAGATTTTTTTTCCGTTCTTTCCCTCGACCAAAACCGGTAAAAAGGCAATCTGTTCCTTATCCCATGCAGACAAGGCAGTTTCCAGATACGTATTTTGGAAAGAACTGTAGAAAGGATCTTTCTTGCCCTCGTTCATTCGGCCTTTCGGTGAAGCTACAAAAACTTTCGGATCATTCGGAAAACAGAAAGAAGCCTGCTCGCTTTCCACCATAAACGGCTTCTTCAGTTCAGAGACAAAACGATAGGCTGCACCATCTTCATAAGCTCTGAACACCAAGCTATATCCTCCTTTAAAGTCAATGGTCAGTTCATTGAACTGGTCCTTGATTGATTTCTTCTTATAGATGGGAGGATAGATAGTCTCATTTACAGAACGGCGGCTGATCTTCTTTACTTTCGGATTGAGTCCGAAAGCTGTACCATCAGTTAGTTTCATGAAAATAGGAGATGGAGCCACCATCACATCGTTGTCGTGAAGAACGGAGTATTCCACATTCTTATCATTCACAATCACATTCACCTGCACTTTACCGGAAATGTCTTTCAGCTCGTACACTTTCTGTGCACAAATGGTTAAAGGTGCGATAGCCATTAGAACCGGCAAAAGTCTTTTCATCATACGTTTCATAAACTAATACTTTTTGTATTTCACACAGTTTTTTATTTACATATTTATCATAAGAGTACCGCTTGGCAGAGATAAAGGAGGAAGCTTAACAGGAAGAATTTCCTGCTAATAAAGCATTGAACAAGTGCTAAATAGCACCTTTCTTATCTCATTCGCGCTACCATTTTTTAGAAATCAATTGTCACCTGATAGGTATCCTTATTCTCAAAGAAGGTCTGTTGCACCTCATATTCGGGAAGCCATACGTATTTTTTTTCCCCTTTATATTCGGCTTCGAGCAAGAAAGTGAACCAGCGGTTATAAGGCAATTCGTCGGTATGCAAAGGAGGTGCGGGGCTATCATATAAGTTGGGGACACCAGTTATCAGATATTCTCCTTTCTTATCCGTCTCATAAGTACGGTAAGGAGTAGCGATCAGATCATTGAATTTTGCACGTGAACCATACAGATTCAGCTTTACCCCTTTTTGCTTTTTACCTTTCACTTTTACAGATACCTGTATGTTTTCGGGGAACATTTGTTTGAAGAATCCGTCGAAATCACGTCTCGGAGGTTTGGATTTGGCGGTGTGATTGATTATATGAACTGCATACGAGCTCCATTTATATGTTTTATAATGACTGTTCATCACACAAGAGTCAGGTTCATATTCGATATGGTTCACCGGATTGTTCTTTGCCCGGATTCTATCAGCATACAAGTCGGTTACCCCACGATAATGTCCGAACTCATGTGCCACTCCTCTATGAAAATAGTCGATACCAAACAGATCTTCATGTTCCGTCTTGCTACGGCTACGGCAAATTACCATATTCAGATCGTCCGCCCCACCGCCGCAATACCATCCTTTAGCCGATTCTTCATCGTCAAAATCAAGAATAGAATCTATAATCAGCAGTACATCGTGATTGGGAAAACCGGCACTCTTCTGATAGATTTTCTCCAATTGGCGGGAGGAGCAGTCGTAAATCACCTGCAGATCCGGTATATAACGGAAATAGTAGTTGAAACGTCCATTGCCGGCTTTGTTCCAGAAGTCGTTCACTTGGTCGAAAAAAGCATTCAGCTTCGCTTGATAAGCTTCTTTACCTCCCCAATGCTCCACTCCGGCCTTATCGACAGCCACAAATACCCGGTATTCAATGGTGTCCAAAGATTGTTGAATCTGATTTTCCTCCAATGTCTTTGCCTCCATCCAAGAGAAGAAAGGCAATAGAGCGGGAAATATGAGCCATCTTTTCCAGTTGTTTTTCATATTAGTTCTTAGTTAAGAATGTATTTTATTTCTTGTAAATCACGACTATTTCCACCGACCATCAAAGTGAAGTCTCCTTTCTCCACAATGAACTTCATTTGATTATTGTAGAATCCTAGTTGTTCATCTTTTACGTCGAAGGTGACCGTTTTGCTTTCACCTGGACTCAGCTTAATCTTTTCAAAGCCTTTCAATTCTTTGATAGGGCGAGTGATAGAAGCCACCTCATCACGCACATACAACTGAACAACTTCCTCGCCCTCGCATTTTCCAGTATTGGTAACCGTTACAGCAACACGTGTATAAGTACCTTTTCCATCACCCGGAAGCAGTTTCACATCCGAATAATTGAAAGTAGTGTATGACAAACCGTAGCCGAACGGATAAGCAGGCTCCGTAGGAATATCAATGTACTTCGCACACCATCCGCCCAATGCAGTGGGGCGTCCTGTGCTCTTATATTGATAATACAATGGTATCTGTCCGTTATGCTGCGGAAAAGTCATTGGCAACTTACCCGAAGGATTATAATCTCCCCAAAGTACATTACAGATAGCATTACCCGCTTCACTCCCCAGCCACCAGGTACATAAGATAGCGGGAGCCTCCCGACGAACTTCATTGAAAATAACAGGACGACCACACATCATTAGTACAACTACCGGTTTGCCAGTCTTCACCAATTCGGAAACCAAACGCTGTTGTTCGGCAGCAATAGAAATATCTCCTTTCGAACGCATCTCACCGCTTTCCCAAGCTTGTTCTCCCATTGCAACGATAACCACATCCGATTGGCGGGCAGCAGCTAAAGTCTGATCCAGATTTACAATTTTATTCGTTTTCAAGTCGTAGCCATCGTTATAGTTGATGTCCACTCCTCGTTTCTCCATAGCCTCATACAAGGTTACTACTTTACCAACCTCTGCACAGGACCATGCACCGCACATATCTTTCTGCGATTTGGAAAGCGCACCAATCAAAGCAACTTTCTTGATAGAAGAAGAAAGCGGTAACACCGAGTTTTCATTTTTCAAAAGAACAATAGAACGTTCGGAAACGTAGCATGCTTCCTTGCGGGATTCCTGTGAACCAATCACTGTACGTTCCCTTTCTTCATCACAGTATCTGAACGGATCATCAAATAATCCCAGTTTATATTTCTGTTCCAAAATACGTCTGACAGCATCATCCACCAGCTTGATAGATACCTTACCCTCTTTTACCAGAGACACCAGATTCTTGGAATAGCATTCACTTACCATCTCCATATCCAGTCCGGCCTTGATTCCTTTATAAGCAGCTTCTTTTTCATCTTTCGCATAACGGTGGTTCATCATTTCTCCCACTGATCCCCAGTCGGATACCACAAATCCTTTAAATCCCCATTGATTCTTCAGGAGCTCCCTCAACAGAAAAGTACTTCCGGTAGACGGTTCGTTATTAAAGTCATTGAACGCACTCATGAAAGTAGCAGCACCGGCCTCTGCACCAGCCTTGTAAGGAGGCATATAGAAATTGACAAACTGTCCCATCGACATATCCACACTATTATAATCTTTTCCGGCAATAGCTGCACCATATCCGGCAAAGTGCTTAATACAGGATAAAATAGTATTCTCTTTCGATAAATCATCTCCCTGTAAACCATGTACACGCGCCTTAGCAACCAACGAGCCATAATAAGGATCTTCACCGGCCCCTTCCATCACACGCCCCCACCGGGCATCCCAGCTAATATCCACCATTGGAGCAAACGTCCAATGCAACCCGGCTGCTGCAGCTTCCTTTGCCGCACATCTCGATCCTCTTTCTATAGCATCCAGATCAAAACTCGCAGCCTCTGCCAATGGCAACGGAAAACCTGTTCTATATCCATGAATAACATCCAATCCGAAAAGCAAAGGAATCTGTAAACGTGATTTCATAGCTGCCTCCTGATATTTACGAGTATTGGCAGCACCGGATACATTCAGCAAAGAACCGATCAATCCCTTACTTATATCTTCTGTCCGACTGATACGTGTATTATCAGGACCTGTGGCAAATCCACCGGAACATTGGCTTAACTGCCCCACTTTTTCTTCCAGTGTCATCTTTTTCATCAGACCGGATATGAAACGATTCATTTGAGCCTCATCCTTTTGATTCTGCGCCATGCTTCCCATAGCGAAAATCGCCATACACGAATATGTAATTAGTCTTTTCATCATTTTATTATAAGAGTTTATCTGTATTGATTTAAATGTTAATATCCTCCATACGTTTTACTTTCTATCGCAAAGATAGCCGCTGGTCAGATTCACATTGGCGAATTGCATACAAAAGGACAATAATATCGTAAAGTCTGCTTTTTTTCTATTTCTTTCCGTATAGCATTCAAGCACTTCTGTCATTTTTTTGCCTTTATTGATACGATTTTCTCCTTACTCTTCACTTATTCGTAAGAGATATTATCCAGCACTTTTATTCCCTCTTTCCGAACACCTGTCTCAAACAGATTCTTAAACGATTCTACCGACAATGAAGTGGACGGTTTAAAATCTGAAGAATTCATATACGCCAGCAAAGCGGCATAGAATTGTAATCCTTCCGGTGTGTCACGTACCGCTTCCAAGTCGGACATACAAAGCAGTAATTTACTGCCCTCTACATTCAACTCCATCAATAAGCCGAGTTTATGATTTCGTTCCACATTGTCAATTACCTGCACAATAGGGCGGTATTCTTTTGGCATACCATCCAGAATAAGCGGATAGCTATGTTTGATAATTGGATACCACTGCCAGTTCGTATGGTATTCGGTCGGGAAATCATCGAATACCGGATGCTCGGGATTGGTCAGAATCCCCAATGTACCAGGTGAAGCAGGTTTCTTGATGCGGTCACAGATACTTTTGAACATACGATAATTCCAATAGTCGGTCTGGAACAATCCTCCCACTGTTACTTCTTTACAGTCTTCCTCACGAGGCATCAACAATACCTTTCCACCTTGCTTTAAGGCATTCAGCACATCATCCGTTAGTTGGCGGGCAACTACAACATTACCTGCCTTCAATTGCTTCTTTGCAGGATATATCCATAGCGGATAACTATTCTGATAGGAAGTTCCGGATACTTTCAAAAGTAATTCGGCTTTATACGCTTGCTCCACATCGGGCAATGTCAAACGAATAGTTCCGGCAGTCAATAATCCTAATCCCGATGGAATAGCCATCTTACCTTTGCCAAGGCTTTTCTTCCCATTTTTGAGTTCCCATGAAATACTTTTTTCGTTCAATGAAGTTTCTCCATAATTGGCAATCTCAACAGTACCTGCGAATGATTCACCGCCTGTCCAACAGAATTTGGCAGTTGTCAATAAAGGAACCACTTCACTACAGAATTCTCTCCATTTCTTCGGTTCAACCAATCCTTTACTATCCATAAAAGCATCCAGAATACCAACATAAGCCGACCCCTGTCCCGGATAATCCTGTAAATCGAGTAACTGAAAACCAGCCATCCGTTTGGAACGGAGATTCATTTCAATATCTGCCCGGTAAAGTTCCACAGACCATGCACCCGATGCTTTAAAAAAATCATCCGCCTGCTCCAGCATGCCGGCTTTCTCCAAGCGGTCACGAAACACTTCAAAATTCCAGGGAGCTAAGACTCCTGTATATTTCTTCATCTCCTCATAATTCGGGTAAGTTTGAAACTGTCCGGTTTCATGTCCGATCACCGGAACAGGAGATTTTTCCAGAGCCTCATCAAAGTTCATTACCGAATTAGGATAGGTATTATTAAGATAGCCACCTTCTTCCGCATCTGCGAAAGAGAAAGAAGCACGAGCATGAGTAGAATAACCCTCACCACTGCCTACACGACAAGTTACCAGAAAATCCTCACCCGGAATATGTCCTCGTGAGCCTAAAAAGATATTCGAACCATACGTGTATAGGTGTCTCGGCTCTATGGACCGGAAACGATCTACAAACTCTTTCATCACATCGATGTCACCTCCCAGCTCATTTCCCAAGGCAAAGAGTACAAAAGAAGCATGGTTACTATATTCACGCATGATATTCTCTCCATCTTTCATCAGAAAATCCATCAGCTCGGCAGATTCTTTCTTAAACCCTCCCCAGATAGGTAATTCCGGCTGCAAGTAAATACCCTCCAAGTCCGCAGCTTCAAAACACGCAGCAGGTGGGCACCAAGAATGAAAACGACAATGATTCAATCCATATTCCTTACAAATCCTGAAATAACGACGCCATTGTTCCAAGTCCATCGCCGTATGGCCCGTCAAAGGGAATACACAGGCATCATGTTTTCCTCGAAGAAATGTTTTGGCGCCATTGATAGTGAAATGCGTTTCTTCAGTTTTAAAGTCACGCAAACCGAAACGAACTGTTTTCTCGTCTATGCCATTTATCTCTGCTTTCAGTTGATATAGAGCCGGCTGGAGGTCACTCCACAATACAGCATTATCTCCCAACTGATAAGTGAATTCATATTCCTTGCTCCCCTCTTTCAAATTATATTCTGCAGATCTGGCTTTATGCTTTTTGGCAGTATTGAAAGCAGAAGCTGACAACTGCAGTTTCTTCCCACCAATGCCTGAAGAATTGGAAAGAGTTATTTTCACTTTTACGGAGCGGTCTTCTACTTGAGGAAAAGCCTGAATGGACTCAATAAACAATGGATTCATTGCCTGCAATTCCATCCGTCCGATAATACCGTTCCAGTTTGTCTGGGTAGATTCCGTACAAGCGTGAGAACTTGAACGAATCTGCCCGGGAATACTTTTTCCGTTATCTACACGAATAGTCAGCTTATGTGAACCGGGAGCCAGGAAGTGAGTGAGATTAAATTCCTGTGGGGTAGATAAATAGTTGCATTTACCCACTTCCCGACCATCGATCCACACGGTTGTCGGACGAGTACGTTCCAGAAACAACACGATATGCTTTTCTTTCCAGTCGGCTGGTATTTCTATATTCCGGCTATACCATGCCGCACCTTCATATTTATAATATCTGGACAAATAAGTGGTCTCCGACTTGTTGGTATTCTCTATTCCTTTTCGATTTGAATCTGTTGTACCGGGTAAAGTCACAGTTTCTGCAAAATCCATGTTCCACAGTTTTTCCTGTTCTCCCTTGCCGTGAGGGTCCAATGCAAAACTCCACGTTCCGCTCAAATCAATCATTTTGCGCAAACCTGATGTCTGCGCCCATGATGTACACAAAAAAACAAATAATAATAAAAGAGTTCCAGCTAATCGATTACGCATAACTTTATTCATAATATATGATTTAATGTCCTTAATTTATCTGTTTACAAAGATAGGACGGAGAACAAACCACAATGACAAATCCCGTACAAAAAAACAATAATATCGTAAAAGATACTGTGTATCATCTCTTTTATATCACTATCAGCATGATAATGTCCTTGCCTGACTGATAAAATACACAAATAGTTTTTTCATAGCTTCATCCCCTTCCACAGCCTGCAACTCTGGGTGGAACTGAACACCCCAAATATGTTCGGAATCAGATTCGATTGATTCTATGACTCCATCATCAGCGAAAGCAGATGCCTTGAATCCACAAGCCAATTTCTTAACGGCTTGATGATGAATGGAGGAGACTTTCAAACTTTCCTTGCCTGTAACAGAATACAATTTTCCGGTCCTCAAACATCGCACATTATGCTGTAATATCATAAACGCATCCGGTGACCGATGATTAATTTCCGAGGGATATTGAGCAGGCAAATCCTGATATAATGTTCCACCAAAATAAGTATTAATAATCTGCATTCCCCGACAAATACCTAAAACGGGAATTTGCCTTTCGGATGCTAAGCGCAGCAAAGCATAATCAAAGTCATCCCTATCCCGGCAACATTCTCCACATTCAGGAAGAGTCGATTCTCCGTATATCACAGGCGATATATCTCCCCCACCTGTCAGGAGTAAACCATCAATAGAAGAAACCACAGATTGTAAAATCTGTACATTGTCGGTAAACGGAAGAATAAAAGGGATGCCGCCCGCTTGAAGGACAGCATCCACATATTTTCTTTTCACAGATATTCTTCCCGGAATATCAATTTCAGTAGAAATACCAATAACAGGAATTTCTCTTTTTATCATTCTCATTGTCTTTTATCAACTTAATCCACAGCCTGTAGTTGTAAAGCCAAACTTGAATATTCACTTTTCAGCAATGATTTTAATGCAATGCCTTCTTCCATCAATATCTTTCCACTAATGATTTTACCATTCAGGTCACAAGGTTTGCTACTGTCCACAGGTGTCAAATCTACCAAACGATAATTCTTCGACGGATCCAATCCATTCATACAAACCTTCGGAATAACCATATTGATGAAATGAGAAATCTTATATGCATAAAAGACCGCCTTATTCTTTTCGGAAGTGACATACATCAGAGAGGATACTCCTTTATTATCGTATGGAGACACCAACCGATACAAATCACCGAACTGAACCACAGGACGAATATCTTTATACGCTGCAATAGCACGCTTGGCGAATGCCTTATCAACATCATTCATGTCCTTCGGCTGAATTTCCATTCCCAATCGCCCGGACATTGCCACATCAAAACGGAATTTCAATGGAATACGGCGTCCGGTCTGATGATTCTTGTCCGCACTTACGTGAGATGCCATAGCAATAGCCGGAAAGAAACCGGAAACTCCCCATTGCATATAAATTCTTTGCAAAGCATCCGTATCATCACTCGTCCAGAACTCATCAAAATACGGAAGCAATCCATAATTGACGCGGGCACCGCCACCAGCACATAGCTGCATCACGAGTTCAGGATACTTAGCACGAATACGCTGAAGTACTTTCTGCAAACCCCTATTATACTCAATATAGAGATGTGATTGCTTGTTTTTTGGTAAGTAAGAAGAACCATAATCCAGCAAACTGCAATTATCATCCCATTTCATATAGGAAATTTCCGGATAGTTCGTCATCAAATTATCGACCACTCCAAAAACAAAATCCTGTACTTTCGGATTAGTCAAATCCAGAACTACCTGCGTTTTGCCACGCCCGGTAGATAAAGGACGGTTATCAAATTTCAGAATCCAGTCCGGGTGCTTTTCGAACAGTTCGCTCTTAGTATTCGACATTTCCGGTTCAATCCAGATACCGAATTTTATATGATGCTTCCTGGCAGACGCAAGCAATCCTTCAATACCTTCAGGCAGTTTTTCTTTGCAGACTTCCCAATCACCCAAACTACTGTTTCCACCATTACGGGGATATTTATTTCCAAACCAGCCATCGTCCATGACAAACAACTCTCCACCCATGGCAGAGAAAGCTTCCATCATCTCATCCATCCCTTTTTGGTTCACCTTGAAATAAACACCTTCCCAGCTATTCAACAAGATGTCATGCAGCCTTTCACCCTGATTCATTTTATATTGGCGTGCCCAATGATGAAAAGCACGACTCACCCCACCTTTGCCATTGGTACTATATGTCATGGCAAATTCAGGAGTGACGAATGTTTCTTTCGGTTCCAATATGTATTGTGAACTTTCCTCATTCATACCGACTATTATATTCAGTGCTGTGTTGCGAACATCCAGCTTCAACTTATAATTACCACTCCAAGCCAGAACGCCCCCAAACACTTTTCCTGATTCTTCCTGCGGTCTGCCATCCAATGATAACATAAAAGACGGATTATCAGTTTCCGTATTCGCAAGTCCATCTTTGTTGGCAATCACTTTTTGCCCGTTCGTCAGTTTCTCTTCATCCATCGTATGTTCCGCGCCCCACGAACCATGAAAATGAGTCAGCCAGTTGTCCCCGCGAGACATCGGCAAATAAGCGGAAGCAAACTGAAACAGTGTTACCGGTTTCTTACCTGCATTGCCAATCTCAACCCAAGTGGTAATTATATCCGTTCCTTTATAAGCCTTATAGCATTGTTTCACCCAAACAGGATATATCTTATCTTTCAAAAGCACTTCCAAAATCTCACCATCGTCAATCCCGTATTGCTTTACATTATCTACTCCCAAATCCAATGACATATTGCCGTCGGCATGGGTAATTGCGACCGCCTTTTCGCCTACGGTCTGAAGACCGAATGCTGGATAACTATCCGCTTCGAAAGCCAAACCGGCATCATAAATATTCTGGATCTGAACGGGAGTGATGCTCACTCCATAATATTGCATTTTTGACTTTTCACCCTCATTGGCCGTAATCAACAATGAGGTCCGAGGAGTGGAAATCAAGTAATCTTTTGACAACAATGGAGCTGATATCAACAGCCCCATTGCCATCATTAAACCCATCTTTTTATTCATGGCTTTATTGATTTAATTCATTGTATCGTAAACAATACCTATAGAAAACGTTGTAAACTAACGATCTCTTTACCCTTAAAATTCAACTTTTATTTCACAGACATCCTTACCTGTTTCCAAATGTTGTCTCTGTAACTCTACATCCGGTAACCATACATATTTCTTCTGTGCCGCATCATCTATCACCTCCACTAGGAAACTGAACCAATAAGAGTAAGGAAATAAGTCCTGCGGTTCCTTAGGCGGAATATTGGGGTCAGTCATATCGGGATGATACAGTTTATACAGATTGGTCAGTTCTACTTTTCCTTTTTTATCCGTCTGATAAGTCCTGTACACCTTTGGGTATACATCACGCTTATTATATTTACCACCGGCACGTGTACCATAGAAATTCACAGTATAGTTGGATTTCGCCTTTCCATTCTTTTCTACCTTAATCACCAGTTTACGCGGAAATACCTGATCTGACAAGTCCTTATCGAGCGGCTTCATCTTCGCCGTATAATTGAACAATGCCGAGCAATAATCACTCCATACACGATAGCCCGTCCCCATATTGCATTTAGGTGGAGTCAGTTTCTCGTGGCTCACAGGATTGTCTTCTGCGGCAATCATATACTGATATAAATCCGTAGCACCACGCATATGACCATATTCATGTCCTAGATTGCTATACGTTCCCTGATTGGGATAAAGCGCATCCGTAAAGATATTATGAGGTTCGCGAATATAACACATCACTACAGATTGCCCACTCGCTCCACCTCCCCCACAGGAAAGCCCTTCATTCTTTGCACCCAACGCCAAGAACAACACAAAATCATATTTCGACAAATCCAATGGTCCATAAGCCTTATTCTTAAATTCATCATATTTGTTTTTGTCTCCCTGAATGTCGTAGACGTACAATTCTTCAGCAGGAACAAAGCGAAAATAATGACTGAATTTATTAGGACTTTCATTCCAAAAACGCGTAGTATTATGAAACATCTTTTTCAAGTTCTTCTTGAAATCCTCTTCTCCACCATAACGTTCCAGGTCTGTTTTATCAACCCATACTTGGGCACGATATTCTATTGTATCTTTCGCAATCGGAGATTGAGCATGAGCTGCCCCAATCAGGCAGCTACATGCAATCAGTAGATATTTTAAAATATTCATGCTAAACTTATTATAACTGTATTTCAAACACATAAGGTTCTTGCTGCCCGCCATCCAGATATTCAGGAACAATATCCAAATCCGACAACCACACACATTTCGTCTGTCCACCATCCAACTCGACTTCTACTACAAAACAATACCAGCGTGAAAAAGGAAATTCATCAACCGGACTCTTAGGGGGAAGATTCGGAGTATTATTATAATCCGGAATAAACATCCGGTATATATCATTAATGGTAAATTCACCGTTTGCATCTGTTTTTTTCTTCATATATGGAGAATTGCCCGGTTCTGCATATATATCCCTAAAAGTGGCACGTGAGCCCCAAAAATTGACTGTGGCACGTTGTACCGGTTTACCATCTTTTGTTATCCTGACCAACATCTGCTTAGGATACGTACTTCGGGTCATATCAGCAGTAATTTGTTTATATTGGGCATTATGGTTAAATATCGCCGAACAATAATCACTCCATTCCTGATAACCCGTCCCCATATTACACTTAGGATAATCATAAGCAACATGACTGACCGGATTGTTTTCAGCCGGAATCATATACTGATATAAATCCTGCGCACCACGAACATGACCATATTCATGACCTAAATCACTGTATGTACCTTTTTCCGGCCATTTCTTTGCAAAAATATCATGCCCTTCCTCAAAATAGGCCTGTACAACTGACTGCTTACTTGCTCCGCCACCGCCACAAGAGAGTCCACCTTTTGTACAACGTAAAGCCAGAAAGAGAACAAAATCATACTTCTCTGTATTCAAAGTACCATAAGCCTTATCTTTATACACATTGTATTCCGCCTGGCTTTTTACACCACTTTTTATATCGTAAATAACCAAATTGTCATCTCCTTCACCCATAGCCCATTCAAAGCGATAATCAAACTTGTTCGTACTTTCATTCCAAAAAGTAGTCGTATTGCGGAACAACGCTTCCAGATTCTGTCGGAACAAACGTTCTCCGCCATATAATTCTTCCATATCGTTTTTCTCTACCCATACTTGTGCACGATAGGTAATCGTTTCTCCTGCCTGCGGTCTATCCGGTTTCTCTTCTGTAATAAGTCCCGGATTCGTTATATCAATTTCGAGATCACACGCAGCCAGTGTGAACAGGCTGCATGCGATTAATGTATATTTTTTAAAATTCTTCATCATAACTCATTTGTTTTTATCATTCAACTGTCGTTCTATCCGAAGCAAAGACTTCATCCAAAGAAACACTCTTTCCGACACCTTGGAAACTTTCATATAAATACAAACGAACATACCGTTTATGTACTACTCCATTGAGTTTACACCAATGAACAATGCCTTCATAATGGTCATTATATGTATTTGTGCTACCTTTCAATTCTGCATCTGTAAAACAGTTTCCAGTCTTCTTTTCAAATGCAGTTTCCCAACCAGCATTTAAGTCATCGCTAACTTCAATAGCTACAGTTTTAGGAGCTTGTTGTGTCCACTGTAATCTTGGCATAAATCCGAAGGAATCATATTGACGAGGATTCTCACCTAAATCAAAAGTCAAAATATAAGGCACAGCAGCATGATCATCATTATTATTTCTTCCCCAAAATTCAACATGCTTCTCATTTGCCTTATCGGGAGTCCAAAGATTGTCGAACAACTTATTAGCCGAACCGTCATTATATTGCGTATTGGTATTCTCACTATGTGCCACTATCTTCCATAACGACTTGCTCAGAACAATCCCATATCCAGCCATTCCTTGTTTCAGAGATACCTTAGTTTCTACGCTTGTCTTCGTATTCTTTACCCCAATTTCTGTCTTACGTTCCATATTGGTGCTTTCATTTTTTTGAACTTTTGCATAAATCTTGCCTTCTTCCTGACTCAATTCCAACCAAGAAGTATTTCCTTTCAACTCCAAGTCTGTCGGATTTATATTCTCACAAGTAGCTACAAGGAGTTTTTCATTCGCGTCCGAAGATATAATGAGCTCACGTTCCTGTTGATAATACTCCTCATTCCAAATAATCTTCTCAACACCAAACTGGATTATCTTTACCGTCTTTTGAGAAGTTACATCTCCAGCAGTAGCTGTAAAATTAACCAATGCTTCGCGATATACATTCGCTGTATTTTCTTTGATTGTCAAAGCCAGCGTTTTAACTTCCGAACCCAAAACTGATTCTACCGGAGCTTCCGTAAGTATCACCCAACCAGTCTGTCCTACATCAGGATAGGTTACATCTATCACCGGAGAAGTAGTGCCCTGGTAAGTCAAGATGTTCAGTTCCCGTTCTCCCGCTGCTGTAAAGTCTTTAGGTAGAGTCACATCGAAAGAGCCATCAGCTTTCGTTGTAATAAATACATCCTTCGGAAAACTACTTTCATCAATAGTACCGACAAGCAAGAGTTCATCCACATTTCCTTGAATCACAGTAATTGTTTTTTTTACCGGAATTTCTCCTTTTGTGGAAATCACAACAGAAGCTTTACGGTCTTTCGCTGTTTTATTGTCAGCAATGACCAACGATAATGAAGCAGAGCCCTCACCACCTTCTGCCGAAGGAGTGATCCATTTTTCTTCTTCAGTCGTCATATAGTTGACTGCAACTTCCCATGCCTTATCAGTCTGAATTTCCAGTTTTACAGTTCCTTTATATTCAGTTGGCAAAGTCACTTTCCAGTGTCCGTCTCCAGCTTCCTCCAAAGTTTCATTGCATGATACGGTCAACGCATCAGGTGTCCAGTCCACCTCTTTCTCATCATTACAAGCCTGCAAACAGAGCAGACACGATAGTAGTAAAAATATGTTCCTCATAAATATATTGTTTTTACTATTTCTATATTCCATTATTTTTTAGAGACAAATATTTCATCGAAGCAGTGTGTACTATACCATGAATCCCACATAGAAAATCGTATATACCGATGATGCATATTTTCACCCAAATCATGCCATTTTACAAACTGTTTATCAGCGTACCAATCATTCCAGTTACCACCATCGTGAGCATCCAATTCCGTTTTCGTGAATGCGTCCCTTTTAGCACTGCCAACAAGAATCCAATTTGTAATATCTTCACTACGTGTCAACACCTCGTCACTAACTTCGATCTTCAGGTATTTAGGTGAATTTCCTACCCATTGGAGTCTCGGTATCAATCCGATCGAATTATATTCATGAGGATTCTCACCTAAATCAAATACGATCTGTACCGGATTCTCTTCCGACCCTTTATCACTTATCTCGATGTATGACAAAGTACTTCCGGAACCTACCTCCGCCTTACTTGTCGGCCAGAAATTATCAAATAGTCTGCCTAATACAGATTCTTTTCCGGAGACATGTTCACTATAGCCTACCACACTCCACAAAGATTTATTCAGAGTAATGCCGTATCCCTTCATTCCTTGTCTCACAACAATCTCTTTTTCAAGCCAGGTTTCATTGTCTACGAGTGTAATCGTTGCAACACGTTCCTTCCATGTCGAAGTATTTGCACTGCTCACAGTAATCTGAAGTTTACCGCTTGCCTCATTCACCTGCAGCCAAGTGGGTTCATCACCATATTTATCTGCTACGGAATAAGATAAATCGCTGATCTGACTTACATCAGCAACTACTTCGCGGGATGGTGTATTATCCGAAGAAAGAATAATATCACTTCCTTGCACATAAGTTCCTTCCAATTCAACCTTTGAATCCAGTGAACCTTTGACAACCGTCAATTTTATCCAATTCTCTTCCGCGTCAGAACCAACTTTATCATTCGTTGTTCCCACACGTACCGGAAGTATCCATTTTCCGTCCTGCATTTCCGACGGTTTCAGGGTCAGATAATTCTCTGCATATTTCTCGCCAACCGGAATCTTCACGCTCTGTGCATATTCAAAACCAGCAGTCAGCAAATGAGATTTCTCTTCTTCTGTCAACAGATTATCCGCTTCTTTATCATAACCATAGGTAACAACCAGCTCTTCCGTCGTATTGATATCCAATTTAGCTGTAATATCTATCTGACGCTCTGTTGTCGCTTTAGATAAATCCATAAAGACTTCTCCTCTTTGTTCTCCTGCGGCACCGTCAATCACCAGTACCGGCTTTCTGATATCCAAAAGCAGAATAAAGTGAGATTTATCTACATAAACATCCTCTTCTGGCGTACGGCTATTGACAGACAAAGGAATATAATAAATACCATAACCTTTATCCTGAAGAAGCTGTTCTATCTTCAGACTCAATGGCACAGCTGCCTCATCCGCTCCGGCTTCGATAACGAAATCACGTTCGAGCGAGTAATACTTTTCATCCAACATCTCGTAATCAGTGCCATTCTCTGTATTATACTGAACCAGATAATTATAATCCAGCTCTACCCTTCCGGCAAATCTATTCTGATAGTAACCCGCCTTATGAATCCAAACGTTGTATACATAATCATTGGCATTCATCACGTAAAGGGTTTCTTTCTGTAAATCACTCTTAGGGAAATATGCAGTATCTCCCATCATGTAATCAGTTCTAGTATCGGTACAAGAAGTCCCCAATAAAAGAGCCGCAAATAAAAAACTTATATATTTCTTCATTGTTACCATCTTTTTTACCATTTATAGTTTTGTACTAAATCTTGGTTTTTATTAATCGCACTTTGCGGGATAGGGAACAGATAGAAACTCGGTGTAAACACACGTTTCTCTACCACTGTACGCTGGAAGAAATCCTCCGGATATTCTTCTTTGCCGGGAGTACCCTTAGCCTGGATATTCATACCGTGAATATTTCCTTTTTCTGTAGCTTCCGCAGTCAGCCAGCGACGACAGTCATAGAAGTTGATGCCCTCGAAAGCCAGTTCTACGCGACGTTCGCGATGAATCAAGTCTCTCAACTTATCCTGATCGTTCATAGCTTCAGGATATGCATCTTCGATATCATTCAATCCGGCACGGTTACGAATCGCATTCCAGAAAGTAAACAAGTTCGGATCTTTCAAATCACCTACCTCGATAGTAGCCTCCACATAGTTCAGCAGGATTTCAGCGTAACGCATATAAGGTAATTCACGTTTTACGTTCTTCGTTGGGCTGGCTTCATATTCCGGCATAGCCAGTTTTGCCAGGTTATATCCTGTTGTAAAGTGGTTATGAGAAGCATCCGGACCATTATTTCCATTCTTATACATCTCCAGGTAAATTCTCTCACCTGCTTTCTTTGGAATAAACCAGGACATACCGCCATACACTATCGACACATAGAAACGAGGTTCACGACCCACAAACATATTATAAGTCTTTCTCTCCTTACCTTCACATGGATTTGTAAATTGAGAATATCCAGCTTCTTTGTATCCAGCCTCCGGATCTATAACCGGCGTGGTGCGATCTTCATTCGTGTATCCGGTAATTGGGAAACGACCGGTTTCAGCCATCGCATATGCATCGACAATCTCTTGGGTAGGATTATAGCCTCCTCCCCAGCCACCATTACTGTTAGGAGCAAGACGCTTATCAATACCGCCACCATCTTCGAGGTAAGAGAAAATCATTTCTTTATTCTGTGAAGTGGTAAATACAGATTTATAAGAGGTATAAGGGTCTATTTTACCCATATTAGCTCCACTTTCATAATTCACTTTGACCAATTCATAATTACCATCCTTTATAAGGCTCAGAGCAGCCTGGCGAGCCAATTCCCATTTATTCTTGTCATACGTTGTCGGGAATAACGGAGTTCCGTCCGCATTGCGGATATTATTATATTTCGGATTACCATTGAATTGTGGACTGGCTGATTGCAACAGAATGCGTGCCAGATAAGCCTTAGCAATTCCCCGGTTCATTCGAGCATAAGTCTCACCCTCTGACTTTAAAGGTAAAGGAGAATTTTCTATCAAATCCGTAAACTCTTCTGTAATCCATTGCACACATTCATCCCAAGTATTACGTTCACGAAACATATCCGTACCGGAGAAATCCGGTTGTTCGTCCTTCAATAAAATGACCGGACCGTACATACGCATCAATTGTGCATAATAATAAGCACGCACACAGCGCACTTCAGCTTTCCACTGCTCACGAGTATCATAAGTCAGGCGAGGATCCGGACACTTATCTACATTCTGCAGGAAATAAGTTGCTTCACGAATGGCTTTGTAGAAAGTATACCATCTATCATACTGTGCAGACGAAGCACTCCACACTCCCATATCAAAAGTATGCGTATTTGTATAAGCCACATCCACATCACTAGTACTATATGTATCCGGCATATCAAAAGGATAAGTGCCACGAATATAAGAATATACTCCAAACATTGCGTTCTGTGTAGACGAGTAAGTCTCATAAATCTGTTCCGGAGAGCGCAAATCCTCGGGAGACGTATCCAAAAACGAATCACAAGATGACATAGTCAAGACTGCGGTAGCCAAAAGCATAATACGTTTCATATATTTGGATTTCATAATAAACATGTCTTTTAGTATTAGAAATTAATATTTAAACCTACATTAAATACACGTGTCGGCGGATACTTTCTTCCGTCACCGGAACCCAGATCCGGGTCGAACAGATGCACATCCGGTGCCCAAGTCAACAAGTTTACTCCTGATACATACAGGCGTAAATTCTGTATAGCCATCTTTTCCATCCATCTCTTCGGGAAGGTATAGCCTATCTCCGCATTCTTCAGACGAAGGAAAGCGGCATTACGTACCCAGAATGATGATTTCTTCGTATTGTTATTATCCAAAGCGTCACTCGGACGGATCGTGCGCGGATAACGCGCATTCGGGTCAGGATTGTCCACCGTCCAGCGGTTTTCCATCACTCCTCTCAAGAATCCGTCATTATTCTTATAACCGGAAGAGAAGGGTACAATAGTAGAACCTTCTTCAAACAGTGACACACGGGCTGTACCCTGAAAGAAGATAGAAACATCAAAGCCCTTCCATTCGATAGCACCACCAAAGCCATAAGTAATCTCCGGAATATCACAGAATCCGATAGGCATTTTGTCATAATCATCAATAACACCATCACCATTCAGATCGCGATATTTAATATCACCCGGACGCAAACGACTATGATTACCTTCACTGAACTGTATCGGACTGCGATCGATTTCTTCCTGTGATTCGAACAATCCAACGGCCTCCCATCCGAATTTCTGATAAATTTTCTGTCCTACGGAATTCATCCAAGGATACTTGTTCAACGCATCTCCATTGCGAAGAATTTCATTATTTGCATAAGTAAACGTACCACGTCCGGTTATATTCACCTGACCGATTCTATCACGATACTCTAACGAACCATCAAATCCCCAGCTTTTCATCTTACCTACATTCACCATCGGTACGGTAGTCATACCGACATAAGCCGGGATATTATTATTGCGTACAAAGATATGATCGCGTACATCATGATACCAGTCACCCTGAATTTCCAGTTTATTGAACAAGCCTAGTTCAAAACCATAGTTCTGTTTGGTTGAGACTTCCCAACCTACATTTGGGTTGGCTACTTCATTAACACGCTCACCACTTGTCTTCGAATAATTGCCATATACATAATCATTAGTAGTAGATACAGTTCCTAAATAGATGAAACGAACATTTCCACCAATCTGGTCGTTACCCACTTGTCCGACAGATGCTTTCAATTTCAACTTTGAAACGACGTCTGTCAATGGCGAGAAGAACTTTTCATTGGATATATACCATCCGACAGCTACCGCCGGGAAAAAACCGACACGATGACCGGCTGCAAAGTTCTCGGAACCATTGTAACCGAAGTTTCCTTCAATAAAATAGCGACTATCGTAATCATAAGTCAGACGTCCGGCTATACCCTGATTTTTATAAGGCAATGACTTGATAGATGATATATTATCCTTATAATCCTTATTCCGGTAGGTTTCATTCTTAACACGTTGATTATACAGGAACAAAGCACCCACACGATGTTTTCCAAATAAGCGATTATACGTAATAGAAGCCTCCAGATAAGTAGCATTATTACCACCTGACTTATTACCAAACCATGGACCTCCTTTGGCACTTTCCGGTTCAGAGTTGAATACCAGATCGCCATTTGCGTCACGACGTACAGCATGCCAAATTTCATCCTGCTGTGTATATTTATTGCCATGCCATGCCTGCGTATCGAATGCAAACTTAACATTGGCTTTCAATCCTTCAGTAATAAAAGAAAAGTCCTGGTCCAGACTGACCATTGAGTTGAGTGTACTTTGCCAGTCTTCTACATACCCTGCTCTGGTTACCTGCCAATAAGGATTGGTAACCCCTTTCTCTCCACCCCAGTAACCGTTGGAGTATTGAATAGGAAAAGCATTAGGATTCAGAATGAAAGCACTTTTCCAAACACCATCCGAGTCGGCAGCATCTCTCCTTTTTGTGAGAAATCCTCCTAAAGTCAATGAAAGAACAGTAGTGGGATGTAGGTTTATATCCACATTCGAACGGAAATTATAGCGCTGATAATCAGGATTACCATTATAGGAGTTTCCCTTTCCGGTCATAAACAGGCCATCTTCATGATAATAGCCGGCAGAAATAAAGTAGCGTGCAATTTCACCACCACCACTCACATTGGCAGTGACACGTTGATTGAACGTATGTTTCTTGAAAACAGACTTCAGCCAGTTCACATTCGGATACAAGTCTCCGTCTGTATGATTTCTATATTTTTCAATATCACTTTGGCTATAAGTTCCCGGCACAGCCTCATTATACATATTGGCAAAATCCACAGCATCCGCCATTTCAGGAATTTTGGTAGGAGCTACCATACCCGCTTCCATTTTGATGGAGATTTTCGGCTTACCTTCAGAACCACGTTTTGTTTTAATCAATACAACACCATTTGCACCGCGTACACCGTAAAGAGCAGTAGCAGTAGCATCTTTCAATAAAGAAAAACTTTCAATTTCTTCCGGATCAAGCAGGTCGAGCGAGCGCTCTACACCGTCAACAAGAATCAGAGGTGTCTTATTCGCACCAAAAGTAGAAATACCACGAATCCAAAATTCTGCCGAGCTACCCGGAGAACCATCACGCTGAATAGAAACAACGCCTCCTAACTGACCAGCCAGATTGGTAGATATAGAAGCACTGGGAACTTTCAGATTACTAACACTCAATGTACTGATAGAACCAATCACACTTTCTTTACGTTGCGTACCGTAACCTACTACCTGCACTTCTTCAAGCACTGTATCATCGGTACTCATTTCAATAAGCAAATTATTTGCCGAAGGGGATATCTCCTTTTCTATATTAGCATATCCCAAATAGCTGATTACCAATGTTACGGTCTTACCCCCCGGAACGTTGATATTGAAATTACCATCCATATCCGTAGTACCTCCGATACTAGTATCTTTCAACCACACACTAGCACCGATAAGAGTCTCCTTCGTATTCTTATCTATAATCTTACCTGTTAATTTTCTAGTAGCAGCCTTCTTCCCTTCCTGAAATACTTCAGTCACTGCACCTGACGCATACGTCGAAGCAAAAGGTGCCGCAAAAAAATAAATGATGATAAGAGCACTAACCAATCGTCGTAATGAGAAATCTAACTTACGTGCAATTTCATTCATAATACATGATTTAATGTTATTAATTTAAGTTTGAGATGTTTTAGATTGTTGCAACCAAATTCTAAAGTAACGTTCACAAAGATAAACGAGAAAATAAATTTTCCAGGCGAATCCCGTACAAAAGAACAAGAATATCGTAAAGCTATACTTTTTTTTTCGCACGCATACAGCCTCCTCACCAATTATTATCCAAGCCTTGAACTATTTTATCCAAACTCCATATTTAAGTGCTTCTATTATCAATAAGTGCCTTACCCCAATTAGCATCCCAATGGAATTAAACTAATTGAAGTAAGGCATCTTACACTAAGCGACTGCTTACTGCAGGATTTATAAACCCCAGATATCTTCTATCGACGAACCCGCTATTTATCTTTCATTTTAGCAAAGAGAACCACATTATTTCCCCCTTCATCCAATGATTTCACTAATGTTTGGATACGTTTCCGCACATCGTTCGGAAGATCTTTCCGGGCCAATTCTTTTTCCAATGTTTCTTTTAATTGGGCAGGTTCCATATTGTTAATATAATAGCCATTGGCAAACGAGGGCCATATCTGCATCTTCTTCGTTCCCAGGAAATCATTATATAAGCGGAAATAGTTGCCGTGCAGGGTTTGTTTGTCAACGATATATTTGGCAGGTCTACTTCCACTCCAGGTATTTGCTGACACTTGTACCGGAACAGAAACATCGCCAACGAAGTGACGTGGATATTCAGTATAGCCATGCCATGGGATTTCTTCCTTGTTCGGATAACTCACTGTGAACCGGGCTTCAAGCCTGTTTTGTTGTGAATTATAATGATCAAACTATCTACCCGCGGAGAAGGCACGATAGTCATCAGCATAACGCTGTAATCGGAAGTATTCTTATCCATAAAAACTTCATTACTGAAATCACGCGGAACCATCAGATGTAGGGCAGGAATAAAATTTTTGCGTTTACCTTCAAAGTCCTGTGTCCATACTACAGCCGGAGTACCTTGGAAAGGTAGCGTCGTCACCGTTACTTCCGACTTCTTTGTGTCGACTTTGAATTGTCCTTTAGGGACACGCAAACACAAAGGGATGGAAGGTTGAGGGTTTCCTTTCAAGTCGAATACCAATAGCTTATTACTCTGCCAGGGTAAGATATAGATACGGTCATGCGCTTCATCCAATTGCTCGGCATAGGTATTGGCATACTCGTTCGGACCTTCTCCATAAGCTCCAATAGTAGTAACAAATTTGCCGTCACGAGTAAACAGTTTATATGGAGTCTGCTTTTTATTACTCACCAAGATATAATTATCACTCACTGTGGTACGGACCCATCCCCCTATCAACGCCTCATCCCGATTGTCCAGTTTCACAATTTGAAGCTCTTCGGTCAAATAACTGAGTGGAATATCCACGGTGTCTTTCAATGCTTTCAAGTCACAGGAAATCAGTGTTCCGGTAGGTGTTGAGATTCGCTTACCTACAACTGGCGACAAAGCCAAAGGATCTTTTGTTACCTCACTGTTGAAGATAAAAGCAACCAGCGCGAACAGCCCCAAAGTACACAAACTCAAAATCATAATTTTCTTTTTCATACGAACATGTATTTAGTTAGTTTCAAATGAATATTGGGACAAAAGTAGATGGAAAGCAATAAGGCAACAAAAAAAGCAGCGGACAAAAAAGATGACGCCAGACGAATACATATCATTGATTATCAATGAAATAAGCATCTATCGCATTCTTTAAGAGGCGGACAAATACATTGAATCCCCAAAAATCAACAGCTAAAACGCCTTAAGAAAACTGTCTAAACTTACATTTTCATCCGTAATACCCAGCCTGTCTGTTTTAATACGGTATTTCCGTTTGGTAATAGCTGCTTTACTGACACAATAAATATCTGAAAGGTCTTGTATGTTAACATTAATCTTGACGAGACAACAGAAACCAATATCCTTATTGTTCAATAACGGATAAATTTGTTCCAGTCTTGTCGCAAAATGGTCGAAAGCTTCGTTGACAACAGAAATCACCTCTACCCACTCCGCATCCGTCACTACAATTTTACGACTGGAAGCCACTTCATCCTGACTTTCATCATTATGGAGCGAAGGTAACTTCCGAAAAAAGGCTATCCGCCTGAAAAGGGCCTCACGCAATTCTGCTTCTTTATTTTGCAAACGGATTTCTTGCTCCCGTAGTCCGCTGAGCTCCGCCTCTTTGTGTAGCAAAAGATTTTCCCGTTGCAGCCGTTTCTTCTTCTCCTTCTGATAAAAGAAAAACACTATAAAACCGACACTAAGCAAAGCTGTTACAATGCCCAGCATCCATAGTTCTTTTCCGCGTTGTTTCAAATGCAACTGAAAAAGTTCGTTTTTTAATTTAAGCTCATTATATTCTCTTCTTTGTATTTCCGTCTTGGTACTAGTCAGTATATCGTCCTTAATCTTATTCTCCTTTTGTTTGATATAGAAAGCCTGTTCCGGATATTCTTTTTCATTGATTAAGTCAAATAAGAGGGCATTGGCTTCCACGGCAATAAAATCCGAAGAAGAGGTCGCGGCCTGTTGATAGTAATACTTGGCAGAGTCCGTCTGATTCAATGCCTCATAAGATTTGCCACGAAGAAGAAAATAGTGAGGTATGACATGACGGCTATGCCGTTGAGCCGATAATTGACGGAGATACAATAGTGATGTTTGGAAGTCTTTTGCCTCCAAACTGGTAGTCAATAAGTTCTCCAGTACATGATAATTTAAATATTGGTAATTGGGAGAATCTGCAAACTCTCCCATTAATTGTAGAGACTCTTGTGTATATCTGTCATAGCCCTGTACTTTTTTCAGAAGATTCAAGTAAAGTCTACTTGCTGAAAAATAGGCAAGAGTATCTTTGTTTTTACGAGTTAACCACCGACTACTGTCTGCCATATTCAATGCCTGCCCATAATTCTGATTTCTTGAATAGACTACTCTTTTAAGGCCATACAATTGTATTCTTAATGTATCATTCAGCAGTTGTTGTCGTAGAAGATTATCCGAAATCAGCAATGTAGAATCAGGCTGGTTACTATATAAATAGGAAGCACTTTGGGCTATACGCGCTTGAAGACATTGAGATAACTGCCCATTTTGCATATAGCGATGGATGGCAGTCTGCAATAACGATTCTACTGGTTTCCCGGTTTTCCACAAAGTTGCTTTATAGGATAAAAAGTAATAATCTCCCTGCTCTTTAGAAGATAAATTCTCCGGTTTATCTATTTGCTGAAGATAAAAGAAAATACTATCGACAGAAACATTTTCCATCTGCATAGCCTTTTTCAAAACTGAAGACGGGGAAGAGTGGCAGGCGGTCAATGTGATAACCCATCCAACAAGTAGAAGTATAGTACGATAATTCATAGTTGCTTAATTTTGACTCACCAGGATTATGTAAGTTTACGCCCCTTTTATATATACTACCGAACGTCCGTATCCATACTTTTTCAATATCCCTTGCTCGATAAAAGAGTTGATATCCTGCAATGCCTGCGTTTTTGTCTTTCCGACAAGCTGTGCATAATCCCGCCGATTGATACACGGATGTTCTTCTAAAAACTTTGTCAAACGTTGCAGGCACTTCTTTTCAGACAACGGATTCTTTACACGAAACGGCGAATGATAAAGTTGTAACTTGAGTTCACTCTCAATATCCTTTTTAAACTGCCGGTTGACACGGAAATTAACATCTTTCAGAGATACGGACGGTGAACGCAATTCTTTTGATTCCATTACTTTCTTGTCAACACTCAATGAAAGAGTGAAATAACCAATATCTCCCAGCTCTACAGAAAACCCTTTTAAGAGTAAATGCCGCAGTTCTTTTGATATAGCTTCTATAATGCCCACCACTTGCGCATGAGGCATATGCTGAAACGCAGTCACCTGTTCCACAAACTCTTCAGCCGTATAACTGCCCTTCAAGACGACCCGTGCATGTAAAGGCTGTTCTTCCCCGCTTTTAGCAAGATCGGGAGTTTCATAAAGATCATAATTTACACTCATTATTTATTAGCTTTTCATTAGGAAGGATTGATAACCTCTCTCCCATAAATTAATTTTCTAAAACACATTCCAGTTTCCGATTGACTTAAGTCAATCGATAGTTTAACTTAAGTCATTCTTTCGTTCAACTTAAGTAAAACGAAAAACAGAGTACTAATGAAACAAATGTACGTAGAATAAACGTATACTAATCTATATAAAGTGAGATTTTATTTTCTGAATCTCATTTGTCCTTAGTTATTTGCCAATGCTCTTTTCATCTTTAACTCTCATCCAACAACGGACCTTTGACTGTTCTCCAACCTTATATTTACTAAACAAAGGATTTTCACTGCTTTTCATTTATTGTTTAAATACTTTATAGCAGCTTCCAAAACTTCATCACGTCCTTTACATATGCCTTGAATTGTGTTTTTAACTTCAATATCAGGAAGAATGCCGATTTGCTGGGTTTCCGACTTATCAGGATAGTAAACTCCAAGTCCTGTAAATGTTGCTCTGAAGTTACCAGGCAAAATGATTGATGAACAATTGCCATCAGCCCCGGCAGTTGTACTTCCCATAACAACAGTATTGGGAGTACATCTATATTTCATAGTCATAAATTCTGCATGGCTTTGTGTTACCTCATTTACTAGGATAACTTTTTTACCTTGATAATAATCTTCATTCTCTTTTCCAGCTTTTATTATAGGACCGAAGGTAAACAATCCTGGCTGCAAAAGACTTCCGTGAGTAAATATCGAGAAGTTTGTAGAAGATGGATACAGAGTATTATACTCCCAATATCCTTCAATTTTCTTCATTACAGGATATGCTCTCAAATCAATAATCATCTTTTTTGCTTTTATCTCTTGGGGAACTTTTCCACCAATGTTACTCCCCAAATATAAATACAAAATATCAGAAGGGAGAACTGTAACAAGTGGATGAGGCTTTTCGAAGATAGTAGATTCACGCATTCTATTCGGTAAACATTTGATTCTTGATTTTTCTACAACACCATTCCTTTCATAGTCTACATACAATAGTGTATCATTGGACCATAAAAGTTCATCAACAGCTATCCTTCTCAACAAAGAAGCTTCGTTAGAAGCTGATATGTATGGCGTGATACGTTTTATGATGGAATCTACCGCTTCACTGTTGATACGTAGAATCACATCTCCCGGCTGCAAAATTTGCTTCTCCTCCTTGAACTCGGATTTTAATTCATAATATTCTGTTACTACAGCTTTGCCTTCAATGAAACGTATCACAACGGGTACTAAATATTTTTTTGTTGGTCCGCCATAAATACCGGCATGAGTATCATGGATTTCTGCAATAAATCTTTTTAAAGCACTCTCGTAATCCATTCTGCTGGTAATTTCCAGAAATAAAGGTATATGATTCAATAATATCTCATTCCAATTGTCCTTAAGAAGATATTTGTAAGGAAAATAATATTGAATTGCATTCCATAACCGGAATAAAGATAAGAGCTGATAGTCAATATTCGGAAAAGTACATTTAGAATATCTTTCTTCGTGCTCAAATGCTGCATTTCCCATATTTATCACCCCTAAATTCACATAATAACTTGCCGTATCCCTTTCTGCATCCCTAATTTCTTTTAACCTATCTGACAGTATCGTTCCCAAGTTACTTTTATCTTCTATCCAATCCAAATCAGGAAGTAATTTTATCGAATCCGACGCACACAGACTATAGATCCCATTCTTCTTTTTAAAATCAAATTGATCTATCCATTTTACTAAAACCTCATTCCGCTTTTCTTTTGAGGGAAGAGATACTAAAGAAGGCATTATACAAAGCAGTTCACGATCCCAATCATATTCTCCGGCACGTACCGATGGGTGATAGTATTTCATAAATCCCCAAACCTTACACAACAAAGCCAGATTCTCTACATCTGCATGGGTATATTCCCCTCCAGGCATTTCGGGCGACATATTATTATCCTTATGTAAAGAAATACAAGAACAACAACACCATACAAATGACACGATCAACAAGAATCTGGACATAGTACTAAATTTTAATTAGTTAAGCATTAACGATAGCTGCAAATGTAACCGAAGTTTTATTAGAACACAAACAATATTGTACAGAAAAACAACAATGTTATTAAGCTATACTCATTTAAGGATAGCCACAGACTAATCCGTATGCATTTTCACCAATAATTATCCAAGATTTGAACGATTTTTTTGTTCACTTTCAAAAGTTTTATTCCACACCTAAAAAGACAGCCTATCATTTGCTTTTGCTACTAATTCTTCCTAATATTGTCCTATACTAATGAAAACTAATACACATAAAATGAATCCCCCATGAAAAAAATCGTTCTTTTGATAACCATACAAATCCTGTGCATGCATTCATTCGTCGTGAATGCGCAGCGTATATTTTCCACCTCCTATACAATGGATGATGGACTGGCAGCCAACAGAGTATACAGCATTTTGCAAGATTCATGCGGATTCATGTGGTTCGGTACCGATGATGGATTAAGCAGATTCGACGGTATTGCATTCAAGAACTACTATCTATCAGAATATATCAACGCAACAACCAGCAACAGCGTCAAGAAAATATTTATCGACCGCAGGGGCAGAATGTGGATAGGATTGGATACCGGAATTGTCATTTACGACTCGAAAACAGACACTTTCCAACCTTTCCATGCCAAAACTGAAACTGGAGAAATGATACAAACCTACGTCACCGATATGATAGAAGACAGTGACGGAGAAGTATGGATTGCAACGAGTGGAGAAGGGCTTTACCGTTTTTCTCCATCTGATAAAGTCAGGCTTAGAGTATACCGGAATATTCCCGGAAAGATTAATAGCATCTCCCAAAACATTATCATGACATTGCAGCAAGACAGTAAACAAAACATTTGGATAGGAACCTATTCGGAAGGATTATGCTGCTTTGATAAACAGAAAAACACGTTCGTCACTTACAAAAAGAGCAATCACCCTAATAGTTTATCAGATAATTCCATTCAGAAAGTGTTTGAAGACTCACACGGCAATTTATGGATAGGAACTTTTCAGAACGGGCTCGACCTGTTCAATCCAGTGACTAAAACTTTCACCAACTACCGGGACAGAAGTCCAAACAACCTATTATATCATATCCACGACATTAAAGAATACAGACCTGGCGAGTTGTTCATTTCATCCGACAACGGTATGGGAATTTTTAAAGCAGACAAAGGAGAAATTATACAATCCGACAATCCGAATCTGAAAATAAGAACCGGAGCCAATAAGTTTATATATACCATCTATATGGATAAGGAAGAAAGCCTCTGGCTGGGCTCCTATTTCGATGGAATCAAATTCTATTCGGCATTTCAGAATAATTTCAAATATTATAGCTGTTCATCATCGTCCACGCCACAATCAGGAAAAGTAATCAATGTTATCAAAGAAGACAAAGATGATAAATACTGGATAGGTACGGATGACAATGGCATTTTCCGATTTGATGCCAAAACTCAAGAAATTACCCCTTTCCGGGATGCAGCTAGTATAGGCACAACTTACTATTGTATACACGACCTGCTGGTAGACGGAGATAAACTATATGCCGCCACTTATGGAAGAGGTTTGGAGGTGATTAATTTAAAAACAGGAAAAGTGGAAAGTTTTCTCAATAATCCGGAAGATTCAACATCTATCCCCTCCTCACGGGTATTCACTCTATATAAAGCCAGTAATGGATGTATTTACGTGGGCACTTCTGCAGGATTCTGTTACTATAACCCCGAAAAAAACAATTTCATCAGAATTGGTTCTTTTACAGGCAAAATATCGGATATCATTGAAGATTATTTCGGAAGAATATGGATAGGAACAAGCATCAGTGGATTATATTCATACAATGTCAGAACCCAAAAGATAACATCTTATCAACGTTCAGACCATCCGAATTCACTAACAAAGAATGTAATCACCACGCTAGCTATCGACAACAAGAAACGACTATGGGTGGGAACTTATGGGCAAGGACTTTGTAGATATAATGATGAAACAGACGATTTTACCAGATACGACTACCTAAAGTTGCCGAATAAAATCATCACTTCCATTATCCCTAAAGGAGACTTATTATGGATTAGTACCAATAAGGGACTTGCTGTATACAATCCGAATACAGAATATCTAAAAACCTATTCGAAATCAAACGGACTATACAATGAACAATTCACACCATGTTCAGGCTTTGAATCTTCTGACGGTAGACTATTTTTGGGTTCGACAGACGGTTTTTGTTATTTCTTCCCGCAAGACTTAAGAGAAAATACATACAATCCACCTGTCGTCCTCACTAATATGACCATTTTCGGAAAAGACATACAGGCCGATACATCCCATTCACCCATTCGCCAATCCATAGGATATACAGATGAGATTGTGTTGAAATATAACCAGTCCATGATCGGATTCGATTTTGCCGCACTAAGCTACATTGCTCCCAAAGAGAATGATTATCAATATATGCTGGAAGGTCTGGATAGCGAATGGCAGTTCACTAAAGGAAGTAACAACCATCTTTCCTATGCAAACTTACCCGTCGGTGAATATGTATTAAGGATCAAGGGAACGAACAGTGATAAACTATGGAGCAGTAATGAAGTACAGCTAAAAATCAAGGTGCTGCCTCCATTCTTCCGGTCGCAACTGGCTTATCTGATCTATGCCCTCGTCCTGTTGATTGCGATTATGTTAACCGTATGGTATTACGTAAAACGTACGGAGAAACATCAGAAAGAACGTATCAAAAGGCTGAACGATGAAAAAGAAAAAGAGCTCTATAACTCCAAAATAGATTTCTTCACTAACATTGCTCATGAGATTCGAACTCCTTTGAGCCTTATTATCGGACCATTGGAATACCTGATGAAAACTTCAAGTATCAACAATGTGTATGGGGAATACCTAAGTATTATTGAACAGAATTACAAACGCTTGTATGCGCTTGTCACCCAATTGCTGGATTTCCGCAAAGTAGATACGGGATCTTATAAACTATCGTACGACTGTTACCGGATTAAAGAAATAATATGCAAAGTAAGCTGCATTTTTGAATTATCTGCCAGACAAAAGAAAGTGACGATTGACACTTCCTCTATCCCGGAAGAACTGAGCATCGTCATAGATGAAGAAGCTTTTACCAAGATTATCAGCAATCTACTAAGCAATGCCTTGAAATATGCCAAAAGCACGATTCGTATTACGACTATAGAAAAGGATTCCGAGATAGTAGTCACCGTGACCGATGACGGTATAGGCATCACCGATCAAGAAAAGACTAAAATATTCGACGCATTCTATCAGGTCAAGAACAACAGTGAACTGAACAAATTGGGCATTGGTATCGGACTCCACATGACACGCTCGCTCGTCCAACTGATGAACGGAAAGATCGAAGCCAATGACAGGGAAGATGGTGAAAACGGTGTTGCTATTCCTGTCTATTTCCCAAAACAAGCAGCCATCACTGCAGTGCCACAAGTAACGAAACGGGTAGAAGACACGATTATTCCCGAAAGTAGCCCAGAAAATACAGAAGAAAATGAACTGGAAAACACTCTTGCCAGCGAACCGCTGAAAAAGCAATATGCTATCATGGTTGTGGACGACAACCCTGAGATTCTGGATTTCCTTTCCAAAATTCTGTCCGAGGAATATTTCGTCATTTCGGCTTCAAGTGGAGAGGAAGCGTTGCAAATTCTTGAAAAGAACAACATCGATCTCATCATCAGTGATGTGATGATGGAGGAAATGGACGGATTCGAACTCTGTGGGAAAATTAAAAGTAACATCAATATTTCCCATGTTCCGGTCATTCTGCTGACAGCTAAGACGGATACGGAAAGTAAAATCAAAGGACTGGAAGCCGGTGCGGATGCGTATATAGAGAAGCCATTCTCACCTTTCCACCTGAAAGCACAATTGCTGAACTTACTCAAGAAAAGGGAAAGTCAGCAGAAAACGTATGCCTCTACTCCGTTGTCCGATCTGCACTCCGCTGTCCACAATAAACTGGATGAAGAATTTATGAATAAATGTACCGAAATCATCCAGAATAATATTGAGGACTCCGAATTTTCGGTAAATACACTGGCACAGGAACTGGGAATGAGCCGTACCTCTGTATTTACCAAGATCAAAGGCATTATTGGCATGACTCCCAATGATTTCATCAAGGTCACTCGATTAAAGAAAGCCTGCAAAATGATGGTGGAGGGAGAATATCGGGTTACCGAAATAGGATTCCTCGTCGGGTTCAGTTCTTCTTCCTACTTTGCCAAGTGTTTCCAGAAACAATTTGGAATGTTACCGACAGAGTTTCTCAAAAAAATAAAGGAAGACCCCTCATCCGCAACAAAATAAGCCGGCAAGCATCCTCCCATTAAGCTAAATCTTAAGATTTACAGATGTAAGAGTAAACATCAACACTGGTAAATCTTAAGATTTTATTAAATTCTCCTTATAATATAAGGTAGGGAGAATCTTTTTTTTTACTTTTGTCCCCGAATATTGTGGTACAAGCCATTATAAAAGAAAGAATTATGCAGAAAAACCTTGTCATTGTCGAGTCTCCGGCAAAAGCAAAAACGATTGAAAAGTTTCTTGGGAAAGATTTCAAAGTCCTTTCTAGTTACGGACACATACGCGATCTGAAGAAAAAAGATTTCAGTATCGACGTAAATAATGATTTTAAACCCAGCTACGAAATCCCGGCAGACAAAAAGGCGCTGGTTAGCACACTGAAGACAGAAGCTAAAGAGGCAGAAACCGTATGGCTCGCATCCGATGAGGACCGCGAGGGAGAGGCGATTGCCTGGCATCTGTATGAGGTCTTGAAACTAAAACCGGAAAACACAAAACGAATCGTATTTCATGAAATTACGAAAAGCGCTATTTTAAAAGCGATTGAGCAACCACGCGACATTGACCTCAACCTCGTAAATGCACAGCAAGCACGACGGATTCTGGATCGTATCGTAGGTTTCGAACTCTCTCCCGTGCTTTGGAGAAAAGTGAAACCGGCACTTTCTGCCGGACGTGTTCAGTCGGTTGCTGTCCGCCTGATCGTTGAACGTGAACGTGAAATACATGCTTTCCAAACGGAAGCTGCTTATCGCATCACTGCCGTATTCCTCGTTCCGGACACGGACGGAAAACTGGTGGAGATGAAAGCTGAACTGGCTCGCCGTATTAAAACAAAAGAAGAAGCAAAAGCTTTCCTCAACGCATGTCAGGGAGCAAGCTTTGCTATTGACGATATTACTACCCGTCCGGTCAAGAAAACGCCTCCTGCTCCATTCACAACATCTACGTTGCAACAGGAAGCCGCACGCAAACTGGGATATACTGTAGCGCAGACCATGATGCTCGCGCAACGCTTATACGAATCGGGATTCATCACTTATATGCGTACAGACTCTGTCAACCTCTCGGAATTTGCGACAGTAGGCAGTAAAGACGCTATCATCAAAATGATGGGTGACCGCTACGTACACCCCCGTCATTTCGAAACAAAGACTAAGGGTGCACAAGAAGCGCATGAGGCTATCCGTCCTACCTATATGGAAAACCAGTCCGTTGAAGGAACAGCACAGGAAAAGAAACTGTACGACTTGATATGGAAACGCACCATTGCCTCACAAATGGCAGATGCGGAACTGGAAAAGACAACTGCTACCATAACAATAAGTGGCAGCAGCGATGTATTTACAGCCATCGGCGAAGTGATTAAGTTCGACGGATTCTTGCGCGTATACCGTGAATCTTATGATGATGACAACGAACAAGAAGATGAGAGTCACCTGCTTCCTCCTCTGAAAAAAGGCCAAAAGTTGGAACATGGGCCTATTATCGCAACCGAACGTTTCACCCAACGTCCTCCACGCTATACGGAAGCAAGTCTTGTACGCAAATTGGAAGAACTGGGTATCGGACGTCCGTCTACGTATGCACCTACTATCTCTACCATCCAACAACGCGAATACGTGGAGAAAGGTAATAAAGACGGGGAAGAACGACAGTTTAATGTCATGACATTGAAAGATCGTCAGATTAAGGATGAAAACCATACTGAAATTACCGGTGCAGAAAAGGCGAAGTTGTTCCCAACGGATACCGGCACTGTGGTAAATGATTTCCTTACCGAATATTTCCCAGACATTCTGGATTTCAACTTTACCGCCAGTGTAGAAAAGGAATTTGACGAGATTGCAGAAGGAGAAGTGAAATGGACTTCTATCATGAAGAATTTCTATGATAAGTTCCACCCATCTGTAGAAAACACATTGGCTATCAAGACGGAACATAAAGTAGGCGAACGTATTCTGGGAGAAGAACCGGGAACAGGCAAGACTGTTTCTGTTAAGATTGGTCGCTTCGGTCCTGTTGTACAGATTGGTACTGTAGAAGATGAAGAAAAACCACGCTTCGCACAAATGAAGAAAGGTCAATCCATGGAAACCATCACTTTGGAAGAAGCACTGGAATTATTCAAATTACCTCGTACACTGGGCGAATATGAAGGAAAATCAGTCAGTGTAGGCGTAGGCCGTTTCGGTCCGTATGTCCTGCATAATAAGGTATATGTATCGCTCCCGAAAACACTTGATCCGATGGAAATTACTTTGGAAGAGGCAGAACAGCTGATTCTGGAGAAACGCCAGAAAGAAACGGAACGCCACATCAAGAAGTTTGAAGAGGAGCCGGAACTTGAGATTCTGAACGGACGTTACGGACCTTATATTACCTATAAGGGTTCCAATTATAAAATTCCTAAAGATATCGTCCCGCAAGATTTGAGTTTGGCTAGCTGTTTGGAACTCATCAAATTACAAGATGAAAAAGGACCAGCGACCACAAAAAAAGGACGATTCGCAAAAAAGAAATAAAAAAACTAGAAAAAGAGCAAATTATATAATTAAATGTATATATTTGCTCTTTATCTTTTAATACACAAACTTATGAAGCAAACAAATTTAAAGTATTTAATGATAGGAGTGCTTACCATAGCTTCCATCAGTTGTATGGACAAAGAGCGTGACTTATCTTGGGAGAGAAGGCATATGCCAAAAGAAGCATACTTCGACTTCAACATGACCCAAGCTGTTGCTTTGGATATCAATTATTGTTTTAAAAGCGAAAATTATCGTGTCCTTTTTGACATTTACGATCAAGATCCCATTGAATACTCGGCTGACGGCAGCGTGTTCCAAAAGGACATAGAGCCTATCTACCGTGCAGTTACAGACGAAAAAGGCAAATTCAGCGGAGAAATGAATATTCCAGCGGACCTCTCGGAAGTATGGTTATCATCGGATTATTTAGCCACCGTATCTCCTCTTAAACTAACGATTGACGACAGTCGTCAGCTTTCATTTAATCAAGATGCATATATCACTGCCTTACGTTCACAAACGACATCAAAAACCAGAGGAGTGACCGTGAACCAACATACCTATCTAAAAGAATGGCATGTTCTTCCCGATGCAGACTGGGATAACAACGGAAGACCAACCAATCTGGAGCCTAAAATAAACATACCTCCAGCAGACGTACTATACAACATCAAGTATGTTTTCAGAAAGGTTACAGTCAAAGATGAGAGCGGTAAAAGCAAGGTTATGAACATCAGTCAGAATTATCCGGAGTTTTTTGATGGTTCCATTAAAATGACTTCAGATATTCCAATTGTTAACCCGACCGAAGTGAGCCTCGTATTTATAAACAGCTCTGCTGCATGGTACAATACAGTTGGATATTACACCTATCCGACCAACAATCCGCCCCAGAGCAAGAGTGATATAAAACAAATAATTGCATTCCCAAACACCTCTCCTGTTTACAAGACTTTAGGGGTAGGAGCATTAGTGTGTGGCGAAGAAATAAAACTCAAATATTGGAATGAAGAGACACAGGAATACGAAGACAAATTTCCTGCAGGAGTCACAATTGGCTGGTGCCTTCAAGGTATGGGATTCAAGAGTAAACTCACCTCAGAAACAGATAAAGACAAAGTGGGCGATATCATAAAAGGTATGGGGGCACGCTACTCCACCAGGAATCTAAACACGAATAATACACAAAGAACTGTATCTCTCCGTGATTCCAAGTCCGGGCAGATTGTAGCAGTAGGATTCGAAGATAATATTGACTTCGATTATGCAGATGCCATCTTCTATATTCATACGTCAGAAAAGAATGCTATTGACCCGACATTGCCTCCATTGCCTGAAGACCCCGAAGCAATCCCCGAGCAATATAAAATTTCTTATTCCGGTACACTGGCTTTTGAAGACTTATGGCCTAAGTTAGGTGATTACGATATGAATGACGTAATGGTAAAGTACACCAGTACGATGACCCGAAATGCTCTTGACAATCGCATTTACGAAATAGAAGACAAGTTTATCTTACAGCACTGTGGCGGTTATCTGCAAAACGGATTTGGATATCAATTACACAAGCTCTCAAACAGCAATGTCAAGAGTGTAAAAATAACGGGGCCTGATGCCAGTGGTTTATCAAGTTCTATATACATGGAAGGAAAAGAAACAGAGCCTGGACAGTCTCACCCAACCATATTGTTGTATGACGACATGACAAAATTCAAAAATATCACTGATGAATCAAAGAAAGAATATACTGTAACCATCACGCTTGATGGAGCTAGTGAGAAAGAGGTGGTACCTCCTTACAACCCGTTTATCTTCATCAGTTCCAACGAGGGTAGAGGCAAAGAATTACATCTGATAAATTATCCCCCGACTGATAAAGCCGACTTATCGTTACTGGGAACCGGAAAAGACATCTACAGACCAGAAGAAGGGATGTATTATGTTTCTGCAGACTTGATGCCGTTTGCTATCAATATGCCAGTAAGTAATCTCCCGGTTCCAGAGGAAGGGAAACGAATCGATCAATCATATCCCAAGTTCTCTGGATGGGTATCATCGAATGGGAAACAAAATAAAGATTGGTACAAATAAAGATTGATACGATTTAAATAAAAGCAGCCCGGATATTGTACGGAATCGCTATCGGGACTTCGCATTGCGAACCATCGATGAAAAAGACATAATAGACATCCGTTTAGAAAGGCGCGAATTACGCAGTTCACACAACTTCTTGAATACTCACTAAGAATTCGTGTGAACTGTGTTTTTATTTTAAGCCACAATATTATAGGATATAAGTATTATCCGTTATGAATGGGCTTTCATCATTAAATCTTCGGCTCCCATTTTATCTTAAAACCTTTATTAGGGAATAGCATATCAAACACAATCACGAATATAAAAACAGATGTTACCAAGATATTCATCGTCAATAAAGAAATGTGATAAGGCCAGGGAAGCAGTAAAGCCAAAGCTATTACAGCAATAATATGTGATAAAGGAAGCATACGGCACGTGACATATTTATAGATACTATTTGCCAGAATATAAACGATTGGTCCGATAATCAGAACAAAAACAACTTCCGCTCTCATTTCTTGTTCGGGATGGGCAACAATCAGTTCGTCTCCTACCGCACAAATAATCAATGCTCCCACCAGTACGATATGAATTGCATTATAAATCAACCCCAGCTTTCCGGGATCTTTCACTTCCTGTATTTTCCGACTACCGGCTTCACTGCTCACATCAAAGTAAACCCACCACATAGCCAAACTACCAATGAAAGATATGACAGCAGAAATAATCACGAGAGGCGTCCATTCTTCTACTTCACTCAAAGAAGCTCCTGTCATCAATAGAGTTTCTCCAAAAGCAATAATCACAAACAACTGGCAACGTTCCACCAAATGATGCCCTTCAATAGTCCATTCCTTGCTACTATCCGAACGTCCCAGACGAGGTAAAGCAAATCCGTGCATCGGGGCTGTATAATCACAGATGGCGGCTATAATCCACAGTAGAATTTGCCATTCTCCCTGCAATATGGCACCCGTAATCCAAAAGACGGCAGATATACAGAACCAGCCCATAATTCGCTTAAAATTAGCAGCCAGATGATGATCTCCTAACACCCCGATAATATAAAGTGTTCTCCCTGCCTGTATCAGAACATAGCAGACAGCAAATATCAATCCCCGGTAAGTAAAGGCATAAGGAATAGCAGCCGCCATCACCAGCCCCACCAGCATACTGATAAAAAGAAGAATACGTATCGGCCGGGTATCCGGGTTGAACCAGTTAGTCACCCAGATGGTATGTTGCCACAACATCCAGACTGCAAACCACAGGATTGTTTCTTTCAATAATCCTTCCCAAGTGAGATTATGAAGCAAATAATGTGAAAGTTGCGTGACCGGGAAAACATAAATCAGGTCAAACAGCAGTTCGGAATAAGAGACAGTAGCAGTTTCCGTTTCTCTCTTCCGAAGCAATGGATGGGGGGGAGTAAAACATACGAGGTTCCTTTTATATATATAAAAGAAACCCCGCAGAAGTCTATTTTGTTCAGAGAAAGTCTTACATTCTGGAAGGAACTTCGATACCCAGCAAATTCATTCCCAAGCGAACAACTTTAGCTACATTAGCAGACAGAGCGATACGGAATACTTTCACCGCCTCATTCTCTTCGCGCAGAATACTATAGTCATGATAGAACTGATTGTATTCTTTCACCAAGTCATAAGTATAATTAGCAATAATAGACGGGCTGTAATCTTCACCGGCTTGTTTTACAACAGCAGCAAAGTCGGCAACCATCTGAATCAGCCCTTCTTCCTTTTCACTCAATTCAATACCAGCCGGAATCTGTTCAGGAATTACGATACCTGATTCGGCAGCTTTCCGAAGTACAGACTGGATACGTGCATAAGTATATTGAATAAACGGACCTGTATTACCATTGAAGTCGATAGATTCTTTCGGATTGAATGTCATATTCTTACGGGCATCGACTTTCAGAATGAAATATTTCAATGCTCCCAGACCCACAATACGGGCAATATCATCAGCTTCTTCCTGTGTCAAACCATCCAGTTTGCCTAGTTCTTGTGAAGTTTCTTTAGCAGTGGCAATCATTTCCTCCATCAAGTCGTCAGCATCAACTACCGTACCCTCACGGGATTTCATCTTACCTTCCGGCAGTTCCACCATTCCGTAAGAGAAGTGTACCAGACTCTTACCCCATTCGAAACCAAGTTTATCGAGCAAGATAGAAAGCACCTGGAAGTGATAGTTCTGTTCGTTACCTACTACATAAATCATCTTATTAATCGGGTAATCGGCAAAACGAAGTTTAGCCGTACCGATATCCTGAGTCATGTAGACAGAAGTACCGTCACCACGGAGAAGGAGCTTATGATCCAGTCCTTCGGCAGTTAGGTCGGCCCATACGGAACCGTCTTCTTTCTTGTAGAAGAAACCTTTTTCCAGACCTTCCATTACCTTTTCTTTTCCTTCGAGGTAAGTATTGGATTCATAATAGATCTTGTCAAAGCTAACCCCCATCTTCTTGTAGGTTTCGTCGAATCCTGCATATACCCAGTTGTTCATCATTTCCCACAATCCGCGTACTTCCGGATCACCGGCTTCCCACTTCACCAACATTTCGCGGGCTTCCTGCATCAATGGAGATTCAGCTTCAGCCTTTGCTTTCGCTTCATCGTCACTCATTCCCTGCGCTGTAAATTTAGCCATCAGCTCCTTTACTTCCGCTTTATAATGCTTATCGAAAGATACATAATAATCACCTACCAGGTGGTCACCCTTCTTACCCGAAGTTTCAGGAGTTTCACCGTTTCCGTATTTCTTCCATGCCAGCATGGACTTACAGATGTGGATACCACGGTCGTTTACAATATTTGTTTTGACTACCTTATTGCCGTTTGCCGCTACAATGTTAGCCAATGCGTTGCCTAAAAGGTTATTACGCACGTGTCCCAAGTGAAGCGGTTTGTTTGTATTCGGAGAAGAATACTCAATCATCACCAATGGAGAAGCGTCAGTGACCTGCATTAAGCCGTACTGTTCATCCGCCTGAATCTCGTTCAGCAATTCAATCCATGTAGCCGATGCAATAGTCAGGTTCAAGAACCCTTTTATCACATTAAACGCTGCTACAGCCGGATCGTTTGCCTTCAGATATTCACCGATTTCCTGTGCTGTTTGCTCCGGTCTTTTTTTTGACATCTTCAGAAAAGGGAACACGACCAGTGTCAAATGTCCTTCAAATTCTTTCTTCGTTTTTTGCATTTGCACCATCTTTTCAGGGACTTCCTGACCGTAGAGTGCTTTCAGTCCACTAATAACGGACGCTACAAGTTTATCTTCTATCTTCATAATCAAGTTATTTCTTGCGCGCAAAGATACAAAAAAAGGAGACGCATCGCGTCTCCTCTCCTAATTTCTTTCAACTATCTATCTTATTCAACAGCTGCAGATAATTCAGCACCAGCTTTAAATTTAGCTACTTTCTTAGCAGGAATAGTAATAGTTGCCTTTGTAGAAGGGTTAATACCAGTTCTTTCAGCTCTTTCGCTTACTGAGAAAGTACCAAAACCTACGAGAGATACTTTGTCACCAGCTTTCATAGCATTAGTAACTGAAGTGATGAAAGCATCAAGTGCTTTTTTTGCATCGGCTTTGCTCATTTGAGCTTCAGCAGCCATTGCGCTAATAAGATCAGACTTATTCATAATACGTAAAATGATTAATTAATATATATGTTACACAAAAGATTATCCCACAATGGATTAATTCCACAAATATAGCCGAACAAAACAACATATCAAATAAAAACATAAAAAAAACGCAGCAAATTATTGAAAAAGAGCTAATAGGAAGCGTTTTTCATGCTTTAAAACAGAATTTATTCGTACTTTTGCGTCTATTATCTAAATATTCAGAAATTAAAATGATGCCAACTGTAACTAAAAACCTGATAATTATCAATGTACTAGTATTTTTCGGGACAATCGTAGCCCAACGTTACGGCCTGGATTTAACGAATTATCTGGGATTACATTTTTTCCTCGCAAGTGACTTTAATCCGGCACAGCTTATCACTTATATGTTCATGCACGGCGGATTCAGCCACATTTTCTTTAATATGTTTGCCGTTTTTATGTTCGGACCGATTCTCGAACAAACCTGGGGACCCAAACGTTTCCTCTTTTACTATATTCTCTGCGGTATCGGTGCGGGACTTATCCAGGAAGGGGTACAGTATATTCAATATGTAACGGAACTTAGCCACTACGCACAAGTGAATATAGGTACAGGTGTTATCCCAATGGAAGAGTATCTGAACATGATGACCACCGTAGGTGCTTCGGGAGCCGTTTACGCCATATTGCTGGCATTCGGTATGTTATTTCCCAATAACCGGTTGTTTATCTTCCCGCTGCCATTTCCTATCAAAGCGAAGTTCTTCGTTATAGGATACGCCGCGATTGAATTATGGTCAGGACTTGCCAATAGCGCCGGAGACAATGTCGCTCACTTTGCTCACCTGGGAGGAATGTTATTTGGATTGATCCTGATTTTGTATTGGAGAAAAAAAAGCAATAACAATGGGACATATTATAGCTGATTTAAAGGAGACATTCAGAAGAGGAAATATTTTCATCCAACTGATTTATATCAACGTAGGCATCTTTCTGATCGGCACGTTGATTAACGTTTTCTTGCGACTGTTTGAAGTAAGTACCCCCGATATATTCGGTATATTTGCCCTGCCGGCATCCTTTATCGGATTTATTCATCAGCCGTGGTCGTTATTTACTTATATGTTTATGCATGCCGGTATCCTGCATATTCTATTCAATATGCTTTGGCTGTATTGGTTCGGAAGTTTGTTTCTCTACTTTTTCTCGGCCAAGCATTTAAGAGGACTATATGTATTAGGAGGTATCTGTGGAGGTTTACTGTATATGGTTGCCTACAATGTATTTCCTTTATTCAGTTCGCAAGTGGCGGGTGCAACATTGGTAGGAGCATCAGCTTCCGTATTAGCCATCGTAGCTGCTACGGCTTATCGTGAACCAAATTACAGGGTGCAACTTTTTCTTTTCGGTGCTATCCGTCTCAAATATCTGGCACTGGTTGTTATCGGAATCGATGTATTATCCATCACCTCAAGTAATGCCGGAGGACATATCGCCCACCTGGGTGGTGCTCTTGCTGGACTTTGGTTTGCCGCCAGCCTAAATAAAGGAACTGATTTGACTTCCTGGATCAACTGGATTCTGGATGGTTTCACCTCCTTGTTTCAGAAGAAAACATGGAAACGGAAACCGAAAATGAAGGTACACTATGGAAACAGTGCCACCGGTCGCGAGAAGGATTATGATTACAATGCCCACAAAAAAGCACAGTCTGATGAAGTGGACCGTATTTTGGAAAAACTAAAGAAATCCGGTTACGACAGTCTGACAACTGAAGAAAAGAAAAGCTTGTTCGACGCAAGCAAAAGATAAAGGAATGGAACATATTGGCAAATTTGTCGCATATCTGATACTTGCTGTCAACGCTCTCTTCGTGGGAACGTTGATATTAAGCGCTTATAGCCCTTACCTTAACCCGAAAATAAATCCACTTGCTTCCAGCTTGGGACTTGCATTTCCGATATTCCTGACGATTAATCTGATTTTTATCGGCTTCTGGGCATTTGTCAATTACCGCTATGCGCTCTTGCCTGCCATCGGTTTTCTAATTTGTATTCCGCAGATACGGACTTATATTCCTTTTAACTCCACCACTAAAACCATACCGGAAGGAAGCATCAAAATCCTATCCTACAACGTAATGAGTTTCAACAATTTGGAGAAGAAAGATGGAAAAAACCCGGTATTGTCTTATCTTGTAGATAGTAACGCCGATATTATCTGTCTGCAAGAATATAACACCGCTACCAACAAGAAATACCTGACGGAACAGGACATTAAAAAAGCATTGAAAGCCTATCCTTACCAATCCGTCCACCAACAAGGGAAAGGAGATGTGCAACTTGCCTGTTTCTCTAAGTTCCCCATACTCTCGATACATCCCATCGAATATGAAAGTAATTATAACGGCTCCATGAAATATGTACTGAATGTGAATAACGACACTCTTACATTAATCAACAACCACCTGGAATCCAACAAGCTCACCAAAGAAGACAGAGGGATGTATGAGGATATGATTAAAGACCCGAATGCCAAGAAAGTAAAAACCGGACTTAGGCAATTAATAAGAAAACTGGCGGAAGCATCGGCTATCCGGGCTACACAAGCAGATTCTGTGGCTAAAACCATTGCAGAAAGTAAATATCCGACAACCATAGTATGCGGCGATTTCAACGACGGTTCTATCTCATATATCCATCGCATCCTGACTCAAAAACTAGACGATGCATTCACACAGTCCGGTAAAGGATTGGGTATTTCCTACAATCAGAACAAGTTCTATTTCCGCATAGACAATATCTTGATCAGCCCCAACCTGAAAGCCTACAATTGCACGGTAGACCGGTCTATCAAGGCATCAGACCATTACCCGATCTGGTGCTATATCAGTAAACGATAAGAACTGAAAACTCTAATAAAAAACACTTATGATGATTAAAAAGACACTAACCATTTTAGCAGTAAGTTGTATGATGTACTCCTGTGCTACGAAAACAGAAAGCAATCCTTTCTTTACAGAGTTTCAAACCGAGTATGGTGTTCCTTCTTTCGACAAGATTAAATTAGAGCACTATGAACCTGCCTTTCTAAAAGGTATAGAAGAACAGAATCAAAATATCGAAGCCATCATCGAAAGCCCGGAAATTCCGACATTCGAAAATACGATTGTGGCTTTGGATAACAGCGCACCCATCTTAGACCGGGTAAGCATCATTTTCTTCAATATGACAGATGCGGAAACTACTGATTCGCTGACCGCACTTTCCATCAAACTGGCACCGGTTCTTTCGGAACATAATGACAATATCTCCCTGAATGGGAAACTATTCAAACGGGTGAACGATGTCTACCAAAAGAAAGATTCATTGAACCTGACGTCGGAACAAGAACGTCTGCTGGACAAGACTTATAAAAGATTTATCCGCTCCGGAGCAAACCTTAATGCCGAAGACCAAACCCGCCTCCGCGAAATCAACAAGGAACTTTCTACACTCGGCATTACTTTCAGCAACAATATACTGAATGAGAATAATGCCTTCCAACTTTTCGTTGACAAGGAAGAAGATCTGGCAGGATTGCCTGAATGGTTCCGCCAAAGTGCGGCCGAAGAAGCGAAAGCAGCCGGACAACCGGGAAAATGGTTGTTCACCCTGCACAATGCCAGCCGTCTGCCTTTCCTGCAATATTCTGAAAATCGCCCGCTCCGGGAGCAAATATACAAAGCTTATATCAACCGCGGCAACAACAACGACGGAAACGATAACAAGGAAAACATCCGCAAGATCGTTTCTCTCCGCCTGGAAAAAGCGAACTTATTAGGTTTCGACTGTTATGCAAACTTCGTCCTGGATGAAACCATGGCAAAGAACGCCAACAACGTAATGAGCCTTTTAAATAACCTCTGGAGCTACGCACTGCCAAAAGCAAAAGCAGAAGCTACCGAACTTCAGAAATTAATGGATAAGGAAGGAAAAGGAGAAAAACTGGAAGCATGGGACTGGTGGTATTATACCGAAAAACTACGGAAAGAAAAATACAACCTGTCTGAAGAGGATACAAAACCTTACTTCAAACTGGAGAATGTACGCGATGGCGCTTTCGCCGTAGCCAACAAATTATATGGCATCACCCTAAGCAAACTGGAAGGCATACCAACTTATCACCCTGATGTAGAAGTCTTTGAAGTGAAAGACGCAGACGGTTCCCAGCTCGGTATCTTCTATGTAGACTATTTCCCACGTCCCGGGAAAAGCGGTGGTGCATGGATGAGCAACTATCGTGAGCAACACGGAACAACCCGTCCGTTGGTATGCAACGTTTGCAGCTTTACCAAGCCGGTAGGCGACACCCCCTCTTTATTGACCATGGATGAAGTGGAAACCCTGTTTCACGAATTTGGTCACGCTCTGCACGGACTGCTGACAAAATGTGAATACAAAGGAACATCGGGAACCAACGTGGTACGTGACTTTGTAGAACTTCCTTCTCAAATCAACGAACATTGGGCGACTGAACCCGAAGTGCTGAAAATGTATGCCAAACATTATCAGACAGGAGAAGTGATACCCGACGAAATCATCGAGAAGATACTGCAACAGAAAACTTTCAACCAGGGCTTCATGACCACCGAATTACTGGCTGCCGCCATCCTCGACATGAACCTGCACACGATAACAGATGTAAAGAATCTGGATATGCTTGCATTCGAAAAAGAAGCGATGAACAAGCTTAACTTGATTCCCGAAATAGCACCGCGTTATCGCGTGACTTACTTCAATCATATCATTGGCGGATACGCAGCCGGATACTATAGTTACCTATGGGCCAACGTATTGGACAATGATGCTTTCGAAGCTTTCAAAGAACATGGTATTTTTGATAAAAACACCGCCGACCTGTTCCGCCATAACGTATTGGAGAAGGGAGACAGCGAAGACCCGATGGTGCTTTATAAGAATTTCCGTGGAGCGGAACCAAGCCTGGAACCACTACTGAAAAACAGAGGAATGAAATAATTCAGCAAAAAAGCCCTTAAACATCAAATATTTGAGGGCTTATTACACATGAATGTGAAAAAAAAACTATATTTGCAGCCTTGTATGCGGCAAAAAGAACTTGTGTACGACAGAATTTAACTGAAAATTAAATTAAAAAAGTAATCATCATAAATTAAAAGTAAAATGCAAAACAAAGGATTTGTAAAGGTTTTTGCGGTATTACTCACACTGGTATGTGTGTTCTATCTCTCCTTCTCCTTCGTAACACGCCATTATACCAACAAGGCGAAAGAAATTGCGAACGGCGACCCGAAAGTGGAACAAGACTACCTCGACTCTCTCTCCAATGAGAAAGTGTGGTTGGGTAACTGGACGCTGAAACAATGTCGTGAGATGGAGATTAGTTTAGGTTTGGACCTAAAAGGTGGTATGAACGTTATCCTTGAAGTTTCTGTACCTGATGTTATCAAAGCACTGGCTGACAACAAGCCGGATGAAGCTTTCAACAATGCATTGGCAGAAGCTGCAAAACAGGCTGTAAACAGTCAGGATGATATCATCACGCTATTTGTCAGAGAATACCACAAAGCTGCTCCTAACGCAAAACTTTCCGAACTCTTCGCAACACAACAGTTGAAAGACAAAGTTAACCAGAAATCATCGGATGCAGAAGTTGAAAAAGTATTGAGAGCAGAAGTAAAAGCTGCTGTTGAAAACTCATATAACGTACTTCGTACACGTATCGACCGTTTCGGTGTTGTTCAGCCGAATATCCAGAGCCTGGAAGACAAAATGGGTCGTATCATGGTGGAATTGCCGGGTATCAAAGAGCCGGAACGTGTGAGAAAACTTCTCCAAGGTTCTGCTAACCTGGAATTCTGGGAAACTTATACAGCTAAAGAAGTTCTTCCTGCTATGCAATCTGCTGATGCTAAATTGCGCGCTGTATTAGCGCAGGAGACAGATGCAGACTCTACTGCTGTAGATTCCACTAAAGAAGCTCCGCTTGCAGAAGCTACTCCGACCAAGAAAAACGTAAGTGCTGCCGACAGTCTTGCTGCTGCCCTGAAAGGAGATGCTACAACTACTGAAGATAATTCAACAGCTAACCTGGCAGAAATTAAAAAGCAATACCCTCTGTTGGCTATCCTGCAGTTGAACTCTAGCGGACAAGGTCCTGTGATCGGTTACGCTAACTACAAAGACACTGCTGATATCAACAAATATCTGGCTATGCCGGAAGTTAAAGCAGAACTCCCGAAAGACCTTCGTTTGAAATGGGGTGTTTCTCCTTCTGAATTTGACAAGAAAGGACAGACGTTCGAATTATATGCTATCAAGTCTACCGAACGCAACGGTAAAGCTCCGTTGGAAGGTGATGTAGTAACAGACGCGAAAGATGAATTCGACCAATACAGCAAACCGGCTGTCAGCATGACAATGAACTCTGACGGTGCACGTCGTTGGGCACAGCTGACCAAACAGAACATCGGTCGTTCTATCGCTATCGTTCTTGACAACTATGTATATTCTGCACCAAACGTAAACTCTGAAATCACAGGTGGACGTTCACAGATTACAGGTCATTTCACTCCTGAACAGGCAAAGGACTTGGCAAACGTATTGAAATCAGGTAAGATGCCGGCTCCGGCTCACATCGTACAGGAAGATATCGTTGGTCCGTCATTGGGTCAGGAATCTATCAATGCAGGTGTATTCTCATTCGTAGTGGCTCTGATTCTGTTGATGATCTATATGTGTATGATGTACGGCTTCATACCGGGTATGATTGCCAATGGTGCATTGTTCCTGAACTTCTTCTTCGTATTAGGTGTCCTCTCCTCCTTCCAGGCAGCATTGACAATGTCCGGTATTGCCGGTATGGTGTTGTCACTAGGTATGGCAGTGGATGCGAACGTACTTATCTACGAACGTACAAAAGAAGAACTTCGTGCCGGTAAAGGTGTGAAGAAAGCACTTGCTGACGGTTATTCCAACGCATTCTCCGCTATCTTCGACTCGAACCTGACATCCATCATCACAGGTATCATTCTGTTTAACTTCGGTACCGGTCCGATCCGTGGTTTTGCTACGACATTGATTATCGGTATTCTAGTATCCTTCTTCACCGCTGTGTTCATGACCCGTATAGTTTACGAACACTTCATGAACAAGGACAAACTATTGAACCTTACATTCACAACCCCTGTTTCAAGAAACTTGATGACCAACACACGTTTTGATTTTATGGGAACAAACAAAAAATCCCTTATCATCACTGTAGCCATCATCCTCGTTTGTATCGGTTCATTTGCCATGCGCGGTTTAAGCCAGAGTATCGACTTTACCGGTGGACGTAACTTCAAGGTACAGTTCGAGAATCCGGTAGAACCCGAACAGATTCGTGAATTGATCTCCAGCAAGTTCGGTGATGCTAACGTTAGTGTTATCGCTATCGGTACAGATAAGAAAACTGTACGTATCAGCACCAACTACCGTATTGAAGATGCAGGAAACGATGTTGACTCTCAAATCGAAGCATATTTATATGAGACTTTGAAACCTGTGCTGACTCAAAACATCACTCTAGCTACCTTTATCGACCGTGACAATCACACTGGTGGTAGTATTGTAAGTTCTCAAAAAGTGGGTCCGAGTATCGCAGACGATATCAAAACAGGTGCTATCTATTCCGTAGTACTGGCTTTGATCGCTATCGGTCTGTATATCTTAATCCGTTTCCGTAACATCGCATATAGTATTGGCTCTATCGTAGCTCTATCATGCGATACCATCATGATTATCGGTGCTTACTCATTGTTATGGGGTATCGTTCCATTCTCACTGGAAATTGACCAAACGTTTATCGGTGCTATCCTGACAGCTATCGGTTACTCTATCAATGACAAGGTGGTAATCTTCGACCGTGTACGTGAATTCTTCGACCTGTATCCGAAACGTGACAAACGTCAGTTGTTCAATGATTCATTGAATACTACACTTGCACGTACTATCAATACATCATTAAGTACATTGATCGTATTGCTGTGTATCTTCATCCTTGGCGGTGATTCAATCCGCAGCTTTGCATTCGCAATGATCTTGGGTGTTGTTATCGGTACATTGTCATCACTGTTCATTGCATCTCCGATTGCATACAACATGATGAAGAACAAAAAAGTCGTACCAGTAACTACGGAAGAATAATAAATTCCAAAAATAGAAAAAGCCTCTTCCGAACATTCGGTAGAGGCTTTTTCTATTGATTATTAAAACAAATAGAAGCTATAAGACGTTCATCTTAAAAGAAGCCATTGTTAAACTCAAAACCAGATACGATATGAAAGCAAAACAAAACAACTTCTCACAGATTCTTCGTAGTAGCCCCGAGGGGAATCGAACCCCTATCTAAAGTTTAGGAAACTTCTATTCTATCCGTTGAACTACAAGGCCGCTTCAAATTTGCTTGCAAAGATAACGGTTTCTGTCGATTTAACAAGAATAAAAATACAGGTTCCTTTCAAATATCTCAAATATTTAGCGTCAATAGGACAATAAAGTTCGATTTATTTTGATAATTCGATTAACTTTCCGACCTTTGCGCTCACAAATTGAAAGTAAAATCAGTTTTTAAATTAAATATAGTAATTAAAGTTATGGCAGACGAAATGATGGTTAAAGAATTGGAGGAAGTAGTAGTACGTTTCTCCGGCGACTCCGGTGACGGTATGCAGCTGGCCGGCAACATCTTCTCGAACGTGTCGGCTACAGTAGGAAATGACATCTGTACATTCCCTGACTACCCGGCAGACATCCGCGCCCCGCAAGGTTCACTGACCGGTGTTTCCGGTTTTCAGGTCCACATCGGTGCCGGACAGGTTTACACTCCCGGAGACCGTTGCCACGTATTAGTGGCTATGAATCCTTCCGCACTGAAAACACAAATCAAATTCTGTAAACCGCAAGGACTTATCATTACCGACTCCGACTCATTCGAAGCCAGAGATTTGGAAAAGGCACAATTCAAGACTGACAATCCTTTTGAGGAATTAGGCGTAAAACAGGAAGTACTTGAAGTTCCCATCTCTTCCATGTGTAAAGAGAGCCTGAAAGATTCCGGACTAGACAATAAATCAGCACTCCGTTGTAAGAACATGTTCGCACTCGGATTGGTTTGCTGGTTGTTCAACCGCAACCTTGCCGCTGCTGAAAAAATGTTGCGTGAGAAATTCGCCAAGAAGCCCGAAATTGCAGAAGCTAATATTAAGGTATTAAACGATGGTTTCAACTATGGTGCCAACACACATGCTTCTGTCTCTACTTATAAGATTGAAAGTAAAGCTCCGAAATCAAAAGGACTTTATACAGATATCAACGGAAATAAAGCAACTGCTTATGGCTTGATTGCTGCTGCCGAGAAAGCAGGTCTGGAACTCTACTTGGGTTCTTATCCTATCACTCCGGCCACTGATATTCTGCACGAATTAGCTAAACATAAATCACTGGGAGTAAAAACCGTACAGTGCGAAGATGAAATCGCAGGTTGTGCTTCTGCCGTTGGTGCCGCTTTTGCCGGTGCTTTGGCTGTAACGACTACTTCCGGGCCCGGTGTTTGTTTGAAGAGTGAGGCCATGAACCTTGCTGTAATTGGCGAACTTCCATTAGTGATTGTAAATGTGCAACGTGGCGGTCCGTCAACAGGTTTGCCTACTAAATCAGAACAGACAGACTTATTGCAAGCTCTTTACGGACGTAATGGTGAAAGCCCGATGCCGGTGATTGCCGCAACTTCACCAACGAACTGTTTTGATGCCGCATACATGGCATGTAAGATTGCTCTGGAACACATGACTCCGGTTGTATTACTGACGGATGCTTTCGTAGCCAACGGCTCGGCAGCTTGGAAACTTCCTAACTTAAATGAATATCCTGCCATCAATCCTCCATACGTGACTCCGGACATGGCTGGTAACTGGACTCCATACCAACGCAATGAAGAAACCGGTGCACGTTACTGGGCAATTCCGGGAACTGAAGGATTCATGCACCGCATCGGTGGTCTTGAAAAGAGCAATGAAACAGGTGCGATCTCTACCGAACCAGAAAACCATAATAAGATGGTTCATCTCCGCCAAACTAAAGTAGATAAAATTGCAGACTATATCCCCGAACTCGAAGTACTGGGTGATGAAGATGCAGATTTACTGATTGTTGGCTGGGGCGGCACGTATGGGCATCTCCGTCTGGCTATGGACTTTATGCGCGATCATGGAAAGAAAGTGGCTTTCGCACACTTCCAATACATCAACCCGTTGCCGAAGAATACAGCCGATGTATTGCGTAAATACAAGAAGATCGTAGTAGCTGAACAGAATTTGGGACAATTCGCAGGTTATTTACGGATGAAGATACCCGGATTGAACATCAGCCAGTTCAACCAAGTGAAAGGACAGCCTTTCGTTACGAGAGAATTGATAGATGCATTCACTAAATTATTGGAGGAATAAAAGATGAGCGATAAAGTATATACCGTACAAGATTATAAATCAGGCCAACCTCGCTGGTGTCCGGGATGCGGTGACCACGCTTTCCTGAACTCACTGCACAAAGCTATGGCCGAACTGGGAGTAGCTCCGCACAATATTGCCGTCATTTCCGGTATCGGTTGTTCTTCCCGCCTGCCTTACTACGTAAATACGTATGGGTTCCACACTATTCACGGACGTGCCGCTGCTGTTGCAACAGGAGCAAAAGTAGCCAATCCAAATTTGACTATCTGGCAGATTTCCGGTGACGGTGACGGTTTGGCAATCGGTGGTAATCATTTCATCCATGCCGTTCGCCGCAACATTGACTTGAACATGATTCTGTTGAACAACCGTATCTATGGTTTGACAAAGGGACAATATTCACCGACTTCAGAACGCGGATTCGTCAGCAAATCATCTCCTTACGGAACAGTGGAAGACCCGTTCCATCCGGCAGAGCTGGCTTTTGGCGCCCGCGGACGTTTCTTCGCACGTTGTATTGCAGTAGATGGTACCGCTTCCGTAGAAGTGTTGAAAGCAGCAGCTAATCACAAAGGTGCTTCTGTTGTAGAAGTTCTGCAAAACTGCGTGATCTTCAACGATGGAACTCATGCTTCTGTAGCCACCAAAGAAGGACGTGCCAAGAACGCTATCTATCTGGAACATGGCAAACCCATGTTGTTCGGTGAAAACAAGGAATTCGGATTGATGCAGGAAGGTTTCGGACTGAAAGTGGTGAAACTTGGTGAGAATGGTATCACAGAAAAGGATATTCTTATTCACGATGCTCACTGCCAAGATAATACGCTTCAATTGAAACTGGCGTTAATGGAAGGTCCTGATTTCCCGATTGCACTCGGTGTGATCCGCGATGTAGATGCTCCAACTTACAATGATGCTGTAATTGGACAAATCGAAGAAATCAAAGGCAAGAAGAAATATCACAATTTCCAGGAGCTGTTGATGACGAATGATACTTGGGAAGTGAAGTAATTCACTGTTCATCAATAATAAAAAAAGCTGGAGGAAGGATAAAACATCCCTTTCTCCAGCTTTCATTATAAATACACCTCAAGCTTACTTAAAGGTCATCTTCAGTCATCCTACAGCATGCTGGGCGTCACCCCACAAGCCGTGGTTTGTTTCATGCCATGAAACCATTTGTTTCTCACCGAGAAACGAAATGTTTCAAGCAGGGAAACAAAGTGTTTCACGCCGAGAAACAAACAGTTCCAAACAGGGTTGGAACTAAACGGTTGCAATGAAATCAAAAGCGCTCCATTATCTCCATACACATACGCCCGTTATGGTAAGGACATTTCCAAAATCCGGCTTTATCATCCTCACGGTTGACAGTCCCATCAGCCGAAAGGCTCCAGTACCATTCTCCATTTGCATAATCAATTAGATACTTTTTGATAAACTCCCAACACCGGACAGCGCGTGACAAAGATAGCTTGTCACCGAAATGTTGATATAGATTCATAAATCCTACCACTGTTTCAGCTTGTACCCACCAATGCCGGTCGGCATCAATAGACGAACTGTCAGTCCGTAATTCGTAAATCATTCCTCCGTCGGAAAGAAAGCCCTCCGCAGCAGCTTCAGCCATCTCAACGATATACATTTCTATTTCAGTCAATAGTTGGCGGTCAGCAAGTACGAGTGCCGCCTCATGAATAAGCCACGACGCTTCAATATCATGACCGTAAGATATAATATGGTAATTGCTTCGCCAGTTGTCGTCAAAGAAAAGTTGCAGATGCCTTGTGTCCATATCCATAATCTCATCAATGAACAAACGGATAAGATTATGCAACCGGTTTTTCAGCATTTCATCCTTCCATACCCGGAAAAGATTGGTATAAGGCTCAAGAATATGCAAATGAGTATTCATTGTTTTGCGTTCATTAGCATCCTTGTCACTGAGACGCATATCTGCTATTTCTCCCCATTCTCTGGAAAACGCTTCATAATACCCATTTTTTCCTTTGTCAAAACAATGCAATTCGATGTCATGAAAAAGGCGGACAGCATATTCCAAAGCCTCGTCGTCCGCCGTTGCCCGATGAAACTCACTCAGTCCATAAATAGCAAATCCGATAGCATAGACCTGCTTCTTTGTATCCAAAGGCTGCCCATGAGCATCTATGCTCCAATAAATTCCTCCAAATTGTGTATCATAAAAGCGGTCGATTATTTCACGTTTGGCACGAGTGGCAATTTCCAGATATTCGGTCTTATGCAACAGGCGGTAAGCAGCAGAGAACGTCCACAGGATGCGTGCATTCATGACAGCTCCCTTCTCCGCTTCAGCAACCAAACATTCCTGCCCTGTGATGCGACCGTAAAATCCTCCATTCCCTCTATCCTGCATTTTTTCTATCCAGTAAGGGAGAATATTAGTGGTAAGCACTTGTTGCACCTCCTCTTTCAGGCGTTCAATAGTAGTTTCCATAATCCTAAATGTTTAATGTTGGTTTCTCTTCTGTTCCAGTTCCCCGATGATTTCTTTCATTCTTCTTTCGGATAGCGGATACATGCTGATAAATAAAATACTCAATAAGGTACCTATGGCAGGCAAAAAGCTGAGAAACATCCTGATACCATTAATAGCCTGGTCATTTTGCACCACATTCGCCTGGAAACCGAAGTATCCCAACAACCAGCCAGTGACAGCGCTGCCGATTGCCCACCCGAACTTCTGGCTCATGGATGAAGAAGAAAATATCAGTCCGGTAGCCCTGTTACCCGTTTTAAGTTCGGAATAGTCTACACAATCGGCATACATGCTCCATAAAAGAGGAAAAATACTGCCGGCACAAATACTGATAAGTATCTGGAAAATAAAAATGAGTACGAGATTCTCTTTATCGAACCAGTAGAAAACGATACTGAGCACCGTTGCAACTACCATAGCCCACATATAAGTTCTTTTCTTCCCGATACGGTTACTGACCGGAGCGGCCAAAACCACTCCGATAATATTAGCCGCCTGTCCAATAGCCAGGTACAGTCCGCTTAATACAAATGGGATACCTAGAAAAGTAACCGGCTCATTACTGTTTTCTACAATAAAGTACTTGAAATAATACACAGTGGCACCGTCACGAATGGAATTGAAAATCAAGGCAGCAATACCCGCTCCCAACAAAATCCACCAGGGACGGTTGTGCAACAAATCTTTCAAATCATCTTTCAGCGGGGCTTGCTTCTCCCTGATAGGTTTCACACGCTCACGGGTCAAAGCAAAACAACCGATAAAAAAGACAGTACACATGACAGCAATCACAGTTACAGCCATTTCCCAACCATATTGCTCACCATGTCCCTCGCTAAAAGCATTCACCATAGGCATGAACAGCAGCAATGCGATGAAACTGCCCAAATAGGCAAATACCATGCGGTAGACAGACAGTACATTGCGATCGTGCGGTTCGGCACTCATTACACCTAACAGAGAAGCATAAGGCACATTGATAGCAGAATAAACCATCATCATCAGTGAGTAAGTAATATAAGCATATACAATCTTCGCCGTCATGCTCCATTCGGGAGTAGTAAAAGTAAGGATTCCGATGAAGGCAAACGGAAAAGCAAGAAATAGCAGATAAGGGCGGAACTTCCCCCACCGTGAATGAGTGCGGTCGGCAATGATTCCGACAATAGGATCGAATGCCGAATCCCATACACGAGTGACGAGGAACATAGTCCCCACAACGGCTGCAGACATCCCGAATACATCCGTATAGAATATCATAAGATAAGAGCCGAACAACTTCCAGAACATAGAGGAAGCCATGTCTCCCAAACCGTAGCCAATCTTTTCTTTTAGTTTTATCATGGTAGACCGTTATTTAAGGATGCTGTGCATCAACTCATCAATTTCAGGTTTTTCGCAATCTGGCGTTTCAGTGTTTCCACAGAAGCAGATGAAGAATAACCGTCTTGCGGAGTATTCAGACAATAATCCACCAATCGGTCTATGGTAGAAGTTGCCACATGCATACGTGTATCACTCGAAGCGTAATAAATGAATACTTTTCCGTCTTCATCTGCAATCCAGCCATTGGAAAACAGTACATTCGAAACATCTCCCACACGCTCCCCGCCTTCGGGAACCATGATTGCCCCGGCAGGAGAAGCTATCACACGCGTCGGGTCTTCAAGAGAAGTCATATACATATAAAGAACATATCTTAACCCGGCGGCACATCCGCGAACCCCATGTGCCAGATGCAGCCACCCTTTAGGAGTCTTGATAGGATGCGGTCCTTCTCCGTTCTTCACCTCTTTGATTGTATGATAATAGCGCCGGTCGATAATCGTTTCCTCCCTTACCTCCGCATGAGTCATATCGTCCACCAATGCCCAGCCGATTCCCCCTCCGCTTCCAGCATCGATGAATCCGTCCTGCGGACGGGTGTAAAGTGCATATTTCCCATTGACGAATTCGGGATGAAGCACGACATTGCGTTGCTGGCTTCCGGTCTTCAAATCAGGCAGCCGCTCCCAGTTCACAAAATCTTTAGTGCGAGCTATGGCAGCAGTGGCAGTTGCCGACGACAAGTCGCCCGCCGACGCTGCCGGGTCATGTCTTTCCGCGCAGAAAATGCCGTACACCCAGCCGTCTTCATGCGCCGTAAGGCGCATATCATAAATATTGGTAGCCGGAATCACATCTTCGGGCATCGTAATAGGATAATCCCAAAAACGGAAATTGTCAATGCCATTAGGACTCTCGGCCACCGCAAAAAACGATTTACGGTCGGCACCTTCCACACGTACTACCAACAGGTACTTACCGTTCCATTTAATGGCTCCGGAATTCAATGTAGCGTTCATGCCGATACGCTCCATCAGATAAGGGTTGGATTCAGGATCCAAATCATAACGCCAGAAGACAGGAGTATGGGCAGCCGTCAGTATCGGATACTTATAACGGGTGAGAATACCGTTACCGTCTTCCAAAGGCACATTCTTGCAGGTAATCAGTTTATTGTAATCATCAAACAGAGTATTCAACTTCTCTTTAAATGTAATCATATCAATCGTCAAATTAAATGTCGTTATTCTCTTATATATATTCACTTAACCTCTTCCAGATAAAGTACCCGACTGGAATAATCACTCAACTTATGGTAATCCACTTTGTGATTATAAGGCATTTCCAGCCCGTTCGCCATCAGATACGCGCCGCTGAAAGCTTTTCCTTCGTAATCCAGAGGCTGGTTGTCTATCCTGTTCAGCTCGGTCACCTTATAAATCTTATCCGGATGAAGCCCCGCCATCCTGGTACGCGGCAAATGCTGGTTGCAAAAATGCTCGGTCTTCCACCAATAGAACACAGCCTTCTCTTTTTCCGGTGCAACATACATCAGCGAAGCTGCCCCCAGCCTGTCATACGGAGAAAGCAACCGGTAAATATCTCCCAACTGTACCACAGGACGAATCATTTTATAATCAGCAATAGCTTTACGGCATAGCTCTTTCTCTTCGCCTGTCATATTCTTGGGCTGTATTTCCATTCCCAAACGACCGCTCATAGCCACATCGATACGGTATTTCAAAGGAATGGTGCGGAAAGTCTGATGATTGGGCGCAGCACTGATATGTGAAGCCATAGCTATAGCCGGGAAGAAATAAGAGGCTCCCCATTGCATATAAATTCGTTGCAACGCATCCGTATTGTCACTCACCCAAAACTCATCAAAGTAAGGAAGCACTCCATAATTGGCACGCCCGCCTCCACTGGCACACGCCTGTATGGTGAGTTCCGGATATTTGGCACGTATCCGGCGGCAAACATTCTCAAATCCCCGATGATAGGCAATATACAGATGACTTTGTTCATCCTTCGGCAAATAGTCCGACCCATGATTCATAATAGCCATGTTCGCATCCCATTTGATGTAATCTATTTCCGGATAATTGGTCATCAAAGTGTCTACAAGATTGAATATGAAATCCTGCACCTGCGGATTACCCAAGTCAAGCACCACCTGCGTCCCTCCACGCCCCAATACCGGTTCGCGCAAGGGAGCTTTCAATATCCATTCCGGATGTTTTTCGTAAAGTTCACTAGTGGTATTGGCCATTTCCGGTTCAATCCATATACCGAACTTCACCTTATATTGGCGGGCATCGTCCACCAATTTACGGATACCACCGGGCAGCTTCCCGGTATCCACCTTCCAGTCGCCCAATGAAGAATTGTCAGAGTTACGTTTGTATTTATCGCCAAACCACCCGTCATCCATCACAAACAGTTCACCGCCCATAGATGCGATATCTCCCATCATCTGGTTCATACCGTTCTCGTTGATATCAAAATACACTCCTTCCCAACTGTTCAGCAATATTTTACGGAGAGAATTTCCATGCGCCAGTTTGTATTTGCGCGCCCAACGATGAAAGTTACGGCTGCATCCGCTCAACCCTTCAGCACTGTAAGTCAATGCTAAAGCCGGAGTTATGAAAAGTTCTCCTTTCTTCAAGTTATAAACTGAATTTTCTTCATTTATGCCGGCATAAAACTGGTGATATTCACTGTCGTCCGTATCAATACGCAGTTTGTAGTTTCCGCCATAACAAAGAGCTGCACCAATGACATTGCCATAGTTCTCCTGAGGTTTCCCGTCAAGCGAGAACATCACCTCGGCATGTGCCGTATGTGAATTTCTCACACCGTCCCGGTTCTTTATCACTTTCATGCCCGGTTCAAGAGGTTCCTGCACAAGCCTTCCCTCGTTGGCCCATGAGCCATACAGACTTGATAACCATACATCTCCCCTTCTCACAGGCAGGAAAGCCGAATCAAACTTACGTAACATAACGTTCTTTTTCTCCGCATGGGCTATCTCCGTCCAAGTCTCTATGATGTCGACATCGGAGTAGGCCTTGTAGCACACATTCACAGAAAACGGATAGACCTTGTCTTTCAGCTTAATGACAGCAGTAACTGCTCCGTCAGTATTCTTTATTTCCGTACCGGCCACTTCCATTTGCAAAGTCATGTTTCCGTCGGCATGAGTCACTGCCAGCGCCGACTCACCCGGGCAGTTCATACCATATACCGGATAAGCCGCATGTTGCATGGTAGGTGCATTATAAACTTCGCGACAGTCATTTTCAGTAAGCTTACTGCCATAATATACATACTTCAACTCTCCTCCCGCCGGAGCCGAGAGTACCAGTGAGGTACGAGGGGTTGACAAATGTATATTTTGGGCAGCCAGGTCTCCTGTTACAAACAAAAACATAGTAAACAGGCAGATTCTAATCAGGTTCTTCATCATGTTTCCTTATTTATAGAGTTCAAAATTGTCTCCGACAAACAATATTTTCGGAGACCGACTGAATTTCACAAAATCATCGGCAGATACTTGTCCAGGATAGGGAGCATAATAATGAGTGGACTTTTCACGCGCATTACGCCAAACCAGTACATAACTGAGGGGATATTTCTCAATGACAGGCAACAGAGTCCCTGTCCACCACAAAGAATCGGGAATGCCTTCCAATCCTGTTTCGGTCAGGGCAATAGGCTTATCGTGCTTCTTGCCCGCCTCGGTCAGAATCGTCAGCATCTTGTTCAATTGCTTGATATACTGGGAACGTTCAAACTGATATACATCCGTACCGAGAACATCTATAATATCATCCCCCGGATAGCGTTCAAGATATTCCTCAACCGTATCAGATTCCATTCCCGGAGAGTAAGCTAACAGCACATTATTCACTCCCTTCAGACGCAAACGGTCATTAGTCATCCGCCAAAGGGTCTTGTACTGTTCCGAAGAGCACAAATCCTTTCCCCACCAAAACCAGCTTCCGGTATGTTCATGCCAAGGGCGGAACACCACAGGAATGAGTACACCCTCCTTTGTCTTCAGCGAAAGCAGGAAATCGGCCACACGGTCTATCCATTCGAGCATTTTCACATGGTTCTCTCCCCCTTGCATGACAGAAGCCACTACGGTGCTATCGGTCACATCCCATGAGTCACCGCCCGTTTTCGGATTACGTACATGCCAACTGAGCGAAATCATGCCGCCACGGGCATACTGCTCGATAATATATTCACGAAGATGCGCAAAGGATACTTTGTCAAGATTATGTGTTCCTCCGAGTTCAATCTCGCCCAAATCGAAAGACATCACCCCCGGATAGGCACCGCAGACACTTTTAACATCGCTACGACCCTTATCTCCTTCCCAACCTATTCCGTAAGCAGTATCATCATGATGACCGAAAAGGATGCCTTTCCGTTCCGCCTGTTTCAAGTTTTGCAACAAGGCAACTGTTTCCGGAGTTTTTTCACCGGTTTCTCCACTTCCGCTACATGCAGTCGGCAAGAGGAGGCAAAATATCGCATTAATAGTCAGAATAATATATTTCATCATAAAAGTTGAATAGTCTGTTATTTAAACGAAGGCAAATCACTACGGCAAATCACACCAGGCTGGCCGAAAGCGTTGTTCCACCAAGCCTTGTCGGCATGTTCGTGCTGTCCGGAATTAAAAACAGGCGCAGTAGTGTCCTTTGTCACTTCATAATCATACCAAGTCATGAACCATGCCCATTGGGCTCCGGCTGCCAGTTGCTTGTCTATGGTTGCCACATCACCACATTCGCTAAGTGCAATCAGCTTGTCCGGAAAAGCTTTTTTTAGTGCATCAAAATCCGTTGCCAGTCCGGCAGCATCGGTCTTGTGGTACACGTCCCGTCCGATAATATCCACGTATGCATCACCGGGATACCAGTCCCTGTCGTTCGTTTCACTAGTCCATACCCAGATAAGATTGTTCAGCCCTTTCTGCTTGAAAGTCTCATATACGAGTTTCCAGAGCCGTTTGTATGAAGCTGCATCTTTCCCCCACCAGAACCATTTGCCTGCAGCTTCGTGCAACGGTCTCCAAATTACAGGAATATTCTTCTGCTTCAAAAGCAGTAAGTAACCCGCCAATTCTTCCAAATCGGCTTTAATGATTTCATTTTCCCGGGTTCCCTCCTGCAATGCCTTGGTGATGTCAAAATCCGTTTCACTAATCATACATTTATACTCACTGCTATTTTCCGTGACCGGCACATTCCAATGCCAGCAAGCAGCAACCAATCCTCCGGCATTCCACCAGTCTTCAACAACCGATATCTTATTATAATCAATCCAGTCGGCCGGTGAAGCGGGAAGGTTCATGTAATCAAAGCAGGCAATGGCAGGATACTTCCCGGTCTGACGGTTTACCCATATTGCTTCATTGACGTTCCATGCCACGTTCGCCATTGTACTGCTCAAAGTTTTTCTCCCCCAGCAGTTTCTCAGATATGTATACACTTTCTTAGCCTCAACGGATGCACCTTCGGTGCAAAGTTCTTTCTTTATCAATGAATTGTCCACCGGTTCCGGCTCCGGAACCGGAAAGTCTTCCCCGGACGAGGAAGAGCATCCCGCTCCTATGCCGCAAAAGATGAAATAAATCAAAAAGTTATATATATTCTTCATACCTATTTTCTATAATCATTTACCGGATTTTCTTCTCAATACGGATATTGGCGAAACTATGGTCTACGTTCCAATCCGAATTGGGTTGGAGAATGAATGACAACCCTGTCCATCCTTCCAAGAAAGCATTACCCGACACGGTCTGCAAATCAATCGAAACAGTACACCACTTCCCGTAAGTATTGAAACTGCCATTCGCAGAAGGATTCCACGGATAATTGCCATTATTAAGCTGAATCAGATAGCCATATCCAGCCGAATCGTAGAACGGATGTCCCGTAGGAGAGTAAACCTCAAACTTAAAATTGTAATCGGCAGGAGCTGCCGCCACATCAGCCGGACAGTTGAATCCTCCGCAAACAAGATTCGTCCAATTCCAGGCACCATAACTGCCGGTTACCCTAAAATAAGGTCCATAGAGAATTTCGGGCTCATTGTCGCCTGCTTCATTGATGATAAGTTCTTTGCCTGCCCAGAGTCCGTAATCATCAGGATGAGAAAGGTTCCAGATAATCGCATCCGTCATACGATAAGGGATTTTTTCGGTATGTGCAACAGAACCCGCTCCCATATAACTCACTTCGATGACAGAGTTATCCTGTGCATCTTCAGGAATGACAACTGACATATATTTGTCCGAGATGGAATCTACCTCAAGCTCGACACCATTCATTTTGACAGTAGAAGTGGAATTCGCGCCTCCAAACCCATAGAGGTCGAAGTATTTACCTTTCAGCTGTACAGATGTGCCGGGAAGAGCAAACTCATTATATAGACCGTCCACCTGAACCAAGGGTACAGACACCGTGAAATCATAAGTGGTACTTCCCAACTCCGTTTCATAATAGAGCTTATTATTCACTTCCAACGGAATCTGACGGGGAATGGGAAGATAGGCACTGCCGGCAGTCGCATATACCTCACCGACAGGAAGTTCAACATCATTGAACATCACTTTCCTCACACGGCTTAAATTGGAACCGTCGAGTACAATCATCTGCTCCAGATTTCCGTCAGTGATTGGCAACAATTTATCCCTGTCTTTGGAGTCATACACAGCGTCAATAACGGGGGCACCGCTTGACGCCATTTCGTCATCATAATTATCATTATAGGTCACTATGTCCTGACAAGCACCAAAGCTCAACGCCATACAGCACATAAGAGTTATGGATTTGAAAGATAATCTTTTCATGAAATATTGATTTTAAATTTCTGACTTTATTCTAGAATAGGGAAGGCACTTTAACTCCAACCCGGATTATTGCTGTCAATCGCTTCATTAGTAGAAACCTCATCAGAAGGCAATGGAAAGAGCAAATGACGCTGTTCACGATGTTTGTTCACACCGGCTTCATCGTAGTGGGTTTGAGAACCGTCCTTGTTGATTCCGCCGATAGAGTTCATCACTTCCACATAGATTCCCCAACGAATCAAATCCCATCGCCTGTCTCCTTCCAGCGCAAGTTCTTTGGCACGTTCTTCAAAAATGGCGGAACGCAGGGCTTGTTTGGAAGCAATGGCTCCATCACCGGAACTTGATGCAAGAGTGGCATTCGAACGGATACGTACCCTATTCAATGCACTGATAGCCTCCGAAGATACTCCATTATCCAATTCACATTTCGCTTCTGCGTAAATCAGCACGATGTCAGCCAGACGAAGGAAAGGCCAGTAGGCATCCGTTTTTTTCTGTGTGGCGTCTGTAACGTCTGCATATTTGTTGGTGAATGCCAGACACTCGTTCGATACGTTAAAGTAATAGTTACGTCCGTCGTCGTAGGGAGCTTCCGGTTCTGCCACATAATTTCCGTTAGCATCATAGCCTGTGGCCTTCAGCACGTACTCCGGCGTGTTCGGATAGAAAAAGCCGCTCTTCGGTTTTCCCTCTTCGTCCTGATAGCTTACTATAAAACGATGTTTCACTCCTTGTGTGACACGGTAATCCTGAGAGGTGAACAGAGTATACCAGTGATAACGGTTGCCGATATACAGACCGCTGGCCACTACACCGCGTCCATTGTCAATCCCATTATACCATTCAAAGATACTGTTTCCATAAAGTTCATCACCGTTGGCACCTTGCAAGGCAAACAGGTGTTCGGTACTTTGCCCCAGTCCGGAACGCTTCCACAGTTGGTCATAAGGAAGCAGGTCATGGCTGCCGTAGTTGTTGTCCGGAGTAGGATAGAGCAGATATCCCGCCCATTTGGCAGCCTTTTCATAGCAATCCCTCCAATCGAAACTTTCGTAACCTTTCACCTGAGTCTTTGCAAACTCCCGCCTTACAGGCATATCCAAGACTTTATCGTCACCATTGTATGAATAAGACGAACCAGTCATCACTGTCATTTTCTCACCTGCAGGAAGTGCACCGGAAGCCATGGTTGCATATACTTTAGCGAGCAGTCCGACAGCTGTTCCTGCACATACATGCCCTGTCTGATACTCTGCATCCGTATTCTTATAAAGACGGGGAATGGCTTCCTCTTCCAAAAGACGAACTATTTCAGCATAGACATCGGCTATCGGACGGCGAGGATTGTTGTATCCCGCCCCGTCCGTGACAGCCCTGTCAAACAACGGAATCTCACCATACGCCTTTACCAGCATAAAATAGGCAAAAGCCTTTTGGAAATACACCTCACCCAGACCATTCGTCTTTACCCGTTCATCGGCACCCGTGATTGCATTGATATATTTAATAGCCACATTAGCGCGATTAATCAAGTTATAGCAACCCTTCCAAATGGTATTGGTCACATCATCTCCCTGATAATTGCCGGCACCTGCATTGCTGAATGCCCAGTCAGGACCGGAAGCATAGTCACAGTCCATATCAAGCACGCGGGGGAAATTCCCCCAACGGAACATATCGTCCGCCCATTTACTGTACACGCCGGTCACCCATTGGCTGACTGCAGCATCATCGTTGCCCACCTCTTCCGGGCCCACAAAAGAATATGGTTTTTCGCTCAAGAAATCCTGGCAAGCGGAGAAAGTTGTCATGCCTGCTAAAGAAAGAGATAACAGGATATATATTTTTTTCAGTTTCATGGAGTTACATTTAATTGTTTATCATCTTAAAAATCTACTTTTATGCCTAATGAGAATGTGCGGCTGCTGGGATAGGAATACACATCAACACCACGCCGGGAGGCATCCGAACCGAAAGCATTCACTTCGGGGTCGAACCAGCTATAGCCGGTAATGGTGAAGAGATTGGTTGCGCTGGCATACACATTGACATTGCTGATACCTTTGAAATTAGGTTTCCAGACATACCCGATATTCAAGCTTTTCAGCTTCAAGTAAGAGCCGTCTTCTACATAACGGTTAGAGATAAGCATATTACGTTCGTAGCCAGAAACGGCTTTCGGCCACTTTGCCTGGGTGGCATTGGCTTCTGTCCAGCGGGTATTATAGGCTTCACGGGTAATATTACCCACATTCCCCATCTTCATATCCATCAGGTTGCCATTGAAAATGTCGTTTCCCTGACTTCCTTGCAGGAAAAAGCTCAATGTAACGCCCTTCCACTCGAAGTTGCTGGTAAGTCCATAAACAAAATCAGGATTCGTGTCTCCGATAATCACCCGGTCGGCCGAAGTAATATCGGGATTATCATCAAAGTTCCTGTATTTTATTTCACCAATCATACCGGCGCCTTTTGCGCGGATATCTGCACTGGGCGAAGCCATCACCTCTGCCAGATTATCATAGAATCCATCTTCTACATAACCATATATAGCCCCGATAGGACAACCGTTGCGCTGTATGAACACCTCATCAGCCGAACTCCATAATTTCTGCGCAAACTGGTCAGCTTTCAGTCCGCCAATCCTGTTGCGGTTGAACGAGATATTCGCATCGATATTCCATTTCAGCGGTGTATTCTGCAATACATAAAACTTACCGGTCAGTTCAAGCCCTTCATTAGTGATGTGTCCGCTATTGACCATCATGCTACCGAAGCCGGTACTTGAAGGGATTTTCACATCCTGAAGCAAATCGCGTGTTTTCTTATGATAATAATCCACCGTCAGGTTAATACGGTTATTCAAGAATCCCATATCAATTCCCACATTATATTGGGCAGTCGTCTCCCAGCGCAAGTCATCGGAAACCGGGCCTCTCCAGTCCACTTCGGCAAAGCCGCTGTTGATAGCCCCGCCAAAAGGATAGTTTGCCATATTAAGCATTGGCAGCGTACGATAACTTCCGATACCTTGGTTACCCGTTTCACCATAACTCAGGCGCAACTTCAAGTTACTGAATATCCCCAAGTCTTTGATAAACTTCTCTTCCGACATACGCCATGCAATAGCTCCGGAAAGGAAACTAGCCCACTTGTTCTTATCGGTAAACTTACTCGAACCGTCAGCACGACAGGATGCAGTAAGGATATATTTATCCATGAGAGTGTAATTGACACGTGCCAAGAATGAAGCTAAAGCTGCATCTCCCCTGTCAGACCTCAATTTGCCCGGATTAGCTCCCAAACTCATATCGAAGTCCTGAGTGATGTCGTTGGGAAATCCCGTGGCCGACATTGCTTTGCTTCCCCAACTGGATTTCTCTGCCGTAAAACCTGCCACCGCATTAACGCTATGGATACCGAACGTCTTATCGAACGTCAACAGTGATTCGGCGGTGATTCCCAACCACCAGTTGCTTGACTGTTCGGCCTTGCCATTGATATTAGTAGTGGACGAACCTTCCTGCGTTTCGCGGCCATAGTACATGCCACGGTCATTGTTAGTGTAACTGATACCCAAATTCTGTCTGAACTTCAGAAAAGGCAAAAGTTTAACCTCCATATAGCTTGAATTGAACACATTTATGCTGCGCAAATTATCTTTTGTGTTGGTTATATAAGCCAACGGATTAGATGCAAGCCAGCTCAATTCACCAGTTTCCGCCTTATTCTTCTGCGGATCATACGTCGAGGGAAACACCAATGCAGAACGGATAACACCACAATCAGAAGAATTGGTCTTCGAGAAATCCGTATCAGTATGCGTGAAACTGGTATTCATGCCCATTTCCAACCATTTGGTTATATACCTGCCTATATTGGAACGTAATGAATAACGGGTAAAACCGGAATTCTTGATGATACCGTCCTGTTTGAGGAAATTACCGGAGAATGAGTGCCACCCCTTGTCCGAACCGCCCGATACACTGATATTATATTCCTGCGAAAAGCCGTTCTGATAAATCAAATCCTGCCAGTCGGCCACCCCCACATAGGAAATGTTACCATATTCATCTACATAATCACCCGGCCGGAGGAAGTCTTCCGGTGCCGGCAGGTATTTGCCTGCAGAAGTATCGTTTCCGCCACCCGGCAAGGCCGGATATTCCCAAGCCCCGGGATACGGCAGCTTGCCATAAGGCTTATTACTATATTTATAATCATTGAGCACTTGTTCGTTTTGATAATTGGCATAAGTGAATGCGTCGAGCACATCCATACGTTTCGCTATCTTCGAGAATGTAAAGTTGGCACTGAATTCCACCTTTTCATTTCCCTTCTCACCTCGTTTGGTGGTTATGATAACAACCCCGTTCGCCCCACGGGAACCATATATGGCAGTCGCGGAAGCATCTTTCAAGACATCAATACTCTGAATGTCGTGCGGATTGATAAATGCCAATGGGTTTGATTTATTCTGACTGTTATTTGTGTCACTGGCTGGGGTATCTCCCGTATCAAACGGCACGCCGTCTACAATATAAAGAGGTTGTGAGTTGGTAGAGAAAGAGTTCGTACCGCGAATCTGAATACTGATGCCGCCCCCCGGAGCGCCGTCACTCTGATTCACCTGCACACCGGCAATCTTGCCCGCCAACCCCTTACTCAAATCAGTAGGATTGCCTTTCATCAGGTCGTCACTTTTTATCTGCGAAACGGCACCGCTCAAATCACGTTTCTTCATTGTACCATAACCCACTACGACAACCTCGTCCAGCAGTTCCGCATCATCCTTAAGAACAACAGTCACCTGGGCCTGTCCGTTCTTTAAGGATACTTCCTGCTGCTTATAGCCAATAAAGCTGACCTGTAAAACCGCCCCTTGCGAAACGGTTAATGTAAAATCACCGTTCAAATCAGTGATAGTTCCGTTTGTCGTACCTTTCTGTACTACATTTGCACCAATCACCGGTTCTCCCGAAGCATCCGTCACCCGTCCTTTTATTTTAACGGATTGCTGTTGTATCATTGCTGTCGTGTCGGCAGACGCATTAGCGGGAAGAGGAACACCACTAACCAGAGATGCCAGGCAGAGCCCTGTGATAAATACTGTTTTTCTGGATTTTAGATTCATAATATAAATATTTGATAGGTTTTTATTCTGTCGATTTAAGGACTTCCTTTTGACTGTGGCAAATGTACGAATAAAAAAGTACCGCCTATTTCTCATTTGATTTTCAAACTATCCGAATTGTATCCCGACCGGAGAATAATCGATTCGGGATAGAAAAAGATACAAAAGACACATATCTTCCCCTAAAATGATACATTCGGGATAAGGAATTTATGAACGGAATTCTTAACTTAGCAACGTGAAAAGATACAATTATGAAAAGACACTTACGAATTCCTTTGTTTCTTCTTATCTCCTTGCTGAATAGCCTGGCATCATACGCTTCAAACGAAATGAGTTTTCACCAGCTGGGAGTAAAAACAGGCATGTCCGACAATTATATTCAGGCGATAGAACGGGATAAATATGGGTTCATGTGGTTTGCTACCCGTGATGGCCTGAACCGCTATGACGGGTATCATTTCAAGACTTATACCACCCTCCGGCAAGGAGCTTACAACAATAGCGTAGAATGGGTAGCAGAAGATGCAGCAGGCAATATATGGATAAAAACTCCGGTTAACTATTGTTTTTATGACCGTGAAATGGACGAACTGGATAACAGAACGGAGCTTCTTCTGCACAAGATAGGTATCTTTGAAAGCCCCAGGCAATTATTCATAGATGACGACAAGAACCTGTGGTGTGTTGCAGACAACACATTGTATTACTACATCTTCTCCGATGAAACGCTGTACAAACAGTCACTTCCGGGCAGCGTAAACATTGCCGACATGGCATGCCGCAACAAAAGATGTTACATTCTCATGACCGATGGAAATGTAATTAACATAGACTGGATGCATAAATCCATAACCAAACTGTTTCATACGGAAATACATACCACTTATGTGCCTCACATTTATCTGGACTTTTCTTCCCGGCTTTGGGTGTACGCCCCGCACAGCGCGGATGTCAAATGTTATTCTCTGACAGAAAACAACTGGATTGACTTTGCCGCCCGAACGGAACTCAGTAGAGAACGAACCATGATTACCACAATAACCGACGACGGCAAAGGGAATATCTGGATAGGAACCGATGGCAGAGGAATATTCATATGCCCGTATGATAAAGAAAAGGGCAAGGTGACGCGTCTATTCAAGGATGTCGACAAATTATATTCCCTGCCGGACAATCACGTGACCTATATCTATAAGGACAACCGCGACGTGATATGGATAGGAACCGGCAAACAGGGCGTAGCCTATTCAGGTTTGAACAATCTGATATTCGAAAACCATTATTGTCCCCAACTGGAGGATGTCAGTTGTTTCTACGAAGACGGAGAGGGCAAACTATGGCTGGGATTTGACGGTGAAGGCATAGCCAGTTACGACAAGGATAAAAACACCTATACTTATTATAAATCAAAGAACAAAGAGATTCCTTCCGACTTGATTGTTTGCTCTTTCCATGACAACAAAGGCAGAGTGTGGTGGGGAAGTTTCGGCGGTGGAGCGTTTTATTATCAGAACGGCCAGTTCACTCCGCTCAAAGCGCCGGAAAATAATCCGGTGGAACTGCCTCAATACATACGTCGTATCACACAGGATAATGCCGGTAACTTATGGTTTGCCACTTACTCGCAAGGACTCTACTGCCTGGAACCTTCCGGAATGCTCAAAGATTATACAATGAGTAATTCGACTTTACTGACCAATTACATTGCCGACCTGGCATATGTTGATGGTCATTCCCTTTATGTGGCTACCAGTTCCGGAGTGTACCACATGAATACTTCCACCCGGGAAATGACGATATTGGAACAAACTGCCGACGGTGAAGAAGTGATACAAGATAAGTTCGCCAATTGCATCTATCAAGATTCACGCGGACTACTATGGATAGGCGGACGGAAAGGGGTCAATGTGTATAGCCCGAAGCAAAATAAGTTAATCAATTTGAATACCGCAAACGGTGTTTCCCATTCATATATACGTGCCATTATCGAAGATGCATCTCACAATATGTGGCTCACTACAGACCATGGCATCACCCACGTGGAAGTAGTGGAATCCGATGCTACCAGTATGCCCGACTTCCGTTGCCACCCTTATTATGAAGAGGATGGAATCGGTAGCCTTACTTTCAATAATTTTTCAATCTTCTGCAATCACAGGAATGAGGTAATTGCCGGAGGCGGAGGAGGATACGTAAAAATTATCCCACGCGGCAATGACTTGTTTTACTTCGACCGCCAAGTAATATTCACCGACTTATATATTGATAATGAGTGTGTCAATGCAAACAGGCCCGCACACAACGGACGTATCATTCTCACAAAGAACATCCAGTTGCTTAACAACCTCAACCTGAACTATTCAGACAACAGTTTCGCTGTGGAAGTCTCGGCTATGGACTATGGCAATCTGCACAAGCTACAATACGAATACAGACTCAATAAAAACGAAGAATGGACAAAGCTGGAGGGAAACCGGATTTATTTCAATAAACTGGCTCCCGGAACTTATCAACTTCAAGTACGGGTAATGAAGGTTCATGATTATGAAAACGATGCAAGTGCTACACTTTCCATCAATGTGTATCCGCCATTCTGGCTTTCCAATATAGCTTATAGCATCTATGCATTACTGTTGGTGAGTGCCATATCACTTATCTTTATCCACATGAAACGGAAACACCGTCGATTATTGCTTCAACAAAAACGTGATATGGAAACGGTGCAGCAGCATGAAATTGACGAAGCCAAATTACGCTTTTTCACTAATGTAAGCCATGACCTGCGCACTCCTTTGTCACTTATCATCACTCCTCTTGAACAAATATTGGCTACTAATACGGCACAAGACATAAAAAAGGAATTGAAGTTGATTCATCGCAATGCATTGGCACTCCTGGACGTTATCAACCAACTGCTTGATTTACGTCGGCTGGACAATGGTAAAGCCCAACTCAATCCTTCCCACGGTGATTTGGCAGATTTCATCAAAGAAGTATGTGATTCTTTCTATTCGTACGGCGACAAAAAGAATATTGCCTTCAGCCTTTCATTGAAAACCGATAATCTGGAAACAGACTTTGATAAGAATAAAATGCAGCGCATAATGCTTAATCTATTATCGAACGCATTCAAATACAACGTGAATCACGGAAGCGTGAACGTAGTGCTGGATCGTATCATAAAAGATGAAAGAGAATATGCCTGCATCCAAGTGGCGGATACCGGAATCGGGATACGTGAAGAAAACAAAGCTAAAATATTCGACCGTTTCTATCAAGAAGAGCACTCATCCACCGATTATATCGGCAGTGGCATAGGCATGCATATAGTCAAAGAATATGTTACTCTCCATAATGGCGACATTCAAATTCGCGATAATCATCCCCAAGGTACTATCTTTGAATTTATGTTCCCCATACGACATGAGTGCAAGAACATAAATCCCACGGCAACGTCAACTGAAAGACCAGACATACAGGAAGAACCGGAGCAAGCAAAAACGCCAACAGGTTGTTCATTACTTATTGTGGAGGACAACGAAGATTTCCGACAATTCATTGTTGACTGCCTGAAAGACCGATTTACTGTTTATGAGGCCGAACAAGGTGAAAAAGCAATGGAGATATTGGCCCTGCATGATATCAGCCTTGTGATAAGCGATGTCCGTATGCCGATAATGAACGGACTGGAGCTATGTAATAAGATAAAGGGAGACTTCCGTTACTCACATATCCCTGTTATTTTACTGACTGCACGAACCGCCCAGGAACATATGCTGGAAGGATTGCGTGAAGGTGCCGATGACTATATAACCAAGCCTTTCAATCTGGATATTCTTCTACTCCGTATCCAAAAGCTGTTAGAATGGAGTAGCCGCAACCATCAACGATTCGGAAAAGTTGAAGTGTCTCCTGCCGAGATTACCATCAGCACTATTGATGAAAGGCTTATTGAGCGAGCCATACAAGCAGTGGAAGAGAATATGGACAATACAGATTTCTCTGTCGAAGACCTAAGCATGACTGTCGGAATGAGTCGTGGTCACTTATACAAAAAACTAATGACGATAACAGGCAAGTCCCCTCTTGAATTTATCCGTGTCTTGCGCATAAAAAGAGGAAAGCAATTATTAGAACAGAGTCAGGAAAGCATTTCTCAAATAGCTTATCAAGTGGGACTGTCACCCAAACAATTCGCTAAATATTTCAAAGAAGAGTTCGGATGCCTGCCTTCAGAATTCAACTGTAAAAAGGACTGATTCCCTATAAGAAAGCATGCTTTTGTTGCAATGAAAAATAAAAGATGGAGAAAGAAACTTGATTCCCTTTCTTGTTACAGTCAAATTCCTTACTAACTATTAGAATAAAAACCGCCTTCAGCCTTCAGTTCTTTAAAAAAGCCCCTTTTCATCGGTGATTTTTGCTGAAAGCACTCCTGAAAGCAAAAGTGTTTAACTCCAGTTCCTTTTGCCATATTTACTTTCAACAGAGGCTCTGTTGTAACAAAACGGAGCCTGCATTTCATTGTAACAGAGCCTCTGTTTTACCCAAATACAGGCTCTGTTTTGTTCAGCCCACGTGCTGGCGTGTTCGAGCCCACGCGCAAGCAGCCATAAGCCCACATTTCACCTCACTTTTGCCCACGTGGTGGATCTATAGATCCCGCTTGGTGGACATGTATATTCAGCATGGTGAGTATATATACCCATCACGCTGAATATATAGCTCTACTAGTAAGCCTGAAAAGCTGAATGCGCTGAAAGCACTCCCCCTTGCCTACAGTACCTTCCTGCAAGGGATGATATTTTCCGGTTTCAGCCGCTATCTCCTTCCAGCAAAGCGTTTACAGATAAAACAGAAACGGCTGAAAGCGGATTATAGCATGAAAGTTCAATAAGAGGGTTTTGATTAAAACATTCCATTAAATCTCCGAAAGTTTAAGGTATAATTAAAACTTTTCCGTATATTCGCAAGAGTTTAAGGTATAATTAAAACTTTCAGGCCCATGAACTTTCCTCGAATCCTCAAAAAAAGAAAAGGTTATATTGACCGAATAAAACCTTTTATGCAAAAATCAGTAGCCAAGGTGTTAACAGGGCAACGTCGTGTAGGCAAAAGTTTCCTTCTTTACCAACTTATTGAAGAAATTCTAGGAGAAGAGCCGGATGCGAATATTATCTATATCAATCTTGAAGATTTTGCATTCAGTTCCCTGCAAACAGCAGAAGATTTACACTCGTACATCATTTCTCATAGCAAAGAAAAAGTTAAGAATTATATCTTTATCGATGAAATACAAGATATTCCCGGGTTTGAGAAAGTCATCCGTTCGCTCCTGCTCAATGAAGATAATGATATATACATTACAGGTAGTAACGCCAAGATGCTTTCAGGAGAACTCGCCACCTATTTAAGTGGCAGATATATCGAATTCAAAATATATAGTCTCTCCTATTCTGAGTTTCTTGAATTCCACGGATTAACTGAAAGTGAAACGAGTTACGAATTATATAGCCGTTATGGCGGACTTCCCTATTTATTAAATCTACCTCTCGAAGATGAAACGGTCAATGAATATTTGAAGAGTGTATATTCCACGATTGTATTTCGTGATGTTGTCAGTAGATACAAGTTACGCAATACTTTGTTCCTTGAGAAACTGATTCAATTTTTATCCGAAAACATAGGCAATCTCTTTTCGGCAAAGAATATCAGTGATTATTTAAAATCACAACATACCGCCATATCAGTAAACCAAATACAAAGCTATACAGAATATTTAAACAATGCTTTCCTTATCCACCGAGTAGAGCGGTATGATTTAATTGGGAAACGCGTATTTGAGATAGGAGAGAAATATTATTTCGAAAATATGGGAATCCGGAACATTGTCATCGGATATCGCATTACAGACAAAGCCAAAATATTGGAAAATCTAGTGTATAACCACCTTTTATACAAAGGTTACGATATTAAGGTTGGCTATTACGGAGATAAGGAAATTGACTTTATCGGAGAAAAGAATGGAGAAAAACTATATATACAGGTCGCTTTAAAAATAGATAGCGACAAGACAGCAGAAAGAGAATTTGGAAACCTGCTAAAGATACAGGACAACTATCCCAAAATAGTGGTAACAGAAGATACATTCAGCGGAAACAGTTACGAGGGTATACGCCATTGTCCCATACGCCAGTTCTTAATGGAGTAAACCATACGATATACGAAAAATAAATGCAGTACACCATCGGGTTACCACGAGCAATCAAATCGCCTTTGGTGTGCTGCATTTACATTTGAATCAAGTCATCGATAATGCCATGGATTCTGCTGCAAGACGGGCGGCAATGTCTATTGTTAGTTAGTAATAGACAGCTCGGTTACCTTATACGGATGTTTTACTGCTGCATGGGCAGCTTTCTGAGCAACAGCTTTCCTCGCCTCATCCAACCCTTCCGGGGCATAAGGATTCCCGACTACATTGTGTTTGAAGATGCGTTCGAACCAGGTACAGGCAGCGGTATAACGTCCAATCTTCACATCCAGATGATAGCCGTCCCGATTCAGATGGTCGCCGATGAAAGAGGTACGCGCATTTTGTATGGCAGTGCCCGAAGGGATGACAATCTTTATCTTATTCACCTTAGCCGCTTTCTTCACTGCATCGGCAATAGCCTGATACATGGTGAGTTGATTGCAGTTGTAGTTTTTAAATCCACTATGCCTAGAAGTAGACGCATACGCCCAAGTTTGGTGCAGCATCAGCTTTGTTTTCTTTGGAAGGCGTACTTTTACATATTCTATGAGCTCGGGAAGAGAGGCTTCATACGTCTCATACATTCCCGAAAAAGGACTTGCCTGTTGCAGGCTGACGTAATCCCAGTCTTCATCTGCCAGCACCGCTTCCAAAGACATCTTGCCTTTTTCCCGCTTCTTTCCATCCGTACCGATTTTCCGGTAGGCATAGGCAGGAGCATTGTCACGGGCATTTTTCACATGACGTTCCAGGGAACAGCCGCCAATAAACATATTGCCGATTATGGTTGAAATGCCTTCGGCTTCGGCAAGTTCATGCAGATATTGCTCCACGGCATCTTGGGAGAAGCTGTTGCCGATGGCAAGTATCCTTACCGTTTTTTGCTGCGCATACACTCCTCCGGCAAGAAGGAGCAGTATGCACATACAAATCACTACAATCTTATATTGCTTCATCACATTCAAATATAACTAAACTTATCGGTTATTTCTCTTTTTCATGTAATAATCTCTCATCAGATACCACGCTTTCTTACGCATACCTTGGTCGGATATGAGCCCTTTGCGGTTCCAGCCATCCTGATTGGTGGGGTGGAAACGGAATGGGGAACGGAAGTCGAACAGAATCCAGGGAGATACGCCACGCAGGTTCGGGATATTGTCGAACATACGGATATTATCCCTATACAGACGTGCCTGGTATTCCTCACTCCAAGAACTGACTACATTCTCATCACCGGACTGACCGTACAATGCTTCGCCGCCAAATTCCGAGATAATCAACGGTTTGTCCGTCACTACTTCCCATATAGCGTCTTTCGGTTCCACAGGCCACGGATGATACCAGCCCATATATTTATTGATAGCTACGACGTCCAGTTGGGAAGTAAAAGAATCTTCCATTACAAAACGCTGTTTTTCGCTATTGAAGTGCACAAGGTCGAAAGCGGCAACATACAGGCGGGTAGTGTCCAGTTGCTTTCCCGTTTCGAGCAGGGAAGTAAGGAATTCATTCCGTTCTTTGGAAGGCTGTGTTTCATTGGCGATACCCCAATAACCTACCGCGCAGCGGTTCTGATCACGCTTAATCATTTCAGAAAGCATCCTCTGCGCTTTCTTACGGGTATCATTGTCTGTAAAGTCAATGCCTTGCCAAATGGGAATCTCCTGCCAGAGAAGGAAGCCCATCTTTTCCGCCAGGCGTACCGTGTACTCATTCTGCGGATAATGAGCCAGGCGAATCATGTTCACGCCAAGCGCTTTCGCTTCATTCAGCAACATGGCCGCATCGGCTTCCGAGAAAGCACGTCCCATACGTTGCGGGATTTCTTCGTGAAAAGAGATACAGCACATAAATGTCGGCTTCCCGTTCAGGTAAATATCAGTTCCTTTCACAGTGATATTGCGGAAGCCGATTTGCTCTTCCACACGGTCGGCACTTGAAGATACAG
>OJRQ01000036.1_pt1 | contig 155406 bp, 151 predicted proteins | sample 1599271 | NCBI WGS metagenome assembly OJRQ01 (sample SAMN03922533, study PRJEB24848) | human gut metagenome | isolation source: stool sample | host: Homo sapiens | place: Germany | collected 2010-05 | reverse complement strand
TGGGAGAGGCGGGTGGGTCCCGAAACCTCACGGGGGCGCCACCACCCCAAAAGCGCTTTTCTTTGGGGCTCCACCCCGTTTCTTTGGGCAAGACCAAAGAAATGGGGTGGAACAGGCAGCACCAACGTAAAGAAACGCAGCAACAAAACGGCGAGTTCCTCCAACCCCCTATGATTGTTTCTTATTAGGAACGCTGTAAATACAAGGCTTTTCGGAGCCTACAATCCGAAAAAAATAATATTTGATCTATCACATTACGCAGAAAGCCGTCCAGGTGCTATCTTGGGCGGCTTTTTTGCGTGGATAGACCGGAAGGAGGTAGAAAAATAATTACAGAAATTTAGGCTCGAAAATTGTGCAACTTTCACGAAAAGGAGGTTAGTGAATGGCAGATGAAAAACTGAACACGGGCCCCGAGGTTCAGAAAATCGAAGAGGCCCCCGCGCCCGCTGTGGCTGATCCGGCCCACGGGGAGGCCGCTGTTCCCGAACACCCGCCGGAACAGGCCGGGCCTGCCGAGCCCGTCGATGTGGTAATCTCTGCGGAGCAGATTGACGCGCTCATGGCAGAAAAGCGGCAGGCGGCCCGGGCCGAGGTGGAAAAGGCAGAGGCATCCCGTGAACCGGAAGCTGGGGCTCCTGCGCTGGATCGTCCTGCCGCTGAAAGCGAGAAAACCGAAAAGCCGCGCCGGGGCCGTCCCCCTAAGTCTGATAAGGCGGAACGCACCGGGCCGGAGGCTGAAAAGGAACCCAAAAAGTCCGGGCCCCGCAAGGGCCGCCCCTCTAAGGCTGACAAGGCGGCCCCCGGCGAGGCCCAGCCGTCCAAACGAGACAAATTGTCCCGAAGTGGCGGGAAAGCTCCCGACGTTCCTGTTCCCCCGGATGCCGGAAAGGATAAGCCCGCAAAGGAGGCCGCTCCCCCGGAGCAGGGTGTGACGGAGCCGACTGCGCCGCCCCGCCCTGTTGAGGAGGGAAAGCTGGTCTATCTGAAACTTTCCGAGCTCCATCCGTTCCATACATTCCGCCCCCATCCGTTCAAGGTGCGGGACGATGCCAAAATGCAGGAAACCGTGGCATCCATCAAGCTCAACGGCGTTATGGTACCCGGACTTGCCCGCCCGGAAAAGGACGGAAACGGCTATGAGATTGTGGCAGGCCATCGCCGCTGCCGTGGCAGCGAGCTGGCCGGGCTGGAGGAAATGCCCTTTATTGTCCGGGATATGACCGACCACGAGGCGGTGGAGGCCATGAAGGACAGCAACAAGCAGAGGGATCAGACGCTCCCCAGCGAACTGGCCGCCCTTTTGGATCTGGAGGTAGAGGACATCAAGCACCAGGGCTCCCGGCTGAAAGGTGTGGCCGAGGGCGATGTGGGGAAACGCTCGGTTGAGATTGTGGGCGAGGCGCATGGCATGAACTATAAAAAGGTTATGCGGTATCTGCGCCTTAACCACCTTGTCCCGGAGCTCATGGATAAGGTGGACGATAAAAAGATGGGCTTCATGCCTGCGGTGGAGCTTTCCTATATCAAGCCGAAAAACCAAAGGCTGATTGCCGTTTCCATTGACGGGGAACAGGCATCCCCCTCTCTGGCCCAGGCGAAACAGCTCCGGGAGCTGGATAAGGAGGGCAAACTTAACGGCGATATAATTGACGGCATATTAAGCGAAAAGAAAAAGGAGGATCGCGGCGTGATTATTTCGATGGCCGAACTGGAGAAGTATTTTGGCAAGGAGGCCACTCCCGCCAAAATGAAGGAGCAGATCATGACTTTGCTGGACGAGTGGAAGGAGAAACAGCCGCCCGAGCTGGCAAAGGCCCCGAAAAAGATGGAAAAAGACAAGTAACCCGACCACACTTCGAGACAAATTGTCCCGAGGGGCCCCGCCCCTCCTGCAGAGGGCTCTGTGGTGATATATCCCCCGTCGCCGCCTATCTTCCTGCACAGCCGGGAGTGGGCCGTCAAGGGTGCAACGCACCGCCGCTTGCGGCGGCCTGCCCTTTACGGTCTGCCCCGGCTGTGCTATTTCCAGCGGCGCGGCGGGGGTATATATCCTCCAGAGCCGCCCCCTTTCCCATGACTGGGAAAGGGCGGGGGGATTGGGCTGAAGTATCTTTCTTCAAAGAACGGAGGTTTTGACAATGAAACGGCCACTTGCTTATATTACCGCCGGATGGCTTGGCGGTGACAGTGAAAACGCAGAACAGGCGGCCCGCTACTGTCGGGCGGTGTACGAGGCGGGGTTTTCGCCCATCTGTCCTACCCTGTATCTGCCCTTGTTCCTCAATGACGCAGTGCCGGAGGAGCACAAAAGCGGCATTGACATGAGCCGCGACCTGCTCCGCCGCTCCCATGTACTGGTGGTCTGCGGCCATACCATGACCGAGGCCATGAAAAACGACATCGCCGTTGCCCAGCGGCTGGGGATTACTGCTACCACCCTTGAGGGCATCCTTACCGTCAAGGGACAGGGCCGCCGCTGATGGCGGCCCTTTTCGAAGCCTACATCACGAACCTGGGGAAATATAACGAGGGCGAGCTGGCAGGAGAAACGCTGAAATTCCCCACTACCACGGAGGAGGTGCAGGCGCTCCTAAAGCGCATCGGCGTGGATGGCGTGCGGTATGAGGAGTTTTTCATTACCAGCTTTGACGGCGATGTGCTGGGGCTCTATGACTATCTGACGGAATACGAAAACCTTGACGAGCTCAATCATCTGGCCTGCCTGCTTTCCGAACTGGATCAGAGCGATTTGGAGAAATTCGAGGCTGTGATCGACAGCGGCGGGCACACTTCCAGCGTGGCTGACCTCATCAACCTCACGCAAAATCTGGACTGCTACGAGTTTTATCCCGACATTGAAAATGAGGAGGATTTGGGCCGCTATTTTGCGGAGGACTTGCCGATCCCGGAAGAGCTGAAAGACTACTTTGATTATGAAGCATCCGGGCGGGATGTTTCCATCAACGAGGGCGGCCATTTTGCCCCCGGCGGCTATATTGTCCAGACCAGCGGGGACTTCAAGGAGTTTTACCACGATACAAAGGACATCCCCGCCAAGCACAGAGTTTTCTCCTATCCGAAACTTTCTATCCGGGAACAGATGGCGGCCTACAAGGAGATTATTGACGGTTCTTCTTTGGAAGGCTATCGGAAACTTTCTAATAAGGAGCGTGAGGAACGATAGACGGCACTTCGAGACACTTTGTCCCGAGGTGGCCGCCGGAAAGGAGGCGGTATAACTGATTGATGAAGATGTTTCCCGGCGCACCATAGCAATTTCCGTCCGGGCCAGCAAGCTGACGGCGCGGGGCCTTGCCTATGTGCTGGGGGCTGTGGGCCGGCAGATCCGCAAGGCTTACCGGGAACACCAAACGCCCCACGGCAGGCAGAGCGTGAAAAAGCTCATGGGACACGGCGCGGCTACAAACAGTATTGAGCTTTCCGGGGATACGAAGGCTTTTGACCGGGTGGCCCGGAAGTGGAATGTAGACTATGCCTTTTATAAAACCGGGCCAGACAAATACCTGTTGTTTTTCAAGTCGGGGCAGGCGGATGCGATCACCGCCTGCTTTTCTGAATACTCGCGGAAGGTGCTGAATAAATCCAAATCCCGCCGCATCCCCATCCGGGAACAGCTTAAACAGGCGGCGGATCAGCTTGCAAAGGAAAAGCCCCGCAAGAGGGAACGGGTAAAGGAGGCGGTTCGTGAGGACAGATAACATCAAAAAATATGTACTCCCCAACATCCCCTATCTGTTTGTGCTGTGGGCCTGCTTAAAGCTGGGGACGGCTTACCGTCTGGCTGCTGGCGCGGATTTCGCCCATAAGCTCATGGGGCTGGGGCAGACTATCGGCCCGGCCTTTGCCGACTTTGCGCCGGGGCTTGCTCCCTTTGACTGGCTCATCGGCATTGTGGGTGCGGCAGGCTTCCGCCTGCTGATCTACTTCAAAAGCAAGAACGCAAAGAAATTTAGACGGGATGAAGAATACGGATCGGCCCGCTGGGGCACCGAAAAAGACATCAAGCCCTTTATCGATCCGAAGTTTGAAAACAACATCATTTTGACCGGGACAGAGTTTCTTACTATGAACACCCGCCCGAAAAACCCGGCCAACGCCCGCAACCTTAACGCCTGTGTGATCGGCTCGTCCGGCTCGGGCAAAACCCGCTTCTGGCTCACGCCGCAGATTTTGCAGGCCAGCGCGGATAAAAACGGCGGATGCAGCTATGTGTGCGTCGATCCGAAAGGCGGGGTGCTCTCCCAGGTGGGATCTTTCTTACAGCGGCGCGGGTATCGGATCAAGGTGTTCAATTCCATTGATTTTTCAAAATCCATGCACTACAATCCGCTGGCCTATATCAAGAATGAAGCCGACATCCTTAAATTTGTGGATGCGCTGATTTCCAATACCAAAGGCGAGGGCAAGGAAGGCGATCCGTTCTGGACGAAGGCCGAAACGCTTTTGTACTGCGCTTTGATTGCCTATATCATTTTCGAGGGCCCCGCCGAGGATCGGAACATGAATACGCTGGTGGATATGATTTCCGGCATGGAAGTAAAGGAGGACGATGAAAACTACTTAAACGCCGTGGACTATATGTTCAAAGGGCTGGAAAAGCGCAAGCCGGATTGCTTTGCGGTCAAACAGTACCGCAAATATAAATTAAGTAGCGGCAAAACCGCAAAGTCGATCCTGATTTCCTGCGGGGCCCGCCTCGCGCCCTTTGACATCCCCCAGCTTCGGGAGATTATGGCCTATGACGAGATGGAGCTTGACCGCATCGGGGATCGGAAAACGGCGGTGTTCTTTATCATTTCGGACACCACGCAGACCTATAACTTTCTTGTGGCGCTTGCCTTTTCGCAGATGTTCAATCTTCTGTGTGAACGGGCCGACAATGTTTTCGGAGGCCGCCTGCCCCACCATGTACGGGTGCTGTGGGACGAGGCGGCCAACACGGGACAGGTGCCCCAGCTCGAAAAAATCTGCGCCGTGATCCGCTCCCGCGAGGTATCGCTGACGCTCTTTTATCAGCAGTTGGCGCAGTGCAAGGCCATTTACGATAAACACGCGGAGACAATTCTCGGAAATATGGACAGCGTGGTATTCCTGGGAGGCCGCGAGGCCAGCACCATCAAGGAAATATCCGAAAACTGGCTGGGGAAAGCTACCATCTCCATGCAGACCGACAGCCGCTCCCGTGGGCAGTCGGAAAGCTACAGTCAAAATAACCAGCGGCTGGGCCGGGAGCTGATGACACCCAGCGAGCTGGCTACCATGCCTGGGGACAAGTGCATTTTACAGCTTCGGGGCCTGCCCCCGTTCTACTCCCCGAAGTATGATCTGAAAAAGCACCCGAATTATAAATACACGGCTGAAGCCGACAAACAGAAAAACGCTTTTGACCTCGACAAGCTCATAAACCGCCGCAGGCGGCCAGGGCTTAACGAGGCGTGTGAGATGTATGAGGTGGCTGTGCCGGACGATGCGCTCACGGAAGAGGACGAGGACATCCTCAACTATGATGACATCGACGATCCAGACGCCTTTGCATAAATGGGCTTTGGGACAAAGTGTCCCGAAGCTGTAACCTGCCGCCAGTGATGGCGGCTTTTTTCATGGCCGGGGAACACCCGGAGAAATGGAGGCTCTATGCAGTTCTTTTCTTCCGCTATTGATACTTTGCAGACTCTCGTTGTTGCGCTGGGCGCTGGTTTGGGCGTGTGGGGCGTTGTCAACCTCCTGGAAGGTTATGGTTCCGACAATCCAGGTTCCAAAAGCCAGGGCATGAAGCAGCTCATGGCGGGCGGCGGCATCATCCTGCTCGGCACTACGCTGATCCCTCTGCTGTCCGGCCTGTTTTAAGGTAGCGGCTTATGGGATTTCTCACCGACTGGCTGACCGACTGGCTCAAAAGCCTGCTCATTGAAGGCATTTTAGGCAATCTGAGCGGCCTGTTTGATACGGTAAACGCCCGAGTCGGGGAGATTGCGGGAGAGGTGGGAACAACCCCGGCGGCATGGAACGCCGGGGTTTTCTCCCTTATCCGCCAGATTTCCGAAACGGTAATTTTACCGATTGCCGGGTTAGTCCTGACCTATGTGGCGGTGTATGAGCTCATTCAAATGCTCATAGACCGTAATAACTTACACGACATCGACACTTGGATGTTTTTCAAGTGGATTTTCAAAACGGCGGCGGCCATCCTTATCCTCTCCAACACATTCAATATCGTCAACGCGATTTTTGATGTGTCGCAGAGCGTGATTGCAAGCTCGGCGGGGGTGATCCAGGGCTCCACGGATATTTCGCCGGATATGCTGGCGGATTTGGAGGCCACGCTGGAGACAATGGGGCTGGGTTCCCTTTTGGGCCTGTGGCTCCAGTCGATCTTTATTGGCTTTACCATGACCGCGCTGAATATCGTGATTTTCGTTCTGATTTATGGCCGTATGCTGGAAATCTATATGCTGACCAGTTTAGCGCCCATCCCGGTGGCTACCCTGTCCAACCGTGAAATGGGGAGCATGGGGCAGAATTATCTAAAGTCCCTGTTCGCCATCGGTTTCCAGGGGCTTTTGATCCTGCTGTGCGTGGGCATCTATGCGGTGCTCATTCAAGGGATCGCCACAGGCGGAGATCCCATCGGCGCAATATGGGGAGCCGTGGGCTATACGGTTTTGCTTTGCTTTATGCTGTTCAAAACCGGGACAATTTCAAAAAGCATCTTTGGAGCGCATTAAGGAAAGGGGTGTTATATGCCGAGAAGATATGGGCCCGACGGGACGCGCCTGTGGTACGGAAAAGCGCCGGAGGACTTTAACGAGGCGGATGTTGCCCGCTTTATGGCGGAAACAGAAGCCGTTATGCAAAAGCGGGAATTGCTGGGCGGAAGGGATGACGCAAAGACGATTGCCCGGCAGTTAGCGGAAGGGCGGGCGCAGGCCGCCCGTGAAAACGCCGCCCGGCCTGTCCCGGCGAAGGGCAAGGAGGCAAGGGATGACCGATAAGGCGGCTTTGGGACAAATTGTCCAGAAGTCCCCGGGGCTCACGGAGGGGCTGTTTCTGATGGACGGCATCGAGGGCCTGCGCTCCCTTCCCCGTCATTCGGTGGATATGCTCTTGACCGATCCGCCCTACGGCACTACCCGCAACTTTTGGGATGTGCCGTTGCCGCTCCCGGAATTATGGGAGGCAGTGAAATGGGCGGTCAAGCCGGAGGGTGCGGTGCTGTTCTTTGCTCAATGTCCCTATGACAAGGTGCTGGGGGCCTCCAACCTCTCCATGCTTCGCTATGAGTGGATCTGGTACAAGGAGCGCGGGACGGGATTTCTCAATGCAAACCGGGCCCCGCTGAAAAAGTCGGAGAATATTTTGGTGTTCTATCAGAAAGCCCCGCTTTACAATCCGCAGTTTACTTACGGCAAGCCGTACAGCCGCGTCCATGCCCGCAGCGGCACCAGCCCGAACTATGGAAAATTCGAGCGGCAGAGCTACGAGTCCAGCGATGGGCGGCGCTATCCGGGAAATGTGCTGTTTGTCCCCACGGTGACAGGCGGCATCCATCCCACACAAAAGCCCGTGGAGCTGTGCGAGTATTTCATCAAGACCTACACCCGGCCCGGCGAGCTGGTGGCCGACATCTGCGCGGGCTCCGGCACAACCGCCGTTGCCGCCCTCAATGCTGGCCGCCGCTTCGTCTGCTTTGAAACGGCTCCGGCCTTTTACGCCGCCGCCAGTGAGCGCATCCGCGTGGCACGCTTGGCGGTGGAGGCCGGGGAGAAAGGAGTGTAACTATCGGACGATATTCTATCATTTACGCCGATCCCCCGTGGCGGTACGCCCAAAAGGGCCTGCAAGGGGCGGCGGAGCACCATTATCCCACAATGGGGATTGACGAGTTATGTGCGCTCCCGGTGGCAGATCTGGCGGCCCCGGACAGCGCGCTTTTTTTGTGGGCGACTTTCCCCCAGCTCCCCGAGGCCCTGCGGCTGATTAAGGCGTGGGGCTTTCAGTATAAGTCCGTGGCTTTCGTCTGGCTGAAGAAAAACCGGAAGGCTGATAGCTGGTTTTACGGCCTGGGCTTTTGGACGAGGGGAAATGCGGAGGTCTGCCTGCTGGCAACAAAAGGGCATCCGAAGCGGCAGGCGGCCAATATCCACCAGTTTATCATTTCCCCCATTGAAGCCCACAGCAAAAAGCCGGACGAGGCCCGGGAAAAGATTGTTGCCCTCATGGGCGATCTGCCCCGGGTGGAGCTGTTCGCAAGACAGACGCCGCCCGGCTGGGATGTATGGGGAAACGAGGTGGAAAGCACCGTCCCGGACTTTGGGACAAATTGTCCCGAAGTCCCCGGGGTGAGAAAGGAGGTTGATCCATGCCCTATGTGAATGTACCGAACGACTTATCCAAAATCAAAACGAAGATGGCGTTCAATTTGACAAAGCGCCAGCTCATCTGCTTTGGCGGGGCGGCGGCCATCGGCATCCCGTCCTATCTGCTGGCGCGGGAGCCCTTGGGGAATACCGGGGCCATGTTCCTTATGCTGGCGGTCATGCTCCCGGCGTTCCTGCTGGCGATGTATGAAAAAGACGGGCTCCCCTTTGAAAAAGTGGTTCATAACATCATCCGGGCCAAATTCCTGCGGCCCGGGGCTCGGCACTATCAGACAGAAAACATTTACGCCCCGTTTACCGGGCGGGGCGCTGTGAGAAAGGAGGATGCGATTGCGAAAGGCAAAAAGCAAAAACAGTCCCGGAAGGGGTAACAGCCGGGCGGCCCTATCCGTCCAGCAGACGATCCCCTATCTGGCGATGCACCCGGACGGGGTGTGCAAGCTCCCCGGCGGGCTCTATACAAAGACCGTGGAATATGAGGACATCAATTATTCCGTGGCAAGCACCGAGGATCAGACGGCGATTTTCGGCGGCTGGAGCTCGTTCCTCAACTACTTTGACAGCACTCTGCCGTTCCAGCTTTCCTTTATCAACCGCCGTTCCCATTCCAGGAGCCGCTACAAGGTAAATATTCCCCAGGCGGATGACGATTTTAACAGCGTCCGGGAGGAATTTACCGGGATGCTGAAAAATCAGATCGCCAAAAGCAACAACGGCATTGAACGCTCCAAATACATCACTTTCGGCATACCCGCCGAAGGGATCGCGGAGGCCCGCCCCCGCCTGGAACGGGTGGAGGCCGATGTGATGGGAAACTTCAAGCGGCTGGGTGTTCCCTGTGAGCCGATGGACGGGCGGGCAAGGCTGGCCTTGCTTTATAGCCAGATGCACCCGGGAAACCGGGAGCCGTTCCGCTTTTCATGGAAGGACATTCCGCAGACCGGGCTCGGCACAAAGGACTTTATTGCCCCGGACAGCTTCGACTTTCGGCAGTCCCGTTCATTCCGGATCGGCCAGTATTGGGGCGCGGTATCCTACTTGCAGATTTTAGCGTCCGAGCTCTCCGACAAGCTCCTTGCGGAGATTTTGGAGATGGATGCGGAAATGACGGTCACGCTCCATATTCAGACGGTGGATCAGCTCAAGGCCATTAAGACCATCAAGGGCAAAATCTCCGACATCGGAAAAATGAAGGTAGAGGAACAGCGCAAGGCGGTGCGGGCCGGGTACGATCCCGACATCCTGCCGCCCGACCTTATCACATTCAGCAAGGACGCGGCGGAGCTTCTGGCCGACCTCCAGTCCCGCAACGAGAGGATGTTCCTGCTCACTTTCACGGTGGTAAACTTTGCCCCCACCCGCCAGCGGCTGGAAAACGATGTGTTTACCGTTGGCGGCATCGCGCAGAAATACAACTGTTCCTTAAAGCGTCTTGACTGGCAACAGGAACAGGGCTTTGTGTCCTCGCTGGCTCTTGGCTATAACGAGGTGGAGATTAAACGCGGCATGACAACCAGCTCCACGGCGATTTTCATTCCCTTTATGACAAGGGAGCTGCGGATGGCTGGACAGGCCCTCTACTACGGCATGAACGCCCTTTCCCACAATGTCATCATGGCTGACCGCAAAAAGCTGAAGTCGGCCAATGGGCTTTACTTGGGCTCTACCGGCTCGGGAAAATCTTTCGCCGCAAAAAGGGAGCTTCTAAATGTGTTCCTTGCCATCCCCCAGGATCGGATTTTGATTGTCGATCCAATGGGGGAATATGCCCCGCTGGTTCGCAGGCTGGGCGGCCAGGTGATCGAGATTGCCCCGGACAGCCCCCACCACTTAAACCCGATGGATGTGGAGCTCAACATGACCGCCGGGGAAAGCCCGCTCTCCATGAAGGCGGATTTTTTGCTTTCCCTGTGCGAGCTGGTGGTAGGCGGCAAGGACGGCTTACAGCCTATCGAAAAGACGGTGGTTGACCGCTGTGTGCGGCTGGTCTACCGGGAGCAGGCCCTGGGGCTTGCCACGGAAAAAACGCCGCTGTTGCAGGACTTGTACGAGGAGCTTCTCAAACAGCCGGAGCCGGAGGCCCGCCGGGTGGCAACCGCCCTGGAGCTCTACTGTACAGGCTCCCTCAATCTCTTTAACCATCCCACCAATGTAAAGACGGACAGCCGGGTGGTGTGCATCGTGCTCAAGAACATGGGAGAAAACCTCCGCAAGATTGCCATGCACATCACAAACGAGTTTGTCTCCCAGGCGGTGGACACCAACTTCCGGGAGGGCGTGGCGACCTGGTGCTACTTTGACGAGTTCCATGTCCTGCTCCGCGATCCTCTGACCGCCAGCTACTTTGTGGCGGTCTGGAAGATGCTCCGCAAAAAGGGCTGTGTCCCCAGCGCACTTACGCAGAATGTGAAAGACCTTTTGGCCAGCCGGGAGATTGAGAACATTCTCGACAACACGGATTTTATGATCCTGCTGTCCCAGGCCCAAAGTGACCGGACGATTTTGGCAAAACAGCTCGGCATTTCCGAGCACCAGCTTTCCTACATTGTCATTGACTATGACAAGCCTGTGGATGAGGAAGGCGAGCAGTATGAAACCTACTTTTTGAGCATGACGGACGAGGCCGATCTGCTGGCTGCGGCGGAGGCTGCCGGGGTGGAACAGGCCGCCTGCTCCTGCTCTGAAAAATGCGCGGCAGGGGCTGTCAATACGGATTGCCCGGTCTGCGCTGTCAATATGACCGAGTGCGCGGGCGTGGAGCCGGAGCCCGTGGAAACGGAGGAAACCGGGGAACCCGCCCCGGAGGAGGCCGAGCCGGAAACAGGCGGCAATATGGGGATGCTTCTGCTGGTGCTGGCCGTGGCGGTGATTGGCGGCGGGGCTGGCTGGTACTTTAAGATTTACCGCCCGAAACATGAGAAAGCCGCTGAACCCGAGGAGGACTACGGCGGGGAGCTGGATGGCTATGACGGCGGGGAACCCTACGGGGACGAGGAGGATGACGGCCCGCCCTGGGACGAGGAGGACGATGACGGAGAGGAGGCTGGCAAATGAGATTTACCAACAGCCCCTTTGAAACAATGATGAAGCAGAAGCCCCGCCCCCAGGCTCCGGCCACGCCGAAGCCGCCCAGGGGCTCCCGGTGCTCCGGGTGTCCCTACTGGCGGGGCATCGGCTGTGTGTCCTGCTACCGGGAACTTTTGAAAGCCCCGGCTGGCGGGAGGTGAGGCCATGTCCCGCGAACTTACCCGGGAGGAGAAAGCGGCCATCCGCTCCCTTGTGGTAAAGTGGTGCGCCAACTATGACCGGGAGTGCGGGTGCCTGCCGCTGGACTGTGAGTGCTATATGCTGGGGAAATGCTGGACGGGCGCTTACTGCCGCTATTTCCGGGAGGCCGTCCTGCCCCTTGATCCGGCGCTGGAGGCGGCCCTCTTGACCGAGGGGCCCAGGCCGGATTTTAAGGTCTGCCCGGTCTGCGGCGGGCCCGTTCCCCCGGATCGTCGGCAGGCATACTGCTCGGCGGCCTGTGCAAAGAAAGCCCACCGCCGCCAGCAGAGGGAATATATGCGGAAAAAGCGGGGCTGGGGTGTTGACAATTAGGCCCATCAAAACCCGCTTGTATCAAGGCTTTCCAGGGCCTGTTTTGGGGCGGGCCGTATCAGAGTATGGCCTGCCCCGTTTCGGCCCGGATGCTGTCAACATTTACGCTGTGGGACTTTGGGACAATTTGTCCCGAAGTGCCCGCTTTTTAAGGAGGTGCTACTCTGGAAAGCAATCAAGGCTATGTGATCCGGCAGTCTGTTTTGTTTGACAATGGCCGGGGCTTTGCGCTGGGGGAAAATTTCAAGGCCCCTAATCCATTTGTGACCTGGCAGTTTACCCAGGAGGACGGGAAACGGGATTACTATTGGGGCCATTACTTCAACGGGGAATGTGAGGCCATCGGGGACTATAACCGCCGTGTGTTCAGCTATGAAAAGCAGTATGGCGTTTCCCGGCTGGAAACCTCCGGCCCGGATTTTTTCAAGTATTACTCTACCCAGCGGCCCGTGGATATAGCTACCTATCCCCGCCCGAAGGACAACCTGCCTGTGGCTCATCTCAACTACAATACCCGCCAACCTGTGGAGGGCGAGTCATTCCGGGCATGGGGTGAGCTTTGGTATCTCCACCCGCTGACAGAAAAGCAGATAGCCGATTATGAGCTGCGGCCCGCCCATGACAATCCCGAAGGCCGTGAACCTGTGCCGGAGCGCGGTGCGGCAAAGAAGCCGCCGATTGCCGAGCAGATGAAAGAGGCCGGACGCAAGGCCCGGGAACAGCGGGCCCCAGATGCGCCGGAAAAGAAAAGTCCCAGCCGGGACGATAGATAGGAGGTCTGTGTTATGGAGAAAAAGCGAGAACAGGAGCTTGCCGACCAGGAGGGGATGCGACTTTACCGGGAATTTCATGCTCCGATCTCCGCAAGCCCCCGGGAGCGGGAGAAGCCTTTAGACAAGGTAAAGGAGCCACCCCGGGCCAGCCGCAGTCTGGAACGGGAGGAACGATGACAAAGAAACGCCGCCGCCCGATCAATCTTCATGTGATGGTGTCGGAGGAGGAGCAGGCGCTGATCCGGGAACGCATGGCCGAAGCGGGCATCCGAAACATGGGGGCCTATATGCGGAAAATGGCGTTAAATGGGTATGTGCTCCATGTTGACCTTTCGCCTGTCCGGGAGCTGGTGTCGCTCCAGCGGCGGTGCTCAAACAATCTCAATCAAGTGGCAATCCAGGCCAATACCTACGGCGGGATCTATCCCGAGGAAATTAAAGCCCTGCAACGGGACTATGAAAAGCTGTGGGAGCCATTGTCCGAACTTTTGAAAAAACTGTCTGCTATTGTGGAGCGTTAATCCTGCCGGGGAGCGGTTTTGCCGTTCCCCGGCTTTCACTACTTCGGGACACTTTGTCCCGAGGTGCTGAAAGCCGGAGGCATCCTTGTTGTCCCTCCGGGACAGAGGTATAATAGTCATATAGAGGTAAACCATCAACAAAAATAAGGAGGTATCAAGCCATGCGGATCATTCTGAAAATCATCGCGGCTCCTGCTGTGCTGGCTCTTACGCTGATTGTCGCACTCCTCAGTTTCAGCGTTTCCCTTGCGTCCTGGGTGCTTGGCATCCTGTCCCTTATCCTTGCAGTGTGCGGCCTGTTCGAGCTGTTCATTCAGAGCAATCCACAATGGGGGATCACCGGGCTGGTGCTTGCTTTTCTGCTTTCTCCTTTCGGCCTGCCCGCCGCAGCCGAGTGGCTGGTCTGCAAGCTGGATGATCTCAACTACTCGTTAAAGACCTTTATTGCGGGATGATGCTTTGGGACAATTTGTCCCGAAGTCCTTTGCGGCGGCTGGAGCACAGCCGCCGTCTTTTTTCAGAAAGGAGGCGCGGCTATCGCTACAACTTACATCCGGCCCTACAAGGTAGCGGCAGGAAAAACTGCTGTCCAGACGATGGAAGATCGGTTTGCCTACGGGCTCAATCCGAAAAAGATAGGAGCTGTGTCTGCCTACCTCTGCGATCCGGCATCGGCCCCCGCTGAGTTTCTTCTGACGAAGAGCCAGTACCAGGCAGAAACGGGCCGGGCTGTGGAACGCGGGGCCCTGTTCTTTCAGATCCGGCAGGCGTTTCCTCCCGGTGAGGTTACGCCGGAGGAGGCCAACAAAATCGGCTATGAAACGGCCATGCGCTGGACAAAGGGCAAGTACCAGTTTTTCGTTTGTACCCATATTGACAAGGGGCATCCGCATAACCATATTTATTTCAATTCCACGGCCTTTGACTGCTCCCGGAAGTTTCATAACTTCATCGGCTCGTCCTTTGCTCTGCGGCGGCTCTCTGACCGGGTGTGCATTGAGCATGAACTGTCCGTCATTCAAAATCCGAAACAGCACAGCAAGGGCCGTTTTCTCCACTATGGCCAGTGGATCGGGGAAAAGCCGCCCTCTGCACAACAGCGGGTGCGGTGGGCCATCGTGGAGGCCCTGGGGAAAAAGCCCACCGACTTTGCGGCGTTCCTGCGGCTTATGGAGGAGTCCGGCTTTCAAGTAAAGCATGGGCGGGGCGGCGTGATCTCGTTCCTGGCTCCTGGGCAGGATAAGTACACCCGCCTGCGGGCTTCTGTCCTGGGCCCCGGCTTTGATCCCGATGACATCCGGGCGGTGATTGCCGGGGAGCGTCCCATCCCGGAGCTCCCGAAGGACAGCCCGGCTCCGCCCCGGCGCGTCAATCTGATTATTGATATTAGGGAGCGTATGGCACAGGGCAAAGGCCCGGCCTATGCGCGGTGGGCGAAGGTCTACAACTTGAAACAGATGGCCGCCGCACTCCAATATCTCCAGGAGCACAAGCTCACAGAATATGAGGAGCTGGCGGCCAGCACTGAGGCGGCGGTGGATCGCTTTCACGCCCTGGCCGGGAAGCTCCGGGAAACCGAGGCTGCCCTCTCCCATACCGTACAGCTCATGGGTGCTACGGTGGATTTTGCAAAAACCCGGCCCGTGTTTGATGGCTATAAGGCGGCCCGGTACAGCAAAAAATATTTGGCCCAGCATGAAGCGGAGCTGGCCGCATACCGGACGGCGAAGGCTGCCATGAATGATCTTTTAGGCGGGGCGAAGCTCCCGAAAATGGACGCGCTGAAAAAGGAGCGCCGGGAGCTCTCCGAAAAGAAAAAGGCCCTTTATGCGGAATATCGCAAGGCCCAGGCGGATATGCGGCAGGCTGTTGCGGTCAAGGCAAACATTGATTATCTGCTCGGCCATACGGACGGGCGGGAAAATAAGGCCCAGGAGCGTTAGCCCGGGCCGCATCCAACAGGCGCTCGCGCCGGGACTTTGGGACAATTTGTCCCGAAGTCCAGCGGGTTTGGGGAGCTCCCCAACAAGCATTTTCACGGGCCTGCGGCCTGTGAAAATTTCGGAGTGTGGCCACACCCGAATTGCTTGCCGTTTTGTGCAAACCCCGAAAGTGGCGCAAAAAACGGAGGCACACGCTTTTTCTTACGCATCCTCCGTTTCTTTAGCCGCTTTCATCGCTTGGATCGTGGCTTCTACAATTTTTAGTTCTTTTTCGTCCAGGGCGTTGAGCATGGCGTCAATCCGCTTTCTGCACTCGCTCCCTTTGTTCTTGGACGGATAGAAATATTGATCTACCGATATATCGAACATTGTCACCATCTGATAAAAGGTATTGAGGCTGGGGTGCTGGCCGTCATTCTCGTTATACATGATGGTGCGCGGAGCCCGGTCAACAATGTAGGCCAGTTGCTCCTGCGTCATCCCGCTGGCCTCCCTTGCCCGTTTGATGGCAAGTCCTATATCGTGAAAATCAAATCGTCGTTCATCTCTCTCAATCTTCATAATATCACCTAATGTAATTTTATATTTCAGGTGATATTATTTGAACGATTGCTTATTTCATTCTACTGACTATTTATTTTCATGTTAGACTTATTGCTCGTTTTCGATGTGACTGTCATACTTTTGGTAAACACCTAACATTATCGTATCCACAGCATTACAGAGCTCATCTCGGACTTTCTGCGGATCAGAAAAGGCATAACGCACTTGTAAAGTGGTAAAGCCATGCAGAAATCCGGTAAAAAGGTTCAATATTTCATTTGTGCTTTCAGATGGAAAATTATATGACGAAATTATCGTTGATAAAATCTTAATATAGTTTCCAAATATTTGAGCTGTTTCTTCTGTACCATGCCATGTAGCCCACTGAATAGTTTCATATACTCCAGGGTGTTCAATAATAAAATTCAAATATTCAACGCTAACACCTTTCAAGGCCGTATCGCCGGACTTTCCAATAGCTGCCTGCGCCATTTGCTCATTCATAGAGCGCATCCCTTTATGAGCTACTTCTCTAAGTAAATCATCAAGGCTTTCAATATGATTATAAAGGGATGGTGTCCGTACATTCAATTTTTCTGCAACTGCTTTTAGAGATAGACTGTTTAAGCCTTGTTCGTCTGCTATTTGTGAAGCCGTTTCTATTACCAACGCTTTTGAAACACGCATAGTGCACCTCTCAATTTTATATTCTCCTATAACCATTTTAGCTAATGACGTTAGCGTAGTCAATAATAAAGTTAGGGTTCCTGCCGTGTAGCTCTTGACAAAGAGAGAGGCATTCTGTAAAATACTAATTAGATTAGTATTTGAACTAATTCTAATAGCGTTTCGGATGAGAGGTTACATCAATGGCTAATGAACATTTGAATATCAAAAACATTCCTGCAATCATATGGGGGGATACATCCTCTAAAGTCTATCTTTATATACACGGTCAAGGAGGATATAAAGAAGAAGCAGAAGCATTTGCGTCTATTGCAAATCGTTATGGATGGCAAGTATTAAGTATTGATCTACCCGAGCATGGTGAAAGAAAAGAGGAATGTGATTTATTTAATCCGTGGACTATTGTACCAGAGCTTCTAACTGTGATGCAATATGCCAAAAACCGCTGGGCAGATATTGCACTATTTGCGAATAGTATTGGGGCATGGTTCAGTATGCTAAGTTTCAAAAATGAAAATCTGGAAAAGTGTTTATTTGTTTCCCCAGTTCTTGATATGAAGTCGCTTATTCAAAAGATGATGTCATGGGCCAATGTTTCGCAAGAAAGACTTAGACACGAGCAAACTATTCCTACATCTTTCGGACAAACGCTTTCGTGGAAATATTGGGAGTATGCAGCAAATAATCCGGTCACTCAATGGAAAGTCCCAACAAAAATTTTATATGCAGGAAAAGACCATCTTACAGATCGTGATACCGTAGAGGCATTTGCGAAAACTTATCATAGCGAATTAACAATATGGGAGCCGGGAGAACACTGGTTCCATACCCAACCGCAATTAGATATTTTATATAGCTGGATTGATAATAACATTCAGTCCAGCAAAGTGCAAACCAAATTCAAGGAAGTAAAAATAGAAAGGTAATTTTTACTCATGGCTAATAAATGGACAGAATAGCCGCCCAACGGGATAATAAAAAAACCGTTGTTTCGGCGGCTGGGTATTCATGCGCCAAAACAAAATACAGTAGCCTTACGGCGGTTTTGAAATAACAAATTTCAAGCCGCCGTTTTCTTTTCAAAAAATGAGATTGCGGGGGGTGTATTAAAGTCGCCCTTTTTTAAGGATACGGCGGTGTCCGGGAGGTATCGCCGTGTCCTTTTTCCTTTTCCATCCCCCTAACCTGTCAAAAAAAGCCCACCCGTCCAGCAGGATCAGTCCGGCGGTGGATGTGAAGTTTGGCAGTACATAAATGAATATATAACTTCGTGCGCTTGCGTGGCTTTGTGTCGCGCAGGCGTTTTTTGTTATCTGCACTTCGAGACAAAGTGTCCCGAGGTACAGAGCAGCTCCCCAGGGTGTCGCTCCCCGCCGAGCCCCGTTTCGGTCACTCATCCACCCAACACCGAAACGGAGGTTCATTATGGCTATAGTCAATCTGAAAGATTTTTATTATTGGTACACCCAGGATCAGTTTATTGAGGTTTCTGACGAAGTAGCGGAGGTCTTTCTTGCGGATGCCCGTTATGAAATGGCCTACCAGCGGCGGCTCTCCCGGCACAAGGCGCAGTATTCTCTTGACTGTGAGGACGGGATTGAATACTCGGCCTGCCTGCATGAGCCCACGCCCCAGGAGCTCTTGGAACGGATGGAACTCTTTATCCGTCTGTGGAACGCGCTTAACTCTCTGCCCGAAGTCCAGGGCCGCCGTGTGGATGCCTGCGTCATTCTTGGCAAGACCTATTCTGAAGTAGCTGAAGCGGAAGGTGTTGACGAAAGCGCAGTGCGGCGGGCTGTGGAGCGCGGTTTGGAGAACATGAAAAAATATTTGAAAAAATCACGCTGAACCAGTCCGAATATCATCCAAAAATGTCTCGGTTTATGAGAGGAGGTTTTCTTTTCTCCGCAGATGAACAAGGGCGGCCCCGAGTGCAATCCGGGGAGCCAGGCGGCGGGTGCGCGGTGACTTTTCCCAAAGGAAAATGAGCGAACAACACCAGCGCCGCAAGTGGGCCCGGCCACCCTACGGCCACGATCCGGCAGTGGACAGGTTGGCCGCCTGTCCCTCCGGGCCGCCCTCTCGTCTGCGAGGGAGCGCCACGCCGAGTATAGTTGTCTTTGGACAGGTCAAGGAAATGGGCGCGGCGTTCCCTAAATTTTATCAAAGGGGGAATTGAAAAATGAAATACGATCCCGCATTGGCCGCGATGCTGGCCGAGCCGTGGAGCAACAACGCCTGCCGGGGATATGTGATCTATGCGATGGAAAACTGTGGTTTTTCCCCCGAGGACATCAGGCGCGTTGTCGGTGAGCTCCATTATGTATTTGATTTCAAAACGCTGGAAGAGGCCCAGCACCATTACGAAAACGGCCCCTATTAACTTCGAGACATTGTGTCCCGATGTGAGGACAGGCCAAAGGGCGGCACTTATGCGGTGCCGCCTTTTCGCGTTTCCCCACAGGACAACCGGGAGGCGTTTATCAATCTGAACAAAGGAGGTTTTACCGTGAGATTAACCGCACAGGAACTGGAACAAATGAAAAGCGTTGACATTGGCGCAGTTTCCCCTGAGTCTCTGCCCGATGTGAGCGGTATGACCTTTGATAACGCCCTTTCCCGCAAAGAGCGCGTCACAAGGTTTTTGCAAGTTGCCAAAAATCTGTACTGCTTCAACATCGGCGGAGTCGGTGTGAAAATTGAATTTGCGGAGGGCGGGCCGTCTTTGCAGGACACTTTGACGGACTATTTGATCCGGCAAAAAAGCGGGCTGTGACTTCGGCTGCGGCCTGCCCCAGCTTCGAGACAAAGTGTCCCGAGGCGGAGCCATCCTTGTTGTCCCTATGGGACAGAGTTATAATATAAGTGTAATGTGATAGGGAAGGAGGAACAATGTCACGAACAAAAAACAGAGGGTTTCAACAGAGTTTCTCTCCCTCTTATACGATCCGGCGCTGGCGGCTGGGCGAATATATCCGGCTTTCCAAAGAAGATTTGAAAAAAGGAAAAGACGATAGCAACAGCGTAAAAAACCAGCGCGACCTGCTGAATGATTTTTACCAAAAGCACATTGAGGAATTTGAAAGCGTTTCCGAATATGTGGACGATGGACACACGGGGACGGATGCCAACCGCGAAAATTTCCAGCGGCTTCTGGCCGATGTAATGAGTGGGAAAATCAACTGTGTTGTGGTAAAAGACCTTTCCCGTTTTGCCCGGAATTACAGCGATGCGGGAAGTCTGATTGACAACCTGTTTGTGCAGATGGGCGTCCGTTTTATTAGCCTTGCTGAAAATGTGGACAGCTACCTCAACCCGGACAGCGTTTCCAGCATTATTGTTCCGATTACAAATGTAATGAACGATCAATACTGCTATCAGACTTCAAAGAAAATCCGCCAGGTGTTTGACTATAAGCGGCGCAACGGCCAGTACATCGGCTCCTTTGCCCCCTACGGCTACATAAAAGATCCGAAAGACAAACACCAGTTGATTGTCGATCCCGAGGCCGCCGAGATTGTAAAGCTCATTTATAACAAGACTTTGCAAGGGGAAACAAGGCGGGCTATCGTCTACCACCTAAACGACCACGGCATCCCCAGCCCGACAACCTACCGAAAAAATAAGGGCCTGCCCTATTCCTGTTCGGTATCAGATAATCCCATGTGGGGAGATCGGGTGCTTACAAACATTCTTACCAACCCGATTTATACCGGGGATTTGGTACAGGGCCGCCGCCGTGTGAAAAGCTATAAGGTACATGAGATTGAGACGGTGCCGGAGGATGAATGGGTGCGGGTGGCCGATACCCACGAGGCGATTATAGACCGGGAAACCTTTGAAAAGGTACAGGCCCTGTTGAAACGGGACACCCGGACGGCCCCACGGAAAAAGGAGCTCCACCTGTTCAGCGGTTTTCTCCGTTGTGCGGATTGCGGAAAATCCATTACACGGAGCCAGAGCGGGAAAAATGTGTATTACGCCTGCTCTACCTACAAATACCGCTCCCGGACTGCCTGCTCTATGCACTCAATCAAGCATGAGCGGCTGGAAGCCGCCGTCCTGTTTGCCGTCCGTCAACAGGTACATCTGGCCGTTTCCTTTTCGGAGATACTTGCCCGTATCAACTTGGCTCCAGTCAAAAAAAGCCAGTCATTCCGACTGGATGATCTGATTGCCGCAAAGGAAAAGGAACTGGCGAAAATTACCCGCTACAAACAGTCTCTTTATCAAGACTGGAAAGACGGGGAAATTACCCAACAGGACTACCGGACAATGAAGGCTGACTATGAACGGCAAATAAGCTCCATCTCTGATGTGCTGGAACGGCTAGCCGCTGAACGGGCGGAACTGGCAAACGGCGTTGACAGCGAGCATCCGGCGCTGGTGGCCTTTAAGAAACACCAGAACATTGAAACGCTCAACCGGGAAATCCTCATTGATCTTGTAAACTACATCAAGGTTTACGAAAACGGCAATATCAGCGTGAAATTCAAGTTTGCTGACGAGTTTCGCAGAATTGCCGAATACATTGAAATTAACATTTCTGAAATTCCCGCCGCGGCGGGCTAATGCCCGCCACACCATTTCTGGCAGTGTGTTTTCCTAATATGAAACATTCATACGATTGCTCAGAGACGTAAATGCTCATCCGTTCCTGAATGCCCCTCGCCGTATCTTCGGCACTCTGCGCACCGGAGAGATAGGAGGCGGCCTCGTCTTTAATGATGAATTCGGGGTTATCGAAGTCGCAGGTCCCGGTCTCCCAGTCAATTGCCCCGCGCATGTAGCGGCGGCTGACGACTTCAATGAAATAGGCGGGATCCATGTGATAGCACATGTCCTGCCAGGGTTCCAGGGACGCCTCAAGGTCCAGGTATTCCTGTATCGTCATGCCGCGGCGTTCGCCGAAGACCTCCTTCAGATCGTACATGCACTCGCAGGAGAAGGCGTCGCTGATGACGTACACGCCGCCGTACTCAGACAGCGCGTCCCAGACCATCAGGTTCGCGCGGCCTATGTCCGAGTCGAGCCAGGGCGTCATGTCCACGAGCATGTCCCGGGCAATCAGGTTCAGGGCGCCCAGCTCGTCGATATCCTGCCAGGGGAAGCACACCATGTCCGGACCGCCGCCTGAGCCGAGTTCGGTATTCAGCCGCAGGCGCGCGTTTGCGAGGCTGCCTGCTTCGGCGGCGTAGTTGACGATTCTGATTTCGTATTCTTCACTGCGCGAGTTGAACGCCGCGACGCGCGCGTCGATATACGGCGTATCTGCAAAGATCGCCAGCGTGAGCTCGGTCTTTTGCCCGATCTCATCAGGCGAGGCAGGGCGCAATATGTACTGACCGCCGGGGCCCTCCCAGGGGACGGCGGAGGGCTTTGCCGCGCTCGGCTCCGGCGGCTCTTGTACGGGCGCGCCGCAGGAGCTCAGCAGCAGGAGCAGGGCGAGCAGGAGCGCTGTTTTCCTCATGACCACCACCTCAAAATCATAATAACATGGATTTGTATCCTGTTTGCATCATTTGGCCGACAAGAATTGGACGTGAAAGCTGTATGATACCAACAAAATGCCCCGGAGCACAACTCCGGGGCATTACATTATTTCAGACTTCGCCAGCCCAGCAGGAAGGCGGAGTTTATGATGACGAGCACCGAGCCCGCGTTGTGTACAAGCGCGCCGACAACGGGATCCAGCATGCCCGTTATCGCCAGCGCGATGGCGGCGAAGTTCAGGGCCATGGAGAAGGTCAGGTTCAGCTTTATCGTCCCCATCATCCGGCGCGAGAGGCGCAGGAGGTGGGGCAGCTCGCGTATCTCGTCGTTCACAAGGGCGATGTCCGCGGCGTCTATAGCGATGTCGCTGCCCACGCCGCCCATTGCGATGCCGGTGCAAGCGCGCTTGAGGGCGGGAGCGTCGTTGATGCCGTCGCCTATCATGCATACGGGCAGGCCCTGGGCCTGGGACTCGTCTATCCAGTTCAGCTTGTCCTCGGGCAGGCACTCGTATTTATACAGGTCTATGCCAACTTCGGCGGCGATGGTCTCGGCGGCGTTGCGGTGGTCTCCGGTGAGCAGGACCGGCTCCGCACCCGCCTCGCGCACGGCGGCTATGGTCCCTGCCATGTCGGGGCGGAGAGTGTCCGAGACGGCAATAAAGCCCGCCGCCACGCCGCAGACGGCTATGTAGATCACCGTGCAGCCCCGCGCGCGGTATTCCTCGGCGGAGGCGAGCATCTCCCGAGAGGGCGCAGCGCCCTCGGAGGCAAGCAGCTCCGGGTTGCCGGCCAGCACGCGGCGGCCATCTACGGTGGCGCTGACACCGCGGCCGGGGAGCATGACGAAGTCCTCCGCCGCGGGCAGCTGAGTGTCCGCGCCCTTGCGCCAGCCGGAGACTATGGCCTTGCCCAGAGGATGCTCGCTGCGGGCCTCGACGCCCGCCGCCAGGCGGTAGAGCTCCGACTCATCCAGCGCTGCGTCAAAGCTGCGGACGGCGGAGACCTCGGGGCGGCCTGTCGTCAGTGTGCCTGTTTTGTCGAAGCAGACGCGCCTTACCTTGGCCAACCGCTCCAGCGCGTCGCCCTCACGCACTAGAAAACCGTGTTTCGTCGCGTTGCCGATGGCTGCCATGATGGCCGTAGGCGTCGCCAGCACAAGGGCGCAGGGGCAGAACACGACAAGTATGGTGACGGCGCGGATTATCTCGCCTGTGACGGCCCAGGTTATCCCCGCCGCCAGCAGGGCCGTGACCACGACCCAGGTGGCCCAGCGGTCCGCAAGGCCGACGATCTTGGCCTTTCCGGCATCCGCAGACTGGACAAGACGTATCATGCGCTGGATGGAGCTGTCCTCACCGACTTTTGACGCGCGCATGTCGAAGGAGCCGAACTGATTCACCGTGCCGCTTGAAACCTCGTCGCCGGGGGCCTTGTCCACGGGCAGGCTTTCGCCGGTCATGACGGCCTGGTTTACAGAGGTGACACCCGAGACGATGACGCCGTCCACAGGTATCGTCTCGCCCGGCAGGACGCGCAGGAGGTCTCCTACCTGCACGCTCTCGGCGGGGACGGTCTCCTCGCCGGAGGCGCTTATGCGCCGCGCGGTCTGCGGCGTGAGCTGCACGAGCTTCTCAATGCCCGCGCGCGCTCGGGCGACCGTCAGGTCCTCCAGCAGCGCGCCCAGCTGCATGATGAAGGCCACCTCGCCTGCGGCAAAGTCCTCGCCGATGATAACAGAGGCGATGAGCGCCATTGAGACGAGCACGTCAGCCTTGATGTCAAAGGCTGTGACGAGCCCGATGACGGCCTCCAGTACGATAGGCACGCCGCAGAGAATGATGGCCATCCATGCCGCGTCAAAAGGAAGTCCCGGCGCGAGCTCAAATATGCTGACCAACAGGGAAATGCCGCCAAGCACGAGACAGACAACGTCTTTCTTTACTCCGCCCCATTCAAGCAGGGCCTCCAGCCGCTCCATAAACATCCGCCTTTCATATACCTATGGGGGTATAGGTATAATATAGACCTACCCCCGCGCCTTGTCAAGGGGCGGGGGCAGGGGGTCAGCCCATATTTGAGAAGCGCTCCACGGCCTTGGTGAAGCTCTCGATGGTCTTGTCGGCGTCGCCGTGCTCGATCCCGTCGCGCACGCAGTGCTTGATGTGGCCTTCGAGCACTACCTGTCCAGCGCGGTGCAGGGCGGACTTAGCGGCGTTTATCTGGGAGAGTATGTCCTCGCAGGGTACATCCTCGTCCACCATGCGGTCTATGGCCTGGACCTGGCCGATTATCTTGCGGAGCCTGCGGTGCAGGTTTTCAGCATCCATGCATTGTCTCATGCTGCGCCTCCTTTAGTCGTCCTCCAGCACGCGCAGGCCTGCGACGGCGGAAATGGGCAGGGAGAAGGATATTGCGCCGGGCGGCGTGCCTGGGCCGCAGTTTTCAGCCACGGCTTTCATGATTGCAGCCTTTTCCGCTGCCTTGGAGACGATTATGATAAGCTCCTTTTCCTCGGCGATTGAGACGCCCAGGAAGCGCTCGGCCTGCTTTGCGCCCGTGCCTTTGGCATGCAGCACGGTGCCTCCGGCGGCGCCGGCAGAACGTGCGGCGTCCATGACTGTGTCGGTGTGGCCGTCGTTCAGAATGATCATTATCAGCTCGTACTCGAAGCTGAGCTCCGGGACCGCGCCGTCAGGTGCGGCGTTGCCTGTCAGGAATGCCAAGGTGCGCCCTCCTCCCACGCTTTTTACCGGCACGGCAAGCATGATGCCGTTGCCGGGGATATCGATGAAAAGCCGCCGTTTGGCGCTTTTTATGAGCTGCTTTGTCATGTCCCCGCAGGCGACAGTGGCGACAAGCGCCTTTTCCGTGGCCTCAAGGCCGTACAGGCTCAGGTGCTCGCTCGTGGCAGTGCCCTTTCCGAGCATTGAGAGCACGAGGGGCATGCCGTGACTGCTGTATACCTCCACCATTTCGTCGGCGCGCGACCTGTCCACGATGGCAGCGACAAAGTCCATAATCATGAGGCCACCTCCCAGAGCTCGATTATCTCGTTGTCCGCCAGCTGAGTGACATCCACAGCCTCGCGCGAGCGCTTCGAGCGCACGAGGTAGACAGCGCCCATGACCTGCACGGTGATGAGCGGCAAAATCGCAACGAGCGAAACAAGGCCAAAGGCATCCGTCAGCACATTTCCGCCAACGGCCTCGCAGGCGCCCATGGCAAAGGGCAGCATGAAGGTGGCCGTCATGGGACCGGAGGCGACGCCGCCGGAGTCAAAGGCGATGGCGGTGAAAATGGGCGGTACGAAAAAGCTCATGCCCAGAGCCAACGCGTAGCCGGGGACGATAAACCAAAGTATTGATATGCCTGTAAGAACTCTCACCATCGCGAGGCCTGTGGCGAGCGCGATGGCTATGGAGAGGCTCAGGCCCATAGCCCGCTCCGAGACGGCCCCGGCGCTTATCTCTTCGACTTGCTTATTCAGCACATGCACCGCGGGCTCAGCGGAGATGATGAACCAGCCCATGACCATGGCCACCGGCACTAGCAGCCAGGCCGTACTCTCGGCCAGCTTCTGTCCGAGAATGGTGCCGAGGGAGGAAAAGCCGACGTTCACGCCAACAAGGAAGAGCACAAGGCCGACGTAGGTATAGACAAGGCCGATGACTATGCGAAGGAAAGGCAGCTTCCTCAGCCGGAGCGAGATGATTTGGAACAGCAGGAAAAAGGCCACGATGGGCGCGAGGGCTGACGCCACCTCGCCCATGTAGTGCGGTATGGCCCGCAGATAGCCGCCGCCGAGTTCGACCGTGTCTGCATAGCTGTGGATGACGGAGGATGCGACGGTGCCGTCCTCCATCTCATAGACGAAACCGAGTATCATGACGGCAAGGATGGGGCCGATGGAGCAGAGCGCCACGAGGCCGAAGCTGTCGGCCTCGGCGTTTTTGTCGCTTCGTATGGAGGCCACGCCGACGCCCAGCGCCATGATGAAGGGTACGGTCATCGGTCCTGTCGTGACACCGCCGGAGTCAAAGGCGACGCTGAGGAAGTCGGCATCCGAAAAAACTGCAAGGGCAAAGACGACTATGTAGCTTCCAAGCAGCACCCAGCGCAGCTGCACTGCAAATAGTATGCGAAGCATACAGATGACGAGGAAGAGGCCAACTCCGACGGAGACGGTGATGATGAGCACCGTTGTGTTGATGTGCGGCACGTTGGAGGCGAGCACGGTGAGGTCCGGCTCCGCCACGGTGATGGCGATGCCGAGCACGAAACTTATAATGAGTATGAGCGAAAGACGGCGCGACTTTGTGATGCGCGCGCCGGTCAGGCTGCCTATCTGCGTCATGCTCGCCTCCGCGCCGAGGGTGAAGAAGCCCATGCCGACTATGAGCAGTATGGTGCCGAGCAGAAAAGCCAGCATGAGGTCTGTTGTCACCGGCACGAAGCCCAGGCACAGCACTGCGACTATGAGTGCAATTGGCAGCACTGAGGAGACAGATTCTTTGAGCTTTTCCCGAAGGATCGTTTTATTCGGCAAGGTTTTCACCTCGTTTCACAGGAATTTACGTGGCCTTATCGCTTGTCAGGGTCGCGGTTGAAGCTGAGGCCGAGCTCGCGCCTGGCGCAGGGCGTTTTTATGAGCGCGGCGAAGAGGGCGGAGGAGGCAGCGGCCCCGAAGATGCCCTGGACGATATTTGTGGGTATGCTCCCGGCGGCGCCCCAGCCGTAGCCGAGCAGCAGCCCTTCGTAGGCGAAGTAGCCGAGTATCATGACGCACTCGGCGGCAAGCCCAGCGAGCACGGTGGTGAGCACTGGGCGCTTCTCGCCGAACTTGAGCAGCAGCGCTCCGGCTATCAGGGACATTACCGCCTTGATGACAAAGGTGCCGGGGAAATACTGCACATAACCCGCCATGAGGTCTGCCAGGCTGGAGCCGAGCGCCGCCGCCAGCGCGCCCCACAGCGGCCCGAGCACATATGCGCCGAGCAGTACCAGCGCGTCGCCGGCATGGATATAGCCGAAAAGCGTTGGGAATTTGGGGTACATGGTTATGACGCAGCAGAGCGCCGCGAAAAGGGCGGCGTATATGAGCTTTTTATTGCCTTTCAACGCTGGAAGCCTCCTGTCCTGCCCGGCACATGTGTATGCACGCAAGGCAAATGCCGAGGAGAATAAAGAATGCAAAGAGCACGCGGGGATAGAACCAGATATACTCGAACACTGAGGCCACGGCGATGCCTATAAAGGAGGCGCAGCAGCCGATGAGCGCACCGCGCGTCTCGCGCCCCGGGGCGCGGAAGAGGGCAAAGGCCGCATTCTTCACCTCGCGGAGCATCAGCCACATGAAGGAGACAAAGCCAAGCGCGCCTGTCTCGATAAAAAGTTCCATGTAGAGCATCTGCGTGTGGTATACGCCCTTGGTAGCGCCGGTGAGCGCGTAGCTGGGGTAGAGGTCCGCGAATGTGGTGGGACCCATGCCGATGCCGGTGAAGCCGTGGTCGCGCAGCATGGGCAGCAGGCTCTGCCAGGTGCGTATACGGTGGCTGGCCGAGCTGTCGTGCGAGTTGAAGATGGTGGAAAAGCGCGTGATGATGCTGTCCGGCAGGAAGGGTATGACGAGCGGTATGCACACAAAGCCGATGGGTATGAGCCGCTTGTCCACGTAATAGACGAATACCACCGCCGCCACGGCCAGCGAGAGCCAGCTGGAGCGCGAGTAAGTCATAACTATGGCTGCCAGCGGGAACACGACGCAGCAGCTGAGCACAAAGCGGAGCGTGGGGTTCTGCCGGTTCATGGCGAAGGAGACGCACAGGGGCGTGAAGAGGACGAGGAACTCCGCGTAGTTGTTGGGGTTGTCCAGCGTCGAATACACGCGCCCGGGGACGCCCGCGTTGAGGTCGAGGTCCGTGTACGAGGCGCTGACCTCGACGCCCATGAACCTCTGCGCGATGGCGTAGAGCGAAGTAAGGATGACGGCGGCATATATCCAGGCCATAAGTGAGCGCAGCCTCCGTTCGTCCGTCGTGTCCGCCGTTATCACGAAGCAGAGCAGGAAGGCGGAGATGAAGAAGCTGAGTATCCTCACGCTGTCGCTCAGGGCGCTGGTGAAGATGAGGCTGCCCACGCAGGCGAACACGAAGAGCAGGAAGGGCAGGCCCAGGGCCTTGGGATAGAGCTTCTCGCGCTTGCCGGCCGAGGTCGTGAGGAACCACAGCCCGAAAAAGCCCACGGCCGCGAGTACGGCGTAGGAGTTCGACCAATAGGCGTGCGGGACGATGAACATGAGGAACACAAAGCCGCCCAGCAGGACTTCAAACCTCAGCAGCACGGAGCCTGAGACGAGCCTGACTATGACGCTGGTCTGCGCCGCGGGCCGTAACCAGCGGAAGAGCGCCCCGAATATGCGCAGCAGGAAATCCCACACCGCGTTCACTATCCTCGTAAAGAGGCTTGCACCGTACCAGACCTCGACCTTCGGCGCGCGGCGCAGGAAGCGCACTACCGCACTGTGAGGAAAGGCGCGGGAGAAGGGCCGGTATATGCCGCGCAGGAGGCGGTATATGGCGCTGTAGAGCCACCAGCCGTACAGCCGCCCAAGTATGCTGTTAGAGAGCAACGCGGAACACCTCGCTTTCAGGAACTGAGGCCATTATCACTCGATGACCTCGATGCTCTGAACGCGCAGGAAGAGTTTGCAGTCGTTGAAATACACGCTCATGGACTGGCCCGCGCCGTAGAGCGTGCCGCCTATCGTGACGCCGTGCGTACCCATTACGCCTTCGCCCTCGCAGACCAGCGTGGCGGAGCAATAGTCCTCGCGGGTGATCTCCACGACCTTGCCGGTGACGTCGGTGACGGCGCTCTTGCTGTCGCCGGTGCGCCAGTCGGTGAGGTAGCCGAGGGTGACGTTGTTTTCGCTGTCCCAGACCTCGGCGCCGGCTTCAAGCTGCTCTGCGACGTAATTCGGCGTCTCTTCGCAGTAGAGCGTGACGCGGACCTTCTGGGTGTTGGCGACGGCGCTGTCAGGGCCGAGGAGCTTCATGCCCAGGAACGAGCCCGCGGCGAGGATTATTATAACGATGAGCAGGTCAACGATGTTGACCTTTCCGAACAGTCTGCCTTTTTCGTCGATCATGATGTGCCTCCAAATGTGTTATTGATATGCGCGGTAGACGTCCCAGGCCAGCTTTTCGAGGTCAAACTCCTCGGAAACCTTGCGCAGGGCATCCGCCGAGAACTGCTTGTAGAGCGCCTCGTCCTCCATGAGCCGGAGGATGGCCGAGGCAAAACCGGACACATCGCCATACTGAACGACGAAGCCGCAGGGAATGTTCGTCTCCGCTAGGTCGCGGTTGCCGCCGACGTCTGTGACGACCAGGGGCAGCGCGCAGTTCATGGCTTCAAGTATTGCGAAGCTCATGGCCTCGTTGCAGGAGCTGGTGTTGAGGTAGATGTCCGAGGCGCGCAGGATGCGCCCTGCATCCCGCCTGAAGCCGGTTTGAATGACCGTCTCGCCCAGGCCCAGGGCCTGCGCCTTCTGCTTCACCTCGTCAAACTGCTCCCCATCGCCGCAGATGACGCAGCGGAAGGGCTTGTCCGTGAGCTTTTTCAGCTCCGCCAGGGCGTCCAGCAGGAAGAAGAGGCCCTTTTCCGGCGCGTAGCGCGCCAGGATGGTCAGCATGAACTCACCCTCGCCGACGCCCAGCTCCGGACGGACGGAGAGGTCGCGCACGGGGGCCTTTTCCGGCTCCACGCCGTTGTAGATGACCTCTATGCGCTCCGGGCAGACGCCGTTTTGCACCATGATGTCCCGCCCCTCGCGGCAGACGGCGATGATCTTGTGGTCGCGCGGGGTAAAGATACGGTTGAGCACCCGCCACTTGAGGCCGCTGCGGATGGTCAGGTGGTTAGTATACACCACCTTGGGCGCAGCGTAGTGCCGCAGGGAGAGCAGGGCGATGATGTTCTCGCGCGGGTACTGCGCGTGTATTACCTCGATTTCATGCTCCCGGCAGTAGGCGGCCAGCTGCTTTGCCGCGGCGAGGGGGTTGCCGTCCAGCTTTATCTGGAAGCAGGGCACGCCGCGCGCGGCCAGCTTCTCCGACAGCTCGCCCGAGATATTGTAGGCGAGGCGGCAGTCGTTATCGGCTGCGGAGAAGATGCGGACGAGATTCTCGACGTATTTTTCCGTCCCCGCCTTGCCCGCAAAGTTTATGAGAAAGAGTATCCTCAGTTGGTATCCCTCCCGGAATTGATTCCACTTATTATATAATATCCCATCTCCATCGTCAAGCAAGGCGGCGCTTGCCGCGAGGGACGGGCTGTGTTAAAATTAATAGTATAAGAGGTGAAGGACTTGACTGAAAAACTGTATTACCAGAACGGCCATCTCGCCCGCTTCACTGCCCGCGTGCTCTCCTGTGCAAGGGATGAGAAGGGCTGGGCCGTAAAGCTCGACAGGACGGCGTTTTTCCCCGGCGGCGGGGGTCAGGAGGCGGACGAGGGTGAGCTCTCGGGCCTCAATCTCCTCGGCCTGCGTGAGGAGGGGGAGGACGTTGTCCACCTCGTCCCGGAGCCGCTGGAGCCGGGCGCGCTGGTCGAGGGAAAGCTCAACTGGCCGCTCCGCTTTGCTCGGATGCAGGGACATTCGGGGGAACACATACTCTCCGGCACGGTACACCGCCTCTTTGGCTGCGACAACGTAGGTTTCCACATGGGCGCGGAGGACATCACCATAGACTTCAACGCCGAGCTGAGCCACGAGGACCTGGCCCGAGCGGAGCTGGAGACCAACCGCGCCGTCTGGCGCAATGTGCCGGTGCGGACGCTGCTGCCCTCGCCGGGTGAGCTGGCGGAGATGGAATACCGCAGCAAGAAAGAGCTCTCCGGCGAGGTGCGCATAGTCGAAATAGAGGGCGTGGACCGCTGCGCCTGCTGCGCGCCGCATGTCGGGAACACTGGCGAGGTCGGCGTCGTCAAAATAATCGACAGCATGCGTCACCGGGGCGGGACGCGATTGAGCATCCTCTGCGGCGAGGCGGCCCTTGCGGACTACGAGGCCCTGCACCGCAACAACGCCGCCGTTTCCGCCGCGCTCTCGGCAAAGCGGCTTGAGACCGGCGCGGCCATCGCGCGCATAATGTCCGAGCAGGAGGAACGCAAGGTGGAGCTCACGCGCCTAAAGCGAGAGATCTTGCAGCTCAAATCCGCCGTCCTGCGGCCTACGGATGGCAGCATCTGTATCTTTGAGGAAGACATCGACATGGTGACTCTCCGCGAGCTGGTGAACGCCGGTTCTGAGCTGGCGGGCGTGCTCTGCGCAGGATTTGCCGGCCGGGACGGGGACTACAAGTACATCATCGGCAGCCGCACGCGACAGCTGCGCGCGCTCGCAAAGGAGATAAACGCCGCCATATCAGGCCGCGGCGGCGGCTCCGACGCCATGCTCCAGGGCAGCTGCAAGGCCGCGCGCGCCGAGATAGAGGCCTACTTCTCAGCGCTCAAATAGCCGCACCAGACGACACGAATGGAGGTAAACTCATGAGAAAAAAGCTGCTGGTCCTGCTCCTGTCCCTCGTCCTCTGCGTATCGCTTCTGCCCGCTGGGGCGATGGCCGCTATTGAATACGGCGTTTTTGTCGGCAACACACAGGTTACGAGCGACAACGCCGCGGACGTGCTAGGCAACGGCACGGTCTCCTACGACGAGGGGAGCAACACCCTGAAGCTGAATAACGCTGTGGTCGGCTCCATAATATTCAACGAAGTTTCCGGTTCTGCCGCCGTGGAATTCACCGGCAACAATAAGGTGGGCGGCAGCATTGTGTCCAGGGGCAGGCTGACGCTCAAAGGCAGCGGCACGCTTGAGCTGACATACACGGGCGAAGAGGCCATGTCCGCAGTGGCCGCGATGAGCAATATTAACTTTGAAAGCGGCACTGTCAAAATCTATTGCAGCCAGGGCTTCTCTATCCACACCAGTTATGACCTCAACGTCTGGGGTACCGCCGTGGTGAACATTGAGCATCGGGCGGATTCTGAGGCGGTGAACGTCAACGGTACCCTGACTGTATCCGATAGAGGCCAGCTGCACGTCACAAACGCGAACAACAAAAACGCCATCAAAGCCAACACCCTGAACGTCAGCGGCGGCAAGCTGGAGGCAAGGACCACGGGCGTCCAGGGCAAGGCGCTGAGCGTTGGATATCAGTTGAATATTTCCGGCGGCGAGGTGCTCCTCAACGCCGCCGGGGACTATGCGGCGTATTGCGACGGCGACATAAGCATCAGCGGCGGCAGCCTCTACGCCTACAGCGGCGGCGTAACGAGCGAGAACTACGCGATCTACGCCGGAGTCTATGCCGACTATGGTGTGAACATCAGCGGCGGCATTGTCACAGTCAAGGCCGAGAGCGACTACGCCGTCGCCGTGGGACACGAAGATTTGAACATACACGACTGCGTGTTCACTTCAACCGCCAAAGCTGTTGGCCGCAGCATAGGAGGAAAAGTGAACATCAACAACTGCTGGCTGGATTGCAGCAGCTATGAGGGCATTGACGCCTCGAACAACGTCGTGTTCAACGGCACGGCCGGCACGGTAGAGGGCAGCGCGAAGGCCCCGGACGGCGCCGTCGTACCTGCGGGTGCCACTCTCACCGTACCTGAGGGCAGCACGCTTACTGTACCCGAGGGCAGTATGCTCACGGTCGAGGCGGGCGCGACGATGACGAATAACGGCAAGGTCGTCATCGGCGGTACACTGGACAACAAAGGCACATACTACGAAAACGGAGAGACCGAGGGCCTCGTCTCCGGCGGCGGTCAGATGCCGAACAACTGGGTCGTCACCCTTGACTACGGCTACGGCGACGTTGCCAAATACTACAACGTCATCAAGGGCGAAAACACGACTCTTCCCAACGCAGACAGGAGCGGCTACGCCTTCCACGGCTGGCAGTGCGGCGGCGAGAGCTACAGCGCCGGCGACAGCGTCAAGGTGGACGGCAACATGACTTTTACCGCCTCCTGGGTGTCCCATCCCGACTCGGGCACTTTTCCCGGCTTTGGCGGGTCACAGGGCGGCACGACGGAGCCGGGCCAGCCAGAGAGCAAGCCCACGGAGCCGAAGCCTGAGACGCCCGCCGTGGACTTCGGCGACGTCGCCGCTTCCGACTGGTATTACGAGGCTGTGGAATACGTCTGCGCCAAGGGCCTCATGGACGGCGTCGCGGAGGGCTCCTTCGCTCCGAACGGCACGCTGACCCGCGCCATGGTCTGGACCATCCTTGCCCGCGCCAGCGGCGTGGACACCGACGGCGGTGCGAGCTGGTACGCCAAGGCCCAGGAGTGGGCTGCGGCCAAGGGAGTCTCCGACGGCGAGAACCCGGACGCGGCCATCACGCGTGAGGAGTTCGTTACAATGCTGTGGCGCCTCGCGGGCGAGCCAGTGTATACGGCTGACCTCAGCCGTGTGCCGGACGCGGGCAGCATCAGCGCCTGGGCACAGCAAGCCATGTGCTGGGCCTGGGCCACCGGCCTCGTCGAGGGCGACGAGACGGGCGCTGTGAGCCCTGCGGCGAGCGCCAGCCGCGCCGCCGCAGCGACGCTCATCATGCGTTATCTCGAAGCGTAAAACAACACATGAACCAAGCGCCCGCCCGGAAACGGGCGGGCGTTTTAAGCATGGCGTTTACTTCTAAAAAGAATCACGGAATTTACAAAAAAACTCAGCCTGACCCCTTGTGTTTTGTGTTTGTTTATAGTATGATAATCTAAAAGAATTTGTGCTCTAATGAAAAAATTTAAGCTGAGGTGGAAGGGGCGACTGACAATGGCGCAGAAGGCAAAAAAGGTGGCGGCTGTCGGCTGTTCCGGGGGCGAGCTCGCAAAGCGCAAGGTGCCGCGCGAGGCGCTGACAGGGGACTGCCGCCAGGCGCTTGCGGACTATCCCGGGGGGATTTTGGAATGTCGTTGGGGCTGTCTGGGACTGGGCAGCTGTGCCGCGGCATGTAAGCTGGGAGCCATCAAGGTCGGCGCAAAGGGCGTTGCCGAGGTGGACAGGTCGAAGTGCATCGGATGTGGACTGTGCGTCAAGGCCTGCCCGCAGGGCATTATCCGCCTCGTGCCGGCGGAACAGAACATCGTCGTCTCGTGCAGCAGCCGCGACAGCGGCCCGGAGACCCGCAAGGTCTGCGATGCGGGCTGCATCGCCTGCGGAATATGCGTGAAAAACTGCCCCATGGGGGCCATCAGGCTTGAGGACAACCACCCTGTCATAGACGAGAGCCTCTGCGTCTCCTGCGGCATGTGCGCCTCGAAGTGCCCGAGGGGCGTCATAAAGGACGCTTTCGGCATTCTCGGGCCGCAGCTTTGAGCAAACGGAGGTGGACACAATGGCTGAGTACGTATTCAAAGTAAACGGAATTACCCGCAGCACCGCAGAGGACAAGCCCCTCCTGCGCTATCTCCGCGACGATTTGAACCTCAAGTCCGTCAAGGACGGCTGCAGCGAGGGCGCCTGCGGCACCTGCACTATCATTGTGGACGGCCGTGCCGTCAAGTCCTGCGTCCTCACGACCAAGAAGGCCGTGGGCCGCAGCATAGTCACCGTCGAGGGCCTGACCCACGACGAGCAGGAGGCCTTTGTCTATGCCTTCGGCAAGGTGGGCGCGGTCCAGTGCGGCTTCTGCATACCGGGCATGGTCATGGCCGGCAAGGCGCTCATAGACAAGGTGCCTGACCCCAGCGAGGACCAGATAAAGGTCGCCCTGCGCGGCAACATCTGCCGCTGCACCGGCTACAAAAAGATAATCGAGGGCATCACCCTCGCGGCCGCCATCCTGCGCGGCGACGCTGAAATTGACCCCGAGCTTGAAAAGGGCGACGAGTTCGGCGTCGGTCAGCGTGCCTTCCGCACCGACGTGCGCCCGAAGGTCCTCGGCTACGGCGAGTACTGCGACGACATCGAGATGGAGGGCATGGTCTACGGCGGCGCGGTGCGCTCCAAGTACGCCCGGGCCCGCATACTGGACATAGACACCTCCAAGGCCGAGGCGCTCCCCGGCGTCCTCGCCGTCCTGACGGCGGAGGACGTGCCGAACAACAAGGTCGGACACATTCAGCAGGACTGGGACGTCATGATAGCCAAGGGCGATATAACCCGCATGGTGGGCGACGCCATCTGCCTCGTCGTCGGCGAGACGCAGGAGATAGTTGACAAGGCCCGCAAGCTCGTGAAGGTCGATTATGAGGTCCTTGAGCCCGTGCGCAACGTCCAGGAGGCCAAGGCCCCGGGCGCGCCGAAGCTGCACCCCAACGGCAACCTCTGCCAGCAGCGCCACGTCGTACGCGGCGACGCCAAGAAGGCGCTGGCGGAGTCCAAGTACACCGTGACGAAGAGCTTCGTCACCCCCTTCACCGAGCACGCTTTCCTCGAACCCGAGTGTGCTGTCGCCTTCCCGTACAAGGACGGCGTCAAGGTCTACACCTCCGACCAGGGCGTTTACGACACCCGCAAGGAGATTGCAATCATGCTCGGCTGGGAACAGCGCCGCGTCGTGGTCGAGAACAAATACGTCGGCGGCGGTTTCGGCGGCAAGGAGGACGTCTCCGCCCAGCACGTGGCCGTGCTCTGCGCGCTGAAGGTGGGAAGGCCCGTCAAGTTCCGCTTCTCCAGGCAGGAGTCCATCAACTTCCACCCGAAGCGCCACTACATGGAGGCCACCTTCACTCTCGGCTGCGACGAGGATGGCATCTTCACCGGCCTCGACTGTGAGATATACTTCGATACCGGCGCTTACGCCTCGCTTTCCGGCCCCGTTCTGGAGCGCGCCTGCACCCACTCCGTCGGCCCCTACTGCTACCAGAACACCGACATTCGTGGTTACAGCTACTACACCAACAACCCGCCCGCGGGCGCTTTCCGCGGCTTCGGCGTTACGCAGAGCGAATTTGCGCTTGAGAGCATAATAAACCTCCTGGCCGAGAAGGTCGGCATCTCCCCCTGGGAGATCCGCTACCGCAACGCCATCGAGCCGGGCAAGGTACTGCCCAACGGGCAGATAGCTGACGTCTCCACGGCGCTCAAGGAGTGCCTGCTGGCCGTCAAGCCCGCCTATGACGCCAATCCCGGCCGCGTCGGCATTGCCTGCGCCATGAAGAATTCCGGCGTCGGCGTCGGCCTGCCCGACAAGGGCCGCTGCCGTCTTGAGGTACACGACGGCGTTGTCCAGCTCTACTCCGCGGCCTCGGACATCGGCCAGGGCTGCGCCACCATCTTCCTGCAGGAGCTGGCCCAGACCACGGGCCTGCCGCTGTCCCAGATGAAGAACATGGGCAGCAACTCCGAGCTCTCGCCCGACTCCGGCACTACCTCCGGCTCCCGCCAGACCCTCATCACCGGCGAGGCCGTGCGCATGGCCGCCGTGGACCTAAAAAAGGACCTCGACGAGGCGGGCGGAGACCTCTCCAAGCTGGAGGGTAAGGAGTATTTTGCGGAGTTCTTTGACCCCACCGACAAGCTCGGCGCGGACGTGCCCTTCCCGAAGAGCCACGTGGCCTACGGCTTCGCCGCACACGTTGTCGTGCTCGACGACGAGGGCAAGGTCAAGGAGGTCTATGCGGCGCACGACTCCGGCAGGGTCGTGAACCCCACCTCCATTCAGGGCCAGATTGAGGGCGGCGTGCTCATGGGCATGGGCTATGCCCTGACCGAGACTTTTCCGCTGGAGGACTGCGTTCCCACGGCTCGCTACGGCACTCTCGGCCTGCTGCACTCTACGCAGATCCCCGATATCCATGCCATCTACGTCGAGAAGGACGAGCTGCTGCCCTTCGCCTACGGCTCCAAGGGCATAGGCGAGATATCCGCCATCCCGACGGCCCCCGCCGTTCAGGGCGCATACTACTTCCGCGACGGCAAGTTCCGCACCAGCCTCCCGCTGGAGGACACATATTACAGCAAGAAGCACTGAAAGCGCTGAAAAGCCCCCGATTCCTCACGAATCGGGGGCTTTTTGCATTTTACGGCGAGTAGGGGAGCGTGACGAGCGTTATTTCGCCGCCGGATACATCTACAAGTACCTCTTCGCTGTAAAGCGAGGGGAAAACGCCGGGCATGTCGAAGAGCTCCGGCAAAGTGGCGACCTCACGGGCGATGCCGAACATCGTCTCGCAGTACCAGTCGTCAAACCCCGCCGTGTCCGGGACAAAGACAACGCCGGAGGCGATGCGGTCCGTTGCTGCGAGTTCGGACATATAGCAGACCGTCCAGGGCTCATCTTCGGAGTGGCGGTAATAGATAAAGTCCGCCTTTTCGGCATATATTCGTTCGTATCCGTCTCCGTAACTCACGTCGTACTCATCGCCGAGCGATGCACGAAGCGCCTCGTCGGTGACGGTCACGCGCTGCATGAGCTCAGCATAGGCCAGCCAGCCGCCTGCGGTCTCGGACATGAGGTCGGAATAAAGGCGCAGCCTGTACTGCCCATCCGCGCCGAGGCCCGCAAGCTCGGCACCGGAGGCGAAGACTGCCTCGCGGAAACGAGCCTCATAGTCCAAGTGGTCAAATACCACGCAGCCCTTGGGGCTGCCGCTGTTTGAGCTCAATACGAGGCAACAGTCCGTCCATGTGCCTGCGGCGTAGCTGTCATAATCCGTAAGCATGCTGCCGCTCATGAGATAGAGCTCGCCCAGGCACTCGACGCCGTAGTATTCGCGGCTGAGCCGGAACATGTAATCCGCCTGCCCGTCGCCGTCAATGTCGCCGGAGGCCAGGCAGGAGGCGAAAGACATGGCGTCCAGCTTTCGCGCGACATCGCCCAGCGCCTCCGAGGGCAGGTCGAGACTGAACTCACGGTATCCGCTGACGGAGACGCTCTCGCCGGGTTCGCTGAGCGAAAGAGAGGCTATGTAGGCGTCCATCTCCTCCTGGGTACACATCACACCCTGGAGCTGCCAGGCGTCGCCCTCATCCCAGCTGCTCTTGAAATAGGCCAGCTCAGCGCCGACGAAGCCGTCAAAGCCGTAGTATACGGACTCGGAATAGCCCGCGGTGGAGTAAAACTTATTTAAGACCGCAGTCCCGAGGGGGGCGGAATAGTAGAGGTGTATGTCCCCGGCCGCGCTGGAATCATAGAGGATGACGGGACAGTAGGCAGGCTCAGAGCCGTCGAGCGTCAGCCACGCGCCCTGGGGGTTTTCAGTCTGCTTGAAGACCAGCCAGTCCTCCACGCCGTCGGAGTTGAAGTCGAAGCGTGTGACCCGTGCGTCGTCGTAACCGAGGGTGAACATATTGACTACGCAGGTGTTTGCAGCCTCCGCGGCCTGGAGGCTGTAGTCCGGCGCCGGGGTGGGCTCGGGCGTCTGAGGTACGGCTGCCGTGGCGGCGGGGGAGGGGGAAACCACTGAACCGCAGGCGGAGACGAAAAAAACCAGCAGGAAACATAGCAGAATTGCCGTGATACGCTTCATTTTCTCTCACTCCTTCAGGCTTTCAAGGTCTGATAAATAGTCCACATCCATAAGCTCACGAGCCTCGGCTTCTAACAGCAGCAGGGACCCGGGGTGGCGCTTTATCACGGCGGAGCCGCCGCGGTCGCCTTCCAGGGTCATCAGCTCGGGGAAGCAGGCGGCTGGGAAGACGACCGGGTTCCCGCGCACGCCGCTGTGGGCGAGAGCGGCGATGCGCCCCGGCTCGCGCGACCAGGCGTCCAGAAGGCGTTCCACCGTTTCGCGCCGCAGCAGCGGCTGGTCGGCGGTCATGAAGAGCGCGGCGTCGCAGTCCTGAAGGGCAGAGAGTCCGAGGCGCACCGTCAGGCTCGCGCCCAGCTCCGGCCGGTCGTTGCGCACCAGCTGAAAGCCGAACTCGCGCGCCAGCGCCTCGCCCTCGGCACGCGCCGTCACAATGCAGACGCGGCGAAAGCGCATGGCAGGCACAGCCTCGCAGGCGCGGCGCAGCAGGCTCCGCCCGCCCAGCTCCGCTGCCAGCTTGTCCGAGCCGAAACGCGCCGAGGCTCCTGCAGCCATGAGTATACAGCCTATTTGCGGCCTTTCCATGCAACGCCTCCCAAGATTTGCTGGTAAAAGTATAGAGGTAAAGCCGCCGCGCGTCAAGGATGTTGTTGCAGGTCGAACCGACTAAGGATATAATATAAGAAGATATGGATCACGGAAGGGGGAGCGCTGCTTGAGCTATGTTGGCAGATCCGTGCCGCGCGTGGACGCGCGCGACAAGGCCGCAGGCCGCGCCATGTACGCCGCCGACCTCTGCGACAGGAGGGCGCTGACGGCAAAGATACTTCACGCGGAGAAGGCCCACGCGCTGGTAAAGCGCATCGATGCTGAGAAAGCGCGGGCGATGGATGGGGTCGAGGCAGTCTTCACCTGCTTCGATGTGCCGAAGAATTATTTCCCGACCGCGGGCCACCCCTGGTCTACGGAGCCGGAGCACCAGGACGTGGCGGACAGGCTGCTGCTCACGGACCACGTCCGCTTCTGGGGCGACGAGATCGCCGTGGTCGTCGCGCAGGACGAGCTTACGGCGCAGAAGGCCCTGCGAGAGATAGAGGTCGAGTACGAGCCGCTGTCCTTCGTTCTTGACGTCCAGAAGGCAATGGAGCCGGGCGCGCCGCAGCTGCACGAGGCTTTCCCGGGGAATGTCCTCGGTCACAGCAGCGTGAGGATGGGCGACTACGAGGCGGCCATCAAGGAGCCGGGGCTCATCAAGGTCGAAGGCTGGTACGACACGCCCACCGTCCAGCACTGCCACATCGAAAATCACAACTGCTGGGCCTATATGGAGGGCGGCCGCGTCGTGGTCGTCACCTCCACACAGATACCGCACATCGTCCGCCGCATCGTCGGCCAGGCCCTGGGCATTCCCTGGGGGCGGGTGCGCATCATCAAGCCCTACATAGGCGGCGGCTTCGGCAACAAGCAGGACGCGCTGTATGAGCCGCTTTGCGCCTGGCTGACCACTCAGCTCGGCGGCAGGCCCGTGCGCATAGAGTGTACGCGGGAGGAGACCTTCCACTGCAACCGCGTCCGCCACGCCATACGCAGCCACATCATTTCCTGGGTGCGCCCGGACGGCACATTTGCCGCGCGAAAGCTGGAGTGCTGGTCGAATCAGGGCGCCTACGCCTCCCACGGGCACGGCATCGCCGCCAAGGGGATGAACTCCTTCCCGCAGATATACCCCTGCCCGAACGTGGAGTGCGACGCCTGGACCGCCTTCACCAACCTCCCGCCCGCGGGCGCGATGCGCGGCTACGGCATACCCCAGGCCACCTTCGCCGGGGAGGCGCACATCGACGACGTGGCCAAGGCCCTGGGCATGAGCCCGCTGGAGCTGCGGCGCAGGATAGCCATGCCCAAGGGCTACAAGGACGAGTTTTCCAAAAACGTCAACTGGAGCGACAGCTTCCGCGCCTGCATGGAGGCGGGCGCAAAGGCCACGGACTTTGAGCGGCTGCACGCCGAGTATTCAAAGCCGCAGACGGGGGATATCCGCCGGGGCGTGGGCATGGCGCTCTACTGGTACAACACCGGCGTCTGGCCCATCTCGCTGGAGTCCTCGTCCTGCCGCATGGTGCTCAATCAGGACGGCTCCATCCAGGTGCAGACTGGTGAGACTGAGATAGGCCAGGGCTGCGACACTGTTTACGCACAGATGGCCGCCGACGCTGTGGGCGTCCCCTTCGGGAGCGTTCACGTCGTCTCGTCGCAGGACACGGATGTGACCCCCTACGGCAGCGGGGCCTACGCCTCGCGCCAGACCTATGTGGGCGGCTTTGCCATCAGCAAGACGGGCCGCATCCTGCGGGAGAAGATATTGAACTACGCCCACAAGCTGACGCGCCTGCCCGTCTCGAACCTCGACCTCGTGGAGGGCAAGCTGATCCGCACGCCGGACGGCGAGGCGCTCATGTCCCTCGCGGAGCTGGCGACGGAGGCGCTGTACTCGATGGAGGACAGCCGGCACATCACTGCCGAGGCCACGGCACAGATAAAGTCCAACGCCTACTCCTTCGGCTGTTCCTATGCCGAGGTGGAGGTGGATATGAAGCTCTGCAAGGTCAAGGTCCTGCGCCTTATGAACGTACACGACTGCGGCAAGCTGGTGAACCCCAAGCTCGCTGAGGCGCAGGTACACGGCGGCATGTCGATGGGGTTGGGCTACGCGCTGTCGGAAAAGCTTCTGTTTGACGAGAAAACCGGCAGGCCGCTGAACGCGAACCTGCTCGACTACAAGCTGCTCACCTTTATGGACCACCCGCGCATGGAGGCCCTCTTCTGCGAGAACGCGGAGCCCACCAGCCCCTTCGGCACCAAGGCCCTGGGCGAGCCGCCGGCTTGCCCGCCTGCGCCGGCCATACGCAATGCGATATTGCAGGCCACGGGCCTGGCCTTCAACGCCATACCCATAACGCCGGAAGCCCTTTTCAGGGCGCAGGAAGGAGGCAAAGCCGATGTATGATATAACGGCACTGTACGAGGCCGCCTCCGTCGCGGAGGCGATCGAGCTCCGCCGCGCCCACCCGGAGGCGAGGCTGATCGCGGGCGGCTCCGACCTGCTCGTGAAGATACGGGACGGCAAGCTCACGGGCGCGGAGCTCATCTCCATCCGCGGCATTGCGGAGCTCGCTGGCGTCTGCGAAATGCCGGACGGGACGCTGAAGATCGGGCCGCTCACGAGCTTTTCACAGCTCGCAGCCGATACGCTTATAAGGGAGCGGATGCCCGTCCTGGGCGAGGCGGCGGACGAGGTCGGCGGGCCTCAGATACGCAACATCGGCACCGTCGGCGGGAATATCTGCAACGGCGTCACCTCCGCCGACACGGCCCCGACCCTTTTCGCCTGCGACGCGGAGCTGGAGCTCACGGGCGCGGGCGGCACAAGGCGGCTCGGCATCGCCGAATTCTACCTCGGGCCGGGCAGGACGGACGTGGGCCCGGACGAGCTGCTGACCGCGATATACATCCCGCGCGAGAGCTGGGAGCGCTGCTTCGGGCGCTACATCAAGTATTCCACGCGCGAGGCGCTGGACATCTCCACCCTGGGCTGTTCCGTAAACGCCCGGCTCTCGGAGGACGGCAGGAGTCTGGAGCGCGTGCGCATAGCCTACGGCGTGGCGGGACCTGTACCCAGCCGCTGCCCGGAGACGGAGCGCGCCTTCGCCGGCGCGCCCTGCACGGAGGAGACAGCACGCGAGTTTGCCCGCGCCGCCGTGGCCGAGATAAGCCCGCGCGATTCATGGCGCGCCAGCCGCGCCTTCCGCCTGCACGTGGCGGAGGAGTGCGCCTTCCGCGCACTGTGCGAGAGCGTCGAGAGAGCGGGAGGGAGGCTGTGATGGACAGACAGTTCAAACGCATACGCTGCACGATAAACGGCAGGGCGGTGGACAAGATGGTGGACGTCCGCGCCTCGCTGACCGACCTTTTGAGGGACGACTTTTCGCTCACCTCCGTGAAAAAAGGCTGCGAGGTAGGTGAGTGCGGTGCCTGCACCGTGCTCATTGACGGGGAGACCTACAACTCCTGCATCTACCTTGCCGCATGGGCGGACGGGAAGGACATCCTCACCGTTGACGGCCTGAGCGGCCCGGACGGGAGCCTTTCGCCCATACAGCAGGCTTTTGTGGACGAGGGCGCCATCCAGTGCGGCTTCTGCACGCCGGGCTTCCTGCTGACGGGGCAGGAGATATTGAACCGCGGCGAGGACCTGACGGACGAGCAGCTCCGCAAGCAGCTTGCCGGACACCTCTGCCGCTGCACGGGCTACGAGAACATCTTCCGAGCCGTGCGCCGCGCCCTGGACGAGACCCTGGGAAAATAAGCCCTGCTCGGCAGAGTGGAAAAGACTGAGCGTTCGTGTCACGAACGCTCAGTCTTCGTTTATCGTGAAGCCGGAGTAGAGCAGCGTCAGTCCCACGCGGCCCTGGGTGCCTGTCTTCTCGTAAATGGAGTTGAAGTAGCGCTGGACGATGCGCTCGGATATCTGAAGGTCGTAGGCGATCTCCTTGGGGGCCTTGTCATTGTACAGCGCGGCGGCGAGGACGTCCGTCTCGCGGGGCGTGAGGCCGTATTTCTCCGCGAACCCGGCCAGCCCGCTCACGCCCGGGCGCGGGCCGCGGACTCCGCCCTGCCGGGGGAGAACTGCCCGTCCGCAAAGAAGAGCACCAGCACCGCCACCGTCGCCGCAAAGGCCACGGCCATCATCACCGCGTGCCCCGCCGCGTCGTAAAGCCGGATGAAGGGCACCGCCGTCGCCGCGACGGAGAAGGAGCGCAGGACGCGCCCCATGCCCGCCCAGAGCTCCGGGTGCGCCGTCCTCGGCGCGAGGTCCAGGAAGGCGACGGTGAGATAGACGACGCTCGAGGCGGAGAGTATGTAGAGCAGCACGGCGTTTATAGAATAGGTCTCCGGGCTGTCGAGAAAGGCGAACATCAGCGTGGAGCCTGCGAGCACGCAGGCCGCCATGAAAGGGAGGTAGGCCCGCTTTTTGATGTCCGCGACGAAGCCGAACAGCAGGACGGCCCCGGCGTAAGACAGGCGCACGACGCCCGTGAGGTCGACGCTGCCCTCCGCGTGCAGGAAGACGGCGATGGTGTCGTCCAGGGAGACTATGACCGACATGAGGCAGACCGTCGCCCCGGCGACGGCCAGCTTGCGCCCGGGCGGGACGCCGCCCTCGCCGTAGGGCAGGGGATTGTCCAGCACCCAGTCGCCGGGCGGGAAACGGACGATGAAGAAGATGGCGGCCACGCAGACGGCGACTGAGGCGATGAGCAGCGGGGCCGTTTCAAGATAGGACTGGATGAAAAACTGCAGCAGGCTCTCCACGGCAATGGCGAAGCCGACGACGCGGCCGGTGCAGCGCGAGTTTTGTAGCGCGAGCGCCAGAAAGTAGTGCGCCATGCCGCCGATATACCCTGCGCAGAGCAGGCTGAGAAAGGCGCAGGGCAGGAAGAAGGGCCTGGGCGCGAGCATGAGAGGAACGACGGAGGCGACGAGCAGCAGGCAGATAAGCGTCAAGACGAGCAGCCTAGCCCGCTCGCCCTTGGTGAGCCTGCGCAGGAGCGGGAAGGCCAGATAGCCCAGCGCCGTGCAGCAGAGCCCGGCGGAGTAGATGCCGTTCACGCTCTTTGCGCCGAACAGCATCGCGGCATTGTCGTTCACGGCGAACTCGATGAGCAGGAATGCCAGGAGGTAAACAGCGAAAAACAGGCCCGGAGCCAAGCGCGCGTATCTATTCTGAACCATTCTCTGCTCACCGCCCTGTTACACATATCATGTAATTATATAACAAAAACCGCCGCGCATCAAGCGCCGACGTCCGCAGGAGAGGGGTTTGGCGGGGTTCGTATTCCGAACCCCGGCCGCTGCGCCCCTCGCGTTTTCCGAACTGGCGGAGCAAAGGCTTTGATAATATACTTAAGTGGGGGAGGTTTGAGCTCCCGCGCCGGACCGATACGCCCTCCGCGGCGGCCCGCCCGGCCCGTGTCAGAAACCTTGCTGAATATGGAGGACAACATGAAAAAGAAAAGCCTTGCACTTGCCCTTGCGCTTGTCATGCTGCTGGGCGCGCTGAGCGCCTGCGGCAAAACTGAGCCGGAGGAGATCGGCGGCGCCCTGGGCGACGTGGGCGGAGTCACCCCGCCCCCGGCCCCGACCCCCTCGGCGGCGCCCTCCGTCGCGCCCCTGCCCAGCTCCGAGCCCGCGCCCACCGACGCGCAGCCCAGCGCCGCGCCGGACGACGGCGGCAGCGAGGGCGGTGGCCAGGAGGTAAACCTGGACGACTTCCTCTACGACTGGCTGGACTTTTCCGGCTACCCGCTCACTCCCGACGAGCTCATCGAGTACTTCGGCGAGCCGCAGGACAGGGTGGCCGTGGACAGCACCCTCGACTACTCCACCTGCGGCCTGCCCGGCTACGAGGACGCCGGGACGGTGCAGACGGAGATACTCTCCTACTCGAACGTCCTGTTCATGTTCTTCGTCGACCCCTTTGACGGCAACTGGACGGTGCAGCTCGTGGCCGTGACCGACCCGACCTCGATAATCAAGGTGGGCGGCGCGACGGTGGGCATGACCCTAGACGAGTGCAAGCAGGTGCTCTCGAGCAACGGCTACACCTTCGACTCCAGCATCGTCTCCGAGCCGAACTACTACTATTTCACCTACACCGACGAGTACAACTGGCCCTGCCTCGTGGAGATCGAGCTCGACGCCGCGACGGGCAAGGCCCTCTACGTCCGCGGCATCTGGGGCGCGATGGCGCAGATAGTCATCGACACTTACAAGGGTGCATGATATGAGCTTCTGTACGAAATGCGGGGCGCAGCTGCCCGACGGGGCGGCATTCTGTACGAAATGCGGCGCTCCGGTGAGCAGCCCGAAGCGGAGCAGGCTGAGCGGCAGCGAGATCTGGGCCGCAGCCAGCGCCGAGGTGAAGGCGAGATGGCGCCGCAAGGTCGGCAGCAAGCGCGCGCTCATAGCATGCGCGATCGGCCTTGTCGTGGTCGTGCTGGTCGTGGTGCTGAGCGTGACATTGGGTAACAGGGACGGGCGCGGCAGCGAGCCTGCGCCGACCTGGCAGGGCCAGTCAGGCACGCCCCAGGACGGCGACAGCGGCAGTGGAGCCGGCGGCGCCTCCAAGCCCGGCACGGCGCCGGCCACATCCCAGCCGCAGCCGGACAGCGGCGGAGGCACGCTAAGCGAGGCCGAACTGCGGCAGCGCGGCACCTTCATGCGCGTGAGCCGGCTGACGGACTCGGGCCTCAACATGGTCGTGGGCCGGATAACGGCGCCGGACGACTGGCAGGTGTCGGAGCAGGTGCAGTGGAGCAGCTACGGCAACTATCCCGGCATGACGCAGCTGAGCGCCGTCTCGCCCGACGGGCAGCGCAGCTTCCAGCTCATCAGCACCATGAGCTACTACCAGACGGACAGCATCTTCAACTCCCTCGGCGAGAACGAGACCGACCCGACGACCTACAGGATACACCGGCAGTACCGCACGGCGGAGCAGTTTGTCGAGATGATGCTCTCGGGCATAGGCTGTACGGGCGCGCAGAAGCTGAGCTCGAGCAGCATAGATTCGCAGAGCCTCAGCGCGCTCAAATCCACCGCGGAGCAGCACGCCTATCAGACGGGCTATTCGCTGGTGCAGTCCCTGGCGAACCTGGGCATGAGCGCGAACCTCGTCGGCTATGAGAGCACGGTGGTGGACAACAGGTACGCGGTCACGACGCAGAGCGGGCAGACGGAGTACATCGAAGTGTTCACGCTGGTCTGGGCCTACCAGACCTCGTGGGTGGTGCAGAACAGCTCCATCACGGTGAACGAGATATACTGGTGCGTGCCCTTCACCTATATCTTCACGGCCGAGAGCGAGCAGGCGCTCACGTCGATGCAGAACGAGTTTCTGACCTTCGTGTCCAACAGCAGCGTATCGCCGGAGTTCTACTACCTCGTGGAGCAGTACCGCGCCTACATCGAGAACCTCCTGGCGCAGCAGCTCACGAACCAGATACAGGCGGCGACGGAGATACAGAGCCAGCTCATGAACGACTACAGCAGCAGCTCGGACACGAACGACCGGGTCACGGACATGTGGAGCGACTACATCTACGACCGCGACGACTACACGACTTCCGACGGCAGCACCGTCAAGGTGCCAACGTATTACGACCACGTCTACGAGACGGACTCGGGCGACATCTATGTCACGAACGACTCCCTGAACGTTCCGACAAACTGGCAGGAGCTCTATACATAGCGAGGTGGAATGTGAAACGAGTCACAGCTGCGGCGATGATACTCTGCCTGCTGCTGACGGGCTGCGCCTCCGCCGCGCCCGCCGGGTACAGCGCCGAGCGGGCGAACGTCGAGGGCGTCAGGGACCGCGTCGCCTCTACGGCGCAGATGATAGGCAGCGTCAACGCCATAATTGAATGGCAGGTCACAAATTCCGAAAAGAACATAGAGGAAAACGACGCCGCCCGCCAGAACGGCGAGACCTACGTCCCCGAGGACAAAACCGAGGAGGTCAGGCAGAAGCAGGCGGAGCTGGCGGGCTATCTCGAGACGGTCGCGGCTTACTCCGCCTGGGCCTCGTCCCTGCGCCCCTGCGGGCAGGAGAGCGTTGACCTCACCTACGAGGCGGCGGCGAAGTATTTCTCCGAGGTGGAGAGCGCGCTGGAGGATATGGCGGACATCATGGACTTCTACTTCGCCTTTAACGAGGTCGCGCAGCCCCTGTCCTCCTTTGACGCCTCTGCCTACGACACGGACAAGGACAGGATCTACGACCTCTACTACGCCGTGGACGAGGCGAGCACGGCCATGTCGCAGCTGGACTGCCCGGCCTTCATGGCCGAGACCTACAAGCTGTACATCAGCCGCCTCTCCCACTTCATGGCCATCCTGAACGAGCAGTACATAGGCGTGCAGCTGAACGACCCCCTGCGCCTCGCCGCGGGCATCTATATGCTCGTGCGGGTGGAGAAGGAGAACTACGACTACAGCGTCATGCTGACGCGGGACTTCAACCTCCAGTACGAGAAGGTGGGCGAGCGCCTGGGCGGCTGGGTCGGCGAGCTGGGCACGGAGCTGGCGGAAAACTGCGCCGCGCTGCTCCGGGCGATGTGAGGGGGTGCGGCGTTGTGAAGCATTGCGGCAAATGCGGCGCTCCGCTCCGCGAGGGCAAGAGCTTCTGCCCCCAGTGCGGCGCCGAGGTGCGCCACCCCGAGCCGGTCGCGGAGCCGATAGCAGAACCCATCCCGGAACCCGCCGCGGCGCCAGTCGCTGAACAGCCCTCTGCGCCGGCCGCCGTCAAGGAGCGGCGGCCGAGGCGCGGGCTGAGGCGGCTCGTGACGGCGCTCATCGTGCTCGTGCTGCTGGGCGGCCTGGGCGCGGCGGGCTGGTATTGGGGCCTGCCCTACATCGAGAGCCTGCGCCCCGCGGGCGAGCTTCCGGCCGTGAGCTACAGCTACATGTCCCGCGAGCCCGAGATAGAGATAGACTACGAGGCCGTGGACTCCATCTACCCCTCGCTCTACAACACTACGGACTACATCCTCCTCGTGCGCGCCACCAGCGAGGGCGGGGAGCGGGACGTGATGATAAGGGCGGAGGTGCCGGGCTTCACGCAGGTGTACGAGCAGAAATTCACCCTGGGCAGCCAGCTGACGCAGTTTTACATCCACCCGCCCGTGCTGACGGGAGAGCTGAGCCTCGGCTCGGCCAAGCAGGCGCAGATAGTCTTCTCCGTGACGGACATCGACAGCGGCAAGCCCGTCATACAGGACACCCTGCCCATCCAGATAATGAGCAAGTTCGACATGATAAACTACGACCCCGTGCTGGGCGTGTCCAGCTGGGACTACTACCTCTCCTTCCTCACGCCGGAGTCGCCGGGCGTGCTGGAGCTGAAGCGCAACGCGGTGGACTTCATTACCGGCTACACGGGCGGGCAGTTCGACATGATGCAGGGCTATCAGGACTCCGGCCTCTTTGGCAGCAACATCGAGCTGAACACCTATTACCAGGCCCTGGCCCTGCAGGGCGCTATGAGCGAGATGGGCGTGCGCTACAACAACGCCTGGTATTCCATGAGCCGGAGCGGGGACAAGATGCTCCAGCGCGTGCAGCTGCCGGACGACACGCTCTCGAGCAAGAGCGGCGTGTGCATCGAGACCTCGCTGACCATCGCCAGCGCGCTGCAATCGGCGGGCATGAACGTCTTTCTCATCTTCCCGCCCGGCCACGCGCAGGTGGCGGTGGAGGCCTGGCCCAACACGGGCGAGTATTACCTCATCGAGACGACCATCCTGCCCCTGGACGGCGAAAACGTGGACAGCATAGTGACCTACAAGACCCAGCAGGAGTGGCTGGACTACATACAGAACGGCTACGGGGACGGCAGCGGAGGCTGCTATGTGCTCAACTGCGGCCTCGCAACGGCGCTGGGGCTGCTGCCGCTCACAAATTAAGGAGGTAAGACGATGTCAAGGATGTGCCCCAAATGCGGCGCGGAGCTACAGGACGGAGAGCTGTTCTGCTGCGAGTGCGGCGCCAAGTATGTGGAGCCCGCCCCGCAGGAGCAGGAGGCCGCGGCCTTCTGCGCGAGATGCGGAGCTCAGCTCAGGCCGGGCACGGCCTTCTGCCCCAAGTGCGGCGCGCCCCAGCGTGACGGCGGCGCGGCGCAGACGGCGGGCCAGAGGCCCGCGCGGCCAGAAAAGCCCGCAAAGAAGGCCGGAGCAGGCAGGAACGCTATCATCATAGCCGCCATCGCCGCCGTAACGTTGATCGCCGTCGTGATAGTGCTCTGGCTGGCGGGCGTGTTCGGCGGCAGGGAGAGCCCGGCGGCCGTGACGCCGTCCGGCGGCGTGATAAGCGGCACGGACTGGGACGACGTCATAAACATCGGCGGGGACGACCTCCAAACCGATGAACTCAGCTTCCCCGGGACGGGGTACGCCGCCTTTATCCCCGAGCCGGGCGTCGGCGCCCTCAGCCGCGTCGAGAACCGCGGCGGCAGCAACTGGGCCGTCTACTACGCCGGAGTCACGGTGGAGCAGGGCAAGCTCTACTACGCCGACGTCAGGGCCGCGGGCTTCACGGTGGACGAGACGATAGACGACCAGACCGCGTCCGGCGGGCGTTACGCCGTCCGCGCCTTCAACAGCGGCGGCGCGATGTTCGAGATGGTCTGCCAGGGCGGAAACATGGGCATCTACATAGGCGAAAAATACTCCTGACCAAAGAGCCGACCCCTCCAAGCGGCCTTTGGCCCATCCCCTCCGGGCCCCGCGCGCAGGCGCGGGGCCTTTTTTTGGCGGCGCGGCGAAAAAATGTAAAAAATGTGGTGAAATTCGGGCGGGTATATAGTAGAATATATGCAAAGCAGACAAAAAGGGAGGCGAGAACGTGGCTTTTGAGAGGATACCGAGCGGATATCCCGGTGTGGACGAGGTGTTCGACTACATCCGCATGGGCGACAACGTGGTCTGGCAGGTGTCGGGACTGGATGAATACCGCCTGTTTGCGGAGGCTTTCGCAAGGCAGGCGATGAAGGATGGACGCAACCTTATTTACATGCACTACACGCGGCATGAGAGTATGTTCAGCCCCGGACCGGGCTTGAAGGTATTTGAGTTCGACCCCATGCAGGGATTTGAGCCCTTCACCGTTAACATCTACAACCGCATAACCGAGGAAGGGGAGGGCGCATTTTACATTTTCGACTGCCTGTCAGAGCTTCAGGTCGCCTGGCACACGGACCAGATGATGGGCAATTTCTTCCGCGTCACCTGTCCCTACCTCTATGAGCTGAACACTGTGGCCTATTTCCCGGTCATACGCGGGCGTCACTCGTTTGAGACAATGGCCAGCATCCGCGACACGACACAGGTGCTGATAGACGTATACACCAGCGACAGCGCTGTGTACATACACACGCTCAAGGCGATGGACCGCGAGTCCGTCAACATCTACCTGCCGCACGTCAGCCGCAGCGGAGGCCCGTTCAAGCCCCTGGACGGCGGCGTTGCCCTCAGCCGCTACTACAAGCTGCTGGACGACATCTCGGCCCACACGCAGGACCAGAACCTGGACAGCCACGACCGCTTTTTCGCCCTGGCCAAGCTGGAATTCGGCCGGGGCAAGTTCCGGGACGAGACTGAGCGCAAGATCCTTGAGAGCATGATGTCCAAGGACCCTCACGTCCAAAAGCTCATCCACCAGCTGTTCGAGCCGAAGGACTATTTCTCCCTGCGCGACCGCATGATAGGCAGCGGCGCCATAGGCGGCAAAGCCTGCGGCATGCTGCTGGCCCGCAAAATAGCCGACGTCTGCCTGCCGGACTTCCGCGAGCACAACGAGCCGCATGACTCATTCTATATAGGCTCCGATGTCTTTTACACATACATCGTCAGCAACAACTGCTGGAAGACCCGCATAGAGCAGCGCACTGAAGAGGGCTACTTTGCCAAGGCGGAGGAGCTCAAGCAGGCCCTGCTCTCCGGCAGCTTCCCGGAGAACATACGCGAACAGTTCAAGGCCATGCTCTCGTACTACGGGCAGAGCCCCATCATAGTACGCTCTTCGAGCTTTCTTGAGGACGGCTTCGGCAACGCCTTTGCGGGGAAGTATGAGTCCGTGTTCTGCGTGAACTTCGGGCCGCTGGAAAAGCGCCTGGCCGCCTTTGAAGACGCAGTGCGCAAGGTCTACGCCAGCACAATGGACATTTCCGCCCTGGAATACCGCCTCCAGCGCGGGCTGGAGAAGAAGGACGAGCAGATGTCCATCCTCGTCCAGCGCGTCTCAGGTTCCTGGGCCGGGCCGTACTACCTGCCCGGAGTCGCGGGCGTGGGTTACAGCCGCTGCCTTTACAAGACCAGCCACGACGCCGACCCCACGGCGGGCATGCTTCGCCTTGTCGTCGGCCTCGGCACCAAGGCGGTGGACAGGACGGAGGACGACTACCCGCGGCTCGTAAACCTCGACCGCCCGGCTGCGCGCACTCACGCAAATGTCGCGGATATGCACCGCTTCTCCCAGCACAACGTGGACGTCATCGACCGCGAACGCCAGGCCTTCCGCAGCGTAAGCATGGACGTCGTCCACCACTTCCTGCCCGACTGGTTTCACGACCTGATGTTCGAGCGCGACTATGAGGCCGAAGCCTCCCTGCGTGAAATAGGCATCCGCGACGAGGTCTGGTTCATAAGCTGCCAGGGCCTGCTGGAGCGCACGCGCTTCCCGCAAATCATGCAGTCCCTGCTCAAGACGCTGGAAAACGTCTACGGCACGCCGGTTGACATCGAATACGCCGTCAACACGGACGAATACGGCGATTTTGTCATAAACCTGCTCCAATGCCGCCCGCTATACGTTGGCCAGCCGGGCGGCAAGGTGGTGGTGCCGGAGCTACCGGAGGAGGACACCTTCTTCAGCCTGGACGACTCCTCCATGGGCATGTCCACGGTGACGGACATCGACGTCGTTATCCAAATAGACGCCAAGGCGTACTACGAATATCCCTATTCCAAAAAACGAATGGCCGCCACAGCTGTGGGGCTTATAAACCGCTATTATAAGGGCAAGGACAAGAAAATCCTCCTGCTCGCGCCGGGCAGGCTCGGCACCAGCTCTCCGGAGCTGGGCGTGCCGTGCAGTTTTGCGGACATTTCGGGCTTTGCCGGGGTCTGCGAGGTGTCGGACGACAGGGCGGGCTACATGCCGGAGCTGAGCTACGGCAGCCACATGTTCCAGGACCTCGTAGAGGCGGAGATCTTCTACTGCGCCATATGGAACGACCGCCGCACCCTCAGCTACCGCCCGGAGCTGCTTGATGAGCTTCCAGACAAGTTTCCGGAGATATGCCCGAACATGCCGGAGCTTGCCCATATGTTCCGCGTGACGGAGCCGAAGGGCCTGCGCTGCTGGCTCGACGCCGTGTCAAACCGCGCCGTGTGCGGGTATAAGGATGGGAAATAGCTTGCATTTTCCGCAAAACTGGCGTAATATTATGCAATCAAGTTTTGTGGAGGTAAGGACATATGAGCTATATTCCCACGCCGGAACAGGCCCTCGAACTGACCAAGCGCTACAATAAAGAAGCCTTCCACATCCAGCACGCTGAGACCGTCGGCAAGGTCATGCGTTACCTGGCCGGCAAGTATGACCCGGGCATGGAGGACTATTGGCAGGCAGTCGGTATCCTGCACGACATAGACTTCGAGCAATGGCCCGAGGAGCACTGCAGGCGCGCTGACGTGCTGCTGCGCGAGCTGGACATAGACGCAGGCGTTGTTCACGCCGTAGTCAGTCACGGCTGGGGGATATGCAGCGACGCCGAGCCGGAGCGCTATATGGAGAAGATACTCTTTGCTACGGACGAGCTCACGGGCCTCATCTGGGCCGCTTCCCTCATGCGCCCCACTGGTTTTGAAGGCATGGACGCGAAGTCCGTTATGAAAAAGTTCAAGGACAAGAAGTTCGCCGCAGGCTGTTCCAGAGACATCATTGCCAAGGGGGCGGAGCTACTGGGAATAACGATGCCTGAGCTCGCCGCCATGACGCTCGAAGCCATGACTGCGGAGTGAAATAAGATATAAAAGCAACGCCCTCCGGGAACTCCCGGAGGGCGCCTTTTTCATTTCATGACATCTCTGAGCAAGTCGTCCATGTTATACATGCCCGGAGCCTTTACCCCGGCGATAAACCTCGCCGCGGCTATTGCGCCGCTGGCAAAGACCTCGCGGGAGAGCGCCGAGTGCTTCATCTCGAACACCTCGTCATGCCCGGCGAAGATGACCTCGTGCTCGCCGACGATGGTGCCGCCGCGGATGGAGGAGATGCCTATCTCCTCGCGCCGTCGAGGCTGCCGGACACTGTGCCGCTCGAAGACCTCCTCGGCTTTATAGGGCAGGGAAGAGGCGGCGGCGTCTGCCAGCATCAGGGCCGTGCCGCTCGGCGCGTCCACCTTGCGGCGGTGGTGCTTTTCCACTATCTCGACGTCAAAACTCTCGCCCAGCACGGCGGAGGCCCGCTTCACGAGCTGCATCATGAGGTTTATTCCCAGCGACATGTTGCCGGACTTGAACACCGGTATGCGCGCCGCGGCTTTCTCAATGTCCTTCAGCTGCTCCTCAGAGTAACCCGTCGTACACAGGACTATGGGTATCTTCCTCAGCAGGCAGAACTCCAGCAGCCCGTCAAGGTTCGCGGGGTTCGAGAAATCCACGACGACGTCCGCCGGTCCCTCGTAGCTCATGGGGTCGGAATAGACCTCGAAGCAGTTCTTCTTCACCGGCGTGCGGTTGAAGCCCGCGACTATCTCCACGCCCTCCAGCTCCGCGCAGCCGCACACGACACATTGGCCCATGTGTCCGTTGCAGCCGGAGACTATCATCTTTAGCATATGGATTCCCTCTTTGTATCTGTGAATTACACTTCGAGGCCCACGCCGCGCATGGAGACCTTGAGCTTTTCAAGGTTGGCCGGGTCCATATCAACGAGGGGCAGACGCAGCTTGCCGACGTTCATGCCCGCAACGTTCATGGCGGTCTTGACGGGGATGGGGTTCGTCTCGATGAAGAGCTTGTCGAAGAAGTCGGCCAGGCGGAAATACTCCGCGGCGGCGGCCTTGAAGTCGCCCGCGAGGCCCAGCTCGCAGAGCTTAGCCACGTCCTTGGGGATGATGTTCGAGGCCACGGATATGACGCCAACGGCGCCAAGAGCCATCATCGGCACGGTGTCTGAGTCGTTGCCGGACCAGAACACCAGGTCATCCCCGCATATGGAGCGGGTGAGGGCGAATTCGGCGATGTTGCCGCTGGCCTCCTTGACGCCGTTGATGTTCGGGTGCTTGGAGAGGACCTTGTAGGTGGCGGGCTTGATGCCTATGCCGGTGCGGCCGGGGACGTTGTAGAGGATCATCGGCACGCTGACCCTGTCAGCGACGTAGGTGAAGTGCTCTATTAGGCCCTTCTGGGTGCTCTTGTTATAGTAGGGCGTGACCATGAGGATGCCGTCCGCGCCGCAGGCTTCGGCCTGCTTGGCCTGCTCCAGGACGTGGGCGGTATTATAGCCGCCGACGCCGACGATGGTCTTCATGCGCCCGGCGCATTTCTTTACGGTGAGCTCGACGAGCTTGTTGTGCTCTTCCTCGGTGTGCGTCGGGTTCTCGCCCGTCGTGCCGCAGACGAGGATGGCGGAGGTGCCGCCCTCGTACTGGAAGTCGATGAGTTCGGCATATTTCTCGTAATCGACGCCGTTTTCGAGGTATGGCGTGACTATGGCGGTACATGAGCCGGTGAATATCGGTGTCTTGGCCATTTTACAAACCTCCTTCAGATGTTAGGGCTTATTTTGCGCTTATATAACCCTCGGCGCAGAGCAGCTCGGCCAGCTCGACGGCCCCGCCGGCGGCGCCGCGCAGGGTGTTGTGAGAGAGGCAGACGAACTTGTAGTCATACTGCGTGTCGGGGCGCAGGCGGCCGATGCTTATCTGCATGCCGCCCTCGTTCATACGGTCGAGCCTCGTCTGCGGACGGTCAGGCTCCTCGAAATAGCGCAGGAACTGCTTCGGCGCGCTGGGCAGCTCCAGCTCCTGGGCGCGGCCCTTATAGGACGCCCAGACGGCCTTCATCTCGTCCATCGTGGGCTTCTTGTCGAAGCTCACAAACACTGCGGCCATGTGGCCGTTCGCTGCGGCGACGCGCAGGCACTGGGCGGTGATGAGCGGCTTTTTCGCGTTCACGATGACGCCGTTTTCCACGCGGCCCCAGACCTTCATGGGCTCCTGCTCGCTCTTCTCCTCTTCGCCGCCAATGTAGGGGATGACGTTATCGACCATCTCGGGCCAGGTCTTGAAGGTCTTGCCTGCGCCGGATATTGCCTGGTAGGTGCAGACAAGGATCTTGTCGAGGCCGAAGGTATCCCTGAAGGGGGAGAGGGCGGGAACATAGCTCTGGATGGAGCAGTTGGACTTGACGGCGATAAAGCCGCGCTTGGTGCCAAGGCGCTTCTTCTGGTCCGCGATGACGGCGAAATGCTCCGGGTTTATCTCGGGTATGACCATCGGCACGTCCGGGGTCCAGCGGTTGGCGCTGTTGTTGGAGACGACGGGGCACTCGGCCTTGGCATACTCCTCCTCAAGCGCGAGGATCTCCTCTTTCTTCATATCGACGGCGGAGAAGACAAAATCGACGTCTTTTACCACGTCCGCGACGTCCGCGGCGTTCTTGACGACGAGCTTCTTCGCGCACTCAGGCATGGGGTCGTCAAGAGCCCACTTGGCGCCCACGGCCTCCTCATAGGTTTTGCCCGCGCTGCGGGCGCTCGCCGCGATGGCGGCCAGCTCGAACCACGGGTGGTTGGCTATCAGCGTCACGTAGCGCTGGCCGACCATGCCGGTTCCTCCGATGACTCCGACTTTGAGTTTCTCCATGCCAAATTCCTTCCTTTCAGCCATGCGAAACAGTATATTCACCGGCCAGTTAAATAATACCGGGTGACATAACGCTTGCAATTCTCTGTATCAGCCTTTATAATGACATAATAAGTCGAAAAAGGCAATAACCTGTTGGCCCTTTAGCAATTTAATATTTTACCACCTGCATTTATGCCAGTCAACAAACGTCAAAAGGTGAACAAATGAAAATGAAGAGATTGAACGCCATACCCGCATTTATACTGGCCCTGCTGTTCATCGCGGGGCTATTTCCGGCTGTTCCGGCGGCCGCTGCGGGGGATATCTATGTTAACGACTCGAACAGCGTCCTGACCGGGGGCCTCGGCTCAGCCTACGCGATAGGGGAGGGCGGCACCTCTTTTGTTTCGGGTGACGCCGCTGTCATGACGGCGGACGGCCTTACCACCGTGGGCGGCAGCTCCGGTTCCTCCGGCTCCTCGACTCGCCCGGGCAGGGACGAGGTCTCGCCTACGCCGGAGCACCTTTCCGTGACCGGGCGGATAAGCCTGCCCTATTCCAAGTTCCGTGTCGGCCTCTACTACTACGACGGCACGAGCAGCATCCGCAACAGTACGCTTGAGTCCGCCAACCTTGAAAACGATGTCGGCAGCGGCTATCTCTTCGGGTATTACGACTCCAACCGCATCTTTCACCAGGTCGGCTACACAACCGAGACGGCCATAACCATGGCGATGGACAAAAACGTCACCATCAGCAGCGGCGCGAGCCTCGGCTGCTACCACATCCTCCTGCCGGGCAGCTACATGAGCTTTGAGGAGGCGGCCAACGCCGCTTCGCAATACGGCGGTTTCCCGGCCTACTACAACGGCGCTTATTACGCCCTTTACGGCAGCTATGCTACCTCCGCCGAGGCGCAGGCCGCCCTCAGCTGGTCCGGTACCGGCGGCCAGGTCTACACCGCCTCGCAGTACTGCGTCACAGTATGCCGCACGACGGACGGGACCATACTATTTGAGTTCGACTGCGGCAAGGATCTGAACCTCGCCGTCAGCCCGCAGACCAGCTATGAGCCTGCCGTCACCTGGTTCAAGGGCTACCGCTACCACGGCGACTTTGAATACGTCCGCCGCAGCGGAGACAAGCTCACTGTCATAAACATAGTTGACATCGAGGACTACGTCAAAGGCGTCATCCCCTACGAGATGAGCGGCAGCTGGCCCATAGAGGCCCTCAAGGCCCAGGCCCTCTGCGCCCGCACCTACGCCGCAAGCCATTTCAACGCCAACTCCTACTACGGCTTTGACGTGACGAACGACACCTACAGCCAGGTCTACCGCGGACTCACCGGCGCGACAAGTACCTCGGACGCCGCTGTGGAACAGACCGCCGGCATCTACATACTTTACGCGGGCGAGCCTATTTCAGCCATGTACTGCTCCTCCAACGGCGGCGCGACGGAGGACAGCGAGAACATCACAGGCAACGCCGTGGGCTATCTGCGCGGCAAGGTGGACAGCTTTGAGGCTGCTGCCGCGAGCATAAACGCCAACAGCAGCTGGACCGACACCTTGACACGCAGCCAGTTGGCTGAAAAGGCGAATACCCTTGGTTTCTCCATCGCCTCTGCGGACAGCATCGAGATCACTTACTCCGACACCGGCAACGTCATCGGCATGAAGCTCACGGACTCCAACGGCCGCAGCGCCAGCTTCAGCGGGAAGGCCTGCTATGAATTCTGCACCTCTACGCTGGGCCTGAAGAGCATCTCCTTTGAGATAAGCGAAAATGGCGACAGCGTCACTTTCATCGGCAGCGGCTGGGGCCACAGCCTCGGTATGAGCCAGTTCGGCGCCTACGCCATGGCCAAGACTTACGGCTTTACCTACGACCAGATAGTCAACTTCTACTACACCGACATCACCCTCGCGTCGGCTACCTATACCTATTGATACAGAGGCACAGCGCATGAAGACATCGGATTTTAGTTTCTATCTGCCCGAAGAGCTCATCGCGCAGACGCCGCTGGAGCGACGGGACGCCTCGCGGCTGCTTTGCCTGGATAAGGTCAGCGGCGCGACGGAGCATCGCGTGTTTTCCGAGCTGCCTGAGCTGCTCCGCCCCGGCGACTGCCTGGTGATGAATGATTCGCGCGTGCTGCCCGCGCGGCTCATGGGCGCGCGGGAGACGGGCGGGGCGGTGGAAGTCCTGCTTCTGCGCGACCTCGGCGGCGGGCGCTGGGAGTGCATGACCCGCCCGGGACGCAAGGCGAAACCCGGCACGCGCCTCATCTTCGGCGGCGGCGAGCTCGAAGCCGAAGTTCTTGAGGTCGCGGAGGGTGGAAACCGCATTATCGAGTTCAAGTACGACGGCATATTCCTCGAAGTGCTGGAGCGCCTGGGACGTATGCCTCTGCCTCCGTATATCAAGGCGGAGCTGGAGGACGGGGAGCGCTACCAGACCGTGTACTCCCGCGAGCTGGGCAGCGCCGCCGCGCCGACGGCGGGCCTGCATTTTACCAAAGAGCTACTGGCTAAGATTGCTGAAAAGGGAGTGCGTGAATGCTTCGTCACGCTGCACGTCGGCCTCGGCACCTTCCGCCCTGTGAAGGCGGAGGACATCGAGGAGCACGAGATGCACTCCGAATTCTGCATCATTCCGGAGGAGACGGCGCGTATAATAACCGAGACAAAGCGTGCGGGAGGCAGAATCGTCTGCGTCGGCACTACCTCCTGCCGCACGGTCGAGAGCTTTGCCAATGAAGACGGTACGATGGATGCCAAATCCGGCTGGACCAACATCTTCATTTACCCCGGCTACAAATTTAAGTGCCTCGGCGCCCTCATTACTAACTTCCACCTGCCTGAGAGCACTCTGATAATGCTTGTCTCCGCTCTCGCCGGCCGCGAACATGTCCTTGCGGCATACAAGGAGGCCGTTGAAAAGCGCTACCGCTTCTTCTCGTTTGGTGACGCGATGTTTATCAGCTGAATAAAATGACCATGGGCCGCCCCCTACATGCAGGGGGCGGTTTTTTTGTGCCGTCACAATGGGGCGGAGGCGGCATACAATGATACAGGTACGTTGAAAGTGCCGAATTTTCCTTGAAACCATGGTGAAGGGAGTAAGCATATGCGGAAGTGCAACGACTCAGACTGGCGCGACAAGCTTGAGTGCTGCGATATGAACGTGGTCAAACCCTGCGACCACGACTGCAACTGCACTCGCGGCTGCCGCCATGTCTGCTGCATTAGCGGCCCCACAGGGCCCACGGGCGCTACCGGTGCTACCGGCGCGACTGGGCCCACCGGCCCGACCGGGGCCAGAGGTCCGACGGGTCCCACCGGTCCCACCGGCGCTACCGGCGCGGGCATTGACACTATAGAGCAGTTCGTCCCCGGCACGCCTTATTCTATAGGCGACCTGGTGTATTACAGCGGCGCACTGTACGACGTAAATACCAACAACCCCACCGGCACGCCAGGCACCTCGCCGGACTTCACGCTGGTGACAGTCACCGGCCCGACAGGCGCTACCGGCGCTCAGGGCCCCACTGGTCCAACAGGCCCCACGGGAGCTACGGGCCCGACAGGAGCCACCGGCGCTACTGGTGCGACTGGTCCCTCCGGCACTGGTCCGACTGGTCCTACTGGTCCCACCGGTCCCACCGGAGCTGCGGGTGCGACAGGCCCCTCCGGCACTGGTCCGACTGGCCCGACGGGTCCCACGGGTCCCACCGGAGCTGCGGGTGCGACAGGCCCCTCCGGCACTGGTCCTACTGGCCCGACGGGTCCCACGGGTCCCACTGGCGCTACAGGTGCTACGGGCCCGAGCGGTACCGGCCCGACCGGCCCCACAGGCCCGACTGGACCCACTGGCGCTACCGGCGCAACTGGCCCCAGCGGCACTGGCCCGACCGGTCCCACCGGTCCCACCGGACCGACGGGCGACACCGGAGCTACCGGCCCGACTGGCCCGAGCGGAACGGGTCCTACTGGCCCAACTGGCCCGACTGGCGACACCGGCGCGGAAGGCCCGACCGGTCCTACAGGCCCGACCGGCCCGACCGGAGATACCGGCGCGGAGGGTCCAACTGGTCCTACAGGCCCGACCGGCCCGAGCGGCACAGGTCCGACCGGCCCGACCGGCCCGACTGGCGATACCGGAGCGGAGGGTCCGACTGGCCCCACCGGCCCGACTGGCCCCACCGGCCCCAGCGGCGGCGCCGTGCTCAGGGCTGCGGCGGCGGTCTCGGATGCCACCGGCACGGGCGACATTGTAACGCAGTTCAACGAACTGCTCGCCAACCTGCGCAGCGTGGGCATACTGGCCGAACAATAAGCCAAAGAGGACGGCCAATGGCCGTCCTCGTTCCATAAGGGGGAGGGGCAATTGAAAGTATACGTCTACGCCATATGCAAAAATGAGAGCAAATTCGCCCGGCGCTGGATGGAGTCAATGTCCGAGGCGGATGCGGTCTACGTCCTCGACACAGGTTCTGAGGACGACACCGTGCAACTCCTGCGGGAGGCTGGGGCAATAGTTGAGATACAGGAATTTCGCCCCTGGCGCTTCGACAGGGCGCGGAACCGCTCGCTGGAAATGGTGCCGGAGGACGCGGACGTCTGCGTCTGCACTGACCTTGACGAACTGTTTCACCCCGGCTGGCGGGCGCTGCTGGAAGCGGCTTGGGAGCCCGGAACCACGCGCGCTGCCTACCGCTACACCTGGAACTTCAACCCGGACGGCTCCGAGGGCTTTGTTTTCTGGCTGAACAACATGCATGCCCGCCACGGCTTCCGCTGGACGCACCCCGTCCATGAGGTGCTGGAGCGTACGGACGGCGCGGCGACAAAGCAGATCTGCATCGAGGGCATCCAGCTCGATCACCACGCGGACGACACAAAGCCGCGCAGCCAGTACCTTCCGCTTTTGGAGATGTCAGTCGCCGAGTGCCCGGACGACGACAGGAACATGCACTACCTTGGCAGGGAGTATTACTTCTACCGCCGCTGGGAGGACGCCATACGCACGCTGGAGCACCACCTGTCAATGCCCAGCGCTACCTGGGCTGACGAGCGCTGTGCCTCCATGCGCTACATAGCCCGCTGTCAGAACGCGCTGGGCAGGAAGGACGAGGCCAAACGCTGGCTCTGGCGCGCCATAGGCGAGGCCCCGCACCTGCGCGAGCCTTACCTTGACATGGCAAAGCTGCTGTATGCCGAAAAGGACTGGGACGGCCTCGTACATATGTGCCGAACTGCGCTCAGGATAGAGGAACGGCCGAAGACATACATCTGTGAGGCCGAGTCCTGGGGCAGCCTGCCCTATGACTATCTCTCTCTGGGCCTCTATTACACGGGCAGATACATTGAGGCGCTCTCGGCAGTGCGCCGAGCGATAGAGCTCTCGCCTACGGAGAAGCGCCTGCGGGACAACGAGCGGTTCATCTCAGCCGCAATAAAATAGCGCTCAGCCATGCTCTGACCGGTACAGTGCCGCACGCTCCAGGATGAGCTGCGCCGCGCCCTCGGGCGTCTGAGCGCCCGCACGCAGCGCCACGCCCTCTTCGGAGACGATATCGAGCAGGGGCGAGGTCGTGTATGCGGCCAGCTCCAGCTCGTCCAGCAGGCCGAGAAAGCAGTCACGCTGCCGCTCGGTGACGGCGGGCAGGAACTCCTCGTCCGGGAAGGATAACTCTTGCAGCTGGGCCTCGAACAGCTGACGGTACATGGGCGTCTCAGCGAAAACATTCGCCTCGGGCAGACGGAGCAGGGCCTGGAGCAGCGCCCAGCCGTCGCCGTTTTCCGCGTAGGCGGCGCTGACGGCCCAGCTTATGAGCGTCCTCGCCGCGGAGCCGCAGGCCCCGTCCGCCGTGGGCGCGCCCACCGGCCAGAGCTCGCAGCCCGCCGCGGCCTCGGCTTCCGCGAGGGAGCGGGCATTGTAGAGATATTGGTAGCCCAGCATTACCATGTCCGCCCCGAAGGCTTCCTCGGGCGGGATGTATTCGGATGTTTTCCTAGGCTCTGCCGCCAGTTCGAGCAGCGCCGTCAGCGACTCCGCCTCAGGCAGCTCGCCGAGGCGGAGCCGCGCCGCGAGGGTGGTGCATATCAGGCTGTACAGCTCATCCCGGCTGAGGACCTGATCGGGGCTTATTTTACTGTCGAGGTCTATGATGTCGGGAGCGTAGAGGCTGTAATACTGCCCGAAGCGGCTCTCGCGGCCCAGCATGGTGCTGATGCCGAAAGCGGCGGGGAGGGAGTAGAGCGCGCCGCCCAGCTCGTAGGGTCCCGGTGCAACCAGCTCGTCGCGGCTCATGCCGCCCTGGCTCTCCATAAGGTCGTAGATATCCGCAAACCAGCCTGAGCCAATGTAGTCCAGCGGGTCGATGCCGCCCAGGCAGATGAGCTCCGGCCCCTCACCGGAGGCATAGAGCGCCGCGAGCGTAGAGATGCGCGTCTCCATGTCCGCGTCCGGGTCGTGCAGCGTGTAGGCGTAGAGCGCAGGCTCCGCGGCGTTGACGGCGGCGAGCACCGGGCCGAGGAAGTCATCGGCGCCCGGGTCGAGACAGTAGACTGACACCTCGCGCCGGGGCTCAATGTCATCCGGCGCGGCGGGCTCTAGCAGCCATAGCGCGTCGCCGCTTATGAGGGCGTAGCTCCCGTCAAGCGGTGTGAGCGCTGTGATGTCAGACAGCGAGATGCCGCACTCGGCCCAGATGGCCACGGCCTCGCGCCCGGCTTCAGTGCTGTGCCAGAGACCGTCGGCATCTGTTTCAAGCCAGCCGCCGTCATCCGAGGACCAAATTGAGCCGGAGCAGGCCCCGGCATCGGCGACGCCATTCGCCGTGCAGCGCAGCAGCGTTTCCCGGCTCTGGGCCATTGTCCCGTTTTCAATGGGCGCAAGACTGTAGACCGGCTCGTCCAGCTCCAAGCGGAGCGACTCGGTCCCGTCCGGCTTCAGCGCCAGCAGCCGCCCAAGGGCGCTGTCATAGAGCCAGATCAGTCCACTGCCATAGGCCAGGCGAGTGCAGTCCTGCGCGTCCGGCTCAATGTAAGCGTCTGCGCTGTTGCCGTCCAGCGGATAGTGTGCCAGGCGCGGGCCAGAGCCATCTGCACCGATAAGCGTGAGCCAGACACCGGACTCATCCGCCGTCATGCGTCCCGCCGCGCCGTCTGCCTCGGAATAGCCCAGCTGCACAAGCTGCCCGTCCTCGACACTGTAGAGCGCGCGGGCCTCGCCCTGGACGAGCACGCAGAGCGCATCGCCGCAGGCGGCGAGTCCCAGCGCCTGACCCGGAAGCTCCACGCTTTTCAGCGCGAAGGGCTGCCCGCGCCCGCCCCAGTCGCCGGAATCCGATGTTGGCGAGACGACCTGTCCACTGCTTCCGCAGGCTGCGAGAGAGAGCAAAAGAGCGCACAGGAGCAGCCAGGAGATGAGTTTTTTCATGTATACGCCCCCTTTTCCGCCAGGATAACACGGGCTTGTATCAAATTTGCATCAAAACAGGCCGCGGCAAAAAAATACTTGACCTGCGCACAGGGATGTAGTAATATAATTCTGCAAGTTAGATAGCACTAACTATTTTTTAAGCGCATAGATTAGCCCAGACTAACTAGGAAAGGTGATGAATATGAGCGTAGTCATAGTGGGCGGGAACGAGTGTATGGCGGGCAAGTACGAGAGCATTTGCCGTGAGCACGGCTGCAAGGCCAAGGTTTTTACGAAGGAGAACGGCTCCCTTAAAAAGAAGGTAGGTACACCAGACCTGCTGATACTTTTTATAAGCACGGTCTCGCACAAGATGGCGCTGAGCGTCATCGCCGAGGCGAAGAAGAACGACGTGCCCGTTGCGCGGGTGCTCACCAGCAGCGGTACTGCCCTGCGTGCGGCGCTCATGGAACACTGTGCGGCGGTGTGAGAGATGGCGCCGCTGGAAAAATACATGATAGAGCAGGGCGCACCGACGCTGGCCAGCCTCAAGACCGGCACGCTCTTCTGCGTGGATACCACAGAGCCGGGTGAGCTGCTCCGGCAGATCGGCTTGTGGAATTCCAGGCTCAGAGACAAGGGCGTCTCGATAACGCTGCTGCGCTACAACGGACACAGGGCGCTTGTGTATATGTATCGTCACTCGCAGCTGCGGCGAGACCTTGAGACTGCGGGCGCGGCGGAGCTGCTGGCGCAATGCGGCTACGCCTCGGCTGAACCGGGGTATGCCATTGAGCGACTGCGCGAGCGCTTTTGTGAGTCTGCGGAGTTCCCGCACGAGATCGGCCTGTTTTTGGGTTATCCGCTCTGCGATGTGCTGGGATACATCAAGAACAGGGGGCAAAACAGCAAGCTCACCGGCTGGTGGCAGGTATACGGCGACGAGGCTGAGGCCGCACGTCTGTTCTCACGCTTTCGGAAGTGCCGGGATGTATACTCGCGGCTCTGGAGCGAGGGCAGATCGGTGCAGCAGCTCACTGTCTGCGCCTGACAAATACATTGAAAAGAGGTAAACGCATGAGCAAAATCGCAATAGTCTACTGGAGCGGCACGGGCAACACCGAGGCCATGGCAAACAGCGTCCTCGCCGGGGCGCAGGCTGCGGGCGCACAGGCGGAGCTCTTTACCGCCGCCGAGTTCAGTCCGGAAAAGCTGGCTGAATATGACGCCGCGGCCTTCGGCTGCCCGGCCATGGGCGCGGAGCAGCTGGAGGAAGACGAGTTTGAGCCCATGTTCTCGGCCTGCAAGGCCGCGCTGAAGGGCAAAAAAACGGCCCTCTTCGGCTCCTACGGCTGGGGCGACGGGGAGTGGATGCGCTCCTGGGAAGCGACGGCGAAGGGCTACGGCGCCGCGCTCGCCTGCGAGAGCGTCATCTGCGCCGACGCGCCCGACGCCGCCGCCAGGGCCGCCTGCGAGGCGCTGGGGAAGGCTCTGGCCTAGCAATATTGACGCTGCCTCCAGGGATGTGGTATACTGGAAATACCAAGGAATGGAGGCGCCCGTATGTCCAGAGACAAAACCGTTCCGGTATTTATCGCGGTCTGCGCGTTCTTCGTCCTGAACAGGCTGCTGGTCCCGCTGATGAAGCTCCCGAGGCACGTTCCGGAGGTGCTGGGCCTGGGCTATTACGTCGTCCTCGTCATAATAAGCCTCGTCCTGGGCTATCTGCTATACGGGGAGCGGCTGCAAAACTGGCTCAAGCGGCCAGACTGCCCCGGCAAGGACAAGTGGCTCTCGCTGCTCATCACGGTAGTGCTCTTCCTGGGGCTGGGCAAGCTGCTGCTCTGGTTGCTGGAGGTCCTGCCGCCGCACATCTGGGGCAGGCATTTGCCGCGCATCTTTTACGACAGCCTCGCCGGCTTCGGCATGCTCATCGGTGGGGGCATAGCCCTCCTGGTCGTGAGCCTCATCCTCGGCGACAGGCTCTATTTCCGCCGCATCAAGAACTGGCTCGAACGGTGAAAAACAAAAAAGAGAGGGGAGACCCTCTCTTTTTTATTGCCCGGCCTCGTCCTGCGCGGAAACATGCTCCTTAAGGCGCTCAAATGTCTCGGCGCTGATGACGTGCTCTATACGGCAGGCGTCCTCGGCTGCTACCTCGGGGCTGACGCCCATGCGGACCAGCCAGGTAGAGAGCAGCGTGTGCCGCTCATATATCTTGTCGGCTATCTCCCGGCCCTTGTCCAAAAGGGTTATGAAGCCTTCTTTGTCAACTTCGATATATCCGTTGGTCCTGAGGTTTTTCATGGCCACGCTGACGCTAGGCTTGGAAAAACCCAACTCGTTTGCGATGTCTATGGAGCGGACGTTTCCCTGGCGGTTGTGTATGATGAGTATAGTTTCAAGGTAGTTTTCGGCGGATTCCTGGATCTTCAAGGGTGTGTCACCTCACCTGGCGGTTAATATTTCTTCATATTCTATCACACTATATCCTGCCTTCGCAAGTGCAAAACGCGGTTGACAATTTGACGGAGGCGGGATATAGTCGTTTTTACACGGAATTGGAGGCAGGCTATGTTCAGACTTTTAAAAACCGAAGGCCTCGCGCGGCGCGGGGAATTCAGCTGTCCGCACGGCACGGCGCAGACGCCGGTGTTCATGAACGTCGGCACGCAGGGCGCGATAAAGGGTGCGCTCTCTGCAAAGGATTTGAAGGATATAGGCTGCCAAATCGAGCTGTCCAACACCTATCACCTCCACGTCCGCCCGGGCGACGGGCTCATAAAAAGCCTCGGCGGTCTGCACCGCTTCATGACCTGGGACGGGCCTATCCTCACGGACAGCGGCGGCTTTCAGATTTTTTCCCTGGCCGAGCTGCGAAAAATAAAGGAGGAGGGCGTGAGCTTCAATTGCCACGTGGACGGCAGGCACATTTTTATGGGCCCGGAGGAGAGCATGAGGATACAGTCGAACCTCGGCTCCGACATCGCCATGGCCTTTGACGAGTGTATCAAGATACCCTCGCCCTATGAATACGTCCGCCAGAGCTGCGACAGGACCGTCCGCTGGCTTGAGCGCTGCAAGCGGGCGCTTACAGAGTATAATTCTGAGCCGGACGCCGTGAATCCTGGCCAGGTGCTGTTCGGTATAAACCAGGGCGCGGTTTTCCACGACATCCGCATCGAGCACATGAAGCGCATAGCGGAGCTCGATTTGCCCGGTTACGCCATAGGCGGCCTCGCTGTGGGCGAGACGGCTCAGGAGATGTACGACACCATTGAGGCCGTCGAGGAACACATGCCGAAGGACAGGCCCCGCTACCTCATGGGCGTCGGTACGCCGGGGAACATCATCGAATCCGTCTGGCGCGGCGTGGATTTCTTCGACTGCGTTATGCCCGCGCGCAATGGTAGGCACGGCCACCTCTTCACCTGGGAAGGTATCATAAACATCAAAAACGCCAAATATGAGCGGGACGAGGGCCCGATCGCCCCCGGCTGCGGCTGCCCCGTATGCCGCCGCTACTCCCGCGCCTATGTGCGGCACCTCTTCAAAGCGGAGGAAATGCTGGCCATGCGTTTTGCCGTTACGCACAACCTCTGGTTCTATAACGATTTGATGAGCCGTATCAGGCAGGCCCTGGACGAGGGGCGCTTCGCAGCCTTCAGGGAGCGATATGCGAAGATTTTGGACTCAAGGATATAATTTTCTTGCATTTGGGAGAATATGAGGTTATAATTGACACGCTGTACATTTTCGCAGGTTGGAGGTTATCAAATGTTACACAATTTCCTTACAGCAGACGCCAGCACGGCTGCCGGCGGCCTTGGCGGTATGTCGTCGATTCTGTTCCTCGTCATCATCTTTGTGGTGTTCTACTTCTTCCTTATCCGTCCGGAGAACAAGCGGAAGAAGAAGCTCACCGAGATGCGCAACAACATCAGCATCGGCGACGAGATCGTCACTATCGGCGGCATAATGGGTAAAGTCGTCCAGGTCACAGAGGACACCATCACCTTCGAGACCGGCGAGGACCGCGTCCGCATGCAGGTTACCAAGTGGGCGATATCCTCCAACGTGCGCGAGGAGAAGCAGCGTGCCGCGCAGGAGGCCGCCGCCAAGGCTGCCAAGAGCAAGAAGAACGCCGCCAAGACCTCGGGCGAGGAGAACAAGATAGACGAGGGCAAGGGCGAATAAGCCCCTCGGCCAAGTCATTAAATTCCCCCAGACGAAATAGGATGTACAAAACATCCGCGTCGGGGGGAATTTTTTATGCAGACTAGTGTCGAAAGAAAAGGGAAGAAGAGCACGGGCCTGAACTGGTATACCCTCGGGCCGCTGCTCGCCGCCGTAGCTGTCGCCGCGCTCATGTACTTGCTGGCCGTTTTGCTCGAAAGGCAGATACTGCCTTATGCGCTGGTCGACGAGCTGCTTATCGCCTGCGTGTTTCTGGGCGCAGCAATAGGCGGAGCGGCTGCGGCTAAAAAGAGGGGCAAGTCCGCCCTGGCCTCAGGACTCATAGCCGGGGCTGTGCTCGCTGCGCTGCTGGCTGTCGGCTCGCTGATGGCCGAGGGCGAGGCTGCTCTGTCCGCCGACTGCCTGCGCCATGCAATAGCCGCGGTTGCAGGCGGCCTCTTCGGCGGGGCGCTGTGCCTCAACAGGAGAGCGGCAAAACGCAAAAAGCGCGGGCGCAGAAGATAAGGTGATAACAATCAGTAATATTGCTGACTGGTAGACATAATTGAAATATGATTACCAAGATGTTGTTATCAAGCGAAATACATCTCACTAAATATTGTGATTGTGCCTGTAATTCCAAGGATTTTTCAAGGGCGCAGTTGGCAAGGTTGACATAATGTTGTTAACATAATGCATAGGCATAATTCACAAAAATGCACTTATTTTGACAAAGGACTTGATTACTGATGGAATTTGTATTATATTGTGCCTACTTGAATTATGTAAATTGCGGCATTATCCCCATGCGCCGCCCGGGTGAGGCCCGGTGAAGCCGGCGCGCCGCTTTCCACATATAGATACCGCCCGCCTTGTTAGGCAGGGCGGAGAGGCGCTGGTGCTGCTTCTGCTGTGCGCGGCGTTTCTTGCCGGCGCGGCAGGGGGCTCGCTCCTCGGCTCGGCAGAGTCGGCGGCCGAGGGCGTCCTGCCCGGAGATGGCAGCGTGTATGGCGCCGATGGCTATTTTTCCCTGCTTTTTTCCTGCGCCAAGTATCACCTCCTTGTTTTACTTTTTTCCACCTCGCTTGCCGGGGTGCTGCTCATACCGGCGACGCTTGCCTTCAGGGGCTTCGCGCTCTCTTGCACGGCCGCCTGTGTCGCCTCTGCCTATCCGGAGCAGGGGACGGCGCTTGTCCTGGTCGTGCTGGGGCTTCCTGCGCTCCTGACTGTGCCAAGCCTGTTTGTCGTCGCCTTCGGCGGAGAGCTGTTTTCAGCGCGGCTCCTGTCGAACTACGCAAGGCGGCCTCTGCCTCCCCGCTATAGGCGCGGGGAGGACAGGGCGCTTGCTGCGGCGCTGATGCTCTTCGCGGCGGCAGCCGTGGAGTGTTACGCCGTTCCGCCGCTCGTGCGGCTGCTGATTTAAGAGGGAAAGGGGGCGCCGTGAATTTGCAGGATTCCGTCTGTCTTGGGGAATTTGAAAAATATCTGGCCGAAGTCAAAAAAGCCTCGGCCAACACGCTCGCCTCCTATATGAGAGACGTCAGGCAGTTCGGAGACTACGTGTCGGCGCACGACCTGCCCGGCTTTACCGAGCTGGAGGATGACGACCTTTCGGCCTACATCACCTGGCTCCGCCATAACGGAAAGTCTCCCGCCACGGTCAGCCGCTGCATCGCCTCGCTCAAGAGCTTTTATTCTCTGCTGCTGAGTAAGGGAGCCGTCACGCACAACCCGGCTGCCGGCCTCGTGCCGGAGAAAGCTGTTCAGAAGCTGCCGCAGATCCTTACAAGCAAGGAAGTGGAGCTGCTGCTAGAACAGCCCGAGTGTACGGACATGAAGGGCTATCGTGACAGGGCAATGCTCGAACTGCTGTACGCCACAGGCATCCGCGTCAGCGAGCTCATTTCCCTTGATGTGACAGACGTGAACATCCCCGCAGGCTTCATCCGCTGCCGCAGCCGCGAGAAGGAGAGGATGATACCCCTGTACCCCGCAGCCATCAAGGCGCTGTCCGAGTATGTCGAGTTCATCCGCCCGCAGATGGTGGCCGCGCCGGACGAGCCCTCGCTCTTTGTGAACATCAGCGGCGAACGCATGAGCCGCCAGGGCTTCTGGAAAATAATCAAGACCTATCAGAAAAAAGCGGGCATTGAAAAGGACATCACCCCGCACACCCTGCGTCACAGTTTTGCGGCGCACCTGCTCGAAAACGGCGCAGACCTGCGCTCTATACAGGAGATGCTGGGACACGCGGATATCTCCTCCACGCAGGTGTACTCACACATCGTAAAAAAACAGCTCAAGGACGTCTACAACAAGGCGCACCCGAGGGCATAAGAGAGAGGAAATACACAAAACCGGCACGGGTGGACCGCGCCGGTTTTGCGTTGCGCGCCGCGGCATGGCATGGTAAAATGGTGCGCAGAGGAGGGCTGCGGCATGAGGAAACCCAAAATGATGATATTCGACTACGGCCACACGCTCTGCTACGAGCCGGAGCAAGACTACGCCCGCGGCTGGCGCGCCGCCATGGAGCACGCCGTAGAAAACCCGCACGGCATCACGGCGGAGCAGCTGTATGAGTACAGCCGCGGGGTCTACGCCGGCCTCTTTGCCGCCATGCGTCCGCTCGAACTTGAAACGGACGGACTAAAGCTGGACGAGAGCATCTTCGACGCCCTGGGCCTGCGTTTTGACGTCTCCATGCAGGAGCTGGAGTACATCCGCTGGTGCGCTACGGAGCCGATTTTCCCCATGGAGGGGATAGAGGACTTTCTGGGCCTCTGCGCTGAGCTCGGTATCAGGACGGGGGTAATAAGCAACCTCTCCTTTTCGGGAGCTACGCTCATCCGACGCATAAACGAGTGCCTGCCCTTCCACCGGTTTGAGTTCATCGTCGCCTCCAGCGAGTGTGTTTTCAGAAAACCCTCTGAGCACATCTTCCGCCGCGCCCTGGGCCTTGCGGGCCTGGACGCCGCAGACTGCTGGTTCGCCGGCGACGATGTGGAGTGCGATGTCGAGGGAGCCGCGCGCTCCGGGCTGTATCCTGTGTGGTTCAAATGCCCGCTCAGGTGTACGTATAAGCCCGAGTGTCCGCATCCGCCGCGCTGCGAACACCTGAAGGTCGGTTCCTGGGCTGCGCTGGGCGCGCTGCTTCGCGGCCTTGATAACGGCGTGGGGCTGTGATAAAATAATGTTTTGAAAGCGGGGCGGAATATGCGCATTTTGGGTATTGACCCAGGCATCGCCATAGTCGGTTTCGGCGTTATCGACTCGGACAGGGGAAAGCAGAGCTACGTCCGCTGCGGAGTGATAACCACCCCTGCAGGGACGAGCCTTTCAAGCCGCCTGGACAGGATATACGCCGACATGGGCGAAGTCATACGCACCTTCAAGCCGGACGTTGCGGCCATTGAAGAGCTTTTTTTCAACACCAACATCACCACCGGCATCTCGGTGGCTCAGGGCAGGGGAGTTATACTCCTGGCCTGCTATCACGCGGGGCTGCCGGTGTATGAGTACACACCGCTCCAGGTAAAGCAGTCCGTTGTGGGCTACGGACGCGCGGAGAAGAGCCAGGTCATAGACATGGTAAAGCGCATACTCCGGCTGAACGCGCCGCCCAAGCCGGACGACGCGGCGGATGCCGTGGCTATAGCGCTCTGCCATGCGCGCAGCGCGACCTCGCTCATGGCGGTCAAAACAGGAGGCAGCACATGTTCTACCATTTAGACGGCAAGGTAGCCGAGCTCGGCCAGGGTATGGCCGTTATAGACTGCAATGGCGTGGGATATCTGGTGAATACCAGCCTGAATACCCTCTCGCGCCTCAAAAACGGCGAGAAGGCCAAGCTCTACATCTCCGAGAGCGTCAGGGAGGACGCTTTTGAGCTTTTCGGCTTTGCAACGAAGAGCGAGAAGCGCAGTTTTGACCTGCTCATAGGCGTTTCCGGCGTGGGGCCGAAGGCGGCGCTCTCCATACTCTCGGCGCACACGCCTGAGGCACTGACCATGGCCATCCTTTCTGGCGATGAGAAGGCCCTGACCGTCGCGCCCGGAATAGGCAAGAAGATCGCCCAGCGCGTCATACTGGAGCTGAAGGACAAGCTCGCCAAGGAGAGCGCGGATTTCGAGCTGCCCGTGCGCCCCGGCGCCGCCGTGCCGGCGGGGGAGGACAAGCTCTCGGACGCCGCCGCGGCACTCGGCGTGCTGGGCTACGGCCCGGCGGAGATAAACTACGCGCTCAAGGGAGTGGACGTCTCCGCCCTCAGCACGGAGGAGATAATAAAAGCCGCGCTGAAAAACATGATGAAGTGAGGTGAACACGCTTGAGCATCAGCTTTTCCGACGAGGCTGAGGAGAGGTACATTACCTCTACGACCATACTGCCGGAGGACTCCGCCGAGTTCTCCCTGCGCCCGCGCACCCTGCGGGAGTACATCGGCCAGAAGAAGGTCAAGGAGAATCTTGAGGTGTTCATAAAGGCCGCCAAGATGCGCGGTGAGCCGCTTGACCACGTGCTGCTCCACGGCCCCCCGGGACTTGGCAAAACAACTCTGGCCGCTGTCATAGCCAATGAGATGGGCGTCAACATGCGGATAACCTCCGGCCCCTCCATCGGCAAGGCGGGAGACCTCGCAGCGCTGCTGACAAATTTGCAGGAGAACGACATACTTTTTGTCGATGAGATACACCGCCTCGACCGCACGGTGGAGGAGATACTCTACCCCGCGATGGAGGACTACGCCATCGATATCATCATCGGCAAGGGCCCCTCGGCAAACTCCATACGCCTCGACCTGCCGCGTTTCACCCTCATTGGAGCGACGACTCGCTCCGGCCAGCTCACCGCGCCTTTGCGCGACCGCTTCGGCGTTACCCTCAGGCTGGAACTCTACACCACAGAGGAGCTGCGCAGCATCATAACCCGCAGCGCCGGTATACTCGGAGTGGACATCGAGCCGGACGGCGCGGATGAGATAGCCTCACGCTCACGAGGGACGCCGCGAATCGCAAACCGCATGCTCCGGCGCGTGCGCGACTTCGCCCAGGTGAATGCCGGCGGCGTCATCACCCGCGAGGTGGCCAACGACGCCCTGCTCAGGCTTGAAGTGGACAAGGAGGGCCTTGACGCGCTTGACCGCCGTATGCTCCGCAGCATAATCGAATTCTACGGCGGCGGTCCCGTGGGCCTGGACACTCTCGCAGCCACGATAAACGAGGAGGCTGTGACGCTGGAGGACGTCTACGAGCCATATCTGCTCCAGCACGGCTACCTGACGCGCACGCCGCGCGGCCGCTGCGCCACCCGCCGCGCCTACGAGCACCTGGGCCTGGCTTTCCCGGAGCCGGAGCACGAGCAGCTCTCGCTCTGAAATGAAACAACTTATAAAAATTATCGGAATTTGAGCATAAAATCGACAATTTGTCTTGACTTTCCAAAAGTTTGTAATATAATCATAAAGCAGATTGTGATATGACTGATTATACCGTTTATTCAGATACTGATCTGTGGAGTCTCGCCGCCAAGGGTGATGCGAGCGCGGAAGAGGAGCTTATCGAGCGTTACGCCCGCACGGTGCGTGTCTGCGCCCGCCCGTATTTTCTTGCGGGTGGGGACAGCGAGGACCTCATTCAGGAGGGCATGCTCGGCTTGCTTTCCGCCATCCGGCGCTTCGATGAGAGCTCCGGCGCGTCTTTCAAAACCTATGCGGAAACCTGCATACGCAACCGCGTCCTGGAGGCCGTCAAGGCCGCCTCACGTAAGAAACATGGCCCGCTGAATGACGGCGTGTCATTGGAATATATCATCCTCTCAGAAGAATCCCAAGTCGGCCCAGCGACCCAGCCGGAGATTTTCAGGCGTACCCCTGAGGAACAGGTTCTTGCCAGAGAGAGCGAAAAAGAGTTTTATTCCACCTTTTCACGGTGCTTGTCCGTATTCGAGACCGAGGTCCTTTTCCACTTCCTCGACGGGCTTTCCTACCGACAGATAGCCGAAGCCGTCGGGCGCACGGAGAAGGCTGTTGACAACGCCGTGCAGCGTATCCGCCGCAAACTGGCGAGACAACCATTCCTTGGCGATATCAGCAGGAGCTGAGCGCAATAAAGCCGAAAGGCGAGAATCATCAAAAGAGAGGGTACAAAATGTTTGAAGACAAAGTCTTAGTGTGCAAAGAGTGCGGCCAGGAGTTCGTTTTCTCCGCCGGCGAGCAGGAGTTCTACGCGGAGCGCGGCTTCCAGAACGAGCCCCAGCGCTGCAAGCCCTGCCGTGACGCCCGCAAGAACGCGGCCCGCGGTCCCCGTGAGTTCTTCACCGCTGTCTGCGCCATGTGCGGCGGCGAGGCGAAGGTTCCCTTCGAGCCCAAGTCCGACCGTCCCGTGTACTGCAGCGAGTGCTTCGCGAAGATCCGCGAGCAGCAGGACAACGCCTGAACAAGCGTACTGCCGTAAAGACGATTGGGCGCCTTCAGGCGCCCAATCGTTTTAATTTTTAGTCATCTTTGGAGGGAAAACGATGTTCGAGATCACAAAGACCACGATGATTTCCGAGATACTTGAGAACGCGCCTCAGGCGATGCCCGCTTTCCAGAGCATCGGCATGCACTGCATGGGCTGCGCCCTCGCCAGCGGCGAGACGCTTGAGCAGGCCTGCTACGCCCACGAGGTGGACCCCGACCAGTTCCTCGCGGACCTCAAGGCGTACCTCGCAATGTGCTGAAAGGGAAAAGCCGGCTGAGGCCGGCTTTTTTTAATACTATGGACAAAGTCAAACTTACCCCCCGGCTCCTAACCGCCGCGCGCATGGCGGGGCAGAGCCGCTTTGCCGTGGACGTAGGCACGGACCACGGCCGCCTGGCCGTCTGGCTGCTGCAAAACGAAATGGCCGCGCGCATCGCGGCGACGGATATCAGAAAGGGGCCGCTCTCCAGCGCCGTGGCAACGGCGGAGGAGTACGGCCTCGCGGAGCGTATACGCTTCGAGCTATGCGACGGGCTGGATTTTCCCGGTGCGGAGGCGGCGGACGCCGTCATAATCGCCGGCATGGGCGGGGAAACCATAGAGGGCATCCTTCGCCGCGCGCCCTGGACGCTGGGCGGCGCGAGGCTGGTATTGCAGCCGCAGTCAAAGCTGGACGAGCTGTGCGTCTGGCTGCGCATAACAGGCTACGGCCTTGAAGGGGCCGCGCTTGCCGCCGAGGGTGAGCGGCTCTACGTCGTCCTGGCTGCGCGCGGCGGGGCGGAGGGCCCGATCTTCGCAGAGGACGCCCTGCGCGCCTCGGGCGACCCACTGCTGCCGCGCTGGCTGGACGCGAGGATAGCTACCGTGCAGCGCGCCATCGACGGCATGGAGAGCGCCGAAAAGCGGCGCGACACCTTTGAGCAGCGCCGCACCCTCAAGCGCCTGCTCGACATGAGAAAGGAGCTTTGAATGGCAAAAGTAAGCGAGATTTTTGAAAAGCTGGCCCTGCGCGCGCCGGTGGAGCTGAAAATGGGCTTCGACAACGTCGGCCACCTCGCGGGGCGAGGGGATAGGGAAGCGCGCCGCGTCCTCGTGACGCTGGACATCACGGACGCCGTCATCGCTGAGGCGAAGGCGCTGGGCGCGGAGCTCATCGTCTCGCATCATCCGCTGACCTTCGAGGGCCTCAAAGCCGTGACGGAGGCGGACATGACGGGGCGCAAGTTCCTCGCCATCATCGAGGCGGGCATGTCGGCCATCTGCATGCACACGAACCTCGACGCCGCGACCGGCGGCGTGAACGACGCGCTGGCCGAGGCTATAGGCGCGCGTGTGACGGGCATACTGAACGCCGAGGAGGGCATCAGCCGCCTGTGCGAGCTGCCGGAGGAGCTGCCGTTTCGCGATTTCCTCAATAAAGTCAAGACCGCCCTGGGCGCGAACGGGCTGCGCTACGCCGGGCCGGAAAAGCCCGTGCGCAAACTCGGCATCTGCGGCGGCGCCGGCGCGGGCGACATCCTACTGGCCCTCGCGCAGGGCTGCGATACCTTCCTCACCGCCGACGTCAAGCACCACCAGTTCATCTGGGCCAACGAGGAGGGCATAAACCTCATCGACGCCGGGCATTATCCGACGGAAAACGTCGTGGTGCCGGTGCTCTGCCGCTGGCTGGGCGAGGATTTCCCCGGGCTGGACGTGCGTGTATCTTCCCACGCGCAGCCGGAGCGCTTTTACCTGTGAAAACTTAAACCCTTCTTAAACATTTGCCCACTTTTATCTTAAATCGGCCCTGTTGTACAATGTAGCCGTGAGGTGAGGATATGGCCAACATACTGATCTGCGACGACGACGTCGATATCGTCTCGGCGCTGAAAATCTACCTGTCGAACGAGGACTACAAGATATACACCGCGTTCACGGGAAAGCAGGCGCTGGACTGCGTTAAGGAGCATGAAATCGACCTCGTGCTCATGGACGTCATGATGCCGGAAATGGACGGCATCGCCGCGACGGCCAAGCTCAGGGAGGAGTACAACATCCCCGTCATCCTGCTCACGGCCAAGAGCGAGAGCTCCGACAAGGTGCTCGGGCTCAACGTGGGCGCGGACGACTATGTGACGAAGCCCTTCGACCCCATAGAGGTGCAGGCCCGCGTGCGGAGCCAGCTGCGGCGCTATACACGCCTCGGCGGCCAGCAGAAGCGCGAGCAGCCGAAGGACACCATCACAATCGGCGGCGTGGAGCTCAACGACGCCGAGAAATCCGTCACCGTGGACGGCGAGCCCGTGCAGCTCACGCCCATCGAGTACAACATCCTCCATCTGCTGATGCGAAACCCGAACCGTGTCTTTTCGTCCACCCAGATATACGAGCTCGTCTGGAACGAGAACGCCTACGGCTCGGAGAGCGCCGTCGCAGTCCATATCCGCCACCTCAGGGAGAAAATCGAAATAAACCCCAGCGAGCCGCGCTACATAAAGGTCGTCTGGGGCCAGGGCTACAAGATGGAGGGCAAAAAGTGATGGACGACGAAGTAATACCCGTTGAGACCGAAAAACCGCCGAAGGAGCGCGTGAAGCTCACGCACAGCACCTGGGCCAAGGTCGGCGCAATCGTGCTGCTATATGTGTCGCTGATTTTCGTTATAGCCTGCGTTATATGCTTTATTCTGAGTGCTATGGGCGGCGCTTCTGACTATCAAGGCGTACTTGACAGCATTGACAGAGGGCTCAAGGGCTGGGAAATAGTATACGGCCTTGCGAAGTTTGCATCTGGCCTTTACGCTGTAAGCGTGCTGGTCGGCATAGTCTTTTTGGCGCTGGCGCTGGCCTGCATGGTTTTCCTGTTTTGCGCGGCGGGACACAGAAAGGGCGAGACAGAGCCCAGGCTGAATATGGTTGACCGTATTCCGCTTGACATCTATGCTGCGGCTGTTATCATCATTGATTTGTTCTTGGCCGAAAGCTACTTTGAAAACAGGTTCGGCATTTATGTCCGGTATAACGCATACAACTATCTGATGGAGATACAGGCAGCGTTATTTTTGCTGGCCGTTGTCTGCTTTGCCTTCGGCCTCGTCCTCGCGCTGCTGCTGAGCTTCGCAACGCGCGTCAAGTGCGGCAAGTGGTGGCGGAACACCGTCATATACCGCATCCTGCGCCTCATCTGGCGCGTCGTCAAGGCCGTCTGGCACGGCATCGGGCGTTTCGGGCGCATGATACCCATAGTCTGGCGCACGGCGCTCATAATGCTGGGGCTGTTCACCATCGGGTTCATACTCTTCATACTGATGTACGACCAGAGCGGGGGCTGGCTGCTCATTGGGCTTTTCTACGCCATCGTCATCTACGCCGCCGCCATCTTCGGCGCGTGGCAGATGAAGAGCATCAAAAAGGCCGGGCAGCAGCTCGCCGAGGGCAACTACAACGAGAAAATCGACACCAGACGCATGTACTGGGAGTTCAAGTCCCACGCCGAGAACCTCAACAGCATCGGCGACGGCCTCGCCAAAGAAGTCGCCCAGCGCATGAAGTCCGAGAGGCTAAAGACCGAGCTCATAACCAACGTCTCGCACGACATCAAGACCCCGCTGACGTCTATAATAAACTACGTGGACCTGCTGCAAAAGGCCGGGACGGAAGAGGAACGCAGGGAATACCTCGCGGTGCTCGACCGCCAGTCCCACAGGCTTAAGAAGCTGACGGAGGACCTTGTCGAAGCCTCCAAAGCCTCCACCGGAAACATGAGCGTGAACCTCGCGCCGACGAACACGCAGGAGATCATAAACCAGAGTTTCGGTGAGTACAGCGCCAAGCTGGAGGCCGGGCGGCTCAACACGGTGATAAACATCCCCGAGCCCATGCCGGTGATAATGGCCGACGGGCGGCTGCTTTGGCGGGTCATCGACAACCTCTTCAACAACGTGGTGAAATATGCCCTGCCCGAGACGCGCGTCTACGTAGACGTGCGCGTCGAGGGGAGCGAGGCGGTCATCTCGATGAAGAACATCTCGCGCGCCGCGCTGAACGTCAGCGCCGACGAGCTCATGGAGCGCTTCGTCCGCGGCGACGCCTCGCGCTCCACCGAGGGCAGCGGCCTCGGCCTCAACATCGCCAAGAGCCTCACGGAGCTGCAGCACGGCGAGTTTTCCATCAGTACGGACGGCGACCTCTTCAAAGCCGAGATACGCCTGCCGCTGGCGTGATATAATGGTGCAAGCGATAATGACCGGACGGGTTTTGCCCGTCCGGTCATAATTTTATACACGTCCTCATAGGCTCTAACATGAGTTCACGGGAAAAGAGGGCGGAACATGACAAACACTTCCATTTATCAGGACATGGCCCAGCGCACCGGCGGGGACATATATCTGGGGCTGGTCGGCCCGGTGCGGACAGGGAAGTCCACGTTCATCCGCAGATTCATGGAAACGCTGGTCATACCTAACATAGAGGACGTATATGCCAGGGAGCGGGCCAAGGATGAGCTTCCCCAGTCCGGCTCGGGCCGCACCATCATGACGGCGGAGCCGAAATTCGTGCCGGAGGATGCAGTGAACGTGACGCTCGACGGGGGCGTGTCGTTCTCCGTGCGCCTTGTGGACTGCGTGGGCTACATGGTTGACGGGGCCTCCGGCCAGTTCGAGGACGGCGCGGAGCGCATGGTCGCCACGCCCTGGTTCGACGAGGAGGTCTGTATGAGCCGCGCCGCCGAGGAGGGTACGCGCCGAGTCATCGCCGAGCACTCGACCATCGGCGTCGTCATGACGACTGACGGCAGCATCTGCGGCATCCCGCGCGAGGGCTATGTCCCTGCGGAGGAGCGCGTCGTGGCGGAGCTGAAGGCCATCGGCAAGCCCTTTGTGCTGGTCCTCAACAGCGCTGACCCGGATTCCGACGCCACGCAGGCGCTGAGGGCGGAGCTGGCAGACAAATACGGCGTCACCTGCGTCTGCGTGAACTGCCTCGACCTCACGGGCGAGGACATAGACGACATACTCAGGTTCGCGCTCTACGAATTCCCGATAGCGGAGCTGGGCATCTACCTGCCCTCCTGGCTCGACGCCCTGCCCGCGGACGCACCGCTGAAAGCGGGCATTTTCGAGGGCATCGCCGAGGCCGTGCAGCACATGAGCCGTGTGCGGGACGCCTTCGGCATCATGGACGCCCTGGGCGAGCGCGAGGACGTCAGCGCCGCAGGCGTGAAGAAGGTGGATATGGGCAGCGGCAAGGTCATGGCGGAGCTGGAGCTGCCGCGCAGCCTCTACTACGACACGATAAGCGAGCAGTCAGGCTTCGAGATACACGACGACGGCGACCTCATGACCCTGCTGACGCACATAAAGGACATCAAGGCCGACTACGACCACGTCAGCGAGGCCCTGCGCGACGTGCGCGAGAAGGGCTACGGCGTAGTCATGCCCCTGCCCGACGAGCTGAAGCTGGAGGAGCCGCAGATAGTCCGCAGCGGCGGACGCTACAGCGTGCGCCTCAAGGCCTCGGCGCCGAGCATACACATGATGATGACGAACATCGAAACGGAGGTCACCCCGGCCCTCGGCGGAGAGAAGGCCTCGGATGAGATAATGGGCTTCCTGCTCCAGGGCTTCGACGGCGACGTCAGCCGCATCTGGGAGTCGAACATCTTCGGCAAATCACTCTACGACATAGCCGAGGAGGGCCTGGAGGCAAAAATCAAGCGCATGCCGCCCAGCGTCCAGAACAAACTGCGCAACACGATGCAGCGCATCGTGAACGAGGGCAGCGGCGGGCTCATCTGCATCATACTGTAAAAAACCGGCCCGGTGGGTTTTCCACCGGGCCGGTCCCGTTTTTCAGATGTCAGGCTCCGCCTCGCGCGCCAGCGCGTTTTTGATGAGCAGGAATGCGCCGCAGATGAAGATCAGGACATACGCCGCTACGGGCAGATAGAGCTGCAAAAAGCTCCGGCCGGCGTCCGGGCCGCCGCTTAGGCTGTACAGATGCACCAACAGTCCGGCGCTCAGGCCCGAAAACACCGAAGAAAGCCCGCCGCATATGGCCCTGAGCAGCAGCCTCCTGCCGAAAACGCACTCTGCAAGGCAGGCCAGCATCAGCAGATTCGCCGCAATGAGCAGTTCAGCCATGGCCTTACCTCCAGATAACATGATGTGATTACATATTACCATATCAGGGCCGGCCGGTCAACCGATCACAGCCAGACCTTGGGCAGGCGTTTGCCGAGGCGGCTGAGGATCTCGTTGGATATGGTGCCGCAGGCTTCAGCCAGCTCCTCGCAGGGCAGGCCGGGGCCGATGAGGGTCACGGTGTCGCCGGGACGCACCTCGCCGCAGTCGGTGACGTCTACGAACAGCTGGTCCATGCAGACGCGGCCCACGACGGGCGCGCGGCTGCCGTTTATCAGCGCGCAGGCTCCCTCGGCGGCGCGCGGGAAGCCGTCGCCGTAGCCGATGGGCAGTACCGCGATGCGGCTCTTGCGCGGGGCGGTATAGGCCAGGCCGTAGCCCAGGCCCTCGCCGGCTTTGACGCTGCGCACCTGCTCCACGCGGGCCTTGAGGCTGAGCGCGGGCTCCAGGCCCGGCCAGCAGGCCGCGTCGTCCCCGCGAAAGCTGCGCACGCCGTAGAGGGCTATGCCCACGCGCGCGTAGGAGCAGCGGGCGTCGGGGTAGTTCAGCAGGCCGTAACTGCTCTGCGTGTGCAGCTTGCCGACGCAGTATCCGCGGCGGCATAGCTCCTCCGCAAGTGCGAAAAAGCGGCGGCGCTGGGCCTCTGTGAAGGCACGGCTCGCCTCGTCCAGCGCGTCGGAGACGCACAGGTGCGTGTACATTCCGCGCACGCGCAGGTGGGGCAGGGTGAACACCTCCTCGACGGAGGCGATGTCCTCGGAATCAATGCCCAGGCGGTGCATGCCGGTGTCGATCTTGATGTGGACGTCGATATTCTTGCCATAAGCCGAAAGCTGCCGCGCGTAAGCGGGTTCTGTCACCGTCTGCGTCAGACGGTAGCGCGAGAGGCAGGGGAAGCTCTCGGGGGCCGTCCAGCCGAGGATGAGGATGTCGCCCCTTATCCCGGCGCGCCGGAGCTCCACGCCCTCTGCGGCGCAGGCGACGGCGAAGGCCCGGATGCCCATGGAGCTCATGAGCCGCGCCGTTTTGACCAGGCCGTGGCCGTAGGCCTCGCATTTGAGGACGGGCATCAGCTCACAGCCAACGGGCAGGAGGGCGCGGAGGTTCTCTGCATTGTGCCGGAGCGCGGCGGAGTCCACCTCGACCCAGGCGCGGGCCGTGTCCGAGGGGCGCGCGGGCCTCAGCCGCGCCCAGATGAGCAGCAGCACCGCCGCTGCCGCCGCGGAACCGGCGCAGACGGCCAGATAGTGGCCCAGGCTGTTCTCGACAAGCAGACCCCAGAGCCCCAACTGCCGCGCCGCCCCGCGCATGAGCACGATGACCCAGGGGTGCAGCACGTAGACTAGCATGGAAAATGGCGAGAGCCAGCCCGGGGCCTCGCCGCGCGGCGCGAGCAGCAGGCTGAACAGGAAATACATGACGGCGGGCAGGAAAACGTACATGCTGTCATGCCTCTGCCAGCCCAGATGCCGCAGGAGGAGCGCCTCGCAGAGCACGAGCGCGAGGGCCGCGCCCAGTCCCGCCGCCTCGCCCTTGCCGGAAGCCTCTCGCCCGCGCAGCCTCGCGCCGAGCAGCAGGAAGAGCGGGGCGAAAAACAGCCCGTTGCGCGTATAGCCTACGAGGCTGAAAATGACCTCGTAGACGTCCGAAAGCCACGGTACGCCGCTTATAAGGCCCCAATAGCTGTCCCCGAGCAGGCCCAACACGTAGAGCGCTGCCGCGATGGCGAGGCCCGCGCGAGTGCGCATTAGCAGCGAGGCTATGGCCGCGCCCAGCAGCACGGCGGGGAAGTACCAGAGGTGGTAGAAGGTCCCCTCGAAGAGCAGCTCCCGCAGCGCCCCGACGGGCGTTAGGCCGCTGAGTGCGCCGGAATAGAGGTTCAGAGGCAGGTATAACAGTATGCAGGCGAGGTAGAGCAGCGCCGTGCGCTTTAAAAAGCGCCGCAGCTTTTCGGGCCTGCCGAGGACGAAAAAGCCCGTGACCATGAAGAAGAACGGGACCGCCACGCGGGCCACGGCGCGTGTGAGGATGAAGTCCGCCGTTTCGCTGTAGGTCGTAAGGGGGGAACAGTGGATTGCGACGACCAAAAACGCAGCCGCAAGGCGGAAATACTCGATTCCCGAGAGTGTTCTTGCCGTTTTCATGCCGGTTTTCTCCAAAGGGTGTAGATATAGCCGTCCACGTTGTTGCCGGAGACCTGATAGGGCGCGTCCGGCAGGGCGAAGCTGTCACGCGCCCCGGCGAAGCCGATCTCGGCCTCGTAGGCCTCTCCGCGGGCCTCCAGCAGTCGGCCGGGGTAGTGGAAGGTCCGCAGCAGCTCGACGTATTCCTCCAGGCAGAGGCCGCGCTCGCGCATGAGCCGCGCATGGGGCCGCCCGACGTAGCGGAAGTGCCAGGGCTCGGCGGCGATGCCGGTGACGCGCTCTTTGCCGGCCTCGTAGCGCTCTATGAAGCCGTAGTCCGCCGCTAGGGCGCGAAACTGGCCGCATACGCCGTCATAGGGAAAGGCGGGGCGGATAAAATCTATCTCCTCGGCCCGGAGGGCGAGGTCGATGGCGAGGCCTGTCTGGTGCTCTGAGCAGCCGGGCAGGGCGACGTATTTGCGCGTGAAGTCCTCGCCGTTCTCGCGCAGGGAACTGTCCCAGATCTCCTGCTGCTCACGCATGGAGCGCCAGCCGCTGACGGGGACTATTTCGCCCGCTGCCCTCAGGCGCGAGACAAGGCCAGTCAGCATGGCCGCGGCGCGTGCATCGAGCAGAACTTCGCTGCCCGGCAGGGCGGGGGCCAGGACGGGGCGCTCCGCGCCGCGTATCGGGTGCTCTGCGTTCACAAGGACGAGCAGCCCGCTGTGTATGCCGCCGCGCATGGTTCAGACCTCCAGGCCAAAGGACACTAGCTCGTCCAGCAGAGCCGGAAACTCGAATCCGATGCCGCGCATCATGTTGGGAAAACGGCTGTGGGACGTGAAACCGGGTATCGTGTTGACCTCATTGAACACCAGACGCCCGGTAGGCTCCAGGAACATGTCCACCCGGGCGAAGCCACGACAACCGAGGGCGCGGTAGATGCTTTTCGCGGTGTCCTGGATGCGGCGCTCCGTCTCTGCGTCAACGCGGGCGGGCATGTGGATCTTCGAGGTGATGAGGTTGTACTTTTCCGTGTAGTCAAAGAGGTCGCCCTGTATCTCGATCTCATCTGCGCGGCCCGTGGTGAGTTCGGCGTTACCCATGACGGCGCAGCCGACCTCAAAGCCGGCTATGGCCTCCTCGACGATCACCTCGCGGTCATAGCGCAGGGCATCCCTCACGGCGGCGCGCAGGTTCGCGGGGTTTTCCACCTTTGTGATGCCGAAGGATGAGCCGGCGCGAACCGGTTTTACGAATACGGGGAAGGTCAGACTGCGCGTCAGCGTCTCCAGCTCCGCCTGGGAGGGCAGGCCGGAGAAACAGGCGGATCTGGGCACCTCCACGCCCGCGAGGGAGGCGAGCTTGTGCGCCCTGTCCTTGTCCATGCACAGGGCGGAGGCCAGGGTGCCGCAGCCGATGACGGGGATGCCTGCCAGCTCGCAGAGGCCCTGGACGGTTCCATCCTCACCGTTGCGTCCATGCAGGACGGGGAAGGCAGCGTCGAGCCGCGTGGTGCGCACTCCGTTCATGCGGAATTCAACCAGGCCGTGCAAGTCCCTGTCCGGGGAAATAACGGCGGGGATGCACTGCGAGCGGTCGCGGTGCCAGCTGTCGTCCTCCAGAGCTTCCGCGCCGCCGAGGAAGCGGAACCACTCGCCGCCCCGGGTTATGCCGAGCAGCACCGGCTCGTATTTCTCGCGGTCCAGATTGACTATGACCGAGTGCGCCGATTCCAGCGACACCGGATATTCAGGCGAGCAGCCGCCGAAAATCACAGCGATTTTGAGTTTCCTGTCCATATTTGAAACCTCCTTGGTAAATTAAAGGCCCGTGTTCCGACAGGTCTTATCCTATCAGAACACGGGCCGGAATTTATCCGCGTAGGCTGTACAAAAGCATGTGATTTCCTGACTTAATTCTTACGATTTTCTCACGCCGAGGGGCAGGGAGACGTTGAAGACTATACGCTCGTCCGCACTTTGGGCGCTTATATGCCCGCCGTGGAGCTCGACTATCTCCTTGGCTATGGCAAGTCCGAGGCCGGAACCGCCTGTGCGGCTCGTGCGCGCGGAGTCAAGGCGGTAAAACTGCTCGAAAAGCCGTTCGAGCTGCTCAGCCGGTATCGTGTCTCCGTGGTTTGCGAAAGCGATCTCAGCCCGGCCGTTTTCTACGCGGAGGCTGACGCTGATCTCGCTGTCCGGGTAACTGTAATTCATGGCGTTGCGCAGGAGGTTGTCAAAGACGCGCTGTAATTTGTCCGGGTCGCAGTTTAGCATGACGCCGGGCGGCGCGCTGACTGCGCAGGTGAGCCCGCGCTCGCGGAGCATGGGCGCAAATTCGTCTGCGATCTGCTCCAGCATCAGGCTGAGATTCACGCTCCGCCGCTCCAGCGTCACGCTGGTGAGGGAAAAGCGCGTGATGTCGAAAAACTCGTTTATCAGGTCCTCCAGCCGCTCTGCCTTGTCCAGGGCTATGCCCGTATACCGCGCGCGCTGTGCGGCTGTCAGCTCCGGCTCGTCCTGGAGCAGGGTCAGGTAGCCGATAACTGAGGTGAGCGGCGTTTTGAGGTCGTGCGCCAGGTAAACGACCAGGTCGTTTTTGCGCTTTTCCGCGTCCTCGGCGGCACGGCGGGAGGCGAGCATGTCGCTTTTTATCTGGTTCATCTGGTTTTCGATGTCGTGCAGCGCTGCGGGCAGGATGACGGGGCCGTCCCCGCCCTTGTATATCTGCTCCGTGGCGCGCACGACGTCGCCCAGGTAGCCGAGCGTCTTGCCCCAATAGATGAGGAAGATGACAACGTAGCCGCAGACCAGGAAGAGGCCCATGAAAAAGACTACGTTATCGCGTATTGTGATGAGGATGCCGTACAAAATGCCGCCGTTCCAGGGCAGGAGATAGCAGACGAACATGCCCAGATAGAGCGCGACAAAGCTGCCCAGCGTGAAAAGCACGCAGGTCATGATAAAGCGGGTTAGGACGCCAAGCGTCAGCGACCTGCGGAAGGCGGGCTTTTTCCTGCTATTCAATCTGATACCCCACTCCCCAGACGGTCTTTATAAAGCGCGGCTTGCGCGGCGGCTCGCACAGTTTCTCGCGCAGGCGGCCAATGTGCGCCATGACCGTGTTGTTGTTGTCCAGGAACTTCTCTCCCCAGACGGCTTCAAAGAGCTCCTCGGAAGAGACGACGCGGCCCTGGTTCTCGCAGAGATACCAGAGTATCGAAAACTCGATGGGTGTGAGCTGCACTGGCTTGCCGTAAAGCGTGCATTTGTGAGTTTCTCGGTTTATGACGAGGCCGCGGATATCCCGCTCTGTATCCGGGAGCTTCTGAGGCGCTGCCTCGGCCTGATTGTAGCGCGTGTAGCGGCGCAGCTGGGTCTTGACACGCGCCATCAGCTCCAGGGGATTGAAGGGCTTTGTGATATAGTCGTCCGCGCCTATCGTGAGGCCCATTATCTTGTCCATGTCCTCGACTTTGGCCGTCAGCATGATTATGGGCCAGAAGTGCTCCTCGCGTATGCGCGCACAGAGCGTGAAACCGTCCATGTCCGGCAGCATAACGTCCAGGATGGCGAGGTCCAGCTCCTCCGAGTTCACGCAGTCGAGCGCCTCGCGCCCGCTGTAGAACTTGCGGACCGTATATCCCTCGCTTTTGAGATATAGCTCAACAAGGTCGGCTATTTCGACCTCGTCGTCAACTATGAGTATTTTCTGAGACATATTGTCCTCCTGCTGGTTTTGTCCAGTTTAACACAAGCGCATTAGTGGTTGCAAGGGGAGGGGAGAGGGATTATAATTAGGTATATTTTTTAGTGGAAGGTACGTCAGATGAAAGAGCTTTCAAGACTTGCTAAGAACGTGAACCCCTCTACCACCCTGGCCATAGACGCCATGGCAAAGCAGATGCGCGCGGATGGGCTGGACGTCATCGGTTTCGGCGCGGGCGAGCCGGATTTTGAGACGCCCGTGAACATCCAGGACGTCGGCGTGGACGCGATACGCAAGGGCAAGACCAAATACACCCCCGCCGCAGGCATAGCGGAGCTGCGCCGTGCCGCCGCTGCGCGCCTGAAGGCCGACTGCGGCCTCGATTATGACTGGACGCAGATAGTCGTCGCCAGCGGCGCTAAGCACAACGTCTATGTCGCCCTTGCCGCGCTGCTGAACCCCGGCGACGAGGTCATTGTCCCTGCGCCGTATTGGGTAAGCTACTGTGAGATGGTCTCCATGCTCGGCGGCGTGCCGGTGCCGGTGCTCGCTGAGGAGGCGCAGCACTTCAAGATAACGCCCGCTCAGCTGGAGGCGGCAGTGACGGCTAAGACCAAGGCCGTCATGCTCAACAACCCCTCGAACCCCACCGGCATGTTCTACACGAAGCCGGAGCTGGAGGCCCTGGCTGAGGTCTGCCTGCGGCACGACCTCTACGTCATCGCGGACGAAATATACTACAAGCTCCTTTACGACGGACTGGAGTTCACCAGCTTCGCTTCCCTGGGCGACGAGATAAAGGAGCGCACTATACTCATAAACGGCGTATCGAAGTCCTACGCCATGACAGGCTGGCGCATAGGCTACGCCGCGGCGAACAAAGAGCTCGCCAAGGTCATGTCCAACTACCTCAGCCACAGCACCGGCGCACCCTCCACGGTCAGCCAGTGGGCCGCCGTCGAGGCGCTGAGCGGTCCGCAGGAGACGATCGAGGCCATGCGCAAGGTGTTTGAGGAGCGGCGCAACTATCTCGTCTCCCGCCTGAACAGCATCCCCGGCGTCAGCTGCATCACGCCGAACGGAGCCTTCTACGTCATGATGAACATTGAAAAGCTCATAGGCCGCACCCTCGGCGGCAGGCTCATCGAAAATGACGACGATTTTGGCGTCGCCTTCCTGGAAAAGGGCCTTGTCGCCGTCGTGCCATGCTCGGGCTTTGGCATCAAAAACTTTGTACGCTGGACATACGCCACTTCGATGGAGAACATCAAGGAGGGCCTCGACAGGCTGGAAAAATTCCTGGCAGAGTAGTTAAAACAGCCCGTCCCGCATAGAGTTTGAGGGAGGGGTGATGTGCTATGGCTATTTCTGTCCGGCTTAAGGACGTTTTGCCGCTGCTGGCGGCGCTGCTGCTGGTGTTTTTCGCGTTCAGCCTGCCTCCGTTTTATGAGGAGGCGGAACCCGCCTCGGCACAGGCGGAGAGCGGGCGCGTGCTCATAATAGACGCCGGCCACGGCGGGGAGGACGGCGGCGCGACTACGGCTGAGGGCGTGCCGGAAAGCGGCATAAACCTTGCCATAGCGCAGAAGCTGGAGGCCCTAGCGGGCCTGTGCGGCGTCGAGTGCGTCATGACGCGGGAGAGCCAGGAAATAGCCTACCCCGAGAGCGCCTCCACCACGGCCCAGCGCAAGCAGTCGGACCAGAAGGCGCGCGTCGAGCTTATAAACGCTCAGGAGGATGCTGTGCTGGTCAGCATTCATCAGAACTTCTTCCCGGACACGCGGCCGTCCGGCTGCCAGGTGCTTTACGGCAAGCCGGAGGGCAGCCGGGAATTGGGCGAGCTGGCACACAAGAACCTCACGGAAGCCCTCTGCCCCCAGAGCCGCCGCGTTGCAGCGCCCATCTCGGAGGATATTTACCTCATGCGCGCTGCGAAGTGTACCTCGATACTCGTGGAGTGCGGCTTCCTTTCAAACCCGGGCGAGGCGGCGCTGCTGCAAACCGAGGGCTATCAGCTCAAAATATCCGCCCTGCTGCTGGCATCCTATCTGCAATACGAGGCGGGGCAAGACGGAATGGTGTTATGAAACAAAAGACCTTATTCTACTGCACTGAGTGCGGCAACGAGACGGCCAAGTGGTCGGGCCAATGCCCCGCCTGCGGGGCCTGGAACACGCTTGTCGAGGCCCCGGCGCAGGCCAAGTCCGGCAAGGCCGCCGCCGCGGCCTCGAAGCACGGCAGCGGCAAGCCCAAGCTGCTCTCGGAGCTGGACACGCAGGAGGAGATACGCTTCACCACCGGCGTCGGCGAGCTTGACCGTGTGCTTGGCGGCGGGGCCGTGCGCGGCTCTGTCGTCCTCGTTGGCGGGGCGCCCGGCGTTGGCAAGTCCACGCTGCTCCTGCAGCTGTGCGGACTCGTCGGAGGTTCGGAGCGGGTGCTCTATGTGACGGGCGAGGAGAGCCGCCGTCAGCTCAAGATGCGCGCCCAGCGCCTGGGCGTCTCCGAGGGCGAAATTTACGTCCTCGCGGAGACCCAGCTCGCGGAGATAGAGACGCAGATCGAGGCGGTACAGCCGACGGTTGTCATAGTGGACTCCATTCAGACCATGTTCGACACCGAGATAGCCGCCGCGCCCGGCAGCGTCAGCCAGGTGCGGGAGTGTACGATGTCCATCATGCGTCTTGCCAAGGCCGACGGCTTTACCGCATTTGTAGTGGGACATATCAACAAAGAGGGCAGCATCGCCGGCCCGAAGGTGCTGGAGCACATGGTGGACTGCGTGCTCTACTTCGAGGGCGAGCAGTCCATGAGCTACCGCATACTCCGCGCGGCGAAGAACCGCTTCGGCTCGACGAATGAGATAGGCGTTTTCGAGATGGCCGACACCGGCCTGCGCGAGGTGCCGAACCCATCGGAGACCATGCTCTCCGGCCGCCCGCTGGACACGCCCGGCACCTGCGTCACCTGCGTCATGGAGGGCACGCGGCCCATCCTGGCCGAGATACAGGCCCTTGTGGCCCAGTCCGGCTACGGCAACTCCCGCCGCAACTCCAACGGCATCGACTACAACCGCGCCATGCTGCTGCTCGCCGTGCTTGAAAAGCGCGGGGGCATGAGCGTTGCGGGCTGCGACGCTTATATAAACGTCGTGGGCGGCCTGCAGCTGGATGAAACGGCCGCCGACCTTGCCACGCTCCTGGCCGTCGCCTCCAGCTGGAAGGACGTGGCCATCGGCTCCGACCTCGCCGCCGTAGGTGAAGTCGGCCTTTCCGGGGAGGTGCGCTCCGTTAACCAGCTCAACCACAGGCTCTCGGAGATATCCCGCCTGGGCTTCAAGCGCTGCATCATCCCAGCCCATGTGAAAGGAGACGTGTTCCGGCCAAAGGGCCTGGAGCTCATCAGCGTCAAAAACGTGCGCGAGGCCATCCGGGAGGCGCTCGGGTGAGCGCCCGCTTCATAGAAACGCCCCACCTGCCGCAAGGGAAGGTGGGGCTGTGCGCTTTGGGTGAAAAATACCGCGAAATCCTCGAAAAACCGCTGCAAAAGCTGGGCATGATCCCGCTCTGGCTTCCAGACAATCTCGCCGTTGACCCGCGCCTTTCCGGCCACGCCGACCTCGTGCTGCTGCACCTGGGCGGAAACAGGGTGCTTACATATTTGGACAGGCTGCCGGATATCGGGCTGGACGCCGTTAAAGTAACGGGACAGGGGAGGGAGTACCCGGCGGATGCGAGGCTGTGCGCCTGCGTCGTAGGACGCTTCTGCATACACAACTTCCGCATTTCCGAGGCCGGCGTCGCGGGCTTCGAGCGCGTAGACGTGCGCCAGGGCTATGCCAAGTGCTGCACCTGCGTAGTGGATGCGCACAGCGTTATCACCTCCGACGCAGGTATAGCGAGGGCCGCAGCCCGGCACGGCCTGGACGTGCTCAGGATACGGCCCGGATATGTTGATTTGCCCGGCTTCGACACCGGCTTCATCGGCGGCGCGGCCTTCAAAAGCGCGCCGGACGTTCTGGCCTTCACGGGGAGGCTTGATCATCACCCGGACTGGCCGGAAATTGAGCGCTTCCTGCGCGGGCGCGGCGTTGAGCCGCTGTTTTTGACTGATATGCCCGCCTTTGATATCGGCTCCGCCGTGCCGCTCACCGAGGCGGCAGGGAAATCTTGCCCATAATTGCGGCATTTGCCGCACCGGTGACGGCGGGCAGGCTGTTCGGCAGGCCCGCGAGGCAGCGGTCGCCCAGAAGGGCGAAGGCCACGGCCTCCTTGGCGTCGCTGCTGAACCCCAGATCCTCCTGAGTTTTGACCTCGACCCCAAAGCGCTCAAAGCGCGCGGAGAGGCGGCTTAGGAGGGTCTTGTTATAACTGCCTCCACCGCCGACGAGCAGCTCGGCGGCTTTGTATTTCGGCAGGACATAGCGCTCGTAGGCGTCGGCTATCGACCAGGCGGTCAGCTCCGTTGCCGTCGCGGCGAGGTCGTCCCAGCCCAGGCCGTGCTCTCGGCCCCAGTCGAAGATGCCCTCGGCATACTGTGCGCCGAAAAGCTCCCGGCCCGTGGACTTCGGAAGGGGCAGGAAATAGTAAGGCTCGGCCTTGAGCCTGTCCAGCAGCGCCTCGTCCACGCGGCCGCGCGCGGCCATCGCGCCGCCTGCGTCGTAGCGCTCGCGCCCGCCTGTCGCGGCGCTGGCCACGGCGTCTATCAGCATGTTGCCCGGCCCGGTGTCGAAGGCGTACACCGCCTCCGGCGCGCAGGCTGCGGGCAGGACGGTCATGTTGCCTATGCCGCCGATATTCTGCAAAAGCCGCGTCCTGTCCATGCTTTTATATAAGAGGTACTCCGTAAACGGCACGAGCGGCGCGCCCTGACCGCCCGCCGCGACATCCGCGACGCGAAAGTCTGAGACAGTTACAAGACCGTCCGCTGGGCTATCACAGCGCCCTCGCCTATCTGCACCGTGCAGCGCGCGGGCAGGCCGCAGAACGCCTCCTCATCCGGGGCGTGCCAGATAGTCTGGCCGTGGGAGGCCACGGCGTCCACTTCCGCCGGGGTAAGTCCCGCCGCCGCGATGACGGAGAGCGCCGCCTCCGCGTAGAGCCCGCCGAGGACATAGGACATTTTGCCGACCCTGTCCACCGTCGCATTGGCCGGGTCAAAAAGTTCGAATATGCACGCACGCACAGACTCAGGGAAAGGGCGGTTCTCAAACGCCAGCAGCCGGAGTTCCGGCGCGTCCTGCGGCCCGGAGAATTCCACCAGCGCCGCATCGATGCCGTCCACCGAGGTGCCGGACATCAGCCCGACTATTCGGCGCCGGGCTTTGCCTGCAAAGTCTATCAGCATGAAGCTCACCTCTCGCCGTAATGTTAAAAAACTGTGGCGCTAATCGTTACACTATGCACAGTTGCGATTTAAAACACAGCGTGATATAATGTTCCTAAATCAGTTAATATTATGATACAATATTTCCACGCAAAAGAAAAGGGGAATTTTATGCTTGCCGCGGAAAAGCTCATCCGGCGCGGGGTGGAAAATGGAGTCTTTCCCTATGCCGAGTGGGCGGCTTTTGACAAGGACGGCATATTCAGCCGCGGCGCAACGGCGGGGGAGGGCGGACGCCGCTTTGACCTTGCCTCGCTGACCAAGACCTTCACGGCCACGGCGCTGCTGAGGCTCATATCAGAGGGAAAACTCCGCCTGGAGGACGACGCAGCCTCAATTCTGGAGCCGCCCTCGCCGAGGCTGAGGGACTATCTAGGACAGATGAGTCTATACAGGCTCATGACGCACACGGCGGGCCTGCCGGCCTGGTATCCCTTTTACGCCGACGGGCGGCCCTTTTTTGAGGCTCTGGAGGCGCTGCTGGATGCGCAGGGGCCGGAAGAAGGCATGGTTTACAGCGACATCGGCTTCATGCTGCTTGGACTTGTGCTCAGCCGTGTGAACGGCAGGCCGCTGGAAGAGGTGACAGACCCCTTTGGCTTCGGCGCAGCGTACAAACCAGGACCCGGACCGGATCTTGTGCCCTCATGCCGCGACAACGCGGTGGAGGAGGGGATGTGCGCCGAGAGGGGCTTCACATTTTCAGGCTTTCGGGCGCACATCCGGGATGTAACGGGCGAGCCGAACGACGGCAACGCTCACTACTTCTGGAACGATGTGAGCGGCCACGCGGGGCTTTTCGGCACGGCGCTGGCCGTGGCGAGGCTGGGAGAGTTCTATCTCGCTGCGTCGGAGCAGCCGTATCTCGGCGGCGTTACGCCCCAGCCGGGCTGTGAGGGGCGCTGCCTTGTCTTTCACACCGGGGGCGCTTTCCCGACGGGCTGCGGGCACACCGGATTTACAGGCACCAGCTTATGGATAGACCGCGAAGCGGGCCTCGGCCTTGCCCTGCTGACGAACCGCCTCTGCTATGACCATCTGCCCCGGGCAGACATGAACGCCTTCCGTCTCGCCGTGCACGAGGCGATTCTGGAAGAAAGAAATTGAGAGAAAGCGGGTAGGAATCTGAATGATACAGCTCGACCAGCTCCCGACCGAGCAGCGCAACCCCAAAACCGCCTGCATTGACAGGCTCTCCACGCTCGAAATGGTGCGCAGGATAAATGACGAGGACAAAAAGGTCGCCTACGCTGTGGAGAAGGAGCTTGATAACATAGCCGAGGCCGTGGATGCCATATACGCCGCGCTGAAAGACGGCGGCAGGCTCATATACTGCGGCTGCGGCACCTCTGGCCGGCTTGGCATACTCGACGCCGTCGAATGTCCGCCCACCTTCTCAACAGATCCGGAAATGGTGCAGGGCGTCATTGCTGGCGGAGAACCGGCGCTCTTCCGCGCCGTTGAGGGTGCGGAGGACAATATGTCGGCCGGTAAAGAGGACATGATTGAGCTCGGGCTCTGCGCTAAGGACATACTGGTGGGCATCGCGGCCAGCGGCCGGACGCCATATGTGCTCGGCGCCATGGCCTACGCCAAAGAAATAGGCGCACGCACCGTCGCCGTCACCTGCAACAAGCACTCACAGATGAACGCCGCCGCGGACATCGCAATAGGCGTGGAACCCGGTCCGGAGGTCATAACCGGCTCCACGCGGCTCAAATCCGGAACGGCGCAGAAAATGGTGCTCAACATGCTATCCACTGGCGCGATGATACGCCTGGGGAAAGTATATGGCAATCTCATGGTGGATGTAAAGCCCACGAATGAAAAGCTCGTGCGCCGGGCGATAAGCATTGTCTCAACGGCTGCAAATGTCAGTGAGGATGAGTCCAGGCAGGCCCTGGAGCAGTGCAGCTTTTCGGCCAAAACGGCCATCGTCATGTTGACAAAGGGCTTGCCGGCGCAGGAAGCCGAGCGCAGGCTGGCCGAAAACGGAGGCATAGTTGCCCGGGCTCTCGACGAGGAGGATTGAGCATGGACGTAAAAACCGCCGCCGGCCAGCACATAATGGCCGGCCTGCCAGGCACCGAGATCGACCCCGCCTTCGCCGCGCTGGTGCGGGAATGCAAGGTAGGTAACGTTATCCTGTTCCGCCGCAACGTTAAAAACGCCGCGCAGCTTGCCAGGCTCTGCGCCTCCTTGCGTGAGCTCATAGTCTCTGAAACGGGCATGGAGCCCTTCATCGCCATAGACCAGGAGGGCGGAGTAGTTTCGCGCTTTTCACCAGACATGGCCACTACGCCGGGAGCCATGGCCCTGGCAGCCGCGGGAGGGGATGCGCCTTACAGAGCGGCGAGGCTCACGGCGGCACAGCTTTGCGCCGCAGGTGTGAATTTTGACCTCGCGCCGGTGCTTGACGTGAACTCCAACCCGCTCAACCCTGTTATCGGTGTGCGCAGCTTTGGAGATTTGCCTGAGGAGGCCGCGGAGAGGGCAATGGGTTTTATGCGCGGCCTGCTTGACGGGGGCGTCATGGCCTGCGGCAAACATTTCCCGGGTCACGGCGACACCGACACGGACTCGCACATCGGCCTGCCGCGCGTGGATAAGAGCCGCGAACAGCTGGAAGAATGCGAACTGCTGCCTTTCCGCCGCGCCATTGAGGCCGGTATACCCGCCATAATGTCCAGTCATGTGCTGTTCCCGGCCCTCGAACCCGAAAAGCTGCCCGCCACTATGTCGCGGCGCATACTCACGGGACTTCTCCGCGAAGAGCTGGGCTTTGGCGGCGTGATAATCAGCGACTGCATGGAGATGGACGCCGTTGCGAAATTCTACGGCACCGTAAACGGCGCTGCGGCTGCGCTCAAAGCCGGAGCGGACATCGTATGCATCTCCCACACTGCCGCACTCGCGCGCGAGACCGCTGAAAGGCTTTGGCAGCGCTATGAGGCCGCAGAGGGGGAGGAGAGACGCGAGCTGGAGCGCTCCGGCGAGCGGATCGCCGAGGCAAAGCGCCGCTTCACCGCCGTGCCAAAGGCTGAAACGCAGATTTTCAAGCTCCGCGCACAGGCCAGGGACATGCTGGAGGAGAGCTTCGTGCTTATGAACGGACCTATACCTCCACTGGGGGATAGCCCGTTTTTCACAGGCTGCGCCAACAGCCGCGCAAGCCAGGCCTCCAGCGCAGCAAACGGCGTTCCGGCCCTGCCGACTGTAATGGCCCGTCGTTTTGGAGGCGGCTGCGCCGTCTGCTCAGATGACCCTGATTCCGAGGAGATAGCCGCAATAGCAAGAAAGGCCCGGAATGCCAGCTGCATTGTATTGAACACCAGCGGCGCATTGAGAAACAGCGGCCAGCTCATCCTCATGCTGACGCTGGGGAAGCTCAAAAAGCCCATGCTCGTCATAGCCATGCGCGAGCCTTACGAGCTGCGCTATCTGCCCAAGCACGCTGCGGGCATAGCGGCCTGGGAATACAGCACACGCTCGATCGCCGCGCTGGGCCACTGCCTGTCTGGGGACTTTGAGTTTACCGGGCGTATGCCGCTGGCATATTTCCCTCTCGAAAGAATCAATCCATAATTTTTGTTATATTGAACTTTTATTTCTTTACAAAGGATATAGCGCATGGTCCCGCCACCGACGCGGGTGGGGAAGAGAACCCCAGCGGCGGCAATGCCGCCACTGAGCTGACCGTCTGGCTGCCTGTCTACCAATTCGGCGACGGCATCAGCGACGAGGACTTCTGGAACGAGAAGTTCGACGCCTTTGAGGCTGAGAACAACTGCACCATCAAGGTCGAGATCCAGGGCTGGACCGACTACGCCACCAACATCTACACCGGCCTGCTCTCCGCCGAGGGTCCGGACGTCGTTTACGTCACCGAGTATTACGACATCATCACCTCCGAGCTCATTGTCCCCCTGGACGCCTATCTGACCGAGGAGGACTATGACCTTTACCTGTACCTCACCCAGGGCGCCTACAACTCCAACGGCGAGCTGTGCACCTTCCCGATGATGCCGGGCAACCCCTGCGTCATGTACTTCAATATGGATATGCTTGAGGCCGCCGGAGTCACTGAGCTGCCCACGACCTGGGACGAGTTTTACGAGGTCTGCCTCAAGCTCAAGGAGGCCAACCCCGACGTCATGCCCTTCACCTCCTCCTGGGGCGCTTCCAACGGCGTTTCCGCGCTGCTGACCAGCTTCTGGCCCTTCTTCTTCCAGGCCGGCGGCTCCGTCCTCACCGAGACGGGCGAGCTCAACATGGACAGCGAGGCCACGCTTGAGGCCCTCAACTTCATCAAGAAGCTCCGCGACGCCGACATCCTCGACGAGAGCGCCGTCTCCATGGACGACCCGGGCGGCAAGTTCGTGAACGGTGAGGCCGCCATAGTCATTGTCGGCACCGGCACCAGCGGCAGCTTCACCGAGGCGGGCATCAACTGGGAGTGCATCTTCGCGCTTGAAGGCCCTGCCGGCGCTGCCACCAACTTCTCCGTTGACTCCCTGGCCATCAGCAAGTTCTGCGAGAACCCTGAGCTGGCCGCGAAGCTCATCAAGTACATCACCAGCGCCGCGTGCATGGACGACTTCCACAACGAGATCTACGGTATGCCGTCCCTGACTACCGACGCCACCTACACCGAGCCTGAGCCGTTCCAGAGCATGTACGTCGATCACGCCGACGATATGTTCGCCGTGCCGTCCTTTGAGGGCAGCGCTTCCTTCATGGACACCTTCCAGCAGAACGTGCAGGGCATGCTCATGGGCCAGCTGACTCCGGAGCAGGTCATTTCTGAGACGACGACCTATTACAACGAGCAGATAAAGCAGTAAACGTTTGACACCTGAAACCGGGCATGGCCGGATAAAGACTATGCCCGGTTTCTCCTTATCTTTTTGCAAGGCGTGGTGACAGTATGAACAACGCGAGGCGGCGTTCCCCTCTGATGCGGCGGCAGGCGGCCTACGGCATTGCCTATATAACTCCGGGCATGTTTATTGTCCTGGCTTTCTGCATCCTGCCTATTTTTATGACGCTCTATTACAGCTTCACTAGCTACAATCTGGCGCAGGAGCCTAAGTTCGTGTTCCTTGATAACTATCAGAAGCTTTTTACGAACACCCAGCTCCGCAAGGCGCTGTGGAACACGGTCATCTACGTCATCATAACCGTGCCACTCCAAACGCTGCTCGCCATGTTTGTGGCGAACTTCCTGGCGGAGTATCTCAACAACCGCTATGGCCGCTTCCTGCGCAGCGTCATCTTCATCCCGACTCTGGTGAGCTACGTCGCGGCGGCGACGGTGTGGGAGATAATCTATGCCGACAAGGGCGGACTGCTCAACGAGTTCCTCGGCCTTCTGGGAATCAAGGGCATGAACTGGCTGGGCGACCCGAAAACGGCGCTTATCTGTGTCTCGCTGGTCGCCGTTTGGAAGAGCGTCGGCTACTTCACGATTATCTTTTACGCGGGCATCATGAACATCTCCGTCGATGTGCGCGAGGCCTCGATAATCGACGGCGCGACTCCGCGGCAGCGCTTCTGGCGCATAACTGTGCCGCTCCTTAAGCCCATCACCTACATGAACGTGACCCTGGGCATAATCTGGTCATTCCAGGCCTTTGACATCGTCTACAAGCTGACCGGGGGCGGGCCGTTCAATGCCACGTCCACGATCGCCTACATAATATACGCCTACGCATATCAGGACTACCGCATCGGCTATGCCTGCGCCGTAGCGATCATGCTGCTGCTAGTCATACTCTTTATACACCTTATTCAGCAGCAGTTCTTTGAGGGGAAGGAGGACTGAGCATGACTAAATCGGACAAGAAAAAGCCGCGCTATTACATCGGTGTAGTGTTAGTCACGCTGTTCGCGCTGTTGTGTGTGATTCCGCTCATCTACATGATTTGCGTCTCCTTTGCGCAGACCTCCACCATGTACATCAAGTTCGACGACATCGACTTCACCGATTTCTCGAACTATGTGTATCTCTTTGTCAACAAGAATTTCGGCCGCCCGCTGCTCAACAGCCTTATAGTCGTCGTGGCGAGCGTCATTCTGGTCGATATCGTATCCTGCACCATGGCCTATGGCTTTGAGAAGAAGCCCATCCCGGGCAAGAAGCCTCTCTTCAACATGGTACTGGCTACGATGATGATACCTACGCAGGTCGTTTTCATCTCGCTGTACGTCATGATACGCAAAGCGAACTTGATGAATAGCTACGTCGCCCTCGTAATCCCGCTCATAGGCGCCTTCGGCGTATTCATGATGCGGCAGTTTATCCGCGGCGTGCCGAACGACTTTATAGAGGCCGCGCAAATCGACGGCTGCTCTGAGCTGCGCATCTTTTTCCAGGTGGTGCTGCCCATGGTGAAGCCAGCGCGCATCACGCTTGCGGTCTTCACCTTCAATTCGGCCTGGAACATGTTCCTCTGGCCGCTGATCGCTACAACGAAAAACGAGATGCAGACACTGACGCTAGCCACCTCGTCTCTGACGAGTCATCTGGCGACGAATTACGGCTATCCCATGGCCGCGGCAACTATATCCTTCCTTGTACCCTTCATTCTGTACTGCTTCATGCAGAAGCAGTTTGTTGAGGGCATAGCGCTAGGCGGCGTCAAAGGCTGATGGGCGCGCCGAACGTCAAAAGAATACTCGCGCGCTGGCCATATCCCGAAGCGGCGGTCGAGGCCTATTCCACGGCTATGACCGCCGCCTTCGGCCATCCGGGGGCGTGGGAGCTCATAGAGAAGGCTGTGGATAATTGTGAAGCGGGCGAAAAAACGGACATCCGCGCTCTGCTTGACGCGCTGGGCGCGCTCTCCGAGGAGTGTGGCGTGCCTTCACAAACGCTGAGGCAGCTGCCTCTTATTGCCTCGCTGGATGCGGCGGAGGCGCGCTACCGTGCGCTGGGGCTTTCCGGGGAAATGTTCCGCGACTCCTTTGCCGACCTGCTGTGGAAGACTCGGGAGTGCTTCCGGCGCTTCGGCGTTTGGGGCTCGGCGGCGGCCGCGTGGGACTGGGGCTTTTTTGAGCTGCGCATTTTCGGGATTGGCCGGCTGCAATTCGAGCCGCTGGATTACGCCGGAAAGCCTGCACTCAACGTACACATACCTTCGTCCAGGCCGCTCATTCACGCGGAGTGCCTGGATTCCTACGTGCGGGCGCGGGAGTTCTTCGGACTGGGACGTTTCGTGGTGGATTCCTGGCTGCTGCACCCCGTCTGCCTGAAACTGAGGCCGGACTCGGGTATCAGGCAGTTCATGGCCGACTATGAGCTGCAATTTATAACGGATGACCCCCAATTTCTGGACGTCTGGAACATCTTCGGCGTCGCCTGGGAAGGAGATGCCGAAAAACTGCCCGCGGATACGTCCCTGCGCCGCATCTGGCGCGAGCATTTGCTGTCCGGGGGCATGCCGGGGCGCGGCTTCGGTCTGTATGATAGTTTCTGAGAAAGAAACTTTCCGCTTTTTAGTTCGTGTGTTATACTGTGTCTATAATGGCGTCGGAGGGTTTACATGACGGACATAGAAATCAAAACAAGGAGCATTTACGACGAGCTGAGCCCCGCAGAACAGAAGGTGGCCTGGTATTTTCTTCAGAATCTCGGTTCGGTTTTTGACGACCCCATTGCCGTTCTTGCGGAGAAGAGCGGAGTCAGCCAGGTCATGTGGGTGCGCTTCTGCAAGGCGCTGGGCTTTTCCGGATTGAAGGACATGAAGAAAAACCTGTTCTTCCAGCTCAGCCAGCAGCGCGCGGAGGTCTCCGCGCCAAGCATGGATTTTTTGGACACGCGCACCTACTCCAGCGTGGACGGCATCATCAGCGGTATCGAGGCCGGCTCGCTTGAGGCCATACGCAGCACGGCGCAAATTCAGGATGCGTCCGTCATCGAGGAGGTAGCTGCAAAAATCGCGGCGGCTGACACGGTGCGGCTCTTTGGCGTGGGAGCATCCGGCCTTGTGGCCAACGACCTCTACTACAAGCTGCTGCGTGTTGATGTGAACGCGGTTTTTTGTACCGACCTGCACGTGCAGCTCACCTATATCACGGCCGCCAAGCCCAGCGACGTGGCGATACTCTTTTCCAACTCCGGCAACACCACTGAGATACTCGAACTTGCGCGCGCAGCCAGGGAGCGCGGGGCCTGCGTCGTCGCCGTCACGAAGTACGGCGCGAACCAGCTCTCGGAGCTGGCGGACTTTGTGCTGCCCACGTCCTCTCCTGAACTGCAATTCCGCAGCGGCGCTACCAGCAGCCGCCTTGCGGCCCTCTTTGTCGTGGACGTGCTCTTCACAACGCTCTGCAACAAAAACTACTCCACCGTGGCAAAGCCGCTTGCGGAGAGCTATTCTCAGTGCAGCAAGCACCACGCTTGAAGGGGGGCGGCCTTGAAAATCACGGGTTTTCGTATCGGCCTGCTCTCTGCCGGGCTGAGAGTGCCGTTCAGGACGGCCCTGCGCGAGGTGCGCAGGCTTGAGGATGTTGTGGTGGAGCTGCAGACCTTGGACGGGCGGACGGGCAGGGGGGAGGCCCCGCCGACAGCGGCCATAACAGGCGAGACGCTGGATTCCCTGATAGCTGCCCTGAGAGACTGCATTTGCCCCAGGCTCGTCGGGAGGGACATTGAAGAATTTCGCGCGCTGCTGGACGAGGTGCAGGAGGCCATGGTCGGCAACCCCAGCGCCAAAGCTGCGGCGGACATCGCGCTCTGGGACCTCTACGCGCAATACTGCGGGCTGCCGCTGTACAAGCTGCTCGGCGGTGGGACGCCGAGGCTGGAGACGGACCTCACTATCAGCGTGAATAGTCCCGATATCATGGCGAAAGACGCCGAATATGGCGTTAATAACGGTTATAATGTTTTAAAAATCAAGGTTGGCATTGACCCTGAACTCGATTTTGCGCGCCTGGCGGCCGTGCGTGGGGCGGCGAAAACCGCCAAAATCCGCATCGACGCCAACCAGGCCTGGACACCCAAACAGGCAGTACGGCTGCTGAACCGTATGCAGGACGCCGGGCTTGATATCGAGCTGGTCGAGCAGCCGGTGAAAGCTCACGACCTCGAAGGACTAAAGTTTGTAACGGCTAACTCGCCGGTGCCTGTGCTGGCTGACGAGAGCGTGTTTTCGCCGCGGGACGCGCTGCGCATAATGCAGGAGCGCGCGGCGGACATGGTGAACATCAAGCTGATGAAGTGCGGCGGGCTGACAAACGCGCTGAGGATAGTCTCGGCAGCTGAGGTCTACAGTGTGGAGTGCATGATGGGCTGTATGTTGGAGGCCAAGGTCAGCGTGACGGCGGCGGCACATCTGGCATGCGCGCGGAGCGCGATAACGCGCATAGATTTGGACGGGCCGGCGCTGTGCAGCGAGGACCCGGTCGAGGGCGGCGCAATTTTTGAGGGCAGCACAATCAGCCTTACGGAAGCGCCAGGCCTGGGCATCACGGGTATCGACGGGCTCAAATACATTATATAAGAGCTTACCCGGAGGCCGGAAGACTTCCGGGACGCTTTTGGACTCCCCTAAATTAAACAAAATTTTTATTTTGTTTAATTTTATGTGTAATTAGACGGTTTACAATTTGCTCCCCTTGCCTTACAATAAGGTAGCTGGAGGTGAAGCGTTTTGGACTACCGCAGCGAGGCGCCGGCTGTACTCCGGGATTTTCTTAGCTATCACGAAACAATCAAGGGCCATTCGCGCGCTACCGTTGACGAATACTTTCTGGATCTGCGGAATTTTTTCCGTTACCTTAAAATTGAACGCGGTCTCGTTCCGCGCTCTACCGAGCTGGACGAGATTTCAATTAAGGACATCGACCTGGACTTTATCGCCTCCGTTACGCTTAACGATGTCTACGACTACATGGCCTTTCTCTCCCGCGACAAGGTCAAGAACGAGCGCAGCCGCGAGCCGGAACACGGTTTGCTGGCCTCTTCGCGCGCCAGAAAAATCGCCACGATTCGCAGCTTTTACAAATATCTGACCATCAAGACCAAGCAGCTGGATGTAAACCCCGTCGAGGGGCTTGACACGCCAAAGACGACCAAGACTCTCCCCCGCTACTTGACGCTTGAGGAATCGCGCCGCCTGCTGGACGCCGTAGATGGTGTGAACAGAGAGCGCGATTACTGTATAATATGTCTGTTTCTCAACTGTGGGCTGCGTATATCGGAGATAGTAGGACTAAATGTTGGGGATGTACGCGAGGACAGCCTCCGTGTTCTTGGCAAGGGCAGCAAGGAGCGCATTGTTTACCTCAACGAAGCCTGTCAGGCTGCAGTCGAGGCTTATAAGCCTGTGCGCGCACAGATGGTGGGCAGCACGGAGAAAGCCTTTTTCGTCTCCAACCGCCGCCAGCGTATGGGGCGCGAGAGCGTACACGCCATGGTGAAAAAGACCATCCTGAAGGCCGGGCTTGACCCCAGCAAATACTCCTCCCACAAGCTGCGGCACACGGCTGCGACCCTGATGATCCAAAACGGCGTGGATGTGCGCACCGTACAGGAGGTCCTGGGCCACGAGCACCTGAACACGACGCAGATATACACGCACGTAGACAACTCGGAGCTCCACATTGCAGCTGAGGCCAACCCTCTGAGCAGTTATATCCCCGAAAAGAAGGAATAAACCGTTTTGCACAAAAAATTCCGCAGAATTTTATAGAACTTTTCCGGGGATTTTTCGTCTGTTGGCATTGCGTGACCAACTTTACAGCTTAGGAGAGAAAAAAGATGAAGACATCCAAACGTATTCTTGCCCTCACCCTTTCCGTGCTCATGCTTGCTGCGCTTGCGGCCTGCGGCAGCTCCGCCGAGGATGGCGCCAGCCCCAGCGACGAGGTCATAGGCGACATCGCTTCCAGCGCTGCGCCGACCGAGACCCCTGAGGCCAGCCATAGCCCCAGTCCCAGCCCGGAGCAGACCGAAGAGCCCAGCCCCGAGCCCACGCCGGAGCAGACGGTGCAGCCCACCCCCACTCCAGCCCCCACTACCGCGCCGACTCCTACCCCGGAACAGCCGAGCGAGACGCCCGCTGCGCCCTCTGAAACTCCCGCTGCACCCAGCGAGACCCCGAGCGACCCCTCCGCCCAGCCTTCCGAGCCTGCTGAGGGCGGTTCCGAGGACGGCAGCGTCGATTTGGGCGCGTTTTACACCACCGTTACCTCTACTTACGAGTTTTCCTCCCTCACCGACATGGACAGCACCGTCCTGGACAACTTCTATCCCGGCCTGACCGCCGTTTCCACGCTCCAGCTCATTGCCAAGATGGCCATGATAACTGCCTCTGCCAATGAGATCGTTCTCATTCAGTGTGAGAATTCCGACGACGTGGCCACTGTTCAGGCCATACTTGAGGCGCGCAAGCAGGCCCAGGTAGACGGCGGCGCGTGGTATCCCGAGAGTGTGGCGCTCTGGGAGAGCGCCGAGATCTGCGTCTCCGGCAACTATCTCATGCTCGTCGCCCACCAGAACGCGTCCGACATCGCTGACAGTTTCTACGCGCTCTTTGCTTAAAAATCTGACTGCCGGAGGGTAACCGCTGATGGTCTTTTCCAGCATACTATTTATGTTCATATACCTGCCCGTGGTGCTGGCGCTGTATTACATCGCCCCGGTCAGGTGGCGCAACCCAATACTTTTTGTTGCAAACCTGGTGTTTTACGGCTGGGGCGAGCCGGTTTTCATCGTCCTCATGCTGTTTTCCATTACCGTAAACTATATTAATGGTATGCTGATAGGCCGCTGGCGCCTGACGCAGCAGAAAAAGGCCAAGACTGTCCTCGTTTTGAACGTTGTGATAAATCTTGCCCTGCTCGGCTTTTTCAAGTATTACGACCTCATCGCAGAGACGCTGAGCCTGCTGCCCTTCCTGGACATCAAGCCCCTGGGTATAGCCCTGCCCATCGGCATCTCCTTCTACACCTTCCAGACCATGAGCTACCCCATCGACGTCTACCGCGGCGATGCGGACGTACAGCGCAACTTTGTCAGCTTCGGTACTTTCGTCGCGCTCTTTCCTCAGCTCATCGCCGGTCCCATCGTGCGCTACAAGGACGTGGCCGACCAGCTGGGCTTCCGGGCAAGCAGCATCGACCAGTTCTCCTCCGGCGTCGAGCGCTTTATGGTGGGTGTGGCTAAGAAGGTGCTCATAGCCAACAGCCTCGGCAAGCTCTGGGACTACTACGCCGCTATGGGGCCCGGGGAGCTCACCTTCCTCGGCTCCTGGCTAGGCATTGCGGCCTTCACGCTGCAGATCTACTTTGACTTCTCCGGCTATTCCGACATGGCCATCGGCCTCGGGCGGATGATAGGTTTCGAGTTCAAGGAAAACTTCAACTACCCATACATCTCCACCAGCGTGACGGAATTCTGGAGGCGCTGGCACATGTCGCTCGGCACCTGGTTCCGCGATTATGTGTACATCCCCATCGGCGGCAACCGCTGCGGACGCGGCAGGCAGCTTTTCAACATCTTCGTGGTCTGGGCTCTGACCGGCATTTGGCACGGCGCAAACTGGACTTTCCTGCTCTGGGGCCTTTATTACGCGGTATTTCTCATGTTTGAAAAGCTGTTTTTCCTCCGGGCGCTGGAGAAAAGCCGCGTTTTCGGGCATATTTATACCATTATCATCGTCATGTTCGGCTGGGTCATCTTCCAGCTGGACAGCCTGGGCGCCATCGGCACCTATACAAGCGCGATGCTCGGCTTTGGCGCTTCAGAGTTCGCCACGTCTGCGGACGTCTATTACCTCAGCAGCTACGCCATAACCTTTGTCATTTCCATCGTCGCATCCACGCCGCTGGGCAGCAAGCTTTTTGGCAAGCTCCCGGCCAAGGCCAGGCGCTTTGCAGCGCCTGCGCTCATAGTGCTCGCGCTGGTCATCTGCACGGCTTACCTTGTGGACGCGACCTACAATCCGTTCATCTACTTCAACTTCTAAAGGAGGGCCTGACATGAGCAAAAAAGCGCTTTGGGCCGAGGCCCTCATCTTCCTCGCCTTCATCGGCGTGTTCTTCATCCTGAACCTCGTGCTGCCCGACCGGCAGTTTTCCGAGCAGGAGAACCGCTATCTGCAAATGAAGCCGGAATTCAGCTTCAAGAGCCTCTTTTTCGGCGACTACACCTCGAAATTTGAGACCTACACCACAGACCAGTTCACCTTCCGCGACGAGTGGATAACCCTCAAGGCTGCCAGTGAGCTGGCTCTGGGCAAGCAGGAGAACAACGACGTGCATCTCTGCGAGAACGGCACGCTCATAGAGGGCTACGAGAGGCCGGAAAGCTCGGCGCTCGACGCCAACATGTCCGCGCTCAACGCCCTGGTCGAGAACACGGACGCGCAGGTCTATTTCGCGCTGATTCCCGATAAATCCGACCTCTACGCCTCGCTTTTGCCGAAAAATGCCCCCAATGACAGCGAAAAAGAGGTAATCGACTACTGCTACGCGCAGTCGAACGCGACGAATGTGGACATGTACTCAGCCCTCGGCGCGCACACGGACGAGTACATCTTCTACCGCACCGACCACCACTGGACGAGCCTCGGCGCATATTATGGCTTTTCCGCCCTGGCCGAGAGCATGGGCTTTGACTGCCCTGCCCTCGACTCCTACGCCGACAGGCACGTGATCTCTGAGGAGTTTTACGGCACGACCTGGTCTTCCTCCGGCTTTTCCTGGGTCGGGCCGGACACGATGGAGATTTTCGTGAACGAGCCCGAGGGTCTCAAGGTCACGAGCTACCCCGAGGGCAGCCCCGTCGAGGGCAAGCTCTATGACTTCAGCTTCCTTGAGAAAAAGGACAAGTACTCCACCTTTATGGGCGGCAACTGCCCCCTGCATGAGATCGTCACCGGCACTGAGGGCAAGCCCAGTCTGCTCATTATCCGCGACAGCTACACGGACAGCCTCCTCCCTCTCCTGCTCGACGACTTTTCCGAGATACATGTCCTCGACCTGCGCTACTACCGCGCCAGCCTCAAATCGTACATCGAGCAGAACGATTTTGACAGCGTCCTCGTCTGTTACAGCGTCTCGAACTTCAGCACGGACTCGAACATCTTCCCGCTCAGCAGGTAAACACTCGCTGTCAGTGAAAGTTAATATTAGAATAACGGCACGGCCCATTGGGCCGTGCCGTTTGCCTTGTTTAATCTTCATCTGTCCGGACCACCGGGGCAAATACCATTTTGCATGACGGGCAGTATTGTGCGCGGGCCTTGGCGACCGTGAAAAAGTCGGACCAAAAGCCCTCTTCGGTCCTGCGCAGGCGGAACCTGCCGTCATAACCAGGCTTGCCGTCGGCTCCCAGCGGGTAAAACCAAATGGCATAGGTGGAACACAGCGCGCCTTCCACAAGCTCGCCGCCGCAGATCGCGCACTTCATATCACTTTGCCTCGTGCTTGCCATTGGGCTGCCTTATCTCACCGCCAAAGGCGAGGATGGAGACAAGCGAGGCGCCCACGGTGGCGATAGCGTCCAGGAACACGGAGAACCACAGCGTCGAGAAGCCGAGCGCCGCTATGACTATGAGCACAAGCTTTACAAGGGCGGCCCCGCCTACAACGGCGGTTGATAGCATCCTTGCATAGCGCGAGACGGCTATTGCCTGGGAAACCTTGTCCACGCTGCCGCCGAAGATGGTGATGTCGGTGCCGACGGGCATAGTCAGCGCCTCAACGCCGGTCATGGCAATATCCACGTCCGCGGCGCTGTGCGAGCCTCCGAAGACCTCGCCGCTGCCGACGAAGGCGAGCAGGCGGCCGCGCACGCAGCCCTGCTTTATGTCGGCCAGTGTGCCACGCATCTTCTCCCTGTCGCACTCGGAGTAGTATTCGGAGATGCTGAGTGCCGAGGCAGCGCGGGCCGCTGCGTCGCGGCTCTCGTCCGTGAACATGATAATGCCATCCATGCCGCAGGCACGCAGCTCGGCCACGCCCTTGGCGGCGTCGGCGCGCAGGGCATCCGCCATGACTATGCGGCCCGCGTATTCGTCGCCGATGGAGATATAATAGGAGTAGTCGTCCGTGACGTCCGCCTCGGGGACGGAGACGCCCTTTATCATCATGAGGTCGCGGCTGCCCACGCAGATGCGTATACCGTCCACCTTGACCTCCACCCCGCTGCCGGGGATCTCGACGAAGTTTTCAATGAGGTCTATGTAGATGGTGTCGCCATAGCAGGCGATGACGGAGCGCGCCTGAGGCGTGTTGGAATAGGCCAGAGCGTGCGCGGCGATTTTGAGCAGGACTTCCGGCTCCATACGCTCGGACTTTATCGCCGTGACCTTGGGGCTGCCCTCGCTGAGGGTGCCGGCCTTGTCAAAGGCGACGGTGCCGACGGAGGCTGCGCTGTCCATGGCGCTGCAGCCGTCATAGAGCACGCCGTTTTTCGCGGCGCCGCACATGGCGCACAGCCGGATGAGCGGCATTGCCACATTGAGCGCGCAGGGGCTCGCCAGCACCAGCAGCATAGCGGCGCGGCGGACGGCTTCATCAATGGGAATGTCAAAGATGAGCGGCAGCAGCACCAGCACGAGGATGGCGGCGACGGTTATGATGGGCGTAAGATAGGTCTGTATCCAGGCGAAGGTGCCTGGTACAACGTCTCCCCTCTTCGCGCCGTTCTCCACCGCAGAATAGAGCGCTGCGGCGGCAGAATCGGTCGATGTGGACGTGACTTCGCAGCGGAGCTGGCCCTCGCGGTTTATGCAGCCTGAGAGTATCTCGTCCCCTTCCTTCACCATGACTGCGCCGGAGTAATCCCCGAGTGGGGATTTGTCAAGGCTGGATGTACCCTCAAGCACGATGCAGTCGCAGGGGACGCGCTCGCCGGGCAGGATGATGATGGTGTCTCCCACCTCAACGCTGTTCGCAGGGACTATGCTCTCCTCCCCGTCGCTGAAAACGCGGGCGTCGTCCGGCTCGCAATGTATTTCATCGAGCACGGAGCGATAGGTCCTTATGTACGCATACTCGACGAAGATGCAGCCGATTTGATACAGCAGCACCAGCGCCGTTCCCTCAACTGAGAAGCCGAAGATGAGCGCAAGTACGACCGAGAGCGTGACGAGGACCGTTTTATCCAGATAGCGTCCCTTGAGGATGCTCAACACAGCCCCCGCGGCGATGTCCCAGCCCGCTATAAGCACAGCGAGTATAAGCAGTACTACCGGCCAGGGCGCCGGGATAGACGAAACGAGCAGGGACACCGCAAACGCGGCACAGGATACGATGAGCCTTACTATAAAGACTATCTCAAGTCCAAGCTCGTCAGAGCCGCCGGGACCGCTGGCCGGCCCGGCACAGACGCCGGAGCAGCTATATCGCCTCCCGACAGACTTTTCGAGGATTTCGGTAAAGTTCATCGAACCCCCTCCTTAAGACTTTGGGTTTGCGCCAGGAACAGCTCAGTCGGCCTTGCCGTCGCAGCCGAGAACATCAACTATCTTATGCTTGACCATCTCCTTGATGGCGGCGCGGGCCGGCTTCAGGTACTGACGCGGGTCAAAGTCGGCGGGATGCTCGGCAAAGTACTTGCGGATGGTTGCGGTCATGGCCAGGCGGAGGTCGGAGTCTATGTTTATCTTGCAGACGGCGCTGCGGGCAGCCTGACGGAGCTGGTCCTCGGGCACGCCGATGGCGCCGGGCATATTGCCGCCGTACTTGTTTATCTCATCGACAAAGTTCTGGGGGACGGAGGAAGAGCCGTGCAGGACTATCGGGAAGCCGGGCAGGTTCTTCTCAACGGCCTCAAGCACGTCGAAGCGGAGCTGCGGCTTCGTGCCGGGCTTGAACTTGTATGCGCCGTGGCTGGTGCCGATGGCGATGGCCAGGGAGTCGCAGCCGGTGCGCTCAACAAACTCCTGGACCTCCTCGGGGCGGGTGTAGGAGGCGTGGCCTTCCTCGACCTTAACCTCGTCCTCTATGCCGGCGAGAGTGCCGAGCTCGGCCTCGACGACAACGCCGTGATCGTGCGCGTACTCGACGACCTGCTTCGTAATGGCTATGTTCTCCTCAAAGGGCTTGGAGCTGGCGTCTATCATGACGGATGTGAAGCCGCCGTCGATGCAGCTCTTGCAGAGCTCAAAGCTGTCGCCATGGTCGAGGTGCAGGCAGATGGGCAGGCCGGTCTCGATAACGGCGGCCTCGACCAGCTTCATGAGGTAAGTATGATTCGCGTAAGCACGGGCACCCTTGGAGACCTGGAGGATGAGCGGGGCGCGAAGCTCAGCGGCGGCCTCGGTAATGCCCTGGACGATCTCCATGTTGTTCACGTTGAACGCGCCAATGGCGTACCCACCGTTGTAGGCTTTGCGGAACATTTCTTTGGATGTTACGATGCTCATAAAAATTATCTCCTTTGCAAGCGGTAAATTTATGCTATTGCTTATTTATTATATCCCAAACGTATGATATAATCAATAACACCTTTATAAGAATTTGGAGGTATCAGCATGGAAAAAACACTCAGGGGAGCCTGTGTCATAGGTCAGTCCGGAGGTCCGACCTCCGTCATCAACGCCAGCGCCTACGGCGTCATCAGGACTGCGCTTGACACAGACTGCATCACGAAGGTCTACGGCGCCGCCCACGGCATCAAGGGCGTGCTCGAGGACAAGCTCTACGACATGGGCGAGGAGGATGCCTACGAGCTCAGCCTGCTCATGAACACCCCCTCCTCCGAGCTCGGCTCCTGCCGCTACAAGATGGCCGATCCCGAAAAAGATGACACCGACTACAAGCGTATTCTTGAGATATTCAAGAAGTATGACGTGCGCTACTTCTTCTATAACGGCGGCAACGACTCCATGGACACCTGCGACAAGATAAGCCGTTTCATGGAGAAGAGCGGTTATGAATGCCGCGTCATGGGCGTGCCCAAGACCATCGACAATGACCTCTACAACACCGACCACTGCCCCGGCTTCGGCAGCGCGGCGAAGTACATCGCCACCTCCTGCGCCGAGGTCTACAAGGACGCGCATGTCTACGACACAGGCATGATAGTCATAATTGAGATCATGGGCCGCCACGCCGGCTGGCTCGCGGCCAGCGCCGCTCTTGCCGGCCTCGTCGGCTGCGGGCCCGACCTCATTTACCTGCCTGAGACTGACTTCGACATGGACAAGTTCCTTGCCGACGCCTCCCGTATATATAAGGAGAAGGGCAACTGCATAGTCGCAGTCTCCGAGGGTATCCACTACGCTGACGGCAGCTTCGTCTCTGAAGCCAAGACCAGCGCTACCGACGGCTTCGGCCATGCCCAGCTCGGCGGTCTGGCTTCTCTGCTGGCCTCCGTCGTGAAAGAAAAGACCGGCGCCAAGGTCCGCGGCATCGAGCTCTCCCTCCTCCAGCGCTGCGGCGCCCACCTCGCCTCCAAGGCCGACGTCAGCGAGGCTTTCATGGCCGGCGAAGTTGCCGTCCTCTCCGCCGTCGGCGGCGAGACCGGTAAGATGGTCGCCTTTGCCCGTGAGTATGTTGATGGTCAGTACAACTGCGTCCCGAAGCTCGTTCCGCTGACCAGCGTTGCCAACTTCGAGAAGAAGGTCCCGGCCGAGTGGATACTCCCCGACGGCAAGGGCGTCACGCAGGACTTCATCGACTACGCCCTGCCCCTCATCCAGGGCGAGCCCGAGCGCCCCACCGAGAACTCCCTGCCCCGCTACGCCAGGCTCAAGAAGGTCCTGGCGAAATAACCCCTGCTTCAACACGACATCCGAACAGCGCCGGCCCGTGAGGCCGGCGCTGTTTTTGCGTTTCACGGCTCGGGCTGCGCGCGCATAACATGGTTTGAGGGTCCTATCCCCCACCCGACGACATTTAGGAGGCAAGGTAAATTGGAAAAGACTGATACACAGGGCTCCTGCACCTACAAGCAGGGCAGCCTGCCCGCGTGCGCGCCCCTCGCGCTGTCGCAGATACCTGCGCAGCAGAGCAGCGAGCCCGCCTACAAGAGCGCCGAGGCGCTCTCCCGCGGCACGCTGTTCCCGGGCCTCGATCTGCCCTTTAAAAACATCGTGAACCAGATGCCCGCCGACACCACTGAGCTGCGCGAACTGATGGCGCTCGGCTTCGTGACCAAGGAGCTGGGGCTCTATCTGGACACGCACGCTTCGGATACCCAGGCTTTTGAAACGTTCAAGTCCTTCCTCAAGCTCTACGAGGAGGGCCGCAAGGAATACGTCGCCCGCTTCGGGCCTCTCGGCCTCTCCGACCTCTCGGGCGCCAAGAGCTACACCTGGCTGAACGACCCCTGGCCCTGGGATTACAGCGACGTCAAGGAGGGCTGAAAAATGTTCGTATATGAGAAGAAGCTGCAATACCCCGTTAAAATCAAAAACACCAACCCGGCCCTGGCCAAGTTTATAATCAGCCAGTACGGCGGGCCGGACGGCGAGCTGGGCGCTTCCCTGCGGTACCTGAGCCAGCGCTACTCCATGCCCTATCCCGAGCTCAAGGGGCTGCTCACGGACATCGGCACGGAGGAGCTGGGGCATCTCGAGATGATAGGCGCCATCGTACACCAGCTGACGCGCAGCATGACGCCAGAGCAAATCAAAAAGGCCGGTTACGAAGCCTTTTTTGTGGACCACACCGCAGGCGTCTACCCCACCGCTGCGTCCGGCGCTCCCTGGAACGCCGCCGCCATAGGCATCAAGGGCGACGTCATTGCCGACCTCACCGAGGATATGGCGGCCGAGCAGAAGGCCAGGGTGACCTACGACAACATCCTCCGACTCTGCGACGACCCAGACGTCAGCGACGTCATCCGCTTCCTGCGCGAGCGCGAGGTCGTACACTACCAGCGCTTCGGCGAAGCCCTCCGCATAGCCACGGAGAAGCTTGACCAGAAAAACGTATACGCAATTAATCCCGCTTTCGACAAATAAGCTGCTGTTCAAGAAGCGCCGGCCCAAGGCCGGCGCTTTCTCAGCTTTAATGGCGTTCACGCCTTACATAAGCATAAGGCCGCGTTGAATAAATTCCTCAGCGTCAGAACCTGTCAGCAAATATTCGTCATCCAGCTGCCACAGGTGAGTGAAAAAGGTGTTGAACAGCTCCACAACCCTGTGCGAGCAGAAGCGGAAGGAGGAGTACCAGTCGCTTTCGTTTGAAGCCATAAAGCCCGCGCTACGGCTCAGGTATACCGACAGCCGCGCATCCTTGCGGCAGAGCAGCGGGTTGTCGTCATTGAGAATTTTCAGCGTGCACGCTCCTGAGCGTATGTTCTCCAACAGCTGCTTTAAATGCGCCGTGCGGTCCGCTTTATCCAACTGCATCTCACGTCCGAAGAGATAGATGCGCCCACTGTAGATGTACTCAAGCAGCGCGGTGCGGTATAGTATTACCTCGCGCTCCATGTTAGAGCAGAGGCTATTGTAATAGTTGTGAAAGTCGCTGTCAGGCGGGTCGGTAAGGTAGCGTACGGCAAGCTTGGCGAGAAAGTCGTCATCCATATATATCGGGTGCATAACAGTGAGTAAATATCGCAGAGAGCCGGACATGACAAAGTCATACAGGAAATGACTAGACTCCAGGTTGTCTTTATCCGAATAGCTGATGAGCGGCTGAAAAAATTTCAGCGCACTGCTGAGCTTTGAGCTCAGTTGACGCACAACGCCAGGGTCTGAACATATCAAAAGATCCTCCTCGTGCGTCAGCCAGTTTTCGAGAACGTTACAAACGAGGGTATTCTCTATAGTTATAAAGCTGCAGCCAGCGTTTGATACGGTGTCACCAAGCAGAAACTCGTAGCGCACGCCCTTGTCAAAGCGCAACAGCGTCATTATCGCGGCGCAGTAGCTGTCTATATTTGCCTCAAAAGAGGACATCTCTACAACTTGCTCGACTGTTATAGACAGGTTTCCGCCGACCTTGGGGTTTGCCAGTATGTCCTGCCAAAAATCCATGTTGCGGTTGCTGTAAATGTGCAGCGGGACGTTAACGGTGACGTTTACCGAGCTGCTGCCTTTCTCCTCCGCTGAGCGAATGATGGCGTCGGCAAACACGGATGTGAGCTCTGGAAGCCTGCCTCCCATCAGCAGCAAGGCGTTTGGGGTCAGGCTCGGCCCCTGTGCCTGCTTGCTCGCATTGTCGTAGGCGGTCTTCAGCGCCGCTTCAAGCGACTCCTCAAGCCAGGCGTGCTCGGAGCCGCACGCCAGACAGAGCCGCTCTATCGCGTCCTCATCGCTGCCGTCTACTATCGTGCGGGATATTTTAGAAAACAGGTCTTCATTGTTCTTTAGCGACGGCAACTTGATATCGTTTACCCAGCGGCTTATATAGCTCGTGTCATATCCAAGTGCGTCCGCCAGGTGCGCGGACTTGATGCCGCTCAGGGTCAATAATTGCTTCAATGTTTGACCAAACGTCATGGCGTCCTCCGACCCTCCGAAAGATATAATGCTAATTGTTTAACTATTTATTGATTATAAACATTTCTATCTGAGATTACAAGTCTTACAGCGGGCGTATTGCCGGATACTTTGATATTAAATTGTGTATTTTCATTGATTCATGTTGCTGCAATTTTAAGCACTCACAGGCAATGGCGGCACCTTTTGTCATTCTCGTTCATTTGTGGCAAGTCATTTAATCTGATAACCTTTTAACAGACATAGACCAGGGACGAGCCGGCCGCCCCAAGGTCAAAATACGCTGCGGCGGCGGGGTACCGCTCCGCGCAAGGAGGATAAAAATGCAAGCAAAACGAGGTGGGAAATTCTTTTACGGCTGGGTCGTTGTTATAACGCTGTTCCTGGTGACGATGCTGCCGATGGTCTTTATCAGCAACTTCTACTCCTACTACCAGGTACCCATCTGCACCGAGTTCGGGAGCAGCTATGTTGAGTTCAACATCTCTAACATCGCCTCTACAATTGCCGGAATGGTCTTCAGTCTGTTTGCCGCCGGATTTGTGACCAAAGGCAACACCAAGCTCTGGATGTTCATTGGCGGCGCGGTTGCAGCGCTGGCAATGCTGGCACAAAGCTACATCACGAGTCTTTGGCAGCTGTACATAACTTTTTTTGTAGCAAACTTTTCGCTCTCGGCAATGACCTATGTACCTATAAACTACATAATTTCCCGCTGGTTTGTGGACAAAAAGGCCCTGGTAACCAGCATTGTTTTCACCGGCTCCGGCCTTGGCGGTGTGCTCTTCTCCGGGCTGGCGTCGGGCATCATTGAGAATATGGGCTGGCGAGTCGGCTTCCGCGTGACCGCAGCCATAGTATTCGGTACTGCGCTGCTCGTGCTGCTGTTTGTTCGAAAGGCTCCCGAAGATATGGGGCTTGAACCCTATAGGAAGTCCGGCGTAACTGAAAACGCCGCTAAGAGCGCTGCAGCTTCCTCCGGCTGGGCCGGGCTGAGCCGCGGCGAGGCCGTCAAAACCGGCGCCTTCTGGCTCTACGTGCTTTGCCTTGTGTGCTGCGGCATAGTCGCCGCCGGCGTTGCTACGCAGATTCCTACCTATCTCATCGAAAACGGCATTGACTATGCGCCTGTATTCGCCGTATACAGCGGCGTCGGTATAGCGGCGAAACTCATTGTCGGACCTATAATCGACAAACTGGGGCTTGGCCGCGGCTCTCTTATTACGGCGATTCTCGGAATCGGCGCCCTCGTGTTCCTTGTGTTGGTGCCGGGCCTGGGCGAGTGGTCCAGCTATGCGTCCATGATAATCCTCCCCTTCGGTTCGGCCATAACCGCCCTCGCGCCGCCGCTGCTCACCGGCATGTGTTTCGGACACAGGGATTTCGGCCCCATCTATGGGCTTGGCAACACGGCGTTCATGGCCGGATGCATGATAGGCCCAATGCTCACCTCCGGGCTGCGTGACGCCCTTGGCAGCTACCAGGTGGCCTGGTACGCCTGCATGGCGGCTTACGCGCTCATAGCCGTCTGTACTTTCACGGCGCTCTCTTCCTCCAAGAAGCTCCGCGCCTGAGTATGTGAATCTAATTAAGGAGAGATGTCAATGCTTAACCTGATGTCACCCGGCGAGATTGGCTCGCTGAAACTCAAAAACCGCATCATCATGGCGCCAATGGGGCCACATTTCGGTGATATAAACCGAAAAGCCGTGGAGTACTTCGCGGCTCGTGCTCGCGGCGGAGCCGCTATGATACTGGTCAACATGACCGTTACGGACTACTTTGAGGACACCAGCGCTTCCCTGGTCATCAACGAGGACAACTTCAAGTACTTCAAGGAGATATGCGACCGCGCGCACGAGGTCGGCTGCAAGGTCTGCGTCCAGCTCATGCCTGGCTGCGGGCGCATGGCCGGGCCCAGCAAGCTCTACCCCGTGCCGATAAGCGCCTCGGCCTGCGGCTGGCTCTACGCTCCCAACGTCAAGTGTCACGAGCTGAGCGTTGAGGAGATAGAGCGCCTCATCGCGGAGACCGAGCGCTCCGCCAGGCTCTGCGCCGCAGCCGGGGCGGACGCCTTTGAGATGCACGCCTACGGCGGCTACCTGAACGACCAGTTCCTGACCGCCGCCTGGAACACCCGCACCGACAAATACGGCGGCGACGTCAAGGGCCGCGCCACCTTCCTGCTCGAGCAGATCGCGGCCGTGCGCAGGTGCGCGGGCGAGGACACGCCCATCCTCGTCAAGTTCTGCCCCGACCACGGCGTGCCCTACCCCGGCTTCCGCCAACTGCCCGAGGGCCTGGAGCTGGCCAAATACCTCGAGGAGAACGGCGTGAACGCCCTCCACGTGGACGCGGGCTGTTATGAGAAGTGGCAGCTCTCCATGCCCGCGGTGTTCTATCAGGAGGCCGTTTTGCAGCTGCACAGCGCCAAGGCCGTGCGCGAGGCCGTCTCCATCCCCGTGCTGACCCACGGCCGCCTCTCCAACTACGAAAAGGCCTCCGCCGCCCTGCGCGACGGCATCTGCGACTTCGCCGTCATCGGCCGCGGCCTCATTGCCGACCCCGACATGCCGAACAAGCTCGCCGAGGGCAGGCCCGAGGACATCCTCCCCTGCATCTCCTGCAACGAGGGCTGCATTGGCAGCGTGCTCAAGGGCGTACACCTGCGCTGCGCGCTGAACCCCTACGCCGGTTTCGAGGACGAGCGCAAGGCCCCCGCAGCAGAGACGCCGAAGCGCGTTCTGGTGGTCGGCGGCGGCCCCGGCGGCTGCACTGCGGCGCTGCTCGCCAAGCAGGCCGGACATGAGGTCGAGCTCTGGGAGCGCAGCGGGACCATCGGCGGCAAGACGCTCGCGGCCTCCGCGCCGTACATGAAGGCCGACATGCTCCGCCTGCCGAACTACTACAACGTCCAGCTCATCAAGGCAGGGGTACCTGTCCGCTTCTTCAAGGAGGCCAACCGCGAGACTGTGGCGGAGTTTGCGCCCGACGTGCTCATCTGGGCCGCCGGAGGCGACGTTGTGCGCCCGAAGAGCATCCCCGGCCTCGACCGCAGCAATGTCTACTCCTGCGAGGAAGCCCTGCGCAACTACGTGCCGCTTGGAAAACACCTTGCAATAATCGGCGGCGGACAGGTTGGTATAGAGGCAGCTATTCACTTCAACACCGTCGGCCATGACGTGACCGTGGTTGAAATGGCCGACAAGCTCATGCCCGACCCGCCCTTTGTTCAGAACGCGAATGTACTCAAGGAACTCATGGCCGCCGGCACCGGGACCTACCTCACCGGCACAAAGCTCGTCGAGGTGGACGCCGGGGGCATAATCGTCGAGACCGCCGAGGGCAGGCGGCACATAGACTGCGACACCGTCCTGTTGGCCATGGGCTGGTCCCCCGACGCCTCCAGGGGCGAGGAGCTCTCCGACATCTGCCGCGTCATCCCCGTGGGCGACAGCTCCAAGTGCCGCAACATTCTGGCCGCCACCACTGAGGCCTACGAGGCCGTAGCCTCCATCTGAGCGCAACAAAATATCATATAGAAAGGAAATCGCCATGCAGAACATCACCATTCCTTACAACGAGGAGACCCTCGCCCTGGCCCGTGAGATCATACGCGACGTCCGTCCGTATACTCCGGAGCAGCTTGCGGAGATCCCTGCCATCCTTGCTACCAAGGCGCGCTATTTCTGGGCCAACGACCTCAACGACTGGGAGGTCTTCAAGGATGTCTACACGGACGAGGCCCCCGAGGGCTTCCGCGTGAGCATGGGCGGCGGTGAAAAGCACCTCACGCCTGACGAGCAGGTTGGCCTCAATCAGTGGTCGATCGGGCCGCAGGAGAACATGGTCCCCATGCACTTCGGTCACAACCAAATCGTTCAGTTCATAGACGATACCCACGCCCGCGTCCTCACCCGCATGAACGACAGGCACACCTACAAGGACAATGGAGAAGTCTACGCTGGCTGGGGCTTCTATGTTGACGACATGCTCAAGTGCAGCGATGGCGTGTGGCGCATCTCCTATGTTCGCCTGTCCTACGGCGTCATGGAAAACCAGCTTCGCTGCATAAAGAACCGCAATAAGGGCTGATAAGGAGGAAATACAAATGAATCGTCTTCTCAATAAAGTTGCTATAATCACCGGCGCCGACGGCGGCATCTGCGGCAAGGCCAGCGAGCTCTTCTGCCAGGAGGGCGCGAAAATCGTGATGTGCGACATTGACCCCCATGTCGAGGAAAAGTGCGCCGAGATAGTGGCCGCCGGCGGCCAGGCCGTCGCCGTTGTCGGCGATGCCTCCCAGCGCGAGACCTGGGACAAGCTGCTCGCCACCGCCCTCGAAAACTACGGCACGGTCGATATCTGCGTAAACGGCGCTGCCCGCTTTGCCGTCGGCGAGTATGCGGGCGACTGGGATACGCTCACCGTGGAAAAGCTGCACGCGGTGCTCGATATGAACCTCGACGCCGTCCTGCACTCCTACCAGACCGTGCTCAAGTACATGATCGACAACGAGATCCGCGGCAACTTCCTCAACTTCTCCTCCTCCACCGCCCTCTCCTGGAACGGCAGCGGCTTCAGCAGCTACCCCATATCCAAGGCCGCCATCCAGAACGGAACGCTGAACATGGTCAAGAAGGTCAGCCCGAAGACCGGCATCCGCTTCAACTGCCTCGCGCCCAACTTTGTCTGGACGCCCAAGACGGCCTATCTGTACGAGGACCCTCGCATCAGCGCCTGGTTCAAGAGCGTTACCCCCTTCCCCACCCTGGGTATGCCCGAGGACTCCGCCTAGGCTATGGTTTACCTCTGCTCCGACGAGGCAAAGTACATAAACGGCGTGGTTCTGCCCACCGACGGCGGCTGGCTCACCTGCAACTGAGCCTGAATAAATTAAAAACACAGGCCCCGAGTATTCGGGGCCTGTGTTTTATTTGCTCAGTGAGTCTATCCAGTCACAGACTTCGCCGGGATAGTCGGCTTCGCTGTGAGGCTGGTCCCAGACCAGGGCGTAGTCGGTGTCAATGCCGGCGGCGCTCAGGCTGAGCGCCAGGGTCAAGCCTATCATCGGTGAGGTGTCGGCGTCTCGGGCGCCTACTCTTATGCGGAGGCTCCGAGCCTGCTTGCTGCCGGGCTGGCCGATATAGCTGTAGGGGTCTATGAGCCGCACAATGTCCTCCAGGCCCGGCTGCGCTATGTCGCGGGCGTATTCTGCGGCAAGCGCTTTTGCCTCGGGATATTCTGCAGACATTTCTGAGAGCGCTTCTGCAACATCGCGGCTGAAATGGCGCAGGTTCTGCTCCGGGGAGCCAAATTCTTCGTTCTCGCCGCTGTCGCGGCTGAGTTTATCGAAGGAGGTGCAGGGCTTCATGCGGCGGCGGTGGTTAAGGACGTAGTCGTCTATTCCACTGATATGTGCCCTCTCACCGTCCCAGTTTAGCCAGGCGCGCTTGTCCGTGCCCTTGACGGGCAGCATGGGCGGTTCAAAGTGCGGCGCGTCAACGCCCTTAGGCGGGCGGAGCATCAGCTCGCCAAGCGGAGGCGGGGGCGGAGCGTCCGGAGGCACAGGCGGGGGCGGAGCCGCCTCGCCCGTCCTCTATACTCAGCGTCTCACCAGAGCCGGGTGCGCGCAGGCCAAGGGAGTTAAAATACTCCGCGTACCTCTTCGCCAGCAGCGCGGAAAGCGCTTCCTTAAATGGCGTCATCGTCTCTGCGGGGCCGGCGGGAGAGTCCTCGCAGGTCTTGTCAGCGTGGAAAAACCACTCGTAGGCCATGTCCGCGTGCTGCAGATCCACTATAGGGCAATAGATCTGCGCTGCCCAGACGGCGTCGCTCTCGTCCATATATGCGCCATTTTCTTTTAGATAGGCGTCAAAGACGGCGTTGTCGCCGGATACGGCCAGCAATGTGCTCATGGCCCCTCCTGCGCTCCAGCCCGCAGAGACGACGCGTTCCCAGTCGCCGGGCAGTTGAGCGCGGTGGTGCCTCAAAAAGCGCAGGGCAGTTTTGAGGTCCACTAGCGCCGCCGGGGACTTGCCTGTCAGCCTGCCTTCCGCGTCCCTCGACTCGCGGCCGCGGCAGCCGCAGGTGACATACACAAAGCCACGCTCCAAATATTGCTCCGCGTAGCAGCGCGGGCCGCCGAGCCAGGTGTGGGGCATCTGCATATAGCCGGCGGAGTTGTTCTCAAATACAACCGGGACTGTGCGGGAAGTGTAAGGGCCAAAGCGGCCCTGCTCATCCACGACGCCCGGCGCGCTCATGTAGGGCGCGGGGACGAAGATGCTCAGCTGCTGGTATCTTGGAGAGGTTGGCCTCTCGGTGTACGGCACATCCTCAAGGCACCAGCAGTTGTATTTTTCGTCGAAAAACCAAGTGCCTGTGATCATTTTTTGTCATCCTATCGCGCCGCTGAGGAATTCCAGTACAGCGGCAAGATTTTCTTCGGTGTAGAACTGCGCGTTCTCGTGCGCCGCGCCTTCGATGATGCTGAAGCTGACTCTGTCCTCGCCCAGCAGCGCGCTAAGGCGCTCTGCAAAGTTCACGGACTGGGTATACGGGACGTTCTGGTCGGCGTCGCCCACCTGTATCCAGGCGCTAAGGGCGAAATCGGCAGGCAGGGCGTAGGTGTAACTAACCCAGTAGGAGGCGTAGGTCGCGGCCTCATCCTCCCCCACGGGGAAGCCGAGGAATTTGCTCTCAAAGCTCTCGGAGGTGGCGAAATTCGTATCCTCCCTGCCCAGCGCGGCGTATTCGGCGTCCATCGTCCAGAACTCCACGGGTCCATAAAAGTCCACGAGGGCCGAGACTGCGGAGGAGCACTCCAGATTCTCCGTCACGTCGCCGTTGAGCTCAGCGACCTCGGGGGTTAGGGCGGTCATAAGCGCAAGGTAAGCGCCCGCGGACTCGCCCCAGATGGCGAGGCGCTCTGCATCAAAACCGTACTGCTCTGCGTTGGCGCGCACGAAGCGCACGGCGGCCTTTACGTCGGCCAGCGCCGCCGGGAACTCGGTCTCGCCCGACTTGCGGTAGTCCACGCTCACAACAGCCCAGCCCGCAGCCGTTCCGGCGTCTATGACCGGCTGGATAATGGGCATGGCCTGGTCACCGAAGAGAAAGCCGCCGCCGTGGACGAGCACGATGACCGGAAACGGCCCCTCACCCTCCGGCAGGTGGATATCCAGCACCTGGACCTCGGAATTGGAGGCGTATTTTATGCCTGCAAGGCCGCCCTCTTCCGCCGGGGCGTCTCCGCTCTCTACATAGTTGACAGGCTTGCAGTTTTCGCCGTCGAGCGTCCATTTGCAGCTCTTGTCGGCCTCGAAAAACTCGGCCATGGGCGGTTCGCCCTCAAAGGGCAGGGTCGTGACCACGCCGTCGGCGTCCACGGTGTACTCGCCCTCGTAGCTGAGGTCGCCCATGAAGGGGTTGTGCTCGATGATGGTATATGTGCCGTCCTCGCGCAGCTCCAGCTCCCACTCGACTGTGAAGGCGCCGCCCATCGCGGCTTCAGAAAAGCTGTAGCTGCCCGCGGGCAGGGCCGGAGCCGAAGGCGTAGGCTCCGGCGTGGGCTCTGCGCTTGGCTGCTCCGCTTCGCTGCCGCAGGCGGCAAGGCTCAGCAGCAGACAGAACGCAAGGAGCAGGGCCGGTATACGCTTCGTCATTTGTTTCCCTCCCCCAAAATGGCCTCCAAGAAGGCCCTGACATGGTTTAGATTTTCATCTGTGAAGAACGCCTTGTCCTCGTGGTCCGCGCCCTCTAGTGGCTGGAAGCTCACGCGCTCGCCAACTCCCCTCTCGCGCAGCGCGCGGACGAATTCTACAGACTGTTCATAGGGGACGAGCCTGTCTCTGGTGCCGTGCTGCACATAGATGGGGCACATCCGCGGCCCGGCGTAACTCGCTGGGTCAGCCGCTGCACAGAGCGCCTCGGAGGCGCCAGGTATTGGGCAGCCGAGATAGCGGGACTCGGGCGAAAAGGGCTCGTCATGGTCCACATTGCTGACGCCGTTGCGGCGCGCCTGCTCGTCCATAGTGCGGAAGTTCATGGGTCCGAACTGTGCCACAGCGGCGCCGACACTGGGTTCTGCTGCATAGCTCCCGGAGTCGCCCTCGCCCGGGAAGGCGCCGTTAGGCACATTCATGCCCAGCATGGCTGCGAGGTTCCCGCCCGCAGAGCCGCCGATCGCCGCAAAGCGCGAAGGGTCAAGGTGGTATTCAGCCGCATTTTCACGCAGATAGCGCACGGCGCTGCGACAGTCCAGCACGGCTGCCGGGAAGGGCGCTTCGCCGCTCAGGCGGTACTCCACAGAAGCGGCGGCCCAGCCCCAGCCGAGGGCCTTTAGGTAGGCGTTCATGTGGTCGTCGCGCTTGTCGCCAAAGGCGAAACCGCCGCCGTGGACGTGTATGAGCAGAGGGAACGGCCCCTCCCCCTCTTGCGGCAGATAGATGTCTAGCCGCTGGTTCGGGCTCTGCCCTGCATATGGAATGTCAAGGTACTTCCGGCGTACCCAGCTGATATCTGCCATGGGCGGAGTCCAGCCCGGTGGCGGCGCGCCAAGGCCGGGCGAGGTTTTAGGCTCATTCATGGGACCCACCCCCTCAGGAGGCCTTGCCGGCGCCGACCTTGTCCTTGTGTATGCGCACGACAGGCTTGGGATAGTTTTTGATGGCATCAAAGCCTATGGCCAACAGATGAGCCTCCTGGCCGCCTATGCCCTCCATCATGGCGACGTAGCTCGTGCCGCCTTCGAATTCACCGCCAGCGGTGGCCGGGGCCTCCCCGCTTCCCTGATTCTCCTGCATGGTGTCGTTGTAGCCGTTCTGCTCATCCCAGTAGACCATCAGGTTTTCGCGGGCAAGCACTTCTTCATAGGTGAAGCTCTCAATGTAGGGCGAGGTGTCAAAGCAGACGAGGGCAGCGTTGCCGCCGTTCAGCTCCGCGTCTATCGGGAAATACAGGCCGATGCTGTTGGGGTTGGACTTGCCGTAGTCCAGGCCGTGGAAACAAGGGAGTTATACGCAATGATAACACGCACGTTCGGGTCGTCGGTCAGCACGCCCGCAACGACGGAGCGGTTGTCGCCGGAGATGTCCATCTCAGTGGTGCAGTCAGCCAGATTTGTCACGCGCTCGGCTATCATCTCGCAGTAGACGGGGTTTTCGATGCGCTCAGCCTCGGAGACGACCTCGCCCATGTGGACATGTTCTGCATACAAACTCCGATAAGGCCACTGCCCTCTCCGCTTTCGCCCCCGGTGGGCGCCGCCTTCTGCTCTCCGCAGGCGGCGAGCAGACCGATGAGCAGCGCTGCGACAAGCAAAAGACTAAATAGCTTTTTCACTTCGTTTTCTCCTCCATATCATCTTTTTAAATACACGTGGCTTTCGCCCTTTTCTGATTCAATTTTAACTTCAATATTCACACTTGAGAATTAGCTCAAGCGCTTTTGTTATTCTATATTTTTTAATCTTCATAACACAATATCTACAAAGCGTCGAAGCCCGCTTTGTGCTTATTGCCATTAATTCAGCATTATTAACAATCCCATAAGCTCTGCCGCAGCAAATTTGACCGGCGTTCTTTCGCCGCCTCCCTCAGCGTTTATGCTGATTTTTAGTTTTTCTCTGAACTCGTCATATCACTCTCCGCATGGCAATAACTGCATATTCGCCGCGCGTGCGGTTGACAAAGCGCAATTAGTGGTGTATAATCCCGCTATTGACTGCGCCCAGGCGCGGAATCAGGAAAGGAGCGAGCCCGGTCCCATGGAGGACAGCGATAGTAGCGACGGAAACTGGCATACCCCTGCTGTGACCGCCATATGTTGCGCATATCTGTACCCAAGCCGGGCACAGGTGCGCTTTTTTGCGCCCTGAAATGGCTTTCATCCGTATAGATATGATTTTTGGAGGTCATACATAAACTATGGATTATCTTACAAGCATCGTCATAATGGCGGTCCTGGTGCTGTTCTCGGCGTATTTCTCAGCCACAGAGACAGCGTTCTCATCGCTCAACCGTGCGCGCCTGAAGGCGGAGGCCGACAGGGGCGACAAGCGCTCCGCAGAGGTGCTGAAGCTCGTCTCGGATTTTGACAAGCTGCTCTCCACCCTGCTCATCGGCAACAACATAGTCAACATCGCGGCGTCGTCCATCGGTACGGTCACATTTATCAGACTGCTGAACGACTCGGACAAGGGCGCCTCGGTATCCACCGTCGTTGTGACCGTTGTTGTGCTTATTTTTGGCGAAATAACCCCGAAAAGCGTCGCCAAGGAGGCGCCGGAGAGCTTCGCGCGCTTCTCTGCGCCGCTGCTGCGCGTGTTCATGTGGGTGCTGATGCCCCTGAGCTGGGTTTTCGGGCTCTGGAAAAAGCTCGTCGCCAAACTCTTCCGCGTGAAGGGCGACCGGAGCATGACGCAGGAGGAGCTCTCTGTCATCGTGGACGAGGCAGGAGAGGGCGGCGGCATAGACAGCGACGAGGTCGAACTGCTGCGCAGCGCGCTTGAATTCACTGAGCAGGAGGCCGGCGACGTGCTCACCCCTCGCGTGGACCTTGTGGCTGTCCAGCTCGACGCGGACGAGGAGACCGTCGCGGCCGCCTTCCGCAGCTCGCGCTTTTCACGCCTGCCTGTTTACGACGGCAGCATAGACAACATAGTCGGCGTTGTTCACCAGAAGGATTTCTATGACCGCGGCATAGCGGACGGCGGACTCGCCGCCATCATGTCTCAGCCTGTGTACGTCCCGCCCAGCATAAAAATAAGCGCCCTGCTCAAGACTCTGCAAAGGGCCAAGGCACACATGGCAGTCGTCACGGATGAGTACGGCGGTACTTTGGGCATCGTAACTATGGAGGACATCCTGGAAGAGCTGGTTGGCGACATCTGGGATGAACACGACGAGGTCGTGGAAGAGCTCAGGCAAACCGGTGAGGACAGCTATCGCGTAAGCGGCTCGGCTGAACTGGACGAGGTGTTCGAGCGCTTCGACATCGCCTGCGAGAGTGAAAGCGTCACTCTCAGCGGCTGGGTCATGGAACAGCTCGGCCGCATCCCCAAGCCCGGAGACAGCTTCAGCTTTGACGGCCTCAGCTTCACCGTCCTCTCAGTGGACAGCCGCCGCGTCACCGAGGTGGAAATAAAAAAGCTCCCTCCTGTTGAAGAGGAAGAAGAAAAGGAATGACAACACGCCTCCCCTGCCGGGGAGGCGTGCTTTTTTTGCCGCGCGATTCTCTATGAAAGGCGCAATATGACGGCCTGATACGGCGCAAGTTTCAGGCGGCCTTCGCTTTGCCACTCGCAGTCTTCCGCGTTCGTGAGTATCAGTTCCGGGGCTGCGGCGCCCTCTGGGAAGCTGCGAACAACTTCGTTTTCGCTGAAATTAGCGGCGACAAGCCAGGTCTCTCCCTCCAAGCGCTTAAAATACGCAAAGACCTGCTTGTCCTCCGGCCATATCAGCTCTACTTCGCCGTATGGCATGATGAGGTTTTCCTTGCGCATTGCTATGATGCGACGGTAAAAGTGCAGGACGGAGTCAGGGTCTGCCAGAGCCTTTTCAACGTTTATCTCGTCGTTGTCCGGGTTGAGCATTATCCAGGGCGTTCCGCTGGTGAAGCCACCGTTGGGGCTGCCGTCCCAGGGCATGGGCGTCCGGGCGTTGTCACGGGCCTTGCGGTGTATTGCATCCCACATAAACTCCTCGCCCGCCCCGGTTCGGCGACAGTTTTCTGCAAAAGTGCGGCTCTCGATGTCCCGGAGTTGGCTCACGTCGGTCCACGGGACGTTTACCATGCCCAATTCCTCGCCCTGATAGACGAACGGAGTACCGCGCAGCGTATGCAGGACCATCGCCAGCATTTTTGCGCAGCGCTCTCTGTACTTGCCCGTGGTGCCGAAGCGCGAGAGCGCCCGTGGCTGATCCTGATTGGACCAGAAAAGGCCGAGCCAGCCGTCGTGCAGTTCGCTCTGCCAGCGGGTCAGGCGCTCCTTGAGCTCAGGCAGCTCCCAGGGCCTGTAATACCACTTGCCAAGCGGCTGGCCGTCCATGTCTATGTGCTCGAAGGAGAACACGGCGTCCAATTCGCGCTTTTTTCCGGCAGTATACTTCTTCCCCTCTTCGGTGTTCAGCGCTATGCACTCGCCTACGGTGAAGATGTCCTTGTCCGCGTATACCTGCTCCGCCATCTCCTGTAGGTACTCGTGTATGGGCGGAACGTCGCACATGTGCTCAACCGGGAAAACATAGCCGTTCATGTCCGTCGGCCCGGAGGCATCCGGCAGGCCGTCGGTTTTGCACAGCAGGTTTATAACGTCCATCCTGAAGCCGTCCGCGCCCTTGTCAAGCCACCAGGACATCATTTCATATACCTCTTTGCGCACGGCTTCGTTATGCCAGTTGAGGTCCGGCTGCTTTTTGGAGAAGAGGTGCAGGTAGTATTCGTCCGTCTGCGGGTTATACTCCCACGCGGAAGGGGTGAAAAAGGACGCCCAATTGTTGGGCTCCTTCCCTTCCCTGCCCTCTCTCCAGATATAATAGTCGTGCTTCGGGTCGTCACGGCTGCTGCGGGCACTTACAAACCAGGGGTGCTCGTCCGAGGTGTGGTTCACCACGAGGTCCACAAGTATCCTGATACCGCGAGAGTGCAGCTTGTCTCTGAGCTCCTCCCAGTCCTCCATGGTGCCGAAGATGTCCAGGATACGGCGATAATCGGATATATCGTAGCCCATGTCGTCTCCAGGGGACTCAAAAACCGGGCCCAGCCAGATACCGCCTATTCCCAGGTCTGCGAGGTAATCCACGCGGTCTATTATTCCGCGCAGGTCGCCTATACCGTCGCCGTTCGAGTCCTGGAAGCTGCGTGGATATATCTGGTAGAAAACGCATTCCTTCCACCAATGCCTGTCAAGCTCCACTATACCTCACCTCGATCCAAACGTATTTCCTCAGCTCGGGAAGCGGATTCATAAATAGCGTCTATCATTCGCTGCACAGTGTAGCAGCTGCGCGCCGAGCTCACAGGCTGCTTCCCGCTCTCAACGCAGTGTACGAAGTGCGCTATTTCGTTTTTGAAGCCCTCTTTCCACGCGTCATCACGCACGAACTTCGGTTGTATGTCGGCGCAATAGCCCTGCTCCATGCCGTAAATTACGAAAGGATTTAAGCTTGCGCCCTCCCTGGTGCCGTATATTTTAAGATTGAAGTCTTCCTCCGGGCCGTTTATTGCCCAGCTGACCGTAAGGGTCATGCTCTTGCCGTTTTCAAAACGTATCAGAGCGGCCGCCGCCTCTTCCACGTCCATAGGCCTGCCTGCGGGCGCTTCCGTTCCCCAGCTGCTCAGGCCGCGGGCTCCGGCATCCCCCAGGCGGCTGTGCGTTACGGCGCTGACCGCCACAGGTTCGGGACTGCCCATGAGGTACCAGGCAGTGTCTATTGCGTGGACGCCTATGTCTATGCCTGCTCCTCCACCGGACAGCGCCTTCTGCACGAACCAGCCGTTTGAGGGTATGCCGCGCCGCCTTATCCAGCGTGCGTCGGCGTGGTAAATATCGCCCATCAACCCGGCCTCGCGGCGCTCGGTCAGGATAAGGCTCTCCGTCCTGAACCGGTTGAGCATCCCCAGCATGAACGTAACGCCCGCGCGCTCAGTTTCCTCGCATATCTCCTTGGCCTCTGCGGCGCTTGTGGCCATGGGCTTTTCCAGGAAGATGTGCTTGCCGGCCTTTGCGGCCTGCACCGCCATGGAGCAGTGCATATCCGTGCGGGTACATATCGTGACGGCATCCGCCGCGCCGGAGCGCAAAAGCTCGCCGTAATCTGTAAACGCCTTTGCGCCCAGCGGCGCTGCCAGGGCTTCCGCTTTTTCCAGACGCCTGTCGTATACTGCGCTTATCTCGACCCCGGGGCAAGCCAGAAAAGCGGGGACATGAAAGGTCTTTGCCACCAGACCGGCACCTATTACCGCAACTCTCATTTACGCACCTCAAAGCAGCTCGCTGAGCTGAACAACGCGCTTTTCCTTGGCGGAAAGCAGAACCGCGGCCGCTATGGCCAGACTGTTGAGGTTGTCCTCCAGGCTGGGCAGGTCTGTCCCGCCCTCCCCGCACAGCTCCAGGTAAAGGTCGTGCAGCACGCCCTTTCTGTCAGTGCCCGGGAAATCGACCTTGTCGGGACCGGGCAGCTCGCCGGGCTTATCCGCCGCCGGGGCTATGTTCAGCCCGACGCCCGAGCTCCAGCTCACAAGACCGCGGCTGCACTGTATCTTCCAGTCGCCCTGGAACTCGGTGGGAGCGCCCACTGAGCTCATGTGGCTTGAAAACTGCACTTTCACGCCGTTTTCAAACTCGATAACTATGAAAAGCGACTCTGGCCCGCGGGTCACGGCCCATTCCGGATTCCAGCCCAGGGCATAGACCGACTTCGCGTTTGAACGCGTCAGGAAACGGAACATATCAAAGTGGTGTATACAGACCTCATAGACCTGCATACAGACCTGCCTGCCTCTCCAGCCCTGGATATTCCAGATGTGTTCGTTGGGGTCTGTGGTCATTCCGGCGCGATAGTCCAGCTCCACAAATTCAAGCTGCCCCAGCTCACCGCTCTCTATTCCGCTGCGGACGCGCCAAAGCTCCTCACGATATCGGTAGTTATGGCTCACAAAAACGCGCTCACTGCGTCCGCGCATCCACTTCGCGAACTCCTTCGCCTCATCCATATCGTCGCAAAGCGGCTTTTCTATGAGCACGTTCTTGCCCGCCTCCACTGCCTTGCACGCAAATTCGATGTGAGCATAATGCGGCATGACTATGATGACAAGGTCAGCGTCCAGTTTCAGCGCCTCGTCATAGTCCGTAAAGCAGATTGAATTCGGCAGTTTCCACTTAACTCTGGCTTTTTGCAGAGTTTCCTCGGTTCGGACGACCAGGGCCGCAAGTTCAAAGTTAGGGTCGTCCCGCAGGTACTGGACCCAGCTCTCTCCCCAATAGCCATAGCCGACTTGGATAACTCTTATCATTGTCCTGCTCCCTCCGGCGCCTCTTTACAGCTCTTCCAGCGGAATGGGCTCGAAGCCCGTCTTGAGCTCCACTGCCCTGCCTGTTCTGGCCGATTCATAGGCCGCGCCTATTATCTCTATGACGTGCCTGGCGTGCTCCGCCGTGCCGGCTGCGGGCTTTCCGCCCTGCGCCCACTCGGAGAGCTGGTTTATGTCCTCGAAGATATGCGATTCGCCCAGGGTGACCTGGTGGTCGTTCAGGTGAGGCAGCCCCATATTGGCGCGCACAAAGTTCAAATCCATTTTGCTCGGGTCGTAGAGCTGGACTTCTCCGTTTTTGCCCACGATTTTTCCGTCCATGATCCGGCCCTCGGTGCCGAAGGTAATGGTGCCGAAACCGTTATAATTGCCGAAGTCGCCCTTCAGCGAGGTGTATATCACTCCGTAAAACGCGTCGCCGAAGTCCAGTATCATCTGCGTGGAGTCGTCAACCTCAGACTCTATCTTGCGGCCGTCAAACTCGAACTCCTTGACCCGCTGGCCGGAGAATGCGGTCACTCGCTTGGCTGGACCGTAGATGCCGGTCATGGCGTGCAGGGCGTAGACGGTGCAGTCCCAGATAGGCCCGCCCGCCGGCTGCTTAAAGTACCAGGTGGGGTCTATTTTCTCCATGCCGTTGCCGAAGTCGCGGTTGGGCTGCCAGCAGTGCCAATAAAGCACGCCTTCCGAGCCGCCGATGGTCCAGCTCGGTATGCCGATCTCGCCGGTGAGTATTGCTTTCCTCATGCGGCGGAGCGCGGGGGAAGTCATCTGGCCGGGGGACGATACCAGCTTCACGCCGTATTTCGCCGCCTCATCTATCATAGCCGTAGCCTCTTCGGCGGTAAGGCACATGGTCTTGTTGAAATGTACGTGCTTGCCTGCGCGTATGGCCTTCATGCCCTGCTCAAAATGCACGCCTATTGGCGACGCCAGGGTCACGAGCTCCACGTCGGGGTCGGCCAGCAGCTCATCGTAGTCCTCGTAGTATTTGGGAACACTGAATTTCTCAGCGACGTATTTCGCCCTGCCCGGCACGGGGTCCATTACCGCCGCAGTATAAACCAGCTCGCACTCGTCTGGGAACACCGTGTGCTGGCAGACTGACTGTATGCCTGTTGAGCCGCATCCCGCGACGCCGATACCCATTTTCCTCATTTTTCAGCCCTCCAAATCTCAATACTTTTCAACGAGCTCCTGCATGAAGCTCACAAACTGACGCGTGCACTTCCTGTCAAACTCGTGCATCTCTTCAAGGCAGTTGTAGTGCTGTTCCGGGAGTATAAACGCCGGCTCAGCCATGAGTATCATCCCGTTTTTGCGCTTTGCCTTCTCGCAGATGGCGCGCATTATTACGTCAAAATCAATTATCCCTTCACCGAGGCAGCAGCCTTTGAATATCATGGGCATGTCCTGCCAGAGGTGCTCGAAAACCGGGTTGTCAACGACCTTGAAGTCCTTGAAATGCGCGGCTACGGCCCAGGGCGCCAGATACTCCACGTCCGCCATCGGGTCGCAGCATATGACCGCGCCGTTTCCTATGTCGAACATTCCGCCTATGTTGGGGTGGTCCGTCTCCTCCAAGATCTGCGCTATCTCGCGGCCGGTAAAATCGCAGTGGTTCTCGTAGGCCATCATTATATTCGTGCCTTCGAGCGCACTGCCCAGCTCTTTCAGGTTCGCTTTCACGAAAGCCTTGACTGTATCGTAGCTCACGGCCCGGTTATAGCGGCTGTACTTTACCTCAAGCTTGCCATAACCGCCGCCCAGGGTGTCAGCGCCGAAGATGTCGCAGATCTCGATTATCTTGTCAAGATACTTCCTGGCCGCAGCGGGCTCCATGCCAACTTGGCCGGTCACCGGATGCTTTAGTCCGGCCAGGCTCATAAGCGGGATGCAATACACTACAAAGTGCACGTCCGCCTCCTTTGCAAGGGCGGCCATCTCCCGCACGTAGCCCATATCCGAGAACTCCAGGTATCCCGCGTCGTATTTTTCCGACTCCGGTATCCTGGCTACGGGCATCATGGAGAGCGAGTGCGCGCCCATGCGCTTGCACTCCTCTATGTACCACACGAAGGACTCACGCCCGGGCTTCAGGCTCTCAGGGCATCTGTTTGCAAATTGCTGAAAACCGACTTTGAATTCAAAGCTGTTGTGCATATTTACCCTCCTTAACACCTCGACGGTTTAACCCTTTACCGCACCGGATACCGTCATGGCCTTTTCTACCTGCGAGCTGAAAAGCGTGTACACCAGCACGGTGGGTATGCTGGCAATGACCATTGTCGCGCCCATGGCGCCCCAGTCTGTGGTGTACTCGCCCTGGAAGAACAGAAGGCCCAGCGGCAGGGTCTTAAGCTCCTCGCGAGTGAGCAGGATAAGGGCGAGGTTATACTCGTTCCATACGCTCATGAAAATAAATATCGACACAGTTGCTATTGCCGACTTGACATTTGGAACGATCACGCGCAGAAAGCACGTGAGTATCGAAGCCCCGTCTATGCAGGCTGATTCCTCAAGCTCGAACGGCAGGCTACGCATATAGCCGTACAGCACCATTATCGAAAATGAGAGGTTAAACGCTGTATACGGCACTATGACCGCCCAGAGCGTGTTGTTTATGTGCAGGTCGCGCACGAGGACGGCTATGGGTATCATGATGCACTGAAGCGGGAGGAAAAGCCCGATGAGCGTCAGCATCCGCAGAAAGCCCTGGCCCTTGAACCTCATACGAGCCGTTGCATACGCAAACATAGTGGCGAATACGACAACGAATACTATGACTGCTACAGTCACCTTTACGCTGTTCATGAAATATGTCGGCAGGTTGAAGGTATTCCATGCCTTGACGTAGTTTTCGTAGTGCAGCACTGTAGGCGGGCCGAAGGGGTTCGTCGCGAATATCTCCAGGTTGTCCTTGAAGGAATAGAACAGCATCCAAATGAGCGGATACAGGTTCACGACCGCGTAGACGTAGAGAATGACCTTGAAAAGCAGCGAGCCGACAGATAGCCTTTTATGATGTTTCATATCTCTCAGCCCCTTGTCAGTAAACTATGCGCTCTCGCGCTACAAGCCTGTTTATGATGATCGAAACGATCAGGCACTGGACGACCAGCATGACTGCCGATGTGCAGCCGTAGCCGTAGTTGCCGATCTTGAACGCCGACCGATACATGAGGTATGTCAGCGTATACGTAGAGGTGCCGGGGCCGCCGCCAGTCATTATGTTCATGCTGGCAAAGGCGTTAAGGCCGCCGGTTATTGCTATAATGAGGCAGTATTTATACGTCTCCTGCATGAGCGGGATGGTTATCTTGATGTGCGCCTGGGCCTTGGTACAGCCGTCGATCCTCGCCGCCTCGAAATAATGGTCGGGTATGGAATTCGCGGCAGAAAGCAGCAGAATAAACTGATAACCCGTGAACTGCCAGATATTTACCATGGTTATGGCAACAATGGCCCAGTGTTCGTCCCCGAGCCAATTCTGCCTGTACGAGATGCCAAGAAGCTCAAAGAGTTTATTTATAAGGCCGTTGTCGGCGTTGTACATGGACAGCCAGAGCTGAGAGACGACTGTAATTGAGAGCACGGCGGGAATATAGTAGGAAATGCGGAAGAATTTTTTCTCAATACGGCCAGAGTGCTTGACGGCAAATGCCAGCAGGGTTGCAAGCGGTATCTGTATGAGGGCTTGAAGCCCTGCAAATATCAGGCCGTTTTTGAGACCTGTGTAGAATATTGGGTCTTTGAAAAGCTTGATGTAGTTGCTTATACCGTTGAAGGTCGCCGGATTCAATCCATCCCATTCAGTAAAGCTGTGCACCACTAGCACAAGCATGGGATACAGAACCATCACCGATATGAGTATCATGGTAGGCGCAATAAGGAAGATTATCACGCGCTTGTTCCCCAGATACTTCTTCATGGAATGGGCACCCCTTTCTGCCTACCCACAAGGAGAGGCCCGCGGGCCTCTCCTTGTGCTGCTAACGCCTGATTTTTACTCACCGAGCACAAAAGCGATGCTCTCGATAAACTCTTCCGGCGTCATTACCCCGGCAAGCAGGCTCTGCGTGCCCTCTCCGAGCACGGTGTAGAGCTCCATGTTGCCGCCGCTGCCGGCGAGAACGGTGGTGCTGGTGATCTTGGGCATCCACTCGCCCAGCTTGGACATCATTGCAGGAGGTTCGACCTCAACAGGCTTGTCGCACTGCACGGCAACCGTGGCGGCGCCGCGCTGAGTGAAGTTGTACTCGGCGTACTTCTCCGCCAGATAGCAGGCGACTTCAACGGCTACGTCGTAGTTCTCGCTCCATGCGGAGACACCCAGGCCCGCGGCCGTGCCGGTGCCGCCTACGAAGGCATACTGCGAAGTCTCAATGTCCTCCTCGGTAGCGGCGGGGATGGGGATCCAGTCAGCGCTTTCACCGAGATAGGCATCGGAGGTGGTGATCTCCCACTGGCCGTTGAAGAACATGGCAGCCTCGTTGTTGTACCACATGTTGGTGGCCTGCTCATAGTTGAGCGTGGTCACGCCCGCGGGGAAAGCGCCGGCGTCAGCAAGGCGCTTCAAATCCTGCGCGGCCTTGAGATAGCCCTCGTCGCGGATGCTGGTCGTCCCCTCCTGGAGGCCGGTCAGACCCTCGGGGATATAACGCGTGACAAGCGCGTCATAGAAGGTGTTGCATATCCACTGCTCCTTGCCGAAGATGGGCAGAACGGTGACGCCGTTCGCGGAAAGCGTCTCGGCGGCCGCCACCCACTCGTCAATGGTGGTCGGGATGGCAACGTTGTTTTCCTCAAATATGGTCTTGTTCACAAAGAGCAGGGCAACCTCAGTGCTGGTGTAAGGCAGAGTGTAGATCTTGCCGTCAGTGTGATACAGCTTGCTGTAAGCGGCGGGCAGGACCTTGTCAAAGAAGCCGTTTGCCTCTATATCCTCCGTGAGGTCGGCGACTGCTCCGGCCTGTATCATGGAGTCTATGAGGTCAGAGCCCTGGAGGGAGAAAATGTCCGGAAGGTCGCCGGTCGCAACCATGGACTTGAGCTTGACGCTGTCATCGGCGGGCATAGCCTCAAGCTCCAACGTGACCCAGGGCATATCCTCCTTAAGGCACTCTACCGCGTAGTCATACGGAAGTATTGTGTCGTCATCGGAGTATCTGACGTAAATCCTAAGCGTTACGGGCTCGTGTTCTGCGTCTCCCGTCTGCTCAGCTGCGGGGTCCGAACTCTGGGAAGGTGCGGCGGACGGCTGTGCGCTCTCCTGCCCGCATGCAGCCAGGCCAAACGTCATTGCAAGAACAAGCAACAGCGCCAAAAGTTTTTTCATTCTCCTCTGCTCCTCTGTTTTTGGATTTCATACGGTTGTATGATACAATTAGCATAGTGGCAAGACGGCCGCTTGTACATGGAAATTGTGTTTATGACTTGGAAAAAACGAACCTAATTCCAGGTATATTGTCATTTTTGTGTGATTATTCAAATAATGTTGCTCAATATTATGCAATCAGCCAGTTTTCAAGGAAATTTCCTTTTGCTATATTAGATGTGTACACCAGGATGCTTGCTTGTATTGCTGTTGACAGACAATTATCAATACATTATCATACAACACAGGCGTGAGGGAATTACCCATCGCCCAATCTTGGAAAGGAGCGCACATCCTTCGCGGTGTACGGTGAAGAAATGGAAACAAGAAAAAAAGCGGCAGATATGTCTGTCAAGGAGCTGGCCAGCTACATTGACCAGTCCGTTCTTAAGCCTGAGTTCACTCAGGACGACATCCGCAAATACATTCAGGAGGGCATTGACTACGGCTGCCGTACCGTGTGCGTAAACCCGGCCTCCCTCGACATTGCGGCCGAGCTCTGCGCAGGCACGGATACGAAAATATGCGTCGTTTGCGATTTCCCCTTCGGGCTCTCCACCACGCGCTCCAAGTGCCTCCAGGCTGAGGAATACTGCCGTCGCGGAGACATCTTTGAGCTTGACGTGGTCGCAAATTACGGCTGGATACGCAGCGGTATGTGGGACGAGGTCGGCGCGGACATACGCGCAGTTGCCGAGGTCTGCCACAAGTACGGCACGGCGCTCAAGGTCATTCTTGAAACCGACGCGCTTGACGCGCAGCAGATTGCCGAGGCCACCCGCGTCGCCGTTGCTGCTGGAGCCGATTTTGTAAAGAGCTCCACCGGCTTCTACACCGGCGGGCCCTGCGTTGGCGCCACGGAGGAGGTTGTCGCAATAATGCTCGAGAACGCCGAGGGCAAGGCCAAGATCAAGGGCTCCGGCTGCATAAGGACGCGCGAGCATTTCCTCAAGCTCATCGACATGGGCATAGACCGCATGGGCATAGGCTACAAGTCCACGCCCGTCGTACTTGGTATAAGCTCCAAATGAGCAGCGGAGGCAGGGCCGGCGCAGATACGCCCCCCTGCCTTCATGCGTCTTATCACAATAAAACAGCTTTTGCTGGAGGTCAACATGCTTATTCAAAACTACTTTGAGAACCCCGCTGTCATTCGCATCGGGGCGCTGCCTGCCTGTTCCTATTTTATCCCTGCCGACAACGAGCATGCGGCGCGGCTCAGGCGGGAGTATTCGGGGCGCTTTCACAGCCTGAACGGGCGCTGGCGTTTCGGTTTCTTTGAAAACGTCCGTGCGCTGACTGCGCCGTTTTGGGAGGACATCGGACTCATGGACGGGTATGGATATATCGACCTGCCCTCGTCCTGGCAAATGAAAGGCTTTGACCAACAGCAGTACGTCAACATACGCTACCCCATCCCTTTCGACCCGCCATTTGTCCCCTTTGAAAACCCCTGCGGTGTCTATATGCGCAGCTTCACCTATGACAAACGGGCCGGGACTCGGGCGGTGCTCAACTGTGAGGGCATCGACAGCTGCTTTTACCTCTGGCTGAACGGACAGTTCGCAGGCTTCAGCAAGGTCTCCTACTCCACCAGCCGTTTTGATATCACCGATTTCCTGCACGACGGGGAGAACACCATCTGCTTTCTCGTCCTCAAATGGTGCGACGGCAGCTATTTCGAGGACCAGGACAAGTTCCGGCTCTCCGGCATTTTCAGGGACGTCTATATCCTAGACAGGGACGAGAACTGCATTGAGGACCTGCGCATCACTACCGAGCTCAAGAATGGTGAAGCGCGTGTTGGGCTGAGACTCGCTTTCACCGGGGCTCCGACTGAGACAGTCTTTCGCCTACTCGACCCGGACGGTGTGCTCGTTGCCTCCGGCCGCCATGAGGAGGGCCTGAGCATCCCTATCGCCTCGCCTCGTCTATGGACGGCTGAGACGCCGGAGCTCTATACCCTGCTGCTCCACTGCGGAAGCGAATACATCGCCCAGAGTGTGGGCATCCGAAGTGTGGCTATAGACAGCGAGCTGCGCATCTGTCTGAACGGCTCGCCCATCACCTTTAACGGCATGAACCGTCACGACAGCGACCCCGTCACAGGCGCAAGCTCGTCTTATGAGCAGCTTGAGCGCGATCTGCTCATGATGAAGGCCCACAACATCAACGCCCTGCGGACCTCGCACTACCCGCCCTCCCCCCTGCTGCTTGACCTCTGCGACAGGCTGGGATTTTACGTCATTGACGAGGCCTGCATCGAGACCCACGGCGTGGACGCCCTCTACGGCAAGGGAGCCGACTTCGGCCTGCTGGCCGACGACCCGGCTTACCGTGAGGTCATTCTTGACCGCGTACGGCAGCTCGTGCTCCGGGATATAAACCGCCCCTGCGTGCTCATCTGGTCCATGGGCAACGAATCAGGCTACGGGCGCAACTTTGAGGCCGCGCTGGAGTGGACCAAGCGTGCCGACCCCTCGCGGCTGACTCATTACGAGAGCTCTATCCACCCGCGCCGCGGCGGTCGATTCAGCCTGGAACATCTGGACATCTACAGCCGCATGTACGCGAGCATCGAGGAAATTGACGCATACTTCGCAGCCGGGCCCGAGAAGCCCCTTCTGCTGTGCGAATACTGCCATTCCATGGGCAACGGCCCCGGAGACCTAGAGGACTACCGGGAGTGCATGCGCCGCCACCCCGGCTTCTGCGGCGGTTTTATCTGGGAGTGGTGCGACCACGCCGTGCTATCTGCCTCAGATGATGGGCTGCGCTACCTCTACGGCGGCGACTTCGGAGACGAGCCGAACGACGGCAATTTCTGTGTGGACGGCATGGTTTTCCCGGACAGGGTGCCGCACACCGGGCTTTTGGAGTATAAGCAGGTCATCCGCCCCGTGCGGCTCGTTGAATTTGACGCGGAAGCTCGGCGCTTCGTCTTTGAGAACATGCGGGATTTCCTCAGCCCCGCAGACGATCTTACGCTCAGCTGCCGGCTCCAGTCCGAGGACGGCGAAACGGAATTCTGCCGCCTGCGCGGCGAGGCGATAGATATCCCGCCGCACGCGCGACGCGCGCTGGGAATAGAATTCCAGCAGCCGGGCGAGGGTTTTGCAGCGCTGGTTTTCAGGTGGTTTGATGCGCGCGGTACAGAGGTCGGATTCGACCAGGCAATACTCCGCACGCACGCCGCCAGTCCGAAACCAATGCTCGGACGCGGCGCGGTCTGGGAGGTGTACGAGGACGATTTGGAGCTTTCCGCCGCCTCCGGGCGCGTGCGCGCTGTGTGGAGCAAGTCCGACGGACGTCTACTGCGCCTCAGCATCGACGGCAAGACAGCCGCGGAGGACGCCGCGCTGAACATATGGCGCGCGCCGACGGACAACGACATGTACATCCGCCGTGAGTGGGAGGCCGCGGGCTATGACCGGGCGATACCGCGCCTCAAGGAATATCGAGCAGAACAGCGGCGCGGGATATTTCAGCTGCGCTGCCGCATCAGTCTTGGCGCTGTGTCGCTGCAAAACATACTCGAAGCCGAAATGACCTGGCGCCTGAGCGCCGGGGGCGCGCTGGATGTCTCCATCCGTGCGGTGCGGAACACTGACATGCCCTGGCTGCCCCGGTTCGGTCTGCGATTCTTCCTCCCCGCCGCTGTGGATGGGGCGGAGTATTTCGGTTATGGTCCGCACGAGAGCTATGTGGACAAGCACCGGGCATCAATGCCGGGCAGATACCGTTTCGCCGCCGAGGAGGGTATCGAGCCCTACATCAAGCCGCAGGAGAGCGGCAGCCATTGGGGCTGCTCAGAGCTTAAGCTCTCCGGAAGCAGCGAAAGCGTGCGCATTTACGCTGCGAAACCCTTCAGCTTCAGCTTTTGCCGCTACACGCAGGAGGAGCTGACTACGAAGCGTCACCGCCACGAGCTTGTTCCCTGCGGGCGTAACGTCCTGTGCCTTGACATCGCCCACAGCGGCCTCGGCTCCAACAGCTGCGGCCCGTCGCTGGCCAGAAAATACCGCGTATCCGCCGGAAAACTCAGCGGGTCATTCCGCCTCGAGTTTGGGCATGAGGGCTGATATTATTACGTTTGGTTGGGAATAGGAGTTGTGATTTATGGGCTTTGATTTTACTTCCCAGGTAAACCCAAATGCGCCCAGAGCGATTTATCTCCAGCTTCTTGATATCATTGAGGAACAGATTGGCGCAAAAAAGCTGGCGCCGGGCGAGATGCTTCCGTCTGAAAACGAGTTTTGCGACGCCTATCACATCAGCCGCACTACCGTGCGGCAGGCATTTCATGAGCTTGAACAGCAAGGGCTTATTGTCCGCAAGCAGGGACTCGGCACCTTCGTCGCAGAGCAGAAGGTGGCCCGCCGCCTCGGAAACCTCTACAGCTTTACGGAGGACATGAAAAGGATTGGTATGACCCCGTCTTCAAAAATACTCAGCTACCGGCTGGTATACCGCGACGAATGTTCCTCCCCGCTCCAGCGCTTCACATCCGAGCGGCTGATAGAAGTCGTCAGGCTGAGGCTGGCTGACGGCACACCTCTGCTCATAGAAAAGACCTTCCTGCCGGTTGATTTGTGCCCCGACCTCTCCTGGGAACGGCTTGAGAACAATGCCCTTTATTCCATTCTCTCCGAGCATTACGGTCTGCAGCCCAGCCGTGCTGTTGAGACTTATGAGGCGATAATAATGAGCCGCGAGGAGAGCAAACTGCTGGAATGCGGCGAAGGCCAGCCCGCTTTTCTGCTCAAACGCTCCACGTGGGATCAAAACGAGCTGCTTATTGAGTACACGACCTCAGTCATGCCAAGCCAGCGCTCAATGTTTGAAATCACAATGTACCACGATGGAGTGAAGATCCGGAGGAAAAGCACGATGAACTGAGCGGCCCGGAGCCGCAAGGAGGTGTGGCCGTGAAGAGCAAGTCCTTCCACAAGAAGCTGACGGCGTCCTATATCTATTTGCTTGCGGCCGTAGCCGCAATCATGCTGCTGGGGTTTGTGCTGACAGTTTGGTTCAGTGTGCTGCCAAGCATGCGCATCACGATGCAGAGCAAAACCAATGAGCTCAGCAACCGTCTGGACGAGCAGTGCTCATACCTTATGACCGCCGTTGACTCGGCCTTCCTCAGCTTGAACAACCTTGACAGCTCCGTCCTCTTTCCGGAAAGCGGCGGCAGCCTTCAAAAATACAACAGCATAAACAACGTTCTCTACCTGACCCGGCAAATGTACGACGGCGTGCTTATGATGTTCCTGTTTGACACGGACGGGATTGTCTACGCCGACAACTCGCTGCTGGAGGCCGAACTGGGCAGCAGCTTCGACTCTGAGTACCACAATGTGCTCGAGGACAAGCGCGGGAAAACATACAGCTTCGGCCTGCGTGAGCTGCCGCTCTCAGAGGAGGGCGAGCCGGTGCTGCTGGTGGGCAAGATGCTCCGGTATATCGACAACATCAGAAAAATTGGCTACATCTATGCCTGCGCCGAAAGCAGCACGCTTCAAAAGCTGTACGAAGAGCAGATGATATGCGCCGGACAGCGCATTTACCTCTGCGACGAAAACGGCACCGTCCTGTCCTCCACTGAGTCCGACGCGCTTGGTACCTCGCTCGACATTTCATATAACGACAGGGTGCTGGACTGGTTTGACGGGAACCTGTGGCTTTGCCAGAGAAAAGTCGTCGAATCTCTCCACGCCGAGCTGATACTGCTGATTCCGGCGCTGGAGCTTTACAAAAGCAGCGGTATTTCCGCAATAGCCGTGCTTGCCGCGCTGCTCATTGGCCTTGCTGTGGCCATGGTCCAGGCCGGAAGCATCACCAAGCGCACCCTTGCCCCGCTCACGGCGCTGACAAACACTGCCAATGAGATAAATGAGGGAAATATGCAGGTGCGCTGCGACGAGAGCTCTGAGAGCACTGAAATCGCCGTCCTTTCCAAAAGCTTTAACAGCATGCTGGACAGAATAGAGCAGCTTATATCCAGGCTTGACACTGTCCACCGCGAAAAGCTCAGAACGGAGCTGGCTGTGCAGCAAAACAAGATTCAGCCGCATTTCCTCTATAACGTGCTCAACACAATAAGCGCCATGTGTGAGATGGAGCAGGGTGAGGACGCAAGCCGCATTTCCCACATGGCCGCCGAATACTACCGCAGCGTACTGAGCGATGGTCAGGATATTGTCAGCATTGAACAGGAGTTGGAGCACGTACAGCTCTACTTCGACATTACTTCACACAGCCGCAGCGACAAAATAGAATACACCCTCTGCTGCGAGCCTGAGGCTGCACGCCTGCCCATTCCCAAAATGACCATACAGCCCCTTGTCGAAAACGCCGTGAAACATGCATTTTTCAGGCCCGGAGGCAACAAGCTGGACGTGAGCGTATCCGTCCGTGGAGGTCAAGAGGTCACAATAATCGTCGCGGACAATGGCGTCGGTATGGACACCGCACATTTTGAAGAGGTGCTCAGCGGACGCTGCGAGGGGCACTTTGGACTATACAGCGTTCGCCGCTGCATGGAGCTGCTGTGCGGAGGTCAGTACTCAATAGAGGCAATAAGTGAAAAAATGAAGGGAACAGAAATCATTCTCAGGTACAACGCGGGCTGTATCAGCGCAAACGGTCGTGAGCATGATTGAAATACTGACAGGCAGGTGCTGAAAATGCTCAGGGCTTTAATAGTGGACGATGACGAGATATTTGCGAGATACGTCAAAAAGTGCATTGACTGGGACGGCCTGCACACCCAACTGCTCGGCCATGCCCGAAACGGTGCACAGGCAGTGGAGATGGTTTCTGAGCTGGAGCCGGACATTGTCATCATGGACGTGGAAATGCCCGGCATGAGCGGACTTGAAAGCATTGAGCGCATCCGTGCAAATTCAGGCCGCTGCCAGTTCATTCTGGTGACGGGCCATGAGAAATTTAAATACGCCCAGAGTGGAGCGCGCTTCGGCATTACAGACATTCTGCTCAAACCCATCACGCGCTCCAGTCTTGATCTGGCTCTCTACCGCACCGTGAATGAGCACTGGATGGACCGTCTGTCTCAGGCTGCCATAAGGAGCGTGACCGACACCTCTCCGGCCATCGACGTCCTATATCTGCTGGAGGAGGACGCGCCTGAGCAATCCGTGCTGGGCCTGTGCAAAAAGCTCCTGGCAAAACTCCTGGATGGCGCGGACGAGGGCGTACACGACATCGTTATGCAATATGCCCACTGCATTGAAAACCACGGCATTTCCCAGGGAAGAAATATTTGGCTTTATATCTTCCCCGCTCTGGTCTGCATGCAGCGGCTGCTTGAAAGTGAACGGGAGCTTGCCGCGCCTTTTGACAGCAAGCTGAACCTGCTTAATTATATGCGTGACGGTTTTCTTCAGGGCCGCGCGGGCGCGGCGCTCTTTGAGGTATGCCGCAAGACGTCTCAGGCGCTCAAGGCGCCTCCAAAAGGCCGTCAGACCGCCGCGGAGATATATGACCAGCTGATGCGGCACTACCCTGAGCCAAATTTCAACATATCTGAACTTGCCAAGCTGATGCACTTTCATGAGGGCTATCTCAGACGCATTTTCAAGGAGGCCTACGGAAAAGCTCCCAACGCCGCGCTCAGGGACATCAGAATGTCGGAGGCCAAAAAACTGATAGACGCCGGTGAGCTGCAAATACAGCAGATTGCAAGGCGGGTCGGTTTTGAAGACGCCTCCTACTTCAGCAAGTGCTACAAGAGCTACTTTGGTTATCCGCCCTCCGACAGGATGGGACTCGGATACACTCAGGGACAAAAATAGGAGGGGTGGCTGCCAGTGGACCTCGACAGGCTTTCAGAATTTGCCGCTGTGGCGCGGGGCGGAAATATTAAGGCGGTAGCGCAGGAGCTTGGAGTGCCGCCAGCTACGCTGTCGGCGCGGCTGCGTGGATTTGAGAAAGAGCTCGGTATGGAGCTCTTCAGGCGCGTTGCCGGCGGTCTGGCGCTCACCGAGGCCGGAGAACGGCTGCTGCCCAGCGCGGAGGAAATTCTGGCAAGCCTGCGTCAGCTGCGCGGAGAGCTAAAAGAGGCGGAACGGCATCGTTACAGCCGCCTGCGCATCGGCATTACCGGCTCCGGACTGCCGCTCTACCTCGGGCCGTTCCTGGACGAGCTGAACCTCAAATATCCGGACATCAGCCTCGAACTGCTGGACGACTCGCGCTATTCCATCGAGGAGGGCCTGCGCTCCGGTGAGGTAGACATCTATTTCGCCTCAGTCATGCGTGATTTCGAAATACCCGGCCTTACCAAGACAACGGTCACTGCTTCAAGCCAATACCTGTTGCTGCCACGCTTCCATCGTCTGGCGAACCGCACCACTGTCTCGCTGCGCGAGCTCGACGGGAGTGCTTTATACCCTACCCCCGCACCCGGGAAAACTGCCTTCGTGATTTCCAGTTCCGCAGCCTCGAAGCCTCCGGTATAAGCTGCCGTATTTACGAAAGCGAAACTTCCCCGCTCTTTTACAAGCTGCTCGTACCCATTGGCAAGGGCGTAATCCTTTCCCCGCGCGACGTGATGGATCTGCCGCCGAACACGGTCTGCATCTCGGTCAGCGATGTGCCGTATCCGGCTGCGCCCTGCTTCTTCTACGACCGCGCCTCTCTCAACGAGGAGGCCGAGGCCTTTGTCCGCGACTACGTCATCTTTGCAAAGGAGGTGCACAGGCGTGAACACAGAGCGGCTTTATGAGTTCCTCGTCCTATCCCATGTGTTGAACTACACTCGCGCGGCAAAAGCGCTGTACATCTCTCAGCCCATCCTGACGCGGCACATTCAGGCGCTGGAGGCGGAGCTGGGCGTGCCGCTCTTCCGCCGCACGACCCACGGCGTGACGCTGACCGAGGCCGGGCGGCTGCTCTCAAATCAGGCCGAGGGCCTGCTTGAGAAGTGCGACAGGGCGCTCAGCCTCATGCGGGAGCGCAACATGCCCGTCCAGGGCAGCGTCAGGATAGCCTGCGAGCTGGAAATATCCTGCGCGGCGCAGATTCGGGAGTTTACGGCGCGCTTTTCGGAGCGCTATCCGGACATTGAGCTCGTCTTTGACGTCATCGCTGAGAACACTCCACCCTCGCTCTGCACGAGATATGATCTGGTGTTCACGCCCTGCGAATATGCCCAACTGCCAACGGGCGTCGTGCGGCGGCTCATATACAGTCACGGCACCTATGCCGTCCTGCCGCCGGGCCACGCGCTTATGACGAAGTCGCTTATCGCCCTGCACCAGCTGGCGGGCGAGACACTTATCGTCCCCTATGCCTGGGAGCCATTCGGTCCCTACGCCCGCAACCGGCTGCTGGCATGAAAAGAGCCGGGCGGTTAAAGATGACCGTCCGGCTCTGCATTTTTGTGCTCAGATAGCTGCCAGGGCGCTAACTACGGCGTAGCGCTCGTCAGCCGCGTGCTGGACAGATGCCAGCTGCTCCGCGCTGAGCTTCTTGAATTTGCCTATGCCCTTTACAAACTCGGATACCGGCATCGGCTCCGGGTTCTTATAGTTCAGCGTGTATTTGCCGCCCGAGCACTCCCAGAGTGGGAACATGTTGCTCTTCACCGCCAGTTTCGAGACCTCTATGGTCTGGTCGGGTGGGAAGCTCCAGCCTGTCGGGCAAGGGGTAAAGACATGGAGATACGCAAAGCCGCGCTTCGAGGCGGCAAGGCCCTTTTCGATCTTTTCCACCATATCGCGCATATTCCAGGGCGTCGCCGTGGCGCAGTATTCGACGCCGTGCATGGCCAGGATGAGCGGGACATATTTCTGCGCTTGCTGCTTTCCGGATATAGCGCTGCCCAGGGGCGTTGTCGAGGTGCGGGAGCCCTCCGTCGTCGTGGAGCTGCGCTGATAGCCGGTGTTCATGTAGCCCTCGTTGTCATAGCAGACGTAGAGCATTTTCTCTCCGCGCTCCGCCGCGCCGGATAAGCTCTGGAAACCGCAGTCCGCCGTGGCCCCGTCGCCCGCGACGGCAACAATGTTTACCTCTCCCCTGCCGCGGCGCTCGTAGATGTGGCTGAGGCCGCTCAGGAAGGAGGCGGTGTTGTCCAACAGCGGGATGTGGACGGGAACTTTCATACCCGTGTCGTGGCTCCAGCCTATGGCGCCGCTGCCGGCCATGCAGCCGGGCGGGACGCAGACGATGGTGTCCGGCCCCGCGATCTGCAGGACGCGGCGCAGCACCAGTTCGCCGCCGCAGCCCTGACAGGCGGAAACGCCGGGGGAAACCATATCCGGGCGCTGTCTCAGTGTTTCGATATAACCCATATCAGCACCCCCCTCAATCCTTCATGAACCAGAGCGTGTCGTACACGCCCGGCGCATCTTTTATGCTATCCAGCCTGGCTATAGCTGAGGAGAAGTCCGCGACGGAGATATCAGCCCCGCCGAGGCCGCCTATGGCGGAGAAGCAGGCCCTCTCGTCCACCCCGCCGAGCGCGGCGCGCGCCTCGACAAACATTGGCCCGCAGTTCCAGCCAAAGGAGACGCTCCTGTCCACGACGCAGAAGGCCCGGACGCCCGAGAGCGCCGCGCGCAGCCGCGCCGCCGGGAAGGGCCGGATGGCCCGGAGCTTTACGAGGCCCGCGCGCACTCCGCGCTCCCGCGCCTCGTCCACGGCGTCCATGCCCGCGCCGGTCATGCCGCCGGTGGTTATGAGGGCGACCTCAGCGTCCTCCATGCGGTATTCGCTCAGCACTCCGCCGTAGCTGCGTCCGAAGGCGGCGGCGAACTTCGCGTCCGTCTCGTCTATGACCTCCAGCGCGCGCTGCATGGCGGCCAGGTGGTTCTCACGGTAGCGCATGAGCAGCTCGCCGGGAGTCATGGGGTCGAGGGCCAGCGGCGCGGCGGGGTCGAGCAGCGCGGGGCAGTTCAGCTCATGCGGCGGCAGGAAGGCGTCCACCTCCTCCTGCGTGGGCATATCCACTCCCGAGGTGAGGTGCGAGCTGTAAAAGCCGTCGTAGCAGACGTTCACAGGGATGCTTACCTCCGGGTGCTCGGCTATCATATAGCCCTGGATGATCATATCCGCTATCTCCTGGTTGCTGTCGCAGAAGAGCTGTATCCAGCCCGCGTCGCGGACGGACATGACGTCCTGCTGGCCGCTCCAGATGCTCTCCGGCGAGGTCATCTCGCGCGTGGCGATGGCCATGACCATGGGCAGGCGCAGGGTGGACATGCGGAAATACGGCTCGTACATCAGCGCGAGGCCCTGGGCGCTCGTTGCGGTGAACACTCGCCCGCCGCCAGCCGCCGCGCCCTGCACGACGCTCATGGCCGAGTGCTCGGACTCGACCTGCACGAGCTCCGCGTCCAGCTTTCCGCCGTGCACCAGCTCTGCCAGGTGCTCGACGACGGAGCTCTGCGGCGTGATGGGATAGGCCGCGATGAGGTCCGGGCTGCACAGGGCGGCGGCCTCGGCCGCGGCGTAGTTGCCGGTCAGCACCAACTTATTCCCCATCGTGCGCACCTCCCTCGTGGACCATGCTGATGGCATTTTTCGGGCACTCTGCGGCGCAGATGCCGCAGCCCTTGCAGAAGTCGTAGCTTATGTAATAGCCCTGCGCCTCATCCCACTTTATCGAGTTCACGGGACAGTAGCCCAGGCAGATGCCGCAGTTTATGCACAGGGCCTTGTCCATGACGGGCCGGTGCGTGCGCCAGCTGGCCGTGTCGAGCACGTACATGCCACGGTTGCCCACGGGGGTCACATATTCCCTGTTATACATCAGCCGCGCCCCCTTTCAGATATTCCACGCTCTCATAGGCCAGCTCCGCCGCGCGGCGGTTCTCTGGGCCGAAGGTGGCCTCTATCTCGTCGAAGAGCAGGCCGCGCTCCACGAGGCCGACGGCCTTTGCAAAGGCGCCGAGCACGGCGGTGTTAGGCAGGTTCTGGCCGAAGAGCCGCTCCGAGATGCCGGAGGCGTCCACCTCCGCGACGAGGCCCGCGCAGTCCGGCACGCCCAGCTCCGTGAGCGGCTTCCGGCTGTTTATGAGCACCGTGCCGCCGGGTTTGAGGCCAGCCCAGGTCTGGGGCATGGCCGTGAGCGTGTCGTCCATGACGACGATGACGTCCGGCTCGTAGATCTGCGTCTTGCGGCGTATCTCCTCCCCGCTCAGGCGCAGATAGCCGAACACGGGCGAGCCCTTGCGCTCCACACCGAAGAAGGGGATGAACTGCCCGTGCAGCCCGCCCTTCACCGCGGCGGCGACGACCATTTGTGATGCCTTGACCACGCCCTGGCCGCCCCTGCCGTGGAGGCGTATCTCTTTCATTTTACCAACTCCTTATCCATAGCGTTCAGAGAGATAGGTGTTTATCCGGTCCTGCACCAGCTCCGCCGTCTCGGCGGCGCTGCGCTCGCCGGCGAAATAGGCCCCGGCTTCTTCCAGGACTATGCCGGTCACTGAGTAGTCCGCGGAGCTCTTATAGACGAGGGCGTCCAGCAGCGCGCGGAGCTTTTCCGCCTGGGCCGCGCTCATGGCGTCCTCCTGCCGGGCCTGGCACTCGGCCAGCCGGGCTTCCAGCGCCGCGCGGGAGATGGGGAAGCTCGTGGTGGCTAACTGCTCCTGCAGCTGCGCGTCGCTAAGGCAGAATTTCAGGAAGGCCCAGGCCCCGGCCGTGTCGCCGGTCGCGCATATGGCGATGTCCGAGCTTGCAAGCAGCTCGGAGCCGCACTCGCCGCCCTGGGTGGGCCAGCCTATGGCCGTCACGGACCCGCCCGCGGTGTTTTCGAGGGCTGCGAGGTTGTAGACGCCGCGCAGGACGCTGTCCATCAGGACGGTCTCGCCCGAGGTGAAGCGGCCCACGAGGCCGGCGACATCCGTCTGCTCCGCCGTTTTCGCCGAGGCGGCCTGCTCCAGAAGGGCCTCAAAGCGCCCGTCGGTGAAGCTGCACTCGGCGGCGGAGTAGTCCATCACCGTGGGCAGGAAGCTGTTCAGGGAGTTTTTGAGGAATATTTCCGGAGACATGAGCTCAAAGAGCTTCTGCCCCGGCGAGAGGGACGCCGCGAGGGCGGAATAGTCCTCGAAGGTCCAGCCGGTGCCCTCGCCCACAAGGCGCTCGAGGCCAACGTAGGTGGAGACATCGAAGCAGGGCGCGACGGAATAGAGCGCGCCGCCGCTCTCAAAGGCGCGCAGGGCCACAAAGTCCTCGCGCGAAAACTCGACGTAATACTCCGCGCTCTGCGCGTTAAAGCGCGCGACACAGCCTGAGATGTCCCCCACGGCACCGCCCAACAGCTCCAGGCTGAGCTTTTTGCGCGCGGGCAGCGGCTCCTCCGACATGCGTCAGCGCCAGAGGCCCACGCCGGAAGCACCGAAGGCATCGACGACGAGAAGATCCTCCTCGGCCAGGGGGCAGGGTTGCATCGGCCCGCTCATGTCGAAGCCCAGCTCCGCGTAGTCGAAGAGCTGTTCCGCCCCGCCTTCGAGCGTGCAGGCACAGACACCCGAGCCTGTGTAGCCCACGAAGTCGTATACGCCCCCGCCGCCGTAAATGTATTCCAGCTTGAAATCCAGCTCAAACTCCCCGGTGACGGCAAGCTCCTCCGGCGAGACGCGCGCGAGGCGCGAGAAGCCGTTGCCGCTCTTCAGCAGCAGCACCGCCTCCCCCTCTGCCGCGGCGATGCCCAGGACAGCGGCCCTGTCTTCAAACGGCACGGAGCCGGTATAGGCCCCGGTGTTGTCAAAAATGAATACCACGCTTAAACAGTCGAAATAGACATGCTCCGCGTCGGCGGCGAGGCCGCCGACAAAGGGGTATTCGAGGTCCGCTCTGTACTCGTCCAGCTCGACGCTCGCCAAAAGCTCGCCGGAATAGGCGTACAGCTCGGCCTGCGCGACATAGCGCGGCTCATATACCGTCTCGGGCGACGGCTCCGGCGGGACCGCCTCGCCGCAGGCGGACAGCGTCAGGGCGGCGGCCAGAGCCAAGCTCAGGGCGGCGCTAAAATGCTTTCTTTTCATGCGGTATTCACCTTTGTGCCTATTATCGGAACATCGTACCGAATACCTCAATTAGATTATGGCACCGGGCCTGAACTTTGTCAAGCGCCGGCGCCATATTCTCTCAGGAGGTTTCGGATGAATTTCACGGCCTCGTCCCGGCGCGGTTCAAGCGCGCCGCGGCTGCCGCTCACCGAGACGGCGGCGACGGCGCGGCCAGCGGCATCGAGCACCGGGCAGCCGATGCAGTAGAGGCCCTCGTGCGTCTCGCCATCGTCCAGGGCGTAGCCGCGCGCGAGGATAGCGGAAAGCTCCGCCTCCAGGGCCTCGCGGCTCGTGATGGTGCTGTCCGTGAAGCGGCGCAGTTCGGCCTTGTCGAGCAGCGCGCGGCGCTGCTCCATTGGCATCCAGGCCAGCAGGCATTTGCCCGTGGCCGAGGCGTGGATGGGCAGCGTGCCGCCCACGCGGGAGGACATATACACGAACGGCCCCGCCGAGACCTTGGCGGCGATTGTCAGCTCCCCGCCCGAAAGTACGGCGAGGTGGGCCGTGGCCTGATATTCCTCAGCCAGCAGCGTCAGCGCGGGCGCGAGGGCTCGTGAGAGCTCGCTGCGCTCCCTCACTAGGTCGCCGTAGAGCAGGAAGCCCGCGCCGAGGCGGTATTTGCCCGTTTCGGCGTTCTGCATGAGTAACCTGCCCGCCTCCAGCGAGGCGACGAGCCGCGCCACGGCGGATTTCGACAGCCCCAACTCCCGGGAGAGCTCCGAAATGCCCCGCTCCTCCCGCTCGACAAAGCAGCCCAGCAGGCGCAGGGCGTTCGTCACAGACTGGGAATATTCACTTTTGCCGCGCCCGGTCATGGGATACCCCCGTTTCAGCTTATCATTTCACGGAAGCGCTCCTCGTCGATCACCTCAACGCCCAGCGCCTCGGCCTTGGTCAGCTTCGAGCCCGCGTTCTCGCCTGCGAGGACGTAGCTGGTCTTTTTGGACACGGAGCCCGCGGTCTTGCCGCCATAGCTCTCGATGATGGCCGCCGCCTCGTCCCGCGTCCAGCTATCGAGCGTGCCGGTGAGGACGAAGGTCTTGCCCTCGAAGCGGTTGTCCTTCCGCTCCTCCCCGCTCTCGAAGGAGACGCCCGCCGCGCGAAGCAGCTCTATCTGGTGGCGGGCCTGCGGCTCCTCGAACCACTGTTTTATAAAGCCTGCCGTGACCTCGCCTATGTCCGGCACGGCGCAGAGCTCCTCAAGGCTGGCCTCCATAAGCCTGTCCAGCGTGCCGAAATGCGCTGCGAGCACCTTGCCCGCCTTCTGCCCCACCTGGCGTATGCCGAAGGCGCATATGAGCCGCGCGAGGCCCGCCTGCTTGCTCTTTTCGATGGCGGAAATAAGGTTGGCGGCGGATTTTTTGCCCATTCTGTCGAGCTTTGCGACCTTTTCAGCCTCAAGATAGTAGATGCCCGCAGGCGTGGTCAGCAGTCCTGCCTTTATTAGCGCCTCTGCCACGGCGGAGCCGAGGCCCTCTATGTCCATCGCCTCGCGCGAGGCGAAGTGGATGATGTTCCTCAGCCTCTGCGCCGGGCACTCCGCGCCCGTGCAGCGCATGGCGACGCCGTCCTCGTCCCGCACGATGGGCGAGCCGCACTCCGGACAGGTATCGGGCAGGCGGAAGGGCGCGGCGCCCTCCGGGCGCTTGCTCTTCACTACCTCCAGCACCTCGGGGATTATCTCGCCCGCCTTGCGGACGACGACCGTGTCGCCTATCCTGACGTCGAGCTTGTCTATGAAGTCCTGGTTGTGCAGCGTGGCGTTCGTCACCGTTGTGCCCGCGAGGCGGACCGGCTCGATGACCGCCTTCGGCGTCAGGACGCCCGTGCGCCCCACCTGGACGACGATATCGCGCACGACGCTCTCCTTCTTCTCAGGCGGATACTTGTAAGCGGCAGCCCAGCGCGGGGCCTTGGCCGTGCTGCCCAGCTCCACGCGCTCGGCCAGGGAGTTTATCTTGATGACCGCGCCGTCAATGTCGTAGGGAAAATCTCCCCGGTTCTCCCCTATATTTTCAACCGCTGCCTTGCAGTCTTCAAAGCTGCGGCAGATGGTATAGGGTACGGCGTCAAAGCCGAACTCGCGCAGGGCATCCAGCGTTTCAGCGTGGGTCGTGAACTCGCGGCCAACGGATTTCTGGATGTTGAATACGCATATATCCAGCTTGCGCGCGGCGGCGACCTTCGGATCCTGCTGGCGCATGGAGCCGGCGGCAGCGTTGCGCGGGTTTGCCAGCAGCGGCTCTCCGTTTATTTCGCGCGCGGCGTTAAGCTCCTCGAAAACCGCGCGGGACATATAGACCTCTCCACGTACGATGAGGCGCTCAGGCGCGTTTTTCAGCGTCTTGGGCAGGTTGCGGACGGTGCGCAGATTTTCGGTCACGTCCTCGCCCGTCACGCCGTCGCCGCGCGTGGCGCCGCGGACAAAGACGCCGTTTTCATACTCAAGCGACATGGAGAGGCCGTCTATCTTCGGCTCTGCGCAGTATTCGCGGCCCTGGGGCAGCGCCGCGAGCATACGCTCGTCAAAGGCGCGCAGCTCCTCAAAGGAGAACACGTCGTTCAGGCTTTCAAGCGGGACCTCGTGCACGACGGGCGCGAATGTGCTCTTGGCCGTGCCGCCCACTTTCTGCGTGGGCGACGCTGGCGAGTAAAACTCCGGGTGCGTCGCCTCAAGCTCCTCCAGGCGGCGCATCAGCGCGTCGTATTCAAAGTCGCTGATAACCGGGGCGTCCTCGTCGTAATAGTGCCGGTTGTGCTCCATTATCTCGGCTCTGAGGGCCTCTATCTCCTGTTTAACGTCCATATCAAGTCTCCATATCCAAATAGGTCTGCGGCACCTTGCCGACTATGACGGTCTCCGCGATGAGTATCTCGCTGACCACCTGTGTCGAGACGGTGCGCCAGGGCATGATGACGTCTATATCTATTACGACGTCCAGCTTCATCTGATGTTTCGTCTGATTTATGCCCGCCGAGATGAGGTCGTTTTTGAAGTCCACGCGCGACGAGCTCAGCATTGTTATGTCAACCGGTATGTCAAAGCCCCGCCCCAACAGCAAGCTGGAGCCGAGCAGGTTGCCTATGGGTATGGCCAGCGACAGCTCGCCCCCATCGGCGGCCTTTACAATGTCGGAGAGCAGCTCCGAGGACATGGCGTTTATGCGGGCCATATTTGCGCGCACGGCGGTCACGTTGCCGTTTTCATCGTGCTCCAGGGTGACAAAATAGTCGTAGTCATAGTCCTCGGAGGCGAGCTTGCGGCTTATAGTGTCGTTTATACAAAGCGTCATCAGGTCTGTGGCGTCTGAGAGCACCATTGAACAACTCAGCTCCCGCAGATATATTGAGCCACGAATGAAAACCGAAACGAGAACAGCCGCAAGCAGCATTATTATAATTGCCAGCTTGGTCCTTCGCCGCATTGGCGGCAGGTGTACGTCAAGATAGAGCGGCCTGCGCCTTCGCATGAGGCATCACCCCCATACTATGTATATGAGGGGATGCCTGTACAAAAGCCCAGGCGGCTCCGGAGGCTCACTTCTCCAGCATTTCCGCGATGGCGTTCATTATGCCAAGGCGGCCGGATTCATAGGTCAGACCACCCTGGAGGAAGGCGCGATAGGGCGCGCGCATGGGACCGTCGGCGGAGAGTTCTATGGACGAGCCCTGGATAAACGCGCCAGCGGCCATGATGACCTCGTCCTCGTATCCCGGCATCTGCCAGGGCTCCGGCGTGACGTAGGAATCCACCGGCGACCCGGCCTGGATGCCGCGGCAGAAGCGTTTCAGGTTCGCCGGCGTTTTGAGCGCTACGGTCTGGATGATGTCGTACCTCGGTTCCTGCGGGCCCGGCTCCGTGTCAAAGCCCAGCTTCTCCAGCATAGCTGCACAGAGCGCGGCGGTTTTCAGCGCCTGGGCCGTAGTGTGCGGGGCGAGGAAAAGGCCCTGGTAGAGCTGACGGTTCGTACCCAGAGTGCAGCCGCATTCGCCGCCGATGCCGGGGACGGTGAGGCGATAGGCCGCGCGCTCCACGAGGTCGGCGCGGCCCGCGATGTAGCCGCCCGTCGGGGCAAGGCCGCCTCCGGGGTTCTTGATGAGCGAGCCCGCTGCGAGGTCCGCGCCCAGCATCGTGGGCTCGGCCAGCTCGGTGAATTCGCCGTAGCAGTTGTCCACGACGCAGACCGTATCCGGTGAGACGCGCTTCACAAGGCGGCAGAGCTCACCCACCTCCTCCGCGGAGAGGGCGCGGCGGCTGTCGTAGCCGCGCGAGCGTTGGATGAGGACGGCGCGGGGGCGCTTCTCCCCCACCTCTCGCTCGATAGCGGCGAGGTCGGGGCCGCCGTCCTTTGTCGGCACCTCGGCGTATTTTACGCCGTAGAAGGCCAGGGAGCCGTAGGCGTCGCCGGTGATGCCTATGGCCGTCCTGAGCGTATCATATGGCGCGCCCATGAGCGGCATCAGCAGTTCGCCGGGGCCAACAGCGGCAAAGAGCGCCGAGGCTATGGCGTGCGTGCCGTTCACGAAGCCCGTACGCACCAGCGCGGCCTCCGCGCCAAATACGCGCGCCCAAATCTTATCCAGCGTCTCACGGCCCAGGTCGTCATAGCCGTAGCCCGTGGTCCCGGCAAAGCAGGCCTCCGAGACGCGGAACTCCTGGAAGGCCTCCATAACGCGCTTTGTATTACCTCGCGCGACGCGGTCTATCTCCGCGAAGCGCGCGGCCAGCTGCGCCTCGCAGTCCTCCGCGAGGCGCTCGATTTCCGTCGGTATGTCACTCAGCTTCATCGTCTTTGAACCCCATTACTATTTCTCTGAATTTATCGCCGCGCTCGGCAAAGTTCCGGAACCTGTCGAATGACGAGCAGGCCGGTGAAAGCAGCACTATATCCCCCGCAGTGGCCATGGCCCTGGCCTCCAGCACGGCCGTGGTGAGGTCGGGGACTATCTTGATGGGCAGGCGCATCGGGTCATAAAACACGCTCCTGCGCACGGCGATGGCTATCTGCTCCGCCGTGTCGCCGGTGAGCAGCAGGGCGCGGACGCGCTCGCATATCTCGTCCGCCAGGCCGTCGAAGCTCACATGCTTGTCATGGCCTCCGGCGATGAGGATGGGCTTTGCCCGCATGGCGCGCAGGCCAGCTATCGTGCGGGTCGGGCTGGTTGCAATGGAGTCGTTTAAATACGACACGCCGCCTAGCTTGCGGATGAGCTCCAGCCGGTGCGTCACGCCGCCATAGCTGCGCGCCACCTTGCGGCACATCTCCGGCGAGACTAGACCGTCAACCGCGGCAAAGGCGGCCATGTAGTTCTCAACATTATGGACGCCGGGCAGCAGTATTTCCGAGGCGGGGATGATACTCTCGACCTCGTAGTTGTGGCTGGAATATATCATGTCGTGACGGCAGAACACGCCGTCGCGCAGGGTCTCCTTTCGGCTGAACCAGAGCACGCGGGAGGGCGCTTCTTCCCCAAAACGTGCCGTACAGGCGTTGTCGCGATTCACGATGAGCACGTCGTCCTTCGTCTGGTTGGCAAAGATGCGGCGCTTGGCATCCACGTAGTCGTCAAAGTCCGGGTGCTTGTCGAGGTGGTTGGGCGAGACGTTGGTGACGACGGCGACGTCCGGGCGTATGTTGATGCTGTGCAGCTGGAAGCTCGACAATTCGAGGACGGCTATGTCCTCGGGACGAAAGTCGGGTATCTCGGTCAGCAGAGGCTTGCCTATGTTGCCGCCCAGATGGACGCGCAGGCCCGCGGCCTTCAGCAGCTCCGCGATGATGGAGGAGGTCGTGGTCTTGCCGTCCGAGCCTGTTATGCCTATGGTACGGCAGGGGCAGAGCTGGAAAAAGACCTCCATCTCGCTCGTCACGACCGCGCCGCGCTCTTTTGCGGCGACGAGGGCGGGGTCTATGGGCAGCAGGCCCGGTGTGCGGAAGATGTAGTCAAAGCCTTCGAGGTCGTCCAGATAACCCGGGCCGAGGCGCAGCTCGGCGCCGTGAGCACGCAGCTGCGCCGCGGTATCTCCTAGTGCCTCCTCGCTGCGCATGTCGCAGACGGTCAGCGGCAGTTCGTTTTTGAGCAGCAGGTCGATGAGCGGAGTATTGCTCACGCCTATGCCGAGCACGGCTATGCGCCGGCCCTTAAGGGAGTCAACGTATTCCTGAAGTGTCAAAATAATCACCTCTCAACCCATGATTATAACCTCAATCACCCCCGAATACAACAATTTTATAGTGCCGAGGCTTGACGCGGGACGCTGCGGAGGTTAAAATATTCCGGCGAGCGGGCCGGACGGCCGCGCGTGCCGAGCGAAAGCTGTCACGTGAGGAAAGTCCGGGCTCCACAGGGCAAGGATAACGGGTAACACCCGCCAGGGGCGACCCTCGGACAAGTGCAACAGAGATATACCGCCGGGCTTTGCGCCCGGTAAGGGTGGAAAGGCGGAGATAAGCGCCCGCCCATCGCCTGGAGACAGGTGGATGCTGTAAACTCTATCCGGAGCAACACCGTGGAGGGACATGCGGCCTGCCCGGCCGTCCCGAGGAGGTGGCTTGAGGCGTGCGGCAACGTGCGTCCCAGATAGATGGCCGTCGATCACAGAACCCGGCTTACAGGCCCACTCGCACAGCAAAAATGCCAGCCGTTTGGCTGGCATTTTGCTTTTCTCTCAGTTGTACGCAGCTGCGAGGCGGATGTGGCTCCATGTGCGGGTGTGCCAGCGCCAGAGGAAGAGCCCGGCACGCAGGCACTCGTCGCAGGCCATGGCTATCCAGATGCCCGCGAGCCCCATGCCAAGCGGACCGGAGAGCAGCACTCCCCCGCCGAAAGCGGTCAGCCAGGCGCTGATAACGCAGATGGTTATCGGGAAGCGGATATCCCCGCAGGCTTGCAGCGCGCGGCACATGACCATATTCACGGCGCGGCCCAGCTCAAGGGGTATCTCGATGAACATGATGGTCTTGGCCAGGGCTATGACCTGGGCGTCCTTCGTGAAAAGGCCGCAAAGGGGCTCCGCAAAGATAAAAAGCAGCACAGATACCAGTCCGGAGATGGCGACGGAGGCGTACATCGTGCGGCGGACACAGCGGTCCGTGGACTCCGTATCACCCCCGCCCATATAGCGCGCGACCACCACCTGCGCCGCTTGGGCCACGGCCGAGGCGAAAATATAGGACAGCATGGCAAACATGTTCACGTACACGCGGGTGTTGATGACGAAGAGCTCAAAGCGGTTGCAGACGGCCTGTATGCAGATCTGCGAGAGATTATAGGACACGGATTCGCCGCCGGAGGGTATTCCTATGTGCAGCAGGCCGCGGAACTGTTTTTTCGGAAAAGGCCGCAGGCAGGCGGCGCTCACCGCCCCCTTGCCGAAATAGCGGCGGAACATCAGCGCGATGACCACGACGCCCACGACTCGGGACAGGCCGCTCGAAATGGCAGCGCCCGCGACGCCCAGGGCGGGCAGGCCGAAGAGGCCGTTTATGAGCAGCGCATTACAGCCAATATTCAGCACGTTCACAAGCACCGAGACGAGCATCGTCTGCTTCATGAGCTGGCTGCTCCTGAAAAAGGCCGTGAAGGTCAGATACACAGCCTGGAACACCATGCCCGCGCCGATTATGCGGATGTAGAGCACAGCCTCGTCGAATATCTCCTCCGGCACGTTCATAAGGCGGTAAATCGGACCGCAGAGGAGGACCAATATGGCGCTCACGGCCAGGCCGAAGATGGAGTTTGCCAGCAGCGATACGGTGTAGGTCTCGCGCAGGCGGTCCGTGCTCTTCGCGCCCAGGTATTGCGATATTAGTATTGTTGCCGCCGTGCATATCACCGAGAAGACGATGAGCAGCAGGTTAACGATTTGGTTGGCGTTGCCGATCGCGCCGACAAGATTGTGGTCGTACCAGCCGACCATAATCTGGTCCGCATTGCCCACCAGCATTTGCAGCACCAGTTCTATGAAAATTGGCCAGGTCAGGCTCAGGATGTTATTCTCACGCTTAGACATAGTTGCTCCTTGATTGCATAATCTGCACAAAATACCATCTTTGAATTTAGCCAACTTATTATAGTGCCGCGCGTCTGAAAGTCAAGAGGAAAATTTCAAATTAGCTATTGACATTTAATCGACTACTGGTTATTATCTAGTAGTGAAGAGTGAAAGACCTGCTAATAAAAGTCAAGTAGAAATTTCAGATTTTTAGGGAGGCGA